>Ga0302311_10004096_pt1 | contig 15799 bp, 11 predicted proteins | sample III_Palsa_N1_3_FD_200449 | JGI IMG/M metagenome (GOLD analysis project Ga0302311, IMG submission 200449) | Peat permafrost microbial communities from Stordalen Mire near Abisko, Sweden - III_Palsa_N1_3 | ecosystem: Environmental > Terrestrial > Soil > Palsa > Peat permafrost | place: Sweden... | reverse complement strand
TTTCCGGCTTACGGCATGGCGGCGGTGCTGCTGCTGGCGCGGCCGTGGGCGGCGCTGGGGACGGCGGTGCGTTCGCCGCTGATCTGGCTGCTGCTGGCCCTGGTGTTCGCGTCCGCGATCTGGTCGATCGATCCGTCGACCACCGAACGGCGGGCCATCGCGCTGTTGTTCACCACCCTGGCCGCCCTGGTCCTGGCCTCGCGGTTCGAGTGGCCGGAACTGCTCGAGGTGCTGGCCACCGCCTTCGCCGTGGTGGTGGTGTGCTGCTATTTGCTCGGGCTGTTCGTCCCCTCCTACGGACGCATGACCAGCCTGTTTCCGGGGGCCTGGCGCGGGGTCTATTCCGAGAAGAACGCCCTCGGCGACACCATGACCATGGCCTTCATCACGCTCAGCGCCACCGCGGTGCTGAACCCCCGGCGACGCTGGCTGTGGAGCGGGTTCGCGGCGGCCGCCATCGGGCTGGTCCTGCTGTCGACCTCCAAGACCTCGCTGGTCACCCTGGTGATCGGTTCGGCCTGCCTGGCCTTCGTCTGGCTGGTCCGGCGGGGGCCGGCGGTCAGCATCGCCGCCACCTTCGCGGCGGTGAGCGGCCTGATCGTCCTCGGCCTCGGTATCGTCTTCGCGTCGGACGCCTTCTTCGCCCTGCTCGGCAAGGACGCGACCCTGACCGGCCGGACGGTGATCTGGACCTCGGTGCTGCGGATCATCCACGAGCGGCCGTGGACCGGCTACGGCTACGCCTCGATCTGGACCGACGAGGGCGGATGGGGACCCCTGGCCTGGATCATCAAATGGTCGCACTTCCGGCCCCACCACGCGCACAACAGCTGGCTCGAGACCTGGCTGGCGCTGGGCTATCCGGGCCTTGCGCTGTGGGCCTCGGTGTTCATCCTGACCTGGGGGCTGACCCTCTACGCCGTCTACCGGCGCCCGGGCGGATATTTCGCCCTGCCATTCCTGGTGTTCTACTCGCTGACCACCCTCACCGAGAGCGTCGCCTTCATCTACAACGATCTCTACTGGGTGATCTTCGCCGCCATGGCGTTCAAGCTGGCGGCGGGCGATCGCGTCGCCGCCATAGAGACAGACGAGGACGATCTGGCCGCCGCCAGGCCGTAGAAGCGCAGGGTCTTGAACCAGATCACCTTGCCGAGGCCGTGCGCGGCGCGGTCGGCCCAGGGCAGGGCCCGGGTCCTGCCGAACGGGGCCAGCGCCAGGGCCGCGGCGCCGAACAACCCCGCCTGCACCGCGCCGATCGCCATCCACCGGGCCACGCAGCCCCAGTCGCCGGCCCGGGCGGAGATCTGCGATGGGCTCTGGCCGAAGCCGAACGCGCGGGCCAGGGCGTAGCCGGCGGTCTGGCGATTGGCCGGCGCGTGCTCCCACAGCCAGGCGTCGGCGGCCCAGCCGAAACGGCGGCCCTCGTCACGCAGCACGGCGAACAGACGGTCGTCCTCGCCGCCGGTCTGGTTGGCGGTGATGTCGAAGGGGGCCGGACCCTTGAGCGCGGTGGCGCGGGTCATCATCGAATTGCCGCAGCCGAAGGGATCGTCGATGACGCCGGTCCCCGCCGGGCCTTCGCGCGAGAAGAACCGTTCGAGATAGGTGCGCTTCCAGTCCGCGGCGGCGTCGGCGCGCCCGCGCACCGGCCCAAAGGTGACATCCACGCCGAGACGTTTGTGCGCCGCATGGAGTGCGGCGAGCCAATGCGGCGGCGCTTCTTCGTCGTCGTCGATGAAGGCGATCAGGGGCGAGGTGGTGGCCGCCAGGCCGGCGTTGCGGGCGTTGGACACGCCGGGGTCGCGCGCATGCACATAGAGCACCGGCGCGCCCTGTTCCTGCAGCCGAGAAACGGTGGCGCGGGCCGATCCGTCCGGATCGTTGTCGATCACCGCGATCTCAGCCGCCAGCGCGGCGAGGTTGTCCTGGGCCAGCACCGAGCGCAGGGCGCGCTCCAGGCTTTCCGGCCGGCGGAAGGTGGGGATGACGACGGCGATCGGGCTCATGCGGCGGCCCTCATCTCCACGGTGGTCTGTTTCGGGGGCCCGACGCGCGCCGCGCCCTCGGCGGCGCTCACGACATCGAAGCCCATCGCCAGCGCCTCATCGACCAGACGCGCCAGGGCGTCCGCGGAGGTTCCGAACCGGGTGGCCTGGTCCTCGACGCCGTGGGTGAACAGGATCACCCAGGCGCGCCGCTCGGCGGCCTTGGCCAGCCAGGCGCGGGCGATAGCCTCGCCCTCATCGCCTTCGACGCCCACGGCCGGGGCCTGGTTGAGATCGGTCCCGGGTTCGATCAGCCCGTGATGCAGGGCCCGCGACAGCACGAAGCGCTCGGCCGCCTGCTGCTTGGCCGCGAAGCCGACGTCGCCATAGGGATAGGCGAAGGTCTCAAGATGCTGGGTCACGCCCCAGTCCGACAGCAGGGCCGCGTTGAGTTCGAGGTCGTCGGCCACCTGCACGGCCGAGGCCTGGCCGCAGTCGAGGTGGGAATAGGTGTGGCAGCCGATCTCATGCCCGGCCTCGGCCGCGCGCCGCATGTCGTCGCAGGTCGCGTACTGGCCCATATGGCCGTCCTCGCCGGCCAGGCCGGCGCAAAAGTAATAGGCGCCGTGCACGCCGCGCTGCTCGAGGATCGGCGCGCCGCGCCGCACCGCCGAGGCGGGGGTGTCGTCGAAGGCGAAGGTGACCATGGGCCGGTCGGGCCGGCGCACGGCCGGCCGGCGATTGGCCAGCCGCACCAGGCGGCGGCGGAGCTTGCCCTTCAGCGACGGATCGGCGCGATAGACGCCGAGAGCTTGGATGTCGGCGTTCATACCACCTCCGCATAGAGGGCGGCCCGATAGGCCTTGAGGGCGAACACGCGCGCGGTCAGCGGCGCCGCCGGATTAAGGGCGGTCCACTTCAGCAGGCCCCGCCAGGACTTCACCGCCGGCAGCCGCTTCAGCTGCCGGGCGAGGCGATAGCTCGGATAGTTGGAGATGATCTCGGGGTGGCGGGCGATCACGCGGGCGAAGTTGCCGGCCGATTGCTCGTACTTGCCGGCCAGGGCTGCGGGCGTGTCGAGCCCCAGGTGGGTGGCGGAATTGTCGATGTGCCTCACGCCATACCGGCGCAGCACCCGCATGCCCCACTCCACGTCCTCCCAGCCCCAGCCGGAAAAGCTCTCGTCGAAGGCTTCAGCCTCGAACACGTCGCGGCGGACCAGTAGGTTGGAGGTGAAGACGTATTTCTCCGGCTTCAACTGGCGTCCGGCGGCGTTCAGGCATTCGCCGCGCAGGGCCAGGGCGCGGTGCAGGGCGAAACGGGTCGCCCGGGGGACCTGCTTCATCGAGAAGCCGCCGAACACCACGGCCGGATCGTCCACGTCGATCAGGTCCAGATAGCGCGCCAGGAAATCGTCCGTGTCCGGCGCCATGTCGCTGTCGAGGAACAGCAGATGCCGGCCCCGGGCATGGGCGGCCAGCCGGTTGCGGCCGGGCGCGCGGCCCTGGTTCCGGTCGAGGGCGACGAGGCGGGCCGGGGCGATCAAGTTGCCGACCTGCAGGGCCACGCGGTGCGTGAGGAGCTCGTCGCCGCCGCCGTCGTCGAGGGTGACGACCTCGACCCGGCCGCCCAGCCGCGCGGCCTCGCGCTCGAGCCCGGCGATCAGGGATGTGGGATCATCGCGGAAGAACGGGATCAGCACCGACAGGGCCGGCGCCGCGGTGGCCCAGGTTTCGCTCTGGGTCAGGGTTTCCCGGGGCTGATTGTCGGTGGGACGGGTCATGCGGGCGACCCGCTGCGAAGGGTGCGGGCGCGCAGCAGCTGCAACGCCTCCACGAGGCGGCCTCGGGCGCCGCCGGCGTCGAGCGCCAGCACCGCCGCGGCGTAGACCAGGCCGCCGGTCGAGGCCTTGAGGCCGAGCTCGATCAGGCCGCCGAAGCTCGGGACCGCCAGCACGGCCAGCGCCATGGCCGCGGTCGCCGCGCCGACCTTGGCCAGGGTCAACCAGGGGATCGGCAGGGCGATGGCGCGCCGGCCGAGCAGGGCCGAGGCCAGCAGGCCGAGACCGTAGCTGGCGGCTGTCGCCCAGACCGCGCCGGCCAGGCCGAAGCGCGGAACCAGGACCAGGGCCAGGATCAGGTTGACCGCGGCCGGAATGGCCATGGCCAGCAGCAGCAGCCGGGTCCGCCGGCCGAGGGTGAAGGCGGTGTGGAAATAGTAGGTGGTCGCGCCGGAGAAGAGGGCGCTGAGCGCGATCCAGGGCGTCACCGCCGCCGCCTGGGCCGCCAGGCTTGGGCCGACCATCAGCGCCGACAGGGGTCGAGCCACCAGGGCGACGCCGGCGGCGGCCGGAACGGCGATCAGGGCCATCAGCCGCGCCTGGTCGAGCGCGGTGCGGTGCAGGGCCGCCTCGCCGCCACGCTCCAGCGCCGCCACGGCGGCCGGGCCGCCGGCCATGCCGAGCCAGATGAACATGACGTCGAGGGTGCGGCTCGAGAGGCTGTAGCCGGCGTGATAGGCGCCCACCGAAGCCTCGTTGAGATAGCCGGCCAGCACGAACCGGTCGGTGGTGGCCAGCGCCAGGCTCATCACCAGCGACAGCGACAGCGGCAGGCCGTAGACCAGATAGGTGTGCATGCGCGGGCGCTCGAACCGGCCCTTGCGCGCCACGCCGATCTCCGACGGCAGGGCGGCGACCAGCAGCAGGGCCGAGGCGATGCCGCTGCCGGCCAAGGGGCCCGCGCCACCCCAGCCGGCCAGGGCGAACAGAGCCCCGAGCACGAACCCGCCGCCGACCTGGGCCATGTCGAACCAGGCGTAGCCGGCCACCGCGCCCGCGGCGCGCCGCCGCTCCTGGGCGAGCTTCAGCAGGCTGCGGCCGAGGATGGAGGCGAGGCCGGCGCCGATGGCCAGCTTCAGGCCGACGGAGACGGGCAGGGCGATCAGGATGGCGCCGGCGACCAGCGGCAAGGCCAGGGCCACCACCAGCCAGGTGCGATAGATGGTGGCGAACAGGTCGGCCCGGCCGGCGTCGTCGGGTTCGGCAGCGTAGAACCGCGCCATCGACGCTTCGAGCCAGGTGAACAGGCAGGTGTGCACCAGGCTCATCACCGAAAAGCCGATGGCGTAGGCGCCGTAGTCGGTCGGCGACAGCAGCCGGGTGAACACCACGATGGCGCCGAAGCCCGAGATGGCCTGGACGATGTTGACCGGCAGATAGCCGATGAGACCGCGCTTCAGCATAGCGTTAGCGCACCGCTCCGCGCGAACGGATCAGGGCCGGGATGGTCATGGCCAGGATGTAGACGTCGAACCACTGCGACTGGCTCTCGATGTACTCCACATCGAGCTGCACCCGCCGGCGCACCGCCTCGGGCGTATCAACCGCGCCGATCGAGCCGTTGACCTGGGCCCAGCCGGTCAGGCCGGGTTTCATCCGATGACGCCAGGCGTAGTCGCGGACCAGGCGGGCGGAGTCCTCGCCGGCCGTCTTCATGCCGATCGCGTGCGGGCGCGGCCCGACCAGGGCCATCTCGCCGCGCAGCACATTGATCAGCTGCGGCAGCTCGTCGAGGCTGAGGGCGCGGATCACCCGGCCGACGCGGGTGACCCGGTCGTCGTCCCTGGTCACCTGCCGCTCGGCGTGGGCGTCGGTCGCCTCGACCCGCATGGAACGGAACTTCCACACCACGATCTCTTCGTTGTTGAAGCCGTGACGGCGCTGGCGGAACAGCACCGGCCCCGGGCTGTCGAGCTTTACGAGGAGGGCGATCAGCGCCATCAGTGGCGCCGCGAGCACCAGGGCGACGGAGCCGATCGCCAGGTCCTGCACCCGCTTCCAGAAGGCGCGATGCTCGTCGCGCTCGGCGCCCGAGACGTAGGCCACATTGCACAGGCGCGAGAGGGCGGCGTCCTGCTCGGCCGCGCCCTCGACGTCGAGGAACAGGGTGATGGCGTTGGGCAGCACGCGCAGCCGCTCGATCAGGGCGCGGACGCGCTCCTGGGCCGACGGCGGCACGGTGATGACGATCCGGTCGACGTAGGGCAGTAGGGGATGGGAGAGCAGGGCGGCGGTGTCGCCCAGCACCGGCACGCCGGCGATGTTTTCCGGCGAGCGGGCGGCGCGGTCGTCGAACACGCCGAGCACGGCGATGTCACGCGAGGCGATGGCGGCTTCGATCAGCCGCTTGGCGTTCTCGGTGGCGCCGACCATGACCACATTGGGGGTCAGCCGGCCTTCCCGTCGCCAGATCTCGACCCGCGACCACCAGAGGCCGTGCGAAGTCAGGAGCGCCAGCGCCAGGCCGGTGCTCCAGGTGAGGGTGGTGGCGCGCCATTGCGGGGCCAGGAAGCTGAGGGCGAAGGCCGTCGCCGTCGCGCCGATCGCCACCACGGCGATCTTGCCGAGGTGCTTGTTCAGGGTCTGGCGCGGGGGAAACAGGTACAGTCGCGAGGCCCGCATCACCGCCAGGGCCAGCAGCGAACCCACGCCCATGGGCAGGAGCTGGCCGAGCGGTCGCGACAGCAGGGGCGCGCCGCTGATCCCCAGGGCCGAGAGGGCCACCATCAGCATGACCAGGGCGTCGAGCAGGCCGAACAGCCGCCTCAGCGCCGGACCTTCGATTCGCTTGCGCGAGGAGGCGAGGGCGGCCGGACGCAGCGGCCCACGCCGCCGCGGCGAAGCGGCATCCAAGGATTGATCGACCGGCGGGTCGATAGGGTGAACGAGGGCCATAGACGCTCCACGTGGCCCATCTTCCTAGCGCAAGGCGCTGAGCGTCCCGTTAACGAGCGGCGTTATAATTGAACACCGCCCGCACGCGTTGCAACGCGGCGCCGAACCCGCTATCCACCCGGATTCTGAGGTGACGTGGCCGAGTGGCTGAAGGCAACGGTTTGCTAAATCGTCATACGTGAAAGCGTATCCAGGGTTCGAATCCCTGCGTCACCGCCAGATCCCGTTCCAGTGGCGCCCACTGATTTCCGAAAAGCCCTTTTGAATTAATGATATTAGGGTGAGGCTTGGCTCGGCGCTGTCTCTCCGCCAGGGCCTGGACGTTTCGGGCGGGGGTCCCGATCCTATCCTTGACGACGTGAAAGCCGCTGGCGTCGTAGGCCCCCAACTGGGCGATACCCGCGATCCAGGCTGGTCCAGCGCCATCGACCTTCATCGGCTGCCCGTCGCTCCGGCCAGCGACTTTGCAAAATCTGTCGACGTAATCCGGCCGTGATCAATTGGGTTCAATCGCGAGATATCGACCACAAAAACCTTGCCATCCGAGGCGGCGGACACTGAGCGTTTGACAGTCGAGCGCAACGCAGGTCCTTGAGCTGTGAGGTTTATTTCCTACGCTCGGCGTCCGCTTTGTAACGGCGGCCCAGTCAACGGTTGAACACGACAGTCCTTCCCGCGCTGATCAGTACACGGCGCTCCGCATGCCAGGCGACGGCGCGGGCGAGGACCGAGCACTCGATCTCCTGGCCCATGCGCACGAGGTCGTCGGGGGTGTGGCCGTGGTCTACCCGCTGCACGCCCTGTTCGATGATCGGCCCCTCGTCGAGGTCGTCGGTCACGTAGTGGGCCGTGGCGCCGATGATCTTCACCCCTCGCGTGAAGGCCTGGTGATAGGGCTTGGCTCCCTTGAAGCTTGGAAGGAAGGAATGGTGGATGTTGATGCAGCGCCCTGACAGACGGGCGCACATCTCGGGCGACAGGATCTGCATGTAGCGGGCGAGCACCACGAGATCGATCTCGAGGTCATCGACGAGGGCCAGGAAACCCGCCTCCTGCTGGGTCTTGCCGCCCTCCGACATCGGCAGATGGTGATAGGGAACGCCGTTCCACTCGACGAATGAGCGCATCGTCTCGTGGTTCGAGACCACGCCGATCACCTCCACCGGCAGGAGACCCGATCGCCAGCGGTGCAGCAGGTCGTAGAGGCAATGGCCGAACTTCGAGACGGCGATCAGAACCCGGGGTCTGGCCGCGACGGCGTGGAGGCTCCACGTCATCGAGAACCGGCGCGCGATCAGCTCGAAGCCTTTCTCCAGCGCCTCGACCGGCGGCATGGCCGGCCCGTCGGCCACGAAGGCTGTCCGCATATAGAAGGTGTCGGACAGGGCGTCGTTGAAATGGTTGGACTCGATGATCGAGGCGTCGTTGTCGGACAGGAAGCCCGAGACGGCGGCCACGATCCCTTTCCGGTCGGGACAGCTTACCACCAGGATATGGGCGTCTTCGGCCCGAGCCGCCGTCTTCGGCATCGCAGTCTTTCCCTCTCAAGGCTTCGCTGACCACGCGGCCGCGGCGCCCAGCTTGGCCAATCTAATTTTCACGCGGCGCGATCTCATTTTTGCGGCTGGCGTGCGTCGCGCCGGCGCGGGATCATCACAGGATGCCGCGCCGTGTTTCGTGCAGACCCGTATCAGAACCAACGCAGCGGCGTCCCGCTGCACGGCCTGATTAAGCGCATGCGGCGCTATTCCGCCTTCAACCTGATCCGCGCCGGTATTGACGGACAGACATCCTGGTCCCCAGCCTGGCGGGCGCCGGAGCCCAAGCCGGCCTACGACATCGTCGTGGTGGGCGGCGGCGGCCATGGCCTCGCCACCGCCTACTATCTCGCCAAGCTGCACGGGGTCCGATCGGTGGCCGTGCTGGAGAAGGGCTGGATCGGCGGCGGCAATGTGGGGCGCAACACCACCATCGTCCGCTCCAACTATCGGCTGCCCGAAAGCCAGCGTCTGCTGGAGTTCTCTCTCAAACTCTGGGAGGGCCTGTCGGACGACCTGAACTACAATGTGATGTTCAGCCAGAGGGGGGCGGTCTTTCTCGGCCACTCCGATTCCGACATGACCAGGCTGGCGGAACGCGGCGACGCCCTGCGGTGCAACGGGATCGACGCTGAACTCCTGACCCGCGAACAGGTGGGGCGGCTGGTCCCCCCGCTCGACCTCTCGCCCAAAGCCCGTTTCCCTGTGGTCGGCGGCCTGATCCAGCGTCGGGGCGGCACGGCGCGGCACGACGCGGTGGCCTGGGGCTACGCCCGCGCCGCCGATGCCCTCGGTGTCGACATCATCCAGAACTGCGAGGTGACCGGCCTGGTCAGCGGCGGTGGACGGATCACCGGCGTCCGGACCACGCGCGGTGAGATCGCCGCCGGACGGGTGGGCCTGTGCGCCACCGGCGGATCGAGCCGGCTCGCCGCCATGGCCGGCCTGCGCCTGCCGATCGAGTGCCACAATCTGCAGGCCTTCGTGTCCGAGCCGATCAAGCCGATGATCGACACGGTGATCATGTCCCAGTCGGTGCATTGCTACATCAGCCAGTCCGACAAGGGTGAGATCGTGCTCGGCGGCGACCCCGACCTGTATCCCAGCTATGCTCAGCGCGGCATGCCGCGGCGGCTTGAGGAGGTGGCGAGCCAGGCGATCGCGCTCGTGCCCGCGCTGTCGCGTCTGCGCATGCTGCGCAGCTGGGCCGGGACCACCGACATGAGCTTCGACGGCTCGCCGATCATCGGGCCGACGCCGATAGGAGAACTCTACGTCAACGCCGGGTGGTGCTACGGCGGCTTCAAGGCCACGCCTGCGTCCGGCTGGCTCTACGCCCACACCCTGGCCACGGGTGCGCCGCACCCGATCAACGCCCCGTTCGGCCTCGACCGGTTCGAACGCGGGGCGACGATCGACGAGGCCGGCGTCGGCCCCATGCCGCACCATCGATGAGCCCGCCGCCGTGCTGATCGCCTGTCCCTATTGCGGCCCCCGCGACCTCGCCGAATTCACCTTCGAGCGGCCGATCGCGTCGATCGTCGCCATCGATGCGCCGGTCGATGTGGCGATGCAGGCCCTGTTCACCCGCGACAATCCGAGGGGCCCCTCGGCCGAACTCTGGCGCCACGCCTACGGCTGCCGCGCCTGGCTGAGGATGGAGCGCGACACCGCGACCCACGCGATCGCGGACGTGGCGCCCTACGAGGCCGGCGCGTGACCGGCGCGCGTCGCCAGGACGGCGGTCTGATCGACCGGACCTGCCCGATCGATTTCACCTTCGACGGCCGACCCTGTCGCGGGTTCAGGGGCGATACCCTGGCGTCGGCGCTTCTGGCCCAGGGCGTCCGCGTGATGGGTCGCAGCTTCAAATACCATCGTCCGCGCGGGGTGATGGCGGCAGGCGTCGAGGAGGCCAACGCGCTGGTCGGGGCCGGGGAGGGCGGGCGGTACGAGCCCAACACGCGGGCCAGCGACCTGTTCATCTACGAAGGGCTGGCGGCGGTCAGCCAGAACCGCTGGCCCAGCCTGGCCTTCGATGTCGGCGCCGCGAGCCAATGGATCAAGCGGTTCATTCCGGCGGGCTTCTACTACAAGACGTTCTTCGGCGGTCCGCGCCTGTGGCGGATCTACGAGCACTTCATCCGCCGCGCCGCGGGTCTCGGCGCCGCGCCCACCGGCGCGGAACCGGACTCCTTCGAGCATCGCGCGGCTTTCTGCGACGTGCTGGTGGTCGGCTCCGGACCGGCGGGGCTGGCGGCGGCGAAGGCGGCGGCGGCGGCCGGCGCGCGCGTGCTGCTGGTCGAGCAGGACGACCGGTTGGGCGGCAGCCTGTTGCGCGACGGTGCGACGATCGATGGCGTGGACGGCCTCGCCTGGGCCGCTGCGTCGGACGCGGCCGTGCGGGCGGCCGGCGGCCGTACCCTGCTGCGCACGACCGCCTACGGCTATTGGGATCACGGTCTGATCACCCTGGCTCAGCGCCTGGCCGAGGCCGGCCAGCCGCATCCCGATGGTGGTCCGGTGCAGCGCCTGTGGCGGGTACGCGCCAAACAGGTCGTGCTGGCCGGCGGCGCCATCGAGCGCCCCCTGCTGTTCGCCGGCAATGACCGGCCCGGCGTCATGCTGTCGTCGGCCGTCCGCACCTATGTCGAGCGTTTCGGCGTGCTGCCCGGGCAGCGGGTGGTGATCGCGACCGCGACGGACGACGCCTATCTCACCGCCCTTGCGCTGGAGGCGGCCGGCGCGGAGGTGGTCGCCCTGCTCGACAGCCGTGGCGCCGGCGCGCCCGGCCTGGCGGAACGGCTCAAGACCCCGGCGGTGGTTCACCTCGACGCCCAGCCGGTGGTGGCGATCTCGGGCCGGAGCGGCGTAACCGGCCTGAAGGCCCTGGCCCGCGGACGTCCGCTGAACCTGGCCTGTGACCTGATCTGCGTCTCGGGCGGCTTCACGCCGGTGGCCCATCTGCACATGCAGGCGGGCGGTGGTCTCGACTGGAGCGAGGCCTTCGCCGCTTTCGTCCCCGGCCCGGCCCGGCAGGGGCAGATCAGCGCCGGCGCCGCAGCCGGCGCGGATGGGCTTGCCGCACATCTCGACGGCGGATGGTCGGCCGGCGTCCGCGCCGCCGTCCTTGCCGGGCGGTCCGCTCCGACCGGCGCGGCCCCGACGGGGACCGGTCTGGAGGGTTCCGGCGCGGGCGCCGCCTACGCCCTCGCCTCCGGCGCCGATTCGAAGACAGTCTTCGTGGACCTGCAGAACGATGTCACGGTGGCCGACATCGACCTGGCCTGGCGCGAAGGCTACCGCTCGGCCGAGCATCTGAAGCGCTACACCACCCTCGGCATGGCGACCGACCAGGGCAAGACCAGCAACCTGCTCGGTCTGTCGCGGCTGGCGGAGGGCGAGGGTAAGCCGATGCGGGCGGCGGGGCTGACCACATTCCGGCCGCCCTACACCCCCGTCACCCTTGGCCTTCTTGCCGGCGAAGCGACCGGCGCGCACGTGGCGCCGCAAAGGTGCGGGCCGTTGCATGAGCTGCACAGTCTGCGGAAGCCTTTCTGGCAGCCCTCGGGCTACTGGCTCCGCCCGCGCGCCTTTCCCAGGCCTGGCGAAACCCTGCCGCAGGCGGCGCTGCGCGAGGCGCGCGCGGTGCGCACCACTGCGGGCCTGACCGACGTCTCCACCCTGGCCAAGTTCGAGATTGCCGGACCCGATGCTGCGGCCCTGCTGGAAATGGTCTGCGCCACCACGGTCGCCAAGCTTGCTGTCGACCGCGGCCGGTACACCTTCATGCTGCGCGAGGACGGCCTGGTGATGGACGACGGTACGGTCTGGCGGTTGGGGCCGGAGCGCTATCTTTTGACCAGCTCCACCGGCGGCGCGGAGCGGATGACCGCGCACCTGTCGTATGTGCGCAAGGTGCTGGGGCCTCGCCTCCAGGTCTCGGTCGTCAACGTTCAGGAGCATTGGGCGGCGGCGGCGCTGGCGGGGCCAGGCGCGCGCGATCTGCTGCAGGGGTTCATCGGCGACGCGCCGCCGCGCCACATGTCGGCGGCGCAGGGGCGCATCGCCGGGACCCCGGTTCGGGTGCTCGCGGCCAGCTACAGCGGCGAGCGGGCCTTCGAGGTCTATGTCGCCTCGCCCGACGCCGCGCCCGTCTGGACCGCCCTTGCCGACGCGGTCGAGGCGACCGGCGGCGCCCTCTATGGACTGGAAGCGCTCGAACTCCTGCGGATCGAGAAGGGCCATGTGGAGGTCGGCGCCGAGATCGACGGCCGCCGCACGCCCGCCGACCTCGGCCTCCACAGGATGCTGAACCCCCGTGGCGGCTATGTCGGCGTCCAGGGCCTGGCGCGGCCCGATCTGGCCGCCGACGGCCGTCAGACGCTGGTGGGGCTGGAGTCCGATGAACCGATTCCCGAGGGCGCCATGCTGATCGCGGCGTCCGGCGATGCGCCGCAAGGCCATGTATCGTCGGCTGCCGTGCGGCTGTCCGCTGAGGGCGCCGTCGCCCTGGGACTGCTGGCGAACGGCGCGGCCCGGCTCGGCGAAACCCTGCACGCCGTGTCGCCCACACGCGGGCAGGCGGCGACCGTCCGGGTGGTCGCGCCGCATTTCCACGATCCGGCCGGAGAGCGTTACCGTGACTGAGCCGCTGGAGACCGGCGTGCAGGTAGAGCCGATCGTGCCCGCAACCCTGCTGATCGTCGAGATTTGGGGCGACGTCGCCGGGGTGGAGGCCCGGCTGGGCGCGACCTTGCCTGCGCCGGGCAAGGCGCTCGCGACGGCCGGCTGGAGAGCCCTGTGGTGGGAGCCTGGAACCTGGCTGATCCGCGCCGCGCCCGAGGCGAACCCGACGCTCGCCGCCGGCCTGTCGGCGGCGATCGAGGGCCAGGGCGCCCTGACCGATGTCTCCGGCGCCTTCCGCCGTATCATCCTGCAGGGGCCGGCCTGGCGGTCCCTGTTGATGGTCGGCGGGGTATTCGACGCGGAATCGCCGGCGTTCGGTCCAGGCTGCGTGGCCGGAACCGTGATCCACCACATGCCGGTGCGCCTCGACGTCCTGGCCCCAACGACGGTGGAGGCCTATGTCCCGCCGAGCTATGCCGAGGACCTGCTGCACCACTGGCGCGGCGCGGCGACCCGCCTTTCGTGATCTGGAGCGCCGATCTGATGGGATCAGATCGACGCCTCAGATCTGCGTTTTGACGCACGTTTGATCCGAAAACCGGTCGCCACTTTTCGGAACGCGCCCTGGCGCGATCACCCGGCCCGGGTTCCGGCCGCGGACGTCATGGCGTCCGCCTCCCAGCCGCTGAGGCGGCGCCAGTCCGCCGGCAAGTCCTTGAACCGGTCGAGCTTCAGCTTGTCGAGATCGGCAAACGAGCAGGCGCCGTCGATCACCAGGTCGCGGATCGCGCGGCCCGTGGCCGGCGACAGGCCGAAGCCGACCCCCGACAGAGTGGCGATCGTCACGTTCCCGGGGTCCGACAGGCGCTCGATCACCGGCCGTCCGTCCGGGGTGTTCTCCACCACGCCGGCCCAGCTGCGGATTACCCGCAGATGCGCCGCCCGGGGCAGCAGGTCGGCCAGCCGCCGCGAGAGGTTGCGGGTGAGCGGGCTGGTCGGACGGCGCAGAGGGCCGGTCTCGTCCACCGCCATCCACTCATGCGGGCCGCCGCCGAAGGCCAGGTTGCCGCGCAAGGTCTGCCGGCCATAGAGGCCGTTGCCGTCCACCCCGCCGATCGCCATCAACGGCGCCGGCTCGGTGACGATCATCTCGGCCCGGGCGCACGCCAGGGGCAAGTGCACGCCCAGGGGGTCGAGCAGCATGCCGGTCTGCGGCCCAGCCGCGATCACCACCGCGTCGCAGCCGAGGTCGCCTCGCGCGGTGCGCACCGCGACGGCCCTCCCGTTCGCCACCGTCACGCCCGTGGCCGGCGTATGCTGCAGGATGCGGCCGCCGAGATCCTGCAGGGCCCAGGCGTAGGCCTGCACCGTACGCTGCGGGTTGGCGTGGCCGCCGAAGAAGACGTGGATGCCGCCCAACGCGTTGTCGCCGGCCAGGGGGACCGCCTCACGAATCTGCTGCGCGTCGAGGTCGTCGACCCGGTAGCCCAGTTCGCGATGCATCGCCGCCATATAGCGGTAGTGCTTCAGCTGTTCGGGCGTGATCGCCACGATCAGCCGCTCGCGGCGGTATTCGGTGGAATAGCCGAGCAGGGTGTCCATCTGCGGCCACAGCCGCTGCTCTTCGTGGAACAGCGGGCTGTGATAGTGCGAGGCGCCGCCGCCGTTGCGGCCCGAGGCTTCCCAGCCGATCAGACCCTTGTCGAGCACCAGGACCGAAACCCCCGAGCGCGCCAGCCACCAGGCGGTGCTGAGCCCGGTGACCCCGCCGCCGATCACCACCACCGACGCGCCGCTGCCCAGATCGCGTGTCATGGTCTTAGAGGTGCATGTCGCCGCCGAGGACCTCGATATGCCGGGCCTCCCGGTCGGAGCCGATGTCCTGATAGGGAATCCATTGCGCCGGGATGCCGAACCAAACGTCCCAGCCCGCGCTCATCTCAGCCGCTTCCTCGACATCGGCCAGCACCTTCAGCGGCAGCGGGCGCACCGGTGCGCGATAGCCCGCGAGTGGAATATCGGCCAGCGGCGTGTCCGTCGCGAGGGACAGGGCCATGGCCACCTGCTCGCGGCAGCGCCGGGCCTGGCAGGGCCCCATGCAGGCCCGGGTCAGTCGCTTGATCTGATCCTGGTTCACCGGACCATCGGCCGCGAGATCGCTCAAGCGTCGCCGGGCCATGCCTTCGGACGGCGGCCCGAGATAGGCCGGCTGGCGTACCTCGAGCAGGGCGGCCCGGCTAACCGCCTCACACTGGCAGACGATCAGGTCGGGCTCGGCGGTCTCGGTCAGCGCCCGCATCCAGGTCAGGGCGTAGTCCGTTCCCTCTGCGCCCGCCGGCAGACCCGCGCCGTCGCCGACGGCGAAGACGGCGTCGAGGCTGGTCCGGCCGTCATCAGCCAGCACGGGCACGTGGCCGCCCCGGGCGCCGTCGAAGGTCAGCCGTGCGCCGAGCACATCGAGCAGTTCGACGGCGGGGACCAGGCCGATGGCCTGGACGATGGTGTCGCAGGCGATCTCTTCGGTGGACCCGCCCGCTCGGTGCGCCAGAACCAGCCGTTCCACGCCGTCCGCACCGCCGCGCGCTTCGACGATGCGGCGGCTGCACAGGATCCGGACGCCGCGCGCCTCCACCTCGGCCGCCAGCGCGGCCGGCCCGTGCGGGCGATCCTCCACCTCGATCACGGCGGCGATCTCCAGGCCGCGATCCAGGGCCAGCAAGGCGGTCGACAGCGCCAGGGGGCCCGAGCCCAGGACGGTGAGCCGGCGGCCGGCGAAGGCGTCATAGCGGGCCAGGAGGGCGTGCAGGGCGTTCGCGCCCATCACCCCCGGCTGGTCCCAGCCTTTGAACGCCAGGGACAGGTCGCGGGCGCCGGCGGCGACGATCAGCGTGCGAAAGCCGCACAGCCAG
>Ga0302311_10004090_pt1 | contig 15806 bp, 17 predicted proteins | sample III_Palsa_N1_3_FD_200449 | JGI IMG/M metagenome (GOLD analysis project Ga0302311, IMG submission 200449) | Peat permafrost microbial communities from Stordalen Mire near Abisko, Sweden - III_Palsa_N1_3 | ecosystem: Environmental > Terrestrial > Soil > Palsa > Peat permafrost | place: Sweden... | reverse complement strand
GGACCGTGCCTGCAAGCTATCCGTTCGGCGCCGACGAGCTCGTGCCATTGCGCGCCGCTCAGAGCCTGTCATGGCGCTTGTCGGGTGCGCCGCCATGAGCGACGCGCCGACACCGGATCCTGCAGCGGCCGCCGCGGCGGCAGCGGCACCGGATGCGAGTACACCGCTGATGTTGCGCCGCTTTCGTGGCTTCCTGCCCGTAGTCGTCGACGTCGAGACCGGCGGCTTTCAGCCCGGCACCGACGCCCTGTTGCAGATTGCAGCCGTGTTCGTCGAGATCGAGCCCGGTGGCCGCCTATATCGCGGCGCTACACACTCATATCACGTGCGCCCGTTTGAGAACTCGCGCCTCGATCCGATCTCGCTGCAGGTCAATAAGATCGATCCCTGGCATCCACTGCGCCCCGCGATCGATGAGGGCGATGCGTTGGGGCGAATATTTCGTGAGGTTCGCAGCGCGATGCGCACGCACGGCTGCCGGCGCGCCGTACTGGTCGGTCACAATGCATCCTTCGATCTCGCATTCCTGAATGCAGCGGTCGCGCGCACTGGCCTGAAACGCAATCCGTTTCATCCCTTCTCGTGCTTCGATACCGCGACACTGGCCGGGGCGGCCCTCGGTCAGACCGTGCTGGCGAAGGCGACCGCGGTGGCAGGCCTGGCGTGGGACAAATCCTCAGCGCATTCGGCTAGCTACGACGCCGAACGCACCGCCGATCTGTTTTGCCTGATCTGCAACGAACTCAACCAGAGTTACGGGCGCGCCGAGCAGCGCGCGCGCGACCTCGGCTGGGCAGCCCTCACGATCGCCGCGCTCGAGCCCGAGGACAGTACAGCGCCGGAGGAGCCCTGAGCCGAGGGGGCCTAAGAGCCTCCTCAGGCGGCGACGACGCCGGCGGTCGCGAGCAGATCCTTGAGCTCGCCGTTGCGGTACATCTCGAGCGCGATATCACAGCCACCGACCAGCTCGCCGTTGACATACAACTGCGGATAGGTCGGCCAGTTCGAGAAGCGTTTGAGCGCTTCGCGCAACTCGGGATCGTCGAAGATGTTCACGTAATGAAACTTCGCGCCAAGGTTGCGCAGGGCCGCGACGGTCTGGGCCGAGAAGCCGCACTGTGGGAACTCCGGCGTGCCCTTCATGAACAACACCACCGGGGCGGAGCCCAGTTCCTTGCGGATTCGATCGCTGACATCCATCAATTTCCCCTGATCGTGAGCACTGCGTTGAATTATGGGGGTCGCTGACCTATTCTTCAAAGCGAATTAGCCCAATCCTGCGCAGAAAGACAGGTCGGACCGACTCTGAGTAAGCTGCCCCCCGACCTGCGCGATCAAGTGACGCGCGCCTTGCGCGAGGACGTCGGCTCCGGGGACGTCACCGCCAGTCTGATTTCCGCAGCGCAAATAGCGCGCGCGCAGGTGTTGTGCCGCGAGCCTGCCGTGCTGTGCGGCGCAGCTTGGTTCGATGAGACCTTTCGTCAGATCGATGCAGCGGTGCAAGTCAGCTGGCACTACCCTGAAGGCGCAAGCGTTGCCGCCGATTCGGTGCTCTGTGCGCTCGCGGGTCCAACACGCGCGCTGCTGACGGGAGAGCGCACTGCGCTGAATTTCCTGCAACTGCTGTCGGGCACGGCGACGCTGACGCGGCGTTATGTCGATGCCGTCAGCGGCACGCGCTGTCAGATCCTCGATACGCGCAAGACAATTCCGGGACTGCGCACGGCGCAGAAATACGCCGTGCATTGCGGTGGCGCGAGCAATCATCGCATGGGCCTGTACGACCTCGTGCTGATCAAAGAGAACCATATCGCGGCGGCCGGCTCGATCGGCGCGGCCGTGAGCGGCGCACGCGCTCTTGCGCCGCAGTTGCGCATAGAAGTGGAGGTCGAGAATCTGCAGCAGTTGCGCGAGGCCCTGCAAGCGCGGGCCGATATCATCCTGCTGGATAACTTCAACCTCGAGCAATTACGCGCCGCGGTGGCCATCAATCGCGCCGATGAGCGCCCGGTGCTGCTCGAATCCTCAGGCGGCGTCACGCTGCAAGGCGTGGGGGCCGTAGCCGAGACCGGCATCGACTTCATCTCCGTGGGCGCATTGACCAAGCACGTCACCGCAATTGATCTGTCGATGCGCATCGTGACGCCGGGCGGCTAAGGCTGCGAATCAATTGGGCGGCCGGTTGCCGGCGGCCGGTTGGCCAGGGGCTGGGCCAGCGGGGGATGACCCGCCGGGCGCTGGTCCCGAGGGCGCTGGCCCGGCGGGCGCTGGGCCGGCGGCTGCATGGGGAGCGATGTTGAGCAGCTCGACCTCAAACACCAGAGTGGCGCCCGGGTTGATCACCGGGGGCGCGCCGCGCTCGCCATAGGCGAGGATTGCGGGACAAACGAAACGGGTCTTGCCACCGACCTTCATGAGCTGTAGTGCCTCCGTCCAGCACGGGATGACCGAGCCCAGATTGAACGTGGCAGGCTGGCCGCGCTTGATGGAGCTGTCGAACACCGTGCCATCGATGAGCTTGCCCTCGTAATGCACGGTGACCTGATCAGTGCGCTCTGGACTCGCACCCGTGCCTGCAGTCAGCGGGAAATACACGATTCCAGTGGGCGTCTTCTGTGCGCCGGGCGTGGCCGCGGCCGCCGCGAGATAGGCCTGGCCGACCTGCTTCTCGTGCTGCTCGAGCGCCGCCATGCGCGTGTGCTGCAGCGCCTGCACTTTCGGCGCGTACACGTCGATATCGACGCCCGGGGAGCGATGATTGATGGCATCGTTCAGACCGGCCTCCATGGTCCGGAGTTCGGCGCTCGTGAGCTGAAAGGACTGGATATTACGGCTGAGCAACCAACCCAGGGCGTAGAGCGTCTTGTCGTCCTCGCTCATCGGCTTGGCCGAGTTGCTCGCAGCGGCGTCGGTCGCCATGGCCGGCGCAATGGTCATTGCCGTGGCCAGAGTGATCGCCGTCAAGGCGGCGCCCAGCGCGCGCGCCAACCGCGCCATGGATCGTGTGCTCATCGTCGGACTCTCCTGCAGATTGAAGCGATCATCATTCACTCATCATTATTCACTAAATGTCGAGCAATTCGACCTCGTCCGGCGCGATTGCGACGCCCAGGAAGCGCCCGCCGATTGCCGCAAAGCGCGCCACGCCGTCGGTGGCCAGGAAGCGCAGCGAGCCGATGCCGCCGCCGCTGGGGCGAGGTTCGCGCAGCAGAGCCTGTGCTTCAAGGCGCTGGCGCACGGCGCGCGCGGTGGTGGCCGCGGAATCGACAATGTTCACGGCTGTACCAACGCTCTGGCGGATGATGGGCAGCAACAGCGGAAAGTGCGTACAGCCGAGCACCAGCGTGTCCGAGGCGATATCACCCTCGCCTTTGAGCGAGAACAATGGCACCAGGTAGCGCTGCGCAGCATCGCGCGCCACCGCGCCGTCGATCCAACCCTCCTCCGCGAGCGCCACGAATACCTGGCAGGCCATGGCACGCACGACGGCGTCGGGCCGCAGCCGCGTGATCGCAGCCTGATAGGTGCCCCCGCGCACGGTCGCCTCGGTGCCAATCACCGCAATGTGGCCGCTGCGTGATGCCGCGACCGCGGCCTGCGCTCCAGGCTCAACCACACCGATCACCGGCAACGGCGCGTGTCGCTCGCGCATGGCAGGCAATGCCGCCGCCGACGCGGTATTGCAGGCAACCACGAGCGCTTTCACGCCGCGCCGGACCAGCACATCCGCGGCGGCCAGTGCGTAACGTATGACGGTCTGCGGACTCTTGGTGCCGTAAGGCAGGCGCGCAGTATCGCCCAGATAAAGGAAATCCTCGCCCGGCAGTTCCAGCTGCAGCGCGCCCAGCACGGTCAGGCCGCCGACGCCGGAATCGAACACACCGATGGGCTGTGCGCGCTGATCGTGGGCCGACATCGAACCTGCAGCGCTCAGCCTTCGGCCCGCATGTGCGGAAACAGCAGCACATCGCGAATCGAGGGCGAATCGGTCAGAAACATGACCAGTCGGTCCACACCCAGGCCGAGCCCCGCAGTGGGCGGCATGCCGTATTCGAGCGCCCTGATGTAATCCTCGTCGTAGCGCATCGCCTCATCATCGCCGCTGTCCTGGCGCTGCACCTGCGCGCGAAAGCGAGCGGCCTGATCCTCCGGATCATTGAGCTCGGAGAAGCCGTTAGCCAGCTCGCGGCCGGCCAGAAACAGCTCGAAGCGATCAGTCAGGAACGCATCGGCGTCGTTGGCACGCGAGAGCGGCGAGACTTCGGCCGGGTAGGCGTAGACGAAAGTCGGGTCCATGAGCCGGTGCTCCACGGTCTTCTCGAACAGCTCGATCTGCAATTTGCCCGCGCCATCATGCGCAGCGTACGGCACGCCGAGGCGCTCGCAGGCGGCGCGCAAATACGCCACGTCGCGCAGGCGGCCGCGCTCGAGCTCGCTGTTGTGCTCGAGCAGCGCATCCTCGATGCTGATGCGCCTGAAGGGCTGATCGAGCCGGTAGTCACGGCTCTGGTAGCGCACGAGCCGGCCGCCAAGGACCGCATCGGCAAGCCCAAGTAGCAGCCGCTCGAGCAATTCCATGAGCTCGAGATAGTCGGTGTAGGCCCAGTAGAGCTCGAGCATCGTGAATTCGGGATTATGCTGGGTCGAGAGGCCCTCATTGCGAAAATTGCGATTGATCTCGTAGACACGCTCGAAGCCGCCGACGATCAGGCGCTTGAGATAGAGCTCGGGGGCGATGCGCAGATACATTCTTTGATCGAGCGCATTGTGATGCGTCACGAACGGCCGCGCGGCCGCCCCGCCCGGTATCGGCTGCATCATCGGCGTCTCGACCTCGAGGAAATCGAGCGCGTCCAAAAAGTCGCGCAGATAGCGCACGATGCGGCTGCGGACGCGAAATACTTCGCGGCTGCGCTCGGTCATGATCAGATCGACATAGCGTTGCCGGTAGCGCGTCTCGGTGTCGGCCAATCCATGCCATTTCTCGGGCAGCGGCCGCAGCGACTTAGCCAGCAGGCTCAGCTTCTCCACACGCACCGACAATTCCTGCGTACGCGTGCGAAATAGCTGGCCTTCGGCGCCCAGCACGTCGCCGACATCGTAGCTCTTGAACGCCTCGTAGCCCGCGCCGAGCGCGTTCTCCTGCAGGAACAGCTGGATCTGGCCGCTGCGGTCGGCAATCTTGGCAAAGCTGGCCTTACCCATCACGCGCTTGAACATCATGCGTCCGCCCACGCGCACGTGCACCGGGTTGGCCTCGAGCCAGGCACTATCGCGATCCGCATAGCTTGAGAGCAATTGCGCGGCGAGCGCATCGCGACGAAATCCATTGGGGAAAGCCGGTCCGTGCGCGCGCAGCGCGCTGAGCTTCGCGCGCCGCTCCGCGATCAATCGATTCTCCTCGTCGTTCACAGTCCCGCCTTCAGGCTCGCTTCCATGAATGGGTCCAGGTCGCCGTCCAGCACCGCCGTCGTGTTGCCCACTTCCACGCCGGTGCGCAGATCCTTGATGCGCGACTGGTCAAGCACATAGGAGCGGATCTGATTGCCCCAGCTCACGTCGGATTTGGATTCCTCGAGCACGCGGGCCGCGGCATTGCGCTTGTTGACCTCCAGCTCGTAGAGCTTGGCCTTGAGCATCTTCATGGCGGTGGCGCGGTTCTTGTGCTGGCTGCGCTCATTCTGGCACGCCACCACGATACCGCTGGGCATATGGGTGATGCGCACCGCCGATTCGGTCTTGTTCACGTGCTGGCCGCCGGCACCGCTCGAGCGATAGACGTCCATGCGCAGGTCCGCCGGATTGATCTCGATCGCTATGTCGTCATCGACCTCGGGGGCGACGAACACCGAGGCAAACGAGGTGTGGCGCCGGTTGCCGGAATCGAACGGTGACTTGCGCACCAGTCGGTGCACGCCGGTTTCCGTGCGCAGCCAGCCATAGGCATACTCACCCTGCACCGCGATGCTCGCGCTCTTGATGCCGGCTACCTCACCGGGACTCCACTCGATGATCTCGCAGCTGAAGCCGCGTGCCTGGGCCCAGCGCAGATACATGCGCGAGAGCATCTGCGCCCAGTCCTGCGCCTCGGTGCCGCCGGCGCCGGCCTGAATATCGAGGAAAGCGTTATGCCGGTCCATCTCGCCGCGGAACATGCGCTTGAGCTCGAGCCGGCGCACGCCGGCCTCGAGCGCGCCGGCCTCGCGCTCGATATCGCGCGCGGTGGATTCATCGTTCTCGCGCTCGGCCAGCTCGAGCAATTGTGCCGCATCACTGACGGCGGTATTGGCGTGGTCCAGCTCCTGCAGATCCGCGGCGAGACGCGCACGTTCGCGGCCAAGCTCCTGAGCCCGGTCCGGAGCGCTCCAGATCGCGGGGTCCTCGAGCTCGAGATTTACTTCCTCGAGACGCTCCTTCTTGCGATCGTACTCAAAGAAACCCCCTCAAGGAGACGGCACGCTCCTCGAGATCTTTCAGAGTGCGCTTGAGCTGACTGACTTCCATGCGAGCGATCCTAGCATGCGCCGCTGGCGCACCGCCTCATGCGGGCAACAGATGTTCGATCACGACCTGCAGGCGTCGCTCACCCAGATACTCATTGCTCTCGAGCCGATAGATGAGTCGCGCCGCGCCGCGCGGCAGCGACTCAGGCTCCTCGGCGTCCAGAAAGTTGAAGGCGATGGCATCGAACTGCCCGCGGCCCTCGGGCGCCGTGAGCGCGAGTTTGAGGTGCCGCTCGCCGACCACGCGCGCCGATTGAATGCGAAATACGCCGTCGAACAACGGCTCGGGGAACCCCGGTCCCCACGGACCGCCTTCGCGCAGTGCCTGCGCGGTGGGCAGCGCGAGCTCCGCACAGCTCAGCTCGCCATCGGTTTCGATCAGATCGGGCGAGCCACGCTGCGCCAGCGCACGCTCGCACTCGGCGTCGAAGGCGCGTGCAAAGCTATCCAGAGCTGCCATGGACAACGTAAGGCCAGCGGCCATCGCGTGGCCGCCGAATTTTTGTATCAGCGTGCCGTCGCGTGCTGCAATCGCATCGAGCACGTCACGGATATGAACGCCAGGGATCGAGCGCGCCGAGCCGCGCAGGCTCACCGCATCGCATGGGGCGAAGGCAATCACCGGCCGGCGCAATCGTTCCTTGACGCGACTGGCCACGAGCCCGACCACGCCCTGGTGCCAGCCCGGATCAAACAGACACACCCCGGCGCGCCGCACTCCACTGCTCAGGTCCTGCAGCGCGCGTACCGCCGAACGCGCCTGCACCTGCATGCGCGCTTCGATCGCGCGCCGCTCCGTGTTCAGCGCATCGAGCTCGAGGGCCAGCGCGCGCGCCTGCGCCGGATCATCCGCCAGCAGGCAGCGTATGCCGATCGACATGTCGGTCAGGCGGCCGGCCGCATTGAGCCGCGGCGCAACCGCGAAGCCCAGATCCGCGGCGACCACGCTGCTGCGCTCGCGTCGCGCGATTTCGAGCAAAGCACTGATGCCCGCCACACAGCGTCCGGCGCGGATACGCGCGAGCCCCTGAGATACGAGGATGCGATTGTTGCCATCGAATGGCACCACGTCGGCCACCGTACCGAGCGCCACCAGATCCATGAGCTCGGCCGCCTGCAGTGCATCGGCGGGCAGGCGAGCGCGTGCCTCGAGCAAACGGCGCAACGCGGCCATCACGTAGAAGGCTACCCCGACGCCGGCCAGCGCGCGGCTCGCGAATTGGCTGCCCGGCAGATTTGGATTGACGATGACATTGGCCTGCGGCAGCTGCGCACCAGGCAGATGATGATCCGTGATCAGCACGTCGATGCCGGCCGCGCGCGCCGCGGCCACCCCGGCGTTGCTCGAAATGCCGTTGTCGACCGTAACGATCAGGGTCGGATTGCGCTGCGCGGCGAGCGCAACGATCTCAGGCGTGAGCCCGTAGCCGAACTCAAAACGATTCGGTACCAGAAAATCCACGGCCGCGAAGCCCCAGCTGCGCAACGCGCGCACGATCAGCACCGTACTGGTGGCACCATCCGCATCGAAGTCGCCGATCACGAGCACCGATGCGCCCTGGCGCTGATGCACGGCGAGTAATTCGGCCGCCGCCGCTACTGACTCAAGGCTGCCGATCGGCAGCAGAGCGTTCAAAGGCTGCCCAAGCTGCGCCGCGCTGACGATGCCTCGATTCGCGTAGATCCTCAGCAATACCGGATGCAGGCTCGCATCCAGGCCCGGCGCGAGTGCGCACACGGCGCGGCGCACCACCTGCAGATTCCCCGAATGCATCAAGCCATTTGCTCCGTCCAGGGCAGCAGGGCGCGCCAGAAGCGCATCAAATGCAGCCGGCGCAGCCGATAGGATCGGGTGCCCGCGAGCAGATGAATGGCCGAGAGCCGCCGGGCGCGCAGCGCCTGCAATGCCGGCGCAAGCCAATGCGCCTCCAGGTGCTCTAATGCTCCGAGAGTGTCCGCGTCCAGAGCCGGAACGATCAGCAGGTGCGCGCTCGCCTCGGATTCGAGGGCGCCCTGCAGGTTCGCAGGCAAGGACGCGCTTTCGAGCCCGCACAGCTGCCATAGCGCCTGCGCGTAGGTGTCGCGCCCGTAGAGGCGCAGCGAGCCGCCGGCCGTGCTGATAGCGCGCAGAGCACTGGGCGCGCGCCGTGGCACTGAGGCACCCCAGAACCACAATGCGGTCACTGGCAGCTCACCGCGCGCTCGCCGCTCCTGATTGACGCGATGCTCATGCAGCCACATTTCGATTTCAACGCCCAGGCGGCGCAGTGTGGCGAGCTCGGCGCCGCGTGGCAAACCGGCTGAAGGGTCCAGTCCCGCAAACTGCGCCGGGTCCGCGCTGTCGGCATCGAGCCGCGGACCGCTGAGCAGCAGCTCGCGCGCACCGTTGCCGTGCAGTCGCCACGGCGTATCGGCGAACACGAGCTCGAAATCGGCCACGAGCGTGGCCTGATCCTGCGCGCTCAATTGCAACAAACCCTCCGGATGCAGGTGCACGCTGTCCAGGCCGGCGAAATAATGCACGGGTGTCGCGAGCCAATGTTTGGCCTCACTCGGCGCTAACCAGGCGCGCGCGACCACCTCGGCCAGCGCGAGCGCGGCGATCTCAGGTGCGGCAAAGCGCTGCGCCAACCAGGCGCGCCAGCCCTGCCTCAGCGCGCTGCGTCGGGATTTTGCCAGCAGCGTTTCCAGCGCCGCCAGTCGCGGTGCTGCCCGCTCGCTCGGCGCGCCCAGGGCGTCTGGAAAAAAATCCGACAGGATCAGAATAAGCTCGCTCGCCATGGGCTATCGTAGCGCCCATGCGGCTGCTGCTCGAATCCGATCCGCGCATTCACCTGGTGCGCGGCTATGGCGGGGGTGAGATCGTGATCGGCGATCAGCACATCAGGCGGCCCTTGATCATCACGCCGCAGCGACTCGTGCTCGACTGGAGTGCGAACTCATTGCAACAACTGACTGAAGTGCAACTGGCCGCGCTCTTTGCGCTGCAAGCCGAGATCGTGCTGCTCGGGGAGGGTCAGATCCAGGCCACGCCGAGCGCGTGGCTGCGCTCGAGTTTTCGCTCGCGCGGGGTTGCCCTCGAGTGCATGAACCTCGGGGCGGCCTGTCGCACCTACAATATCCTGGCTAATGAAGAGCGATCGGTGGCGGCCGGCTTATTCCCCTAGGGCTACTTCCCTAAGGCTCGCATGTGCCGCGGGTGCAGGCGCTCGCCTGCTGTGTGCGCTGGAGCACACCGGAGGAAGACACAGGGAGAGAAAGATCCTACAAACCCCAGATTATCCGAAGCTGACAAATTCGAATAACGGTTTCCGCACTATTATTGTTGTCGAACCAAGCTGTTGTTGTTGTTGCAAGCTAATCGGGTCCTTCCCTTTATCCCTGTGTCTTCTTCCCGTGAGCCCTCCCGTCCGTTCAGACCGGCTGTCGGCGTTTGCCGACAGGCGAGCAGATGGTAAGCGCGACTCAGGACGGCTGGCAAGTTCTGCGTCCCGGGCTCTCACCGGTACCCTGATTTAGACTAATTCAAACACTAATGAGGCCCCCGCCTGGCGTTTCCACCCCCCTAAATGCACGGGCGAGGGTCTAAGGACTAGCTCAAACCACTGAGCAGCGGCACGAACGCGACGGCGCCGAGCAGTTTGCGCTCGATGCCGTGCTCCCCGCGCGTTACGCACAAGAGCCGCTGCTCGCCCTCGGGGCCCACCGGTACGACGAGCCGGCCACCCACGGCAAGCTGCGCGATCAGAGCCTCCGGGATCTCAAGCGGGGCGGCCGCGGCGATGATGCCGTCAAATGGCGCGTGGCTTTTCCAGCCCTGCGCACCATCGCCGTGCCGAAAACGCACGTTGCGGATCTCCAATTCCTTGCAGCGCGCGCGCGCGCGCGCCAGCAACGCGGCAATGCGCTCGATCGTGTAGATGCGGCCCACCAGCGGTGCCAGTACCGCGGTCTGATAACCGCAGCCCGTGCCGATCTCCAGGACTTTCTCGAGTGGGCCAGCCTCGAGGAGCGCCTCGCTCATGCGTGCGACGATATAGGGCTGTGAGATGGTCTGGCCGAAGCCGATCGGCAACGCCGTGTCCTCATAGGCGCGGCTTGCCAGGGCCTCATCGACAAAGATGTGCCGCGGCACGTTGCGAATGCGATCGAGCACCGCCAGGTTGTGGATGCCCTGCTCGCGCAGACGTTGCACCAGCCGGTCGCGGGTGCGAGCCGAGGTCATGCCGATGCCGGCAAAACGCTGCGAGGTCATCCGGGCCGCCTCCCTGCGCCGCGCGCACTCACAGCCCTTCGAGCCAGCGCCCGATTTCGGGCAGAGCCGCGTGACGCGTGAAGTCGATCGCCAGCGGTGTCACCGAGACAAAGCCGTTGGCCACGGCGTCGAAATCCGTGCCGACCCCGGCGTCATGTCCAGAGCCGGCCGGGCCGATCCAGTAGACCGTCTCGCCTTTCGGATCACGCGCCGGGATCACCGCCTCGGAGCGATGGCGGAACCCCAGGCGCGTGGACGCGTAGCCGGCCAATGCATCGTAGGGCCGATCCGGTACGTTCACGTTCAGGATCAGCGAGCGATCCAGTGGCCGGCGCAATAACGCGAGCACCAGCGCGTGCGCGACACGCGCGCCGGTATCAAAGCAACGCGCGCTGTCAGGCGTCGTGCACAGCGAAATGGCCAATGTCGGCAAGCCGAGGAAGCGCCCCTCGATCGCCGCCGCCACCGTGCCCGAATACAGCACGTCATCGCCAAGATTGGCGCCATCGTTGATGCCTGAAGCCACCATGTCGAACTCAATATCGAGTGCACCTGAAATCGCAAGGTGCACGCAGTCGGTCGGCGTGCCGGCCACATAGTAGACGCCGGGCTCGGCAGCAAACAGCCGCAACGGCACGTCCAGCGTGAGGGAATTGCCGGCCCCGCTTCGATTGCGATCAGGCGCCACAACCGTCACATCTCCGAGCGCCTTCATGGCCTCGCGCAGCCGCGTGATGCCCTCGGCGCGGTAGCCGTCATCATTGCTGACCAGTATTTTCACGGGATTGGAAGCGGGCGCGACTTTCGATGAAGCGCGTCAATATACTTCAATGCCTGTCCTTAGGAGCAGCTATGAACGCGAAGGACGAGGATGAGGCCGAGCTCTTCCGGCGCGCGATGCATGACGTGCGCCCGCTCAAGCCCAGCGCGCGTGCAACGGGGCCGCGCGCGCCCGGCACAGCGCGGGGGCCGCGGCCGCGTGCCCGTTTTGCCCGCGCCGAACGCGTCGCCGTGCTCGCCGAGAGTCTGCTGGCGCCGGGCCCGTTCATCGATGCGCAGCCCGGCGAGGAACTGCTGTTCCGGCGCCCGGGAGTTCCCGAGAGCGTCGTGCGCCGGCTACGACGCGGCAGCTACCGCGTCGAGTCCGAGCTCGATCTGCACGGTCTGCGGGCTTTGGAGGGCGCGGCACGCCTCGCGCTGTTCCTGCGCCATGCCCGGGCTAACGGCCAGCACTGCCTGCGCATCATCCATGGCAAGGGCTTGCGCTCCGGCGAGCGTGGTCCGGTGCTGAAGAACACGGTCAATACGATCCTGCGTCGCGACGCTGACGTGCTCGCGTTCTGCTCGGCGCGCCCCAACGCCGGCGGCACCGGCGCGACCCTGGTGCTACTGCGACGCACCTAGCATCAGGCGTCGGCCTCCAGCAGCACGACGGCCATCGCCGCGAGGCCCTCATTGCGGCCGATAAATCCCAGGTGCTCGGTCGTGGTGGCCTTGATGTTCACGCAGGCTTCGCTGACCTGCAGGGCCGCGGCGATCGTGAAGCGCATCTGATCACGCCAGGCTGCGATCTTGGGGGCTTGCGCGAGCAGCGTCAGGTCCGCATTGATCAGCTTGAAATGCCGGCGTTCGAGCATCTGGCAGGTGTGGGCCACGAAGCGCTTGCTCTCGACACCGCGCCATTGCGGATCGCTGTCAGGGAAATGCTGGCCAATGTCGCCCAGACCCGCGGCGCCCAGCAGTGCATCGACCAGCGCGTGCATGAGCACGTCGCCGTCCGAGTGCGCGACGATGCCGCGGCTATAGGGCACGCGCACGCCGCCGAGCACGAGGCTGTCTCCGGGACCGAAAGGATGAACGTCGAACCCGCAGCCGACCCGCATACTCATCTCAAGCTTGCTCCCGCGCGCGCAGTATCGCGATGGCCAATCCGAGATCCGAGGCGTTGGTGACCTTGATATTACTATCGCGCGCCTCGATCAGCTGCGCGCAGATGCCCTCCCACTCCATTGCCTGCGCCTCATCGGTCGGCACGCGTCCGGCGGCGCGTGCGCGCTCGAGCGCGCCGAGCAATAGCTCATAGCGAAACATCTGCGGTGTCTGCGCGAGCCACAGCGACTCGCGCGGTAACGTCGCCGCACAGCGCGGCGGCTGCCCGGAGGCGCCGGCGCGCGCCTGCTTGACCGTGTCGGCCACCGGTGCGGCGAGCAACGCGCCGTCGCTCGTATCGAGCGCGCTCGCCAGCAAGCGCGACAGATCCTGCGCACTCAGGCACGGTCGGGCCGCATCGTGCACCAGTACCCAGTCGCTGCCGGCCGCTCGCGACTTCAGGCCCAGCAAGCCGTTGATGACCGAATCCGCACGCTGCGCGCCGCCCTCGATGAGCGCAAAGTGTCGCGGCAATTGCGCCGCGAGCTCCTCGCGCCGCGGCTCTGCGGGCGCCAGTACGATGCTGCCGCCCAGGCACTGCGGATCAGATGCAAAGCACTGCAGTGCAATCTCGAGCATGCTGCGGCTGCCCATCGAAGCGAATTGCTTGGCACTGCCAAAACGCCGGCCGGCTCCGGCCGCCGGCATCACCAGCCAATAGCGCATCAGTGCGCTGCGGCCGTGCGCTGCGCAGCCGCGCCGGCCGCCCTGGGTAACGGCGCCGGACTGGCTTCGAGCGGCCTGGCTGGCACGACCTGATAGAAGGTTTCATTACCGGCGATCATCCCGAGGTCAGTGCGTGCCCGCTCCTCGAGCGCGGCATAGCCTTGCTTGAGGTCGCGCACTTCGGCGGCCAATTGCCGATTGCGCTCGGTCAGGCCCGAGTTCTCGGCCTGCTGCGTGGCCACGGCCGAACGCAGCCGCAATACCTCACGCACGCCGTCGTTGGACAGCCACAATCGGTACTGCAGCAACAGCAGCACTGTCAATAATGAGGCCGCGAGCCATTTCATCGCGCGCTTAGCCTATCACTGTCGGGCGAAGACATTGACCGGAAAGGCGTCGCGCCCCGCATAGCGTGGCGCGCCACCGAGCCACTCCTCGATGCGCAAGAGCCGATTGTATTTGGCGACCCGGTCGGTCCGTGACATCGAGCCGGTCTTGATCTGCGTGGCCGCGCTGGCCACGGCAATGTCGGCGATCGTCGTGTCCTCGGTCTCCCCGGAGCGGTGTGAGATGACCGAGGCGTAGTGCGCCCGCTCAGCCATCGAGATCGCCGCGAAGGTCTCGGTCAGCGTGCCGATCTGGTTGGGCTTGATCAGGATCGCGTTGGCCACGCCGCGCTCGATGCCCTGGGCCAGAATGCGTGTATTGGTGACAAACACATCATCGCCGACCAATTGCAATGTGCGCCCGAGCGCCGCGCTCAGCAGCGACCAGCCCTCCCAGTCGCTCTCGGCCATGCCGTCCTCAATACTGATGATCGGATAGCGGCCTGCCAGCTCGGCCAGATACTGCGTGAACTCGGCAGCCGTGTAGCTGCGCTGCTCGGACTCGAGCTCGTAGAGGCCATCGTGGAACAGCTCCGAGCTCGCCACATCCAGGCCCAGGAACACGTCGCGGCCCGGCCGGTAGCCCGCGCTCTCGATGGCCTCGAGTATGATTTGCAGCGCCGCCTCATTCGAGGCCAGATCCGGTGCAAAGCCGCCTTCATCGCCCACGGCCGTGCTCAGCCCGCGTGTGTTCAGGATCTTCTTGAGCGCGTGAAAGATCTCCGCGCCATAGCGCAGCGCCTCGCGCAGGGAAGGCGCCCCGACCGGCAGGATCATGAACTCCTGAATGTCGAGGCTATTATTGGCATGCGCGCCGCCGTTGATGATGTTCATCATCGGCACCGGCATGACCGCTGCGCGCGTACCGAGCAAGTGCCGGAACAGGGGCATACCGGCCTCCAGCGCCACGGCGTGCGCGTTGGCCAGCGACACCGCGAGTATCGCATTGGCGCCGAGGCGACTCTTGTTCTCGGTCCCGTCCAGCTCGATCATGCGCGCATCGATAGCGGCCTGATCGATCGCTTCCTTGCCGATCAACGCCTCGCGCAGCAATGTGTTGACGTTCTCAACCGCGCGCGTGACGCCTCGGCCCAGAAAGCGCGCGCGATCCCCGTCACGCAGCTCGACCGCCTCGCGCGTGCCGGTGGAGGCTCCCGAAGGCACGGCCGCGCGGCCGAGCGCACCGGAGGCGAGGATGACGTCGGCCTCCACCGTCGGATTGCCGCGCGAGTCGATGATCTCGCGCGCGTGCACTTGGGCAATGGTGCTCATAGCAGCGCTTCCTCGAAGGGACGTGATTTGCTGACTGCGTCCAGCTCGCACACAGTCTGCAGCAGACTGGCCATGCGATCGAGCGGCCAGGCGTTCGGGCCATCCGAGAGCGCCTCCTGGGGACGCGGATGAGTCTCCATGAACAGTCCGGCGATTCCGGCTGCCACGGCCGCGCGCGCCAGTACCGGCACGAATTCACGCTGGCCGCCCGAGCTGGCGCCCTGCCCTCCGGGCAACTGCACCGAATGCGTCGCATCGAAGACCACCGGGCAGCCGGTCGCGCGCATCACCGACAGCGAGCGCATGTCGCTGATCAGATTGTTGTAGCCAAAGCTGCAGCCGCGCTCACACACCATGATCTGCGTATTGCCGGTCGAGCGGGCTTTGTCGACCACGTTCTGCATCTCCCAGGGTGAGAGGAACTGGCCTTTCTTGATGTTCACGGGCCGGCCGGCGGCGGCGACATTGATAATGAAATTAGTCTGCCGACACAGGAACGCGGGTGTCTGCAGGACGTCGACCACGGCCGCGACCTCCCCGATCGGCGTGTCCTCGTGCACGTCGGTCAGCACCGGCAACTGAAACGCGCGCTGCACGGACTGCAGCGCCTTGAGCCCCGCTTCCAGCCCGGGGCCGCGAAAGCTTTTGCCCGAGGAGCGGTTGGCCTTGTCGAACGAGGCCTTGAAGATCAGCGGCATACCCAGCGCCGTCGTGATCTCCTTGAGGCGTCCGGCTACCTCCTGCACCAGAGCTTCGGACTCGATGACGCAGGGGCCGGCAATCAGAAACAAGGGC
>Ga0302311_10004089_pt1 | contig 15806 bp, 10 predicted proteins | sample III_Palsa_N1_3_FD_200449 | JGI IMG/M metagenome (GOLD analysis project Ga0302311, IMG submission 200449) | Peat permafrost microbial communities from Stordalen Mire near Abisko, Sweden - III_Palsa_N1_3 | ecosystem: Environmental > Terrestrial > Soil > Palsa > Peat permafrost | place: Sweden... | reverse complement strand
GCGCCCAGCAGCCCCGCCTGCGCTGCGATCAAATTGAGCGTGGTGGGCTCGACCTGCCGCCCGAGCACGCGGCAGCTCATCAGCCAGGTATCGATCAGCAGGTCGCCGCCGGGCTCGAGCAGCTTGCCGATGATAATCGCGATGATCCCGTTGTCGCCGAAGCGGTCGAGCAGTCGCAGCTGCAACCCGAACGCGTGCGGGTCGTTCATCACCGCGACCACGTCCTCTTCGCTGTAGCGGCGGGTAGTGAGATTGAACTGGTTGGTCTTGTTGATCAACTGCACCGTACGTTGCAGCCCGACGCGATCGAAGCGGCGCCACACCATCTTCATCTCGAGGCCGCGCAGATAGCCCTCGATGTCGGTCGCGGTCGCTTTCAACTGCTCGCGCGCGCGATTGCTCTGGTATTGCTGGGTGCGCTCGAAATCCTCGCTGGTGACGCCGACCGCTTCGAAATAGCCGGCATCGGCGAGCACACGCGCTACCAGCGCAGGGTCGTCGGGGACCTCGGGCACGGCAACCATCGGCAATTCCTCGCGCACCAGGGTGCGCTCGAACGGGTTGTCGTCGAGGAACACCAGGGCGTCGATGCCGATGTTGAGGTCCTGCGCGATCGCCCGGATGTTGCCGGCCTTGTCGTTCCAGTCGGCCCGGAAGGCGGCGATGTCGCCCCGGCGCAGCACCATTTCGGGGTGTTTTTCGAACGGTTCCAGCGCGTTGGCCTCGTCGTTCTTGGAGGCCACCGCCAGGATGATGCCGCGCCGGCTGAGCTCCTTGGCGTATTCCTGGACCGCGACGAATCCCTCGCCGAGCGGGCTGCCCTGTCCCAGCACGATACCGTCAAGCCCGTCGTCGCCGATCACCCCGCCCCACAGCGTGTTGTCGAGATCGAGCACCAGCGCCTTGTAGGACTTGCCCTGCTGTGCTGCCAGCATCCGGCCGACCAGGTCGCCCCAGACCGGGGCCGCCGGCGGCGCCACTTCCTGCTTCGAGCGATGCCACAGTGCGGGATCGTGCCAGGCGTTGAGCCCGTCCTGCGCTACGCGGTCGTCGACCGCGATCAGATCGACGCGTTCGGCATCCGCCGCCTCGCGCAGCAGCTGGTTCAGCCGCACCACCGCGCGATGGCGCGAACCGGGGAGACGGTGCTCGTTGTTGCCCAGCACCGGGGGAAAGACGTTGATCACGGTCTGTTGCAGAATCGGGCAGCTCCACGCCTGCCGCGCCAGGCCCCAGACCTGGCGGACGCGGGCCAGGGTTTCGTCGATCAGGCCGGCGGCTTCATCCTGGTTCAAGCCAGCGTGCAAACCCTGGGTGAGGTGTTGCGCGTCGAGCGCGAACAGCACGACGGTCGGCTTGAACTGGTGCAGCGCCGAATCCGGATCGAGCAGTTCCTGCAGATACTGGCCGTAGTCGTTTTCGTAGGTATCGATCCAGATGCCACGGCGCAGCCCGGCGATTCGGATCGCCGGGTGCAGATGCGCCAGGGTCGAAGCGCCCAGCACGGCGAGGCGAACGGGCTTCGAGGCCAGCGACTTTGGCGGCGCGGCGAATTTCTTCCGCACCACGCCGTCGAGCGCGTTGGTGCGCACGAAATCGAGGCGCGCGTTGGCGAGCGCCACTGCGGTTTCGATGTCCGGGGCGGATTCGGCGGCGGCGAAGGTCCTGAACTTTTCGCGCCAATTATCCGGTGAGGGCAGCCAGTGCAGGGTCGGGGCTTCGGTCATGATCCGGTTCGCAAATAAGGTCTGGTAGGGTGTTTACCTCAAGGCCGACAAACGGTCATCTCCTGGCGTGAGACATTTGTCGCCAAGACCATGCTGCAACGCAAGGGCAAACCGATCCGAACTAATTTACGCAGAAAAGCATCGGCCTAACCGCCGTGAAGAACACCGACGGGAACAAAGTCGCTAGCGCCCCCTTGCACGACCAGCTTACCGCGCTCCAGCTTCAACTGTTGATCGGCGCTGGTCGGATCGTGGCTGATCGCGATCCTGGTGGTGCGGGGCAGCCTTGAGGCCAGCAAAGCCTGCAGCGCTGCGTCGGATTGCGGATCGAGCGCCGAGGTCGCCTCGTCGAGAAACAGCCACTCCGGCTTCATCAGCAGCGCCCGGGCGATAGCCAGCCGTTGCTGCTCGCCGCCCGAGAGCCGCTGCGACCAGGTGGCGATCTCGTCGAGCGCGCCAGCGAGAGGGCCCAGTCCGACGTCGTGCAGCACTTCCGTCAGCTCGCGGTCGCTGAATTTATCTGCCTCGGACGGATACGCCAGCGCCTGGCGCAGCGAGCCGATCGGAAAATACGGCCGCTGCGGCAGGAACAGGGACGTGCCGGTGGGGATGGTGATCAGGCCGCGCCCGAAAGGCCAGATCCCCGCCATCGCACGGAACAGGGTCGATTTGCCGCTGCCCGACCGGCCACGGATCGCGACATTGCGGCCGGCAACGCACGCCATACTCGCGTCCTCCAGCAGCGACGTGCCGTCGGGCAGCCTGACCGCGACGCGATCGAGCGCCGGTACCGGGCCGGTGCCGCGATCGAACCCGGCAGGGCCATTATGCACGGCGTCAATTGCGCGCTGGAAGGTGGCGAGACGTTCGATCGTCGCGGCCCAGGAGGCCAGCGTGCTGAACGCGCTGACGAACCACGACATCGCGCCCTGGACCTGGCTGAAGGCGTCGGTGGTACGGGTAAGCGTGCCGAGCAGGATCTTGCCGGCGATGAAGCGCGGGCCGACCACAATGGCAGGGAAAACCCCCGCGATGGTGTTGAATCCCGAGGTGAAACTATTCAGCAGCTTGGTTCGGCTCATGATCTGGTGCCAGTTGCGCACGATGTCGGCGAACTCTCGGGTGAGTGACTTATGTTCGGCAGCCTCACCACGATAGAGCGCGACCGCCTCGGTGTTGTCGCGCATGCGCGCGAGGTGAAAGCGGAAATTGGCCTCGAACCGTTGCTGCATGAAATTGAGCCCGACCAGAGGGGCGCCAATCCATTTCGTGATCACGCTGCCGGCAGCGGAATAGAGCAGCGCGACCCAGATCAGATAACCGGGAATGCGCACGTGCCACAGCGTAATCGCCCCCGACAGCGTCCACAGGATCGCGAAGTAGCTCGCCAAGGTGACCACGTTCGAGATCAGGTCGAGCAACAGCGACATCGTGGTGGAGACGAAACTGTCGATGTCGTTGGCGATGCGCTGATCCGGGTTTTCGGTGCCCGTTCCGTCCGCCTTGGCAATTAGCGAGATGTGATAATAGGCGTGGCGGGCCAGCCAATCCGACGTCATCCGCTCGGTCATCCAGCGCCGCCAGCGAATATAGAGCCACTGGTTGATGTAGTTCGCGTAAACTGCGACCGCGACGTAGGCCACCGCGATCGGCGTAAAGCCGGGCATGAAGCCAAAGGCGAAGCCGGGCAGCGGGGTGCCCCACAGTAGCAGGTTGATCCATTGATGCAGGTTTCTGGCCTGCAGCGCGTCGAAAAACGCGCCGTTCCAGAAATTCAGCACCACACCCATGCCGACCAACAGCAAATTGAGCGCGACAGTGGATAGCAGCAAAACCCACGCCGACCATTTTTCCTCGGACGTGAAAAAGGGGCGCGCAAGATTCCACGCGTCCTTCACCACCGAGCCCAGTCGTATCATTAAATATTCTCCGCACGCTTTCGGGCAGTGTAGATGGAGCGCCCTGAACGAAGCGTCAAATGAAGAAAGGCTTTTTGATTTTTAAGAGTTAAAGGAAAGTTAATTAGACATGATTAATATTGAGAAAAGAAGAAGTCCTCTTTTTTGAAAAAAAGAAGCAAAAAACTTTTAAACATTTTCATACGGTGTTCAATAGCGGACCCGCGTGAGGGTGACGGCCGCGCAACCATTCGGTATCAAGCTGATAAAGTTTTTTTGCTTCTTTTTGTTCACAAAAAGAAGAGTCTTGCTCTTTGCCTTCCCTAAGGTATTGCTGGTCCCTTCACGACCTGCGCCATATCCTGTGGTCTGATCCATTTCTGAAACGCGTCTTGAATTTGCGTCGCATTCGCTGCCAAGTAATGTTCTGCCGCGATCTGCGGTGTATCGAGCGGCAGGCCAAGGTTGGTTTCGTGCAAGTAAACGCCGGCGATCGCGTCGGTGCTGTCGCGTTGCATCGCCACTTTGCGCAACATTTGCGCCTTGGCCATCGTAAGTTCTGCATCGCCGACCGGGTCGGTTTGCATTTCTTTGATATCCTGCAGGGCGAGTTGCCGCGCCTTGGCGACGTTCTGCGGGTCGGATCCGAAGGTTACGGTGTAGTCGCCGCGGGTGCGCGTCCAATCGAGCGCGCTATCGACGCCGTAGACGTACCCCGATTTAATCCGCAGGTCGCGATAGAGCCGCGAGGAAAATCCGCCGCCCAGGATTGTGTTGCCCAGCATCAGGGTGAAACGGTCGGGATTGGCGACCGGCAGCTCGAGATCCTCGGTCAGGGTGACGCTGTCTTGCACTGCGCTGGGGTCGGGCACGTGGATCGAGGCGGTTTGGCTGGGCCCGATCGGCGGCAGGTCGATCGCGGGCTTGGGCCCGGCAGCGGTCCACCCGCCGAAATCGCGGCTGACCACGCGCAGCGCCTCGGCGGGGGTGACGTCGCCGACCACGACGATGGTGGTAAGGTCGGGACGGTAGGTGCGGTGGTAGAAATCCGCCACGTCGGCGGGCTGCAACGACATCACGGTGTCGGGGGTCGCTTGCCGCCGCAGCGGATCGCCCGGTGGTACGCGAGCGTTGGTGATGGCGCGCTGATAGAGGTAATCGGGTGATTGCAGCTCGCCCGCCAGGCCCTGCGCCAATTCCTGCCGCACGATCGGGAACGCGTCGGCGGGGAAGTTCGGGGTCAGGAACGCGGGGTGCAACTCGTTATCGGCGAGCAGTTTCATTCCGGGCTCGAACTGCGATGTCAGCACGTCGAGCGAAAATTCCGTCCCCGCCTGCTCGTTGGCGGCGATGTCGTCGAGCGCCTTCTGGAAGTGCAGCCGGTCGAGCCTGCTGGTGCCGTAGCCGAGCAATTCCTCGACCATATCGCTGACGCCGTCCTTGCCGGCAGGCTCCTGCATCTGGGTGATCTGGCGCACCTGGCCGTAGACTTCGACCGTCGGGCTCACGTGTTCCTGCTGCACGATCACACGCAGACCGTTCGGCAGCACGCTTACCGCCGGCGGCGTCGGCGCTTTGGGCAGCGCCAACGTGGAGAGTTCCACGGTCGCCCAAGCCGGCAGCGGCACCGGCTTATCCGGCGCCACCGCGAAGGATTCGCCGCCGCCGTAGCCGCCGCTCATCACCGGATGCCCTGAATTGCGCGGCGTCAGCACTGCGGTGACCTCGTGAGCCGGATCCAGGATCTGCCGTGCCACGCGGTTCACGTCGGCAACCGTGACTGCGCGGTAGGCCGCCGCCACATCATCGGGCGAGTTCGCCTTCTGGAACGCCAGCGCCTGCGACCAGGCGGCGGCGAGGCCGGTGACGCTGTTGGTCTTGAACGCGAGCTGCGCCAGCTCCTGCCGGCGCGCCGCCTCGATCAGCGCCGGCGAGACCCCGTTCTTCACCGTGTCGGCGAGAATCTTCCGCATCTCCGCGATCACCGGCGCGGGATCGCCGCCCTTGGGGAAGGCCGCTGCGGCGAGGCCGTAGCCGACATCGGCCTTGGGCTCGTAGATGAATTCGGAAAACAGCGCATGCCCGGCCGGCACCATGCCGTAGAGCGCGGCGCGCTGGCTGGTGAGCGCGTCGGTCAGGATCTCGGCGGTGGCGAAATCGTGATCGGAGAGCCCCGGCATGCGAAACGCCAGGGTCGCGAGCCCGACCGGGAAGTTGGTCGGCAGGGTCAGGCTCTGCGCACGCACCGGGCTCAGGGTAAAGGTCGGGTGCGCGGGCAGAATTTTGGTCGGCAACCCCCCGAACGCGTCACGCACCTGGGCTAATGCCGTCTGCGGCTCGACGTCGCCGGCGATCACCAGGATCGCGTTGTTGGGCGCGTACCATTTGTCATAGAAGCCGCGCAGCAGCTTCGCATCCGTGGCGTCGAATGAGGGGCGGGTCCCCAGCGCGTCGTGCTGATACGGCGTGCCGGCGAACATGATCGCCTGCAACTGCATCAGATAGCGATAGATCGGGCTCGACAGATCGCGCGAGACCTCCTGCTCGATCGCGCCGCGCTCCTTGGCCCAGTCGGCCTGCTTCAGGCTCGCGCCCTCCATCCTGAGCGACTCGCTCTTCAGCACCACGCCGAGATCGTCGGCCGGCGCCTCGTAGAAATACTGGGTCACGGTCTCGGTGGTGTCGGCGTTGTAGGCGCCGCCGAGCAGACTGCCGAGCTCGCCGAGTTGATCCCGGTCGAGCCCCGCACTGCCGCGGAACATCATGTGCTCGGTCGCGTGCGCGGTGCCAGGGAAGCCGGCCGGCGCGTCCTCGGAACCGGCGAGGTAGTTGACCTCGGTGGTGACCACGGGCGCGAGGCGGTCGGGGACGATCACCACCCGCAGGCCGTTCGGCAGGGTCGCGCGCAGCACGTCGTCGGCAGCAAAGGCATTGGCGCCGAGTGCAAGCGCCGCCACGCACGCCGCCAGCGCGCTCTGCCGAAGTTTCTTGGTCTTGGTCAACTCAGCCTCCCTTGATCCGCAGCCTGATCACCCCGCGCGCTTCTTCAGGCGCGATCGGCTTGCCCTTGCGCAGATATTCGATCGCACCGGCCTGAGCAAGCCGGGTCGCGGCGCGCCGGACCGCGGGGATCAGCCGCTGCCAGGTGGTGCTGTCAGGCGCGAGCCTGCGGGCGACATCGAGGGGAGCGATGGAATTGCGCGAGGCGCGAGTCATTTCGAGGATGAGAGCCTCGATCTCGGGGTCAGTGGACATGGGACAAGGGTAGGGGGATTGAGGAGGGTAGTCAAAAAGGGGCAGAGAAGTCTTCTTTTTGTGAACAAAAAGAAGCAAGAAAACTTTGGAGATTAGAGTACGGCACCAGAAGCCAGCGGCATCCGCCTGGGTAGATTCCGGGGGCTTCGCACCCGACGAGCGGGGGTACACCATAACTGGAAACGCGGGTCGATCGCGCACCTGTTGGAGACAAACAAATGACCATATTGGTAACCGGTGGTACCGGCCGCGTCGGCACGGAAGTGGTGAAAGAGCTCCTTGCGCGCGGCGCGCCGGTGCGCGTGCTGGCGCGGAAGCAGCCCGCGCAGCTGCAAGAAGGTGTCGAGATCGCGATGGGCGATCTGCTCGATCCGGTCGCGGTGGCGAAGGCGCTCGAGGGCGTGGATAAACTCTACTTGCTGAACGCCGTTACGCCGGATGAATTGACCCAAGGGTTGATCGCGGTCGATCTCGCCAAGAAAATGAAGCTGAAACAGATCGTCTACCACTCGGTCTATCACGCGGAATATTTCAAGGACGTGCCGCACTTCGCGGCGAAATTCGCGATCGAAAGCACGCTCCGCGAATTCGGACTTCCTTTCACCATCATTGCTCCGAACTACTTTTTTCAAAACGATTTGTCGTTGCGCGATCTGTTGACCAAGGCGGGGATCTATCCGGTGCCGCTCGGAACCGCAGGGATTTCGGCGGTCGACGTGAGGGATATCGCGGAGGCGGCGGCGATTGCGCTCACCACCGAAGGTCACCTCGGCAAGACCTATAATCTCAACGGTGCCGAACCAGTAAGCGGTCCGGCGATCGCGGCGATCTGGAGCGGGTTGCTCGGGCGGGAGGTGCGCTACGGCGGCGAGGATATGGACGGGTTCGAAAGGCAAATGCGGCAGAACGCGCCCTCGTGGTTGGCGTTCGAGATCCGCTTGATGTTCCAGGGCTACATCGAACGTGGCTTCGCGGCGGAAGCGGGTGATGTCGCAACCTTGACCCAACTGCTGGGTCATCCGCCGCGGCGCTACGAGGAATTTGCGCGCGAGACAGTGGCCGTTTGGCGGGGGGCGTAGTGGCTGTATGACATCCACATATCCTCCGCCTGCCAATGCCCCGAAGACCGTCCTGGTGGTGATGGGCAGCGTGCGCCCCGGCCGGATTTGCCCGAAAATCGCCGCGTGGACGATCGCGATCGGCAAGGAAACCACTGAATTCGAATACGAACTGATCGACCTCGCCGATTGGCCGCCGCCGATGGGCGACGAGCCCGGTATCCCGGCGCTCGGCGGTTATAGCTAGGAACACACGCGCGCCTGGAGCCGGAAGATTGCCGGCGCCGACGCGGCGGTGTTCGTCACGCCGCAGTACAATTGGGGCTATCCCGCTGCGCTGAAGAACGCGATCGACCACCTCTATCGGGAATGGGTGGGGAAGCCGATGGTGATCGTTAGCTACGGCGGCCACGGCGGCGGCAAGTGCGCGGCGCAACTGCGGCAGGGGCTGGAAGCGGTGAAGGCGCGCCCGCTTGCTACGATGCCGGGGATCACGCTCTCGCGCGCTATCATCGGCGGCGGCCCGTTCGATCCCGAGCGCGACTTCCGGGCCGATAAGGCGAGCGTACAGCAGGCGTTCGCGCAGCTGGTGACGGCGCTCGCACTCGGATGATCGATGCGCGCGGCTGGAGCGGTTTGACACTGGTGTGCTAGGCTCGGCCGCAGCAGGAGTCATAGGATGGCGTTAGCCGACGATGAGAGCGCGGTTATCAGGCAGCTCACGGAGTTGAACCGCGAGTTGTATTTGCTCGAGGCCGGGTCCGGGGTTGCGGTGTTTCCGATGTGGGGATCGTCCGATCCGAGTCGGACGCTGGATCGGATCAGCGATTTGAAGGAGCGGATTACGGAGTTGGAGGAGCGGCTCGCGCATTTCGATCGCGCGAGGGGGTAAGTATCAACCGTATCATCGCGAGCCCTTGCGGCCCCCCGCCCCGGCCCTCCCCACGAGGGGGAGGGAGAAGTAATCCTTCTCCCTCCCCCTCGTGGGGAGCGCAGAGGTGGGGGGTCGCAATGACGGCTGTGGGTGGTTTTGGACCTAATTGACAAAGTTTTTTTGGTTCTTTTTGTTCACAAAAAGAACTATTTGCTTGCCTAACTCTCGATTAATTTCTGCCCCAAATAACTCCCGCGCGTAATTCCCGGCGGGATCGCGAACAGTCCGCCGCCGGTGTGGGTGGTGAACTGGTTCAGCATATCCATCCGCGACATTTTCCTGAAGATCGGCACAAATCCGGTGCGCGGGTCGCGTTGATACGCGATGAACACCAGGCCGGCGTCGTATTCCAATCCCTCACGCCAGGGCGGCCAGCGCTCGGCGGTGACGTTGGTGCCGTCATTGTATGAGTAGGGCCGGCGCAGGATCTTGATGCCTTCGTTCATCTCGGGCGCGGCCATGCGGACGTGCGAGGTTTCCGCGATCTTGTAATTGCCGTTGGCGTCAGTCGCTTTGAAATCCGGCGTGGTAAATTCGCCATGTCCGCCGATCGGCGCGCCGTCTGTTTTGGTGCGGCCCATGGTTTGTTCCTGGAACGGCACTTTGGTGTTATCCCAGTGCTCCAGCGCCATGCGGATGCGGCGGATCACCAGGTACGAGCCGCCGCGCATCCACGCCGGGCCCTCGTCGCCGACCCAGACGAAGCGGGCCATTTCCGCGGGGTCGGTGGTGTCGACGTTGCGGCTGCCGTCCTTGAAGCCCATCAGGTTGCGCGGGGTGGCGCTGGGCTTGGGGCGGGAGACGTAGCCGGTCTGGGTCCAGCGCAGCGTGGCGGCGCCGTTCGCCAGGCGCGCAAGTTGCCGGACGGCGTGAAACGCCACCTGCGGGTCGCCGGCGCAGGCCTGCACCGAGAGGTCGCCGCCGGTGCGGGCGGGGTCGAGTTCGTCGCCGGGGAAGCGCGGCAGGTCGATCAGTGCGGCTGGGCGGCTGGCTTCAAGTCCGAACTTGCCGGGGGCGAACAGGCCGGGGCCGAAGCCGAAGGTGAGCGAGAGACGGCCAGGGGAGGCGTCAAGGGCCTCCAGACTGTCGCCCTCGGTCGGTTCGCCATACATCAAGAGTTGCGAGGCGTCGGTCCAGGCGCGGAATAGTTCGACCAGATCGGCCCGCTTGGGGACGGCGAGGTCGAACGCGGCGAAATAGGTGTGATCCTGGCCCGCCGCGTGCGAGCCGATCCCCGGCTGATGCATGCCGAACGGGCTTGCCACGGCCGCGGCAGCCGGCAGATTGGCGGCGGCGGCCAGCCCCCCGAGCGAGCCCAGCACCAGGCGGCGGGATGGGTTCATGGTCCGGCCTCCACCAGCGAATTCACGTCATCTTCCACGTAATAAAATCCCTTGCCATCCGGACGCAGCGCCAGGCCGAACAGATCGCCATTGCCGGGCGGCTGCTGCGCCTCGTTGGTGTCGATCCATTGCGCGAATAGCTGCTTCTTGGCGCTAAGATCAATCTCCACCACTTCGCCATCCTGCGCATTGACCGCGAGCAAATGATTCTGCGGCGTCAGTATCAGCGCCAGCGGCCGGTGCAGCAGGCTGCCTGCGGTGATTACGGCGCCGATGCCGGCGCTGTCGGTACGGGTGAGTGCATTGGCCACGGCGGTGATGCGGTTGCCGAGCGCGTCGGACACATAGAGCGTGCCGTCGCCGCCGAGTGCGAGGCCGGTCGGTCCGATCAGGAACACCGAATGGTCGGCGCGCTGGCCGAAGCCGTCGGCGATAATCGTTTGGCTCGCGATTTGCGGTGGCCCACCGGGCGGGATGGTAAGGTCGAAGCGCACCACCTTGGCCTCGGCGACGGTCTTGGGGTACCCAGTGGCCGGATCGAGGACATGCAGCCCGGGCACGTCGAAGCCGGCCATTGAGACGAACAGGGTTGCGCTGCTGCCGTTGTCGAGCAGGGCGACGTTGCCCCACGGATCGTTGATGTTGGGCCCGGTCCAGCTGGTGATGTATTTGCCGGTGGCGTCGAGCAGCATCAGGCAGCCGGGCCCCTTGGTATCGACGGTGCCGTCGCGGCTGGGCGTGCTGCCGACGATGATGTAGCCGGATTTCAGCATCGCCATCGCGGTGCTGAGGCCGATGCCGCCGGGGCAAGCCGCCTCGTGCGGTGACAGATCGGCGAACAGGCGGCTTTCGTGGCTGTTCGGATCGATCGCGATGATGCTGGTGCCGGTGCCCTGGAGGTTGGAAAGGTTGTTGAAATTATCGACCAGAATATCGCCCTGATGGATGGTACCGGCGCTGACGGGAGCCACGATTACCGCGTAGGGATTGAGATCACCGTTATCCGGAATGGTCGATGTCAGGCTGGAATGATGCATCGTCCCTGGGAGCAGGCCAACCGTAGTTTGTGCGTGCGCACTGGCTGCCATAGCGGCGAGAAGCAAAAAACTTTTGATAATTGGTTCATTGCCAATGGCCCGGTCAAAATAAAATGTTCGTGCGGACGCCGAAGACGGCTTCGTTGCCGACACGCGTGCCTGCGTCATCGGGATTTACCACGCCGGCGCCGGGGAAGATCACGTATTGGAAATCGGGCTGCACCGCGAGCCACTGGTTTACCGCATAGCTGTAGGTGATCTCGACAAAACTTTCGTCGCCCCGCACCGGATCCAAGCCGCCCACCAGATCGGCCTGCGCGCGTCCGGTCGCCACCACATTGGGCGCCACCTTGGTGTAGCCAAAGCCGATGCCGAAAGTGTCGTCGTCGCGCAATTCGATCGGTTCGTGCATCACCACACCCCAATTGGCCGAGAATTGCACCAGGTTGGTGCCGTTCTGCGGCGTACCCATGGCGCGGCCGAACGCCTCGATGGTGCGATCGGCGTCGTCATCGTCACGCCACAGCATCTGGTCGGCCACGCCGTAAATTCCAGTGGTGCCGGCCGCATTCCAGGCGCCGAAACGATACACGTGCGCCAGCGGCTGGCTCTGGCCGGCATAGACCATCGCACCGAGCGACGGATACGAATACTGGACTTCGCCAATCACCAGCGTGCGGCCGGGCAGCGGAAACAGCACGCCCGAGGGGTTGGACGCCTCCGCATCGACCGCGTGGTCGCCGCCGGGGTTCGCAGTGAAGGCGCCGCCCAGCACGGTGATCGCCGGCGTCAGATGATAGCGCACCCGCACCCCGAGCGAGGCCATTGGATAGGCCGGACCGCCGCTCGGCATGTCGGCCGAGGGCAGCATCGGCCAGCCCATCATGGTGTTGATGAAGTTCAGCGAATTCGGGCTGACCATGAATTCGTTGTCGAGCGACTGCTGGCCGACCTTGATGTCGAGCGCGTCGTCCTGCAGGAATTTCTGCTGGTACCACAACTCCCACAGCCGGGTGGCGCGCTCGGCCTCGATGCCGCTGGCGGTTTGCAACGTGTCGAGATTGTCGGCCGACAGGTCGCGGCCGTGGATCTGCAGCGCGCTTACGTTGAAATTGCCGCCGTGCCAGCCGAAGGCGCGTTCGGTGTCGAGCTTGAGCGTGCCGGTGGTGACGCCGTCATAATCGGCGCCCTGGTGTACCCCGCCGGTGAAATTGCCGAAAATCTCGCTGGTCTCAATGATGGTGAGGTCGATGCCCGCACCGCTGAGGAATTTGCGGAGCCCGTCCATGTCGCCAAGCATGAATTGGCTCTGACCAAGCCCCTGGCCGGCATTGGGGTTAGGCGTGAGCGAAGTGCTCTGACTGGGATTGTAGGGCGCGGCAAGGGAGGGCAGCGGCGCGAGCAGTAACAGCAGGACGAGCGGACGGCGCATGGTGACTCCGGCGTTGATGAGCCGGGAGTAATGCGAGTCATTCTCAATTGCAACAGCAAATGCGAATGACTCGCAAATAGCGCCAGCGCGATATCACTGCGCGGGGAGATGTCCCGGGGTCGCGCAGGGGCGCGGTCGCCGCCGCCGGGTTTGTGGCGCAAACGCCACGACCGCGAAGAAAATTTCAATTGGTGAAGAATAAGTGTGCCTATCGGTTTGATATGGTTGACAGGTAACCAAAGTTTAATTAGGCCCGAGCCCGTAGCCGACAATCCAGGAAATCGGGAGTTGAAATTCGCAGGAAGCTCGGGGCCCGCAGAGCAAAAGTCGGCAACCGCCCGATTGAGAAGGTTAACACATCCAAATCTGTCCTTAGGGAGGACTCAGAATGAAATCGCTACAATCGCGACCTGCTTTGGGCAGGCTGACCGCGCTATTGGGAGCCTCGGTGTCGCTGCTGGCCCTGCTCAACGCCCACCCCGCCGCCGCGCAGACCACGTCGACCGCAACGCGGTCGACTCAGCTACAAGAGGTTACGGTCACCGCCGAACGGCGCAGCACCAATCTGCAAAAAACCGCCGCAACCGTGACAGTGGTGCGTGGCGCGGATGTGGTCGCCGAAGGCCGCACCACCACGGCCCAGATACTTGAATCCGTTCCGAACCTGGTGGTTGGCGGCGGCGCGGGCCCCGGGGGCGGCGCGAGCACCAACAACGACAACCCCAATGGCAACATCACCATCCGTGGCGTGCAGACCGAGCAGGGCAACGGCGGCCTGACCAGCTCGCCGCCGACCACTGCGGTTTACGTCGATGACATCTATCAAGGCATCGGCACCGATTACGATCTGGATCGCGTCGAGGTGGCCGCCGGGCCGCAGGGCACATTGTATGGCCGTTCGGCCACTGGCGGCGTGGTGGCTTTCCACACCGCCGATCCGGTGCTCGGCAAGATCACCGGCAACTTCAGCCAGGAAATCGGCAGCGCCAACAAGATCCAGACCATCGCGGCGGTTTCGGTGCCGCTGGGCGATCAGTTCGCGGTGCGCGTGGCCGGCCGCGAGTTCCAGCAAGACGGCTATTTCAACGGCAACGCCGGGCAGAGCACCGAGCAGGAAGCGCGCGTGAAGTTGCTGTGGCAGCCGGACTCGGACACCAGGGTGATCGCCGGCTGGGCGATCGACGAACGGCACCAGAACCAGGGCGGCCCGACCTTCTTTCTCTCCTCGCCCAACAAGTTCAATTTCAATGGCACGTCCTATCCGGTCTACACCACGGAAGCGCGCGAGCACCAGTATTGGCTCAGCGTCAACCAGGATTTCGGCTTCGCCAATCTGGCTTATATCGGCGCGTTCCACGACTTCGACCATGACGTGAACAATCCTCCGCCCGGCAACTGCCCGTGCGGAGGCACGCAGGTGAACCCGAGCGAAACGCCACTCGATCAGTTCCATACCCAGGAATTGCGCCTGAGTTCGGAACCCGGCAGCCGGCTGACCTGGATCGTGGGCGCCAATTTCTATGCCAACCTGGTCAAGGAATCCACGACCTCCATCCAGTCGACCACGAACTTGCCTGCGGGCACGCCGAACCTTGCCAATTATACCAACGCGCTGGTGTTCAGCACCGCCGAGGCTGGCCGCACATTTGACTATGGTCTGTTCACCGAAGAAACCTATGCGGTGACCGACGCGTTGAAGCTCACCGCCGGCGCGCGCCTGGATGACACCCAACTGCACCGCACCATCGACGAAGTGTTCAACGCCAATCTGGGCGCGCAGATCTTCTCGCTGAACCCACCCGATCTGTTGTACTACACCAAGATCGGCAATCCGATTTACCGCAACTTCACTTACAAGCTGCGGGCCGAATATGATCTGACCCCGGAAAATATGGTTTACGGCATGGTTTCCAGCGGCTTCCTGCCTGGCGATCTGCAGATCGATCCCACCGTCAATCCTTTCGCCGCGACCAAAGCCGGAATCGTGTCGTTCACCAACTTCTCGTTCGCCCAGGAGCGTCTGACTGCTTACGAGGTCGGCACCAAGAACCGCTTCCTCGACAACTCGCTGCAGTTGAATGCCGACGCATACTACTACGACTATGCCGGCTACCACATCCTGGCCAACACCGCGTTGTTCGGCCCGCCGGTGTTCGCCATCCTGTCGCTGCCGGTGCGCATCATCGGTGGCGAAGTTGAAGCGGTGTGGAATATCACCCCCGACGATCGCCTGACGGTCAATGCCGGCATTGCCAACACCAGGATCACGAGCTTCCCCAACGTGGGGGGGACCAGCGCGGCGTACTATGTTGACAGCGATCAGGTGCCTGATGTGCCTGAAGCGTCGCTCAACGCATTCCTCGCCCACACCTTTAGCCTGAATGACGGCTCGACCATCGTGCCGAGCCTCGAACTGCAGTATCAGTCGAGCAGCAATGTGGTGACTTACTCTTCGACCCAGGCGGCGAAAGGTGAAGCTCCCTACACCTATCAGGGCCCGGTCACGCAGGAAGATTTCTACACCACCTGGACCTCGGCCGACGGCAAATATTCCCTGACAGGGTATGTGCGCAACATCGGCAACGTCATCTACAAGACATCCGCGCAGCTTAACGGCCAGGGCGATCTGGCGATCATCACCGGCATTCCCGGCGCCCCGCGGACCTACGGCGGCGTGTTCACGGCGAAGTTCTAAGTATCTGTCCAAAATGATGATAAGTGAAATCAAGAGGCTTTAGAAAAGGAAGGCAGCATCTTTTTTGAAAAGAAGAAGCAAAAAACTTTTGTTCAAATCGATCGGAACGCACCTTCGCCAGACCGGCAGTTGCCAATTCTGAACTGACAAAGTTTTTTTGCTTCTTTTTGCTCACAAAAAGAAGATTGTTCGCCTGCCGGCGCGAATCACGGGACCGTGCGGGCACGGCCCCGTGATTGCGTATTAGGGCTAATAGCTGAGATGCGCTGTCATGCCGAAAGTGCGGCCGATCGTAGGGGTAGCAGTAATACTGCCGTTGTACTGAACGTCGAGACCAGATTTGTAGATGGTGTTGCCGGCGTTCCGGACGAAGCCGCCGAAAGAGTATTTGGCGTTTGCGGAGGTCCAGATCAGGGCGAAGTTGCCG
>Ga0302311_10004088_pt1 | contig 15807 bp, 9 predicted proteins | sample III_Palsa_N1_3_FD_200449 | JGI IMG/M metagenome (GOLD analysis project Ga0302311, IMG submission 200449) | Peat permafrost microbial communities from Stordalen Mire near Abisko, Sweden - III_Palsa_N1_3 | ecosystem: Environmental > Terrestrial > Soil > Palsa > Peat permafrost | place: Sweden... | reverse complement strand
ACTCGCGCCGCGCCGAGCGCTTCGCGGCGGCAGTGACGGAACCCGCGATCGCCTGATGCGCATTTTACTGGCTACGGACGCCTGGGAGCCCCAGGTCAACGGCGTCGTCCGCACGCTCGCCCGCATCCGTCGCGAGCTCACTGAAATGGACGATGTAGTCGAGGTGATCAGCCCCGATCAATTCCCCAACTTCCCGCTGCCAACCTATCCCGAGATCAAGCTCGCCGTCGGCGCCTTCGAGAAGGTGCAGCAGAAGTTCCGCGACTTCGAGCCCGAGGCGATCCACATCGCCACCGAAGGGCCCATTGGTCTCGCGGCGCGCCGTATCTGTCTCGAGTGGAAGCTGCCGTTCACCACCAGCTACCACACGCGCTTCCCCGAATATGTCTCGGCCCGCCTGCCGCTGCCTCTAGCGGCCGGTTACGCCTACATGAAATGGTTCCACAAGCCTTCCGGCCGGATCATGGTCGCCACCCGCACCATGGCCGATGAATTGGAAAAACAGGGCTTCCGCAACATCTCGGTCTGGTCGCGCGGCGTTGACACCGAGGTCTTCCAGCCCCGCAAGCCAGGCGATCCAGACCTGTTCGAAGACCTGCCGAGGCCGATCTGGCTCAACGTCGGCCGCGTGGCGGTGGAAAAGAACATCGAGACGTTCCTGGCGCTCGACCTACCCGGATCGAAGGTCGTGGTCGGCGACGGGCCCCAGCTCGAGGAGTTGCGCGAGAAATTTCCGGACGTGCGCTTCGCCGGCGCGCGCTTCGGGGCCGATCTCGCCGCGCACTACGCCTGCGCCGACGTCTTCGTCTTTCCCTCACTCACCGACACCTTCGGGCTGGTGATGCTGGAGGCCTGGGCCTCCGGCCTGCCGGTGGCGGGATTCCTGGCCCCCGGGCCGGCCGACATCATTCCAGGCTCAGGCGCGGGCGCCCTGGCCCCAGACCAGACCAATGGCCTGCGCGAGGCCTGCCTGGAGGCGCTGAAGATCGACAAAGCGGCGGCGCGTGCGGCCGCCGAGCGTTATTCCTGGCGCGCCTGCGCCGAGGAGTTCCGCCGCCTGCTCCAGCCCTATCCCGAGCCGGAGAAGAGCCGATTCTGGCGGCGCCTCAGACGTCTCGCCCGCCTTCGCCGAGGCGCACGGCCAGAGCAGCCCGCGGCGCGTCAGGCCGCCTCCATGCCGAACTGGAGCTCGGCCAAGCGGGCATAGAGTCCGCCGCGGGCCGAGAGCTCGGCGTGCGTTCCCTGCTCGACCACGCGGCCGCCCTCCATGACCACGATGCGGTCGGCCTTGAGCACAGTGGCGAGGCGATGGGCGATGACCAGGGTGGTGCGTCCGCTCATGGCTTCGTCGAGGGCCTGCTGGACGAGGCGTTCATTCTCCGCATCGAGCGCGCTGGTGGCCTCGTCGAGCAGCAGGATCGGCGCATTCCGCACCAAGGCGCGGGCGATGACCAGGCGCTGGCGCTCGCCGCCGGAGAGGGTTCGGGCCCGCTCGCCGAGCCGGGTGGCGAGGCCGTCCGGGAGGGTGTCGAGGAAGGTCTCGGCCTGTGCGGCTCTGGCGGCCGCGCGCATCGCCGCCTCATCAGCTCCCTCGCGGCCGAAACCGAGGTTGTCGAAGGCCGTGCCCGAAAACAGCGGCGCCTCTTGGGCCACGAGGGCGATGCGCGCCCGCGCCTCAGCGGGGTCGGCAAGGCGCAGATCGACGCCGTCGATCGCCACGACGCCGGCGTCCGGGTCCCAGAAGCGCAGCAGCAGGCGGAACACCGTGCTCTTGCCGGCGCCCGAAGGTCCGACCAGGGCGACGCGCTCGCCTTGTCGCACCTCGAGATCGAAGCCGGCGAGGGCCGGCAGGTCGGCCCGGCCGGGGTAGGCGAAGGTCACGTTCGCGAAGGCGATCTGGCCGCGGGCCGGAATGGGCAGGGGAACCGGCGACGCCGGGGCGGCGATAGCCGGCGTCGTTCCGAGGATCTGGCCGATGCGGTCCATGGCCCCCGCCGCCTTCTGGACATCGCCCCAGACCTCGCTGAGCGAGCCGAGCGAGCCGGCGGACAGCACCGCCAGGATGGCGAACTGGATAAGCGCGCCGGGCGAAAGGCGATGGGCGAGGACATCATTGGCGCCCAACCAGAACACCCCGGCGACGCCCAAGAAGACGAGCAGGATGACCCCGCCGGTCATCACCGTCCGGGCGCGGATACGGGCCAGGGAGGCGGAAAAGGCGGCCTCGACCGCGCCAGCGAAGCCGTCGCCGACACTGGCCTCGCGACCGAACGCCTGGACCGTATCCACCGCCTCCAGGGTCTCGCCGGCGAAGCCGACCGCCTCGGCGAACCGTTCCTGCGCCCGCACCGAGAGGCGGCGCACGCGCCGGCCGTAGAGCACCAGGGGAACCAGGATCACCGGGCCGATGAGGATCGCGCAGGCGGTAAGCTTCACGGAAATGACCAGCATCATCGCGGTCGCCCCCGCGACGGTGAGCAGGTTGCGCAGCGCCACAGCGGCCGACTGGCCCACGACGCTCTCGACAAGGGTCATGTCGGCGGTCAGCCTCGACAGCACCTCACTGGAGCGGACCTTGAGGAAAAAAGCCTGATCGAGGACCAGCACGTGGCGATAAAGCGCCGCGCGCAGGTCGGCGACGATCCGCTCGCCAAGACGGTTGATGAAATAGAAGCGGCATGCCGTCGCCGCCGCCAGCACCACCGCGACGACGAGCAGCAGGAGGAAGGTCTGGTTCAGACCCTGGCGCGAGGCGGCGCCAAAGCCGTGGTCCACCACCAGCCGCAAAGCCGCCGTCAGGCCGAGCGTCGCGCCGGTCGAGAAGAGGAGCGAGACGACCGCCGCGGCGGCGTCGCCGGCGTGGGCGCGCAGAAACGGGGCCAGGGCCGCCAGCGGCTTCAGGTCGCGAGCTCCGGGGCGGTTCGCATCCGCCGCTCCGGCGCCAGCCGCGCCGCCTCGTCTCGCCATACGTCCGTCGACCCTTGCCTAGGCGCGGCTCAAGCTGTATAGCCGCGCGTCCAATTTCGGCCCGCTTCGTTGCCGGGCCTCCCGCTCAAATCCGTCCGGTCCCGCCATGAAGCAAGACACCCATCCCGACTATCACCTGATCACCGTGATCATGACGGACGGCACGACCTATCAGACCCGTTCGACCTGGGGCAAGGAAGGCGCCGAGCTGCGGCTCGACATCGACCCCAAGACCCATCCGGCCTGGACCGGCGGCAACCAGCAGTTGCTGGACCGTGGCGGCCGCGTTTCCCGCTTCGCGGCGAAATATGGCGGTTTCCTGAAGAAGTAGGCATTGTCCGGGGGCTAGTGTCCCGATTCCGAAGTTCGCAAGCGCCCGATGGCGGTCACCGACGAACTTCGGAATCGATCAGGACGCTAGCCAACTATATGAGTCTAGTGTGCCTTCCTGGTTCTGAAGTTCGCTCAGTGGTTGATCCAATGAGATGGCGAACTTCAGAACCGGCACACTAGTGGATCGTCCCCGCACCATGATTGAGACCTCTCCGAACCCGAAGGAGACGAGCGTCGCGGCGCGCATCGCCAGGCGCTATCTCGCGCCGCGCTGGCGTGCGTTCGGCGCCTCCGTCGCCTGCGCCGCAGTGTTCGCCGCCCTCTCAGGGCTGCTACTGGGAATCCTGCAACCGGCGGTGAACGACCTGGTGGTCGCGCCCAAGCCCGGGGCGCTGCTCGAGATCCCGCTCGCCATCGTCGCGCTCGCGCTCGGCCGCGGCGTGGCTCAGGCGGCGCAGGCGCTGCTGATCAACCGACTGGGCAATGGCATCGTCGGCGATGTGCAGCGAGAGCTGTTCGGCAAGCTGGTCCGGGCCGATCTCGCCCGCCTGCGCGCTTCGCACTCGGGCGGCCACGTCTCCTCGGTGCTCTATGACGCAGGTTTGATCCGCGAGGCGGCGACCACAGGCGTGGTCAACATCGTCCAGCAGGGCCTGACGCTCCTCGCCGCGGCGGTGGTGATGGCCTGGACCGACTGGCGGCTGGGCCTTTTCGTGCTGCTTGCCGCACCGCTCGTCGCCTGGGGGCTCGGCCGGTTCATGCGCCGCGCCACCAAGGCGGCCAGGGGAGCCATGGCGGCCACGTCGACCCTCGCCACGGCCGTCATGGAGAGCCTCGACGGCGTGCGTGTGGTCAAGATGGAGAACCGCGAGGCGTATGAAGAGGCGCGCGTGGCGGCCGTGATCGCCGATCGCCAGCGCCATATCATCAGCGGCGACAACGCCCGAGCGCTCGCCGCCCCGGCCACCGAAGCGGTGACTTTCGTCGTCGTCGCCGCCGTCCTTGCCTATGAGGGATGGGCGCGTTCAGGGGGGCACACCAACCCCGGCGCCTTCGCCGCCTTCTTTGCCGCTCTCCTCACCGCCGGCCAGTCCCTGCGCCAGGTCTCCAACCTCGGCACGGTGATCAGCCAGGGCGCGGCCGCTGGCCGGCGGCTCTTCGCCGCCCTCGATGTCGAGCCGGAGGTGCGCGAGACGCCGGGCGCGCCGGTCCTGAAGCTCACCGAAGCGGTGGTGCGGCTGGAGGACGTCTCCTTCGCCTACGACGGCGAGACGCCGGTGCTGGCCGGCGTGGACCTCGAGGCGCGTCGGGGCGAGATCGTCGCCCTGGTCGGGCCCTCGGGGGCCGGCAAGACCACCGTCCTCAACCTGATCCCGCGGTTCTACGACGTTACCGCCGGCCGCGTGACGCTCGACAGCCAGGACGTTCGGTCGGTGACGCTCGCCTCGCTGCGCCAGAACATCGCCCTCGTCACCCAGGAGCCGTTCCTGTTCGACGACACCATCGCCGCCAACATCGCCTATGCCCGGGACGGCGCGAGCCGGACGCAGATCGAAGCCGCCGCTGCGGCGGCGGCGGCGCACGACTTCATCCAGGCCCTTCCGGGCGGCTACGACACCCTGGTCGGCGAAGCCGGCGCGCGTCTCTCCGGCGGCCAGCGTCAGCGCATCGCCATCGCCCGCGCCTTCCTCAAGAATGCGCCGATCCTGCTGCTCGACGAGGCCACCAGCGCCCTCGACACCGAGAGCGAGGCCCAGATCCAGGCCGCGCTCGGTCGATTGATGTCGGGCCGCACGACGCTGCTCATCGCCCACCGGCTGTCGACCGTACGCGGGGCCGATCGGATCTACGTGCTCGACCAGGGGCAGGTGGTGGAGACCGGCGCTCACGCCGCGCTCATCGACCGCGGCGGCCTCTACGCACGGCTCGCTGGGGCCCAGGATCTCGAAATCGCCCCCGGGACCGCGGCGTGAAGCGCTTCTTCCGATCCCCGGCCGTCCAGGCCGTCCTCGGCTGGCTGGTGGCCGCCTACATCGAACTGATCATCGTTACGGTCCGCTGGCGGTTCGAGAACCGCGCGCCGGTGGACACCTTCGTGGCCGGCTCCGAGGGCGCGATCGCCCTGTTCTGGCATGGGCGCATCGCCCAGGGCATGGCCTGCCGGCCGCTACTGGCCGACAAGCCCCGCAAGGTGATGATCTCGCTCTCGCCGGACGGAGCGTTCATCTCGCGGGCCGCGGAACGCCTGCGCATTCCGCCGGTGCGCGGCTCGACCGGCCGCGAGGGGGCGTCCAAGGGCGGCATGCGCGCCTTTCGCGAGGCTCTGACCTTCCTCCGTTCGGGCGGGATCATGATCCTGACCCCGGACGGCCCGCGCGGCCCGCGCGAAACCCTGCCCATCGGACCGGTGCAGATGGCCCGCGCGGCCGGCTGCCCGGCCTTCATCATGAGCCTGGCCGCCTCGCCGGCTGTGACCCTCGGCAGCTGGGACAGGGCCCGCATTCCCTTGCCATTCGCCCGCGGTCAGGTGGTGCTGGAAGGACCGCTGCGCCTGCCGGCCGACGCCGACGCCGAGGCGCTCGAGGCCGCCCGGGCCGACTGGGAGGCGCGCATGCGCTCTGGTCAGGCCCGCGCCGAAGCCCTGCTGGCGGGGGCGGCGTGAGCCGGCCAGCCTCCCTCGCGCTTTACGCGGTCGCTTCAGGCCTCGTCGCGCCGCTCGCGCCAGGACTCCTTCAAGGCCGAGCCCGGCGCGGCAAGGAAGATCCCGAACGCCTCGGCGAACGGCTCGGGCGCAGCAGCCTGTCGCGCCCGGACGGACAGCTCGCCTGGCTGCACGGCGCCAGTGTCGGCGAAGGCCTTTCGCTGCTGCCGCTCGTGGACGGACTCCGCGCCGCTGGCCCAGACCTGCAGATTCTCGTCACGACGGGAACCCGCGCCTCTGCCGAAGTGATGGCGCAGCGTCTGCCGCCGAGCGTGCTCCACCAGTTCGCACCGGTCGATACGCCCGACGCGACAGCGCGCTTCATCGCGCATTGGCGGCCCGATCTCGGCGTCTTCGTCGAGAGCGAGCTGTGGCCCAATCTGATCGCCGCCGCCCGCGGCGCGGGGACGCGTCTCGCCCTGGTTTCGGCGCGGATGTCGGAAGCAAGCTTCCGGGGGTGGCGACGCTTCCCACGGGCCGCGGCGGCGACGCTGGGGGCGTTCGAGCTGGTCCTTGCCCGCGACGAGGTGGCGGCGGCGCGTTTGACGGCCCTCGGGGCCCGAGTCGAGGGTGCGTGGGACGCCAAGCTCGGCGCCGGACTCCTGCCGGCCGACCCGGACGCCCTGGCCGCGCTGCGGACGGACCTCGCCGAGCGCCCCGTCATCCTGGCCGCCAGCACCCATCCGGGCGAAGAGCCGATCGTCCTGGCCGCCTTTCGACAGGCCGCCGAGACCCGGCCGGACGCCCTGCTTGTGCTCGTCCCGCGCCATCCGGCTCGCGGGGCGGAGGTTGAGGCGCTGGTCCGGGCCCAGGGCCTCACGGCTGCGCGCCGAAGCCACGGCGAGGATCCGGGCGGCGCGGCGGTCTATGTGGCCGACACGCTCGGCGAACTTGGCCTCTATCTGCGCCTGGCGAGGCTGGCTTTTGTCGGTGGCAGCCTTGTAGACGGGGTTGGCGGCCATAATCCCCTGGAGCCGGCCAGGCTCGGCTGCGCCTTTGTAACAGGTCCGCACACTGAACATTGGCCGATCTACGATGCGTTCCTGGCCGCCGGCGCCACCCGCCGCGTCGGGAAGTTGGAAGATCTGGTCGCCGTCATGGTCGAAGCGCTGGAAAGTGGCCTGGCCGACATGGCGCGGCGCGCCGAAGCGACCGCGACGGGCCTCGACCGCGACGGCCGCTCGCTCGCCCCGCGCCTGCTCGAGCTGATCGGGTCGTGAAGTTGCGCACGCCGCGCAGCTGGTACCGGCGCGACCGCCGCCGGCGCGCGCTGCGCCTCCTGGCCGCCCCGATCGCCCTCATCTGGACTGGAGTCACCGGCCGCCGCATCGCCCGGACGCAGCCCGTGGAGGTCGGCGTTCCGGTCATCTGCGTCGGCAACCTGACGGTTGGCGGCGCCGGCAAGACGCCGATCGTCCGTGAGCTGACGCGAATTCTGTCGGCGCGCGGCGTCCGTGTTCACAATCTCACCCGCGGGCACGGCGGGCGCCTCGCCGGACCCGTCAGGGTCGATCTGGGGGTTCATGCAGCGGCCGACGTCGGCGACGAGCCCCTGATGCTAGCCCAGGACGCGCCGGTGTGGATCTCGCGCGACCGACCGGCGGGCGCCCGGGCGGCGGTCGCCGCCGGGGCTGAGATCATCGTCATGGACGACGGCCACCAGAACCCCTCGCTCGCCAAGGCCTTGTCGCTGGTGGTGGTCGACGGTGAGACGCGCGACGGGGAATGGCCGTTCGGCGACGGGTCTGTCGTGCCTGCCGGGCCGATGCGCGAACCACTCGCCGTGGGGCTGGCGCGGGCCGACGCCGTGATCATCCTCTTGCCGTCGGACTTGCCGGCCGCGGATCCGGAACTGCTTGCGCTTTTCGCTGGAAGGCCAGTGCTGATCGCGCGCCTGGAGCCGGTCGGCCCGCCGCCGCTCGGGCCGCAGGTGGCCTTCGCCGGCATCGGCAAGCCGTGGAAGATGGAGCGGACGCTGCGCGCCGCCGGCTGCGATCTGATCGACTTCGCGCCCCTGGCCGACCACCAGGTCGCCTCCGAGCGCTTCCTCGCTTTCATCGCCGACCGGGCCGCCGTGCTCGGCGCCGGCCTCGTCACCAGCGAGAAGGACTGGGTGAAGCTCTCGCCCGCCTGGCGCGCGCGGGTGACGCCGTTTGTCGTCCGCGCCCGCCTCGAGGATGAAGCGGCGCTGGCGGCCCTGTTGCCGCCGATTCCCTAAGCCCCCGCCAGCCTGGCGTATTTCCAGGCAGACTCCGCGAGCAGGGGCACGCGCTCGGCCATGGCCGCGGCCTGCGGGCTGTTGGCGGTGCCATCACGCACCCGGCCGACGATTCCCTGCAGGATGCCGGTCAATCGGAAGAGGTTGTAGGCAAAGTACCAGTTGAGGTCGGACAGGCCCGAGCGACCAGTCATCCGGCAGTAGGCCTCGACATATTCCTCCATGGTCGGGATGCCCCAGGCCTTTTTGTCCTCGATGTTGGCGATCGAGCCGTTCACCCACTGCATCAGCAGATTGGTGAAGTCGGCGAGGGGATTTCCGAGCGTGCCCAGCTCCCAGTCGAGCACGGCGATCACGCGCGGCTCGGTGGGATGCATGATCTCGTTGTCGAGTCGGTAGTCGGCATGGACGATGGTCGTCTGGTCATCGTCAGGAACGGTGGCGGGCAACCATTCGATCAGGCGCTCGACGGTGTCCAGATGCTGCGTCTCGCTGGCCTTGTACTGCTTGGTCCAGCGCGAAATCTGCCGCAGCATGTAGTTGCCGGGACGGCCGTAGTCCGCGAGTCCGACGGCCTCGTAGTCGGTGTTGTGCAGGTCGGCGAGGGTCTTGAGCGCCGCCATGTGCAGGGCGTGGCGTTCGGCTGGCTGATAGGCCGGCAAGGTCTGGTCCCACAGAACGCGGCCTTCGACCTTGTCCATGATGTAGAACATCGTGCCGACGACGGCGTCGTTCTCGCAGAGCGCGTAGGGCCGGGGGACCGGGAAGCCGGTCGGATAGAGGGCCGAAATGACCCGAAACTCGCGGTCGACGGCGTGGGCGGACGGCAGCAGATGGCCCGGCGGCTTGCGCCGCATGACGTATTTGCGCGCCGGCGTGGTCAGTTCATAGGTCGGGTTGGACTGGCCACCCTTGAACTGCCGGACCGTCAACGGCCCCTTGAACCCCTCGACGTGGCCGGTCAGCCAGGCGGCGAGGCCGGCCTCATCGAAGCGATGGCTCTCGGCCACCTCCTTGGTGCCGGTGTTGAGCGCCTCGCGCTGCTGCTCCTCGGTCGCGACTTCGACCATGGTCTCCTCGCCTCTTGTCTTATTTCGTCAAACCTAGCGGCCCGGCGACCGGATTGCCAAGCGCCCGCCAGCCGATGTCGCGTCGGGCGAAGCCGCCCTCCAGGCGGATGCGGTCCAGGGCGGCGTAGGCCTTATCTCGGGCTTCGGCCAGGGCCGCCGCGCGGGCGCAGACGTTGAGCACCCGGCCGCCGGCGGCCAGCAGGACGCCGTCCTCACCCCGCTTGGTCCCGGCGTGGAACACCACCACATCAGGCCCGAAGTCGACTTCGGCGCCCTCGATGACGCCGCCGGCCGTGGGGGCTCCGGGATAGCCCTCGGCGGCCAGGACGACGCAGATCGCCGCCTCGTTGCGCCAGCGCGGGGGCGGCAGATCCGCCAGCGTCCCGCCGGCCGCGGCGGCGAGATAGGGGACGATGTCGCTCTCCAGGCGCAGCATCAGGGCCTGACACTCCGGGTCGCCGAAACGGACGTTGAACTCGACCAGCTTGGGGCCCTCGGGCGTCACCATCATTTCGCAGAACAAGGCCCCGCAATAAGGCCAGCCCTCGGCGGCGATGCCGGCCATGGTCGGGACGATGAGGCGCGCGCGCGCCTGCTCCACCACCTCCGCCGAGAGCACCGGCGCAGGAGAATAGGTCCCCATGCCGCCGGTGTTTGGGCCAGTCTCGCCGTCGAAGGCCCGCTTGTGATCCTGGGCGCCGCCGAACAGGAGGCAGGTCCGCCCATCGCCGAGCGCGAACAGGGAGGCGATCTCCCCCTCAAGAAACTCTTCGATCACCAGTCGGGCGCCGGCCGCGCCGAACCGGCCGCCCAGGACGTCGTCGATGGCCGCCTCCGCCTCAGCGCGAGTCTCAGCGATGACCACGCCCTTGCCGGCGGCCAGGCCATCGGCCTTGATCACGTAGGGCGGGGTAAATCCGTCGAGGGCCGCTTTGGCCGGTTCGACCGCTTCAAACACCCCGAACCGCCCTGTTGGCAGGCTGTGACGGTCAGCGAAGGCCTTGGCGAAAGCTTTGGACGATTCCAGACGGCCGGCGGCGGCGGTGGGGCCGAAGCAGGGGACGCCAGCGGCGGCGAGGCGGTCGGCGAGGCCGGCGGCGATCGCCGTCTCCGGGCCGATGACCACCAGGTCGGCGGCCACCTCGCGGGCGAGGGCCACCTGGCCATCGACGTCGTCGGCGGCCACGGCCCGGACTTCGCCGAGCTGGGCCATGCCTGGATTGCCCGGCGCGCAGACGAGGCGCCTGACCAGCGGCGAGGCGGCGATCTTCCAGGCCAGGGCGTGTTCGCGCCCCCCGGAGCCCACGACGAGGATGTTCATGGCCCGCCGCTTTGGGCGGCGCCGGGGCGAGCGTCAAGCCGCCCGGTCGACCTCGACCTCGGCCGGCCGGGCCATGGGAATGTAGACCGTAAAGGCCGCGCCACGACCCTCGGCGCTCTCCACCGTCAAGCCGCCACGGTGCCGGTTGATGATGTGCTTGACGATGGCGAGACCCAGGCCGGTGCCGGCGTGCTCGCCGCTCTTCTGGCCCTCCACCCGGTAGAATCGCTCGGTGAGCCGGGGCAGATTGGCGCGGGCGATGCCTGGCCCCTGGTCCTGCACCCGCAGGGCGGCGTAGCGGCGATCGGGGGCGTGGTCAGGGGTGAGCAGCGAAAGGTGGACGGTGTTCTCGGCGCCGGCCGCCAGGCAGGCGGCGGCGTCGAGCCCGGCCTCCAGCGTCAGGGTCACCGACCCGCCGGCGGGAGAATACTTGAGCGCGTTCTCGGCCAGATTCTGGATCACCTGCAGGATCTGGTCGCGGTCGGCGGTGACCATGGACTGGCCGAGCTCCGGCAGGTTCTGGCGGAAAACCACGCCGCGCTCCTGAGCCAAGGGACCCAGCGCATCCAGTACGTCGATGGCCGCGACCGCGAAGTCGACGCGGCCGGAGGGGGCGATGTGTTCGCCCAGCTCGATACGCGAAAGGCTCATCAGGTCGTCGATCAGCCGGCGCATGCGGTCGGCCTGGATCTGCATGATGGCCAGGAACCGGTCGCGCGCCACGGCGTCTTCGCGGGCGTGGCCGCGCAGAGTCTCGATAAAGCCGGACAGGGAGGCCAACGGCGTGCGCAACTCGTGGCTGGCGTTGGCCAGAAAGTCGGCGCGCGTGCGCTCGCTGCGGCGAAACTCGGTCTCGTCGCGAAAGGAGACCAGGGCCAGGGGCGCCTCACCCTCATCGGGCAACGGCTCGGCGCGCACCCGCCAGACACGGTCCTGCACGCCACCGGCCTGATAGAGGGCGTGGCCGGCCACATGCTCGAACAGCGCTTCATCCACCGCCGCGAGCACCTCCGGCGCGCGAACCGCGGTGGTGAGCGGTCCGTGGGGGCGCTGGATGCGCAGCAGTTCGCGCGCCGCCGCGTTGGCGAAGAGAAATCGGCGGGCGTTGAGGTCCGACCGTTCGCCGCCGGCGACCACCAGCATCGGATCGGTCGCCCGGTCGACGATCGCGGCGAAGGGGAGGGCGGCGTTTTCGGCCCGGTCCGCGCCACTCGACCGGATCGCGGCGACGGTCTGACGCGAGCCCCGGACGGCCAGCATCAGGCCTAGCGCGGCAATGAAGACCGCGGCGCCCAGGAGCAACACCCGGCTCGCCGTCAGGTCGGGTCTCCAGAGCGCCAGCACCAGCGCGGCTGCGCCGCCGCACGCCGCGACCGCGAGCCAACCCGCCCGTCCCGTCCGGTGTCCGACCTCTCGAATATCACTCATGTTCGGGCGCGGCGCGTCGTGTTACTCCCGCCTCCAATTGACGACACCCGTGTGTCCTCTGCGTGACACCCGGACCCCTGCCCTCCCTTTGCCTTGAATCGCCCCCAATTTCCCACGTAATACGCGGGTCCGATCCGAGAATCCCCAGCGAGCCTGTTTATGAAGCGAAACCTCCTGGCGGCCGCGGCCGCAGCCGCGCCGCTTCTGGCCGCAGCGGCTCCCGCGCTCGCCCAGGTGACGATTTCGACGTCGACCAGCACGCCGGTGACCACGGCGACCGCCAACAACGGCGCGCCGGCCGACGTAACCGTGTCGGGCTCGATCGGCCTCACCACCGCCGGCACGGCCGGGGCGCCCATCACCGCCCTGACGCTCAACAGCAACAACAACGTCAACGTCACCGGCCAGCTGGGCTCGACCGGACTGAACTACACCAACGGCCTCAACATTCTCGGCGGCTTCACCGGCTCGGCCATCAATCAGGGCTCGATCGACATCACCGAGACCTACTCGCCGCCGACCGACCCCAACAACAACGGTCTCTACACAGGGCTGTTCGCGCAGGGATCGAACCGTATCGGCCTGGAAGTCACCGGCTCGGGAGCCTTCACCGGCAACAACGAGAGCGTGACCACCGCCAGCGGCGCCATCATCGTCAACGGCGTCACCAACGTCGGCACCATCGAGGTCAACGGCAACAATTCCTACGGCGTCTATATCACCGCGCCGATCGCCGGCGATTTCATGTCCGTGGGGTGCATCCTGTGCACCGCAACCAACGCCAGCACCACGCCGACCACGGCGCCGGTGGTGCTTGGCGGCACGATCACGGTCACCGGCCAGCAGGCGGTCGGCTTCGAGATCACGCCCACGGGCGGCGTGAGCGGAAACGTCCGGCTCTCTGCGGTTTCGGCTACCGGCCCCGGCGCCCAGGGCGTGGTGCTGAATGGGGCCGTCGGCGGCTACGTCGATATCTCAGGGGGCGTGGTCGCGACGGGCTACCGGAGCACCACCCGCCAGACCAACCCCTACATCGCTGCGTTCTACAGCCAGATGGAGATGCAGCAGGGCGGCGCAGCCGTGACCGTCGGCGGCAACATCGCCAACGGCCTGATCATCAGCGCGCCGCCGCCGAACGCCGGCACCGGCACGGCCTATACCAACAACACCTATGAAAACACCAACGGCCAGAACATCAACGGCCTGCTGATACCCGACATCCTGCAGGGCACGGGCTCGGTGGTCTCCTATGGACAGGCGCCGGCGATGCAGATCGGCTCTGCGACCGGCGCCGCCGTCACCATCGGGACCTATTCGGCCAGCGACATCGTCAGCGTCTACAACGGCACGGGGCTGAAGAGCGGCGGTTTCGGCCTCGTCAACCAGGGCTCGATCCTTGGCGAAGGCCTGTTCGATCAGCTGACCACGCCCTACCTGCTGGCCCCCGTCTCGGCTACGGCCCTGCAGGTCGGCGGTCAGCTCCTGAATAGTCCCGTCATCCTGGGCTTCAACACCGGCTACCAGCCGCTTCCCCCGGGCGTCACGACCAACCTCCTCCAGAGCGCTTCACCGGCGACCTACTACGGCCCTGGCGGCCCGGTGACCATCGTCGGCGGTATCTACAACAGCGGCTCGATCGCCGCCTACGCCTATCAGGCCGACGCCACGGCCATTCATCTGGGGGCCGGCGCCTCGACGCCGGCGATCTACAACGATGGCGTGATCTACGCCTCGTCGATCCAGGTGAATTCCGCCCCGACGGTGACGTACTATTCGGGATACGGCGCCAACACCGCGACCACGGTGGCCGTGGCGCCTGTCGCGGTTACGGCCATCGAGGTCGACGCCGGCGCCACGCTCACTTCGATCACCAACAACAGCGGCATCCTGGCCGAGATCACCGGTTCGGGCGGCGTCGGCGGGTCGGTCACCGCGATCGTCGACAAATCCGGTACGCTGGCGACGATCAACAACACCGGCTCGATCACCGCGCTGTTCAATCAGACCGACATCGACCAGCCGATGCCTGGGACCGCGCCGGCGACGGCGATCGACATCCGCGACGGCACGACGGCGCAGACCATCAACCAGACGTCAGTGCAGCTGGCGCTGCCGTCGGGCGTCGCGCCTGTCCCCTATGTGGCGACGTCTGGCTACACGACGCTCAACACCGTCGTTTCCTACGCCGGCAACTACTACGTGAACGTGGCCGAGGCCGGGGCCGGCTACGATCCGATCGACTATCCGCAGTACTGGCGCGAGATCGGCGCCGTCACCCCCTCGATCACCGGCAATATCTACATGGGCTCGGGCGACGACACCCTGAACATCGTCGCCGGCACGGTCACCTCCCCGACCATCTCCATGGGCGGGGGGATCAACAACATTTTCGTCAGCGGGGCCAATTCGACCGCCACGGTCATCGGCTCGATCACCGAGACGGCCACCGGCGCCTTTGATTTCTACATCAACAACGGTGGCGTCCTCGAGGACCTCAACCCCGCGCTCAACCAGAAAGTCTACGCCATCTATGTCGATACGGGCGGCGTGCTGTCGGTCACCATCGACCCGTTCAACAACCAGAACACCCAATTCCACGTCACGGGCCTTGCCAGTGTCTACGGCCAGATCGGCCTGACCATGGCCAGCCTGCAGATCCCGCAGGTCCAGACCTATACGATCATGTTCGGCGCGCCGGGCACGATCAATGCCCCCTCGCTCGGCGCGACCTCGATCGCTAACACCCCCTACCTCTATTCTGCCACCGCCTCGTACGTCGCCTCGCTGTCGACTTCCGCCGCCTCGTCGAATCCGAACGGGCCGCAGTCCGGCGATTCCGCCGTCGACCTCACCGTCACCCGCAAGACTGCGGCCCAGCTCGGGTTCAACGCCGCCGAGGCGGCCGCTTATGTTCCGGTCTTGACGACGCTGCAGGAGCCCACGCCCGCCAACCAGGGCATCCAGCAGGCCTTGCTGGCTCAGACCTCGGAGGCAGGCCTCAAGGGCGTCTACGACCAGCTCCTGCCCAACCAGGGCCAAGGCATCTTCCAGGCTCTCGACGCCGCGGTCGAGAAGGTCTCGGGCCTGACCCAGACGCCCCCCGACAACAATAACGCGGTGGCCGGCCAGAGCCTGTGGCTGCAAGAAGTGAACGAGCGGGTCGACCGCAGCGGCGTCGACACCCTGGGCTCGGACGCCCAGATCCTCGGCTTGGTGGGCGGCTACGAGCGCATGGGCGCGGCCGGCGGAGCCCTCGGCGTGACGCTCGGCTATTACAACGCCTCCGAAAACTCCACCGCCGCCCAGATCGGCGCGCGAGATCTCGCTTCGCTGGTCGAGGCCAGCATCTACTACCGCCGGCAGGCTGGGCCGCTCACCATCGGCGCCAGAATCGGCGGCGGCTATGGCTGGTTCTCCGAGACGCGGTTGTTCGCCTACGGCAGCACGATCGAGCAAGCGAACGGCAATTGGACCGGCGGCTTCATCGACGCCCACCTGGGCGCCAGCTACGAGGTCAAGCTGTTCGGCCCCTATTATGCGCGGCCGGAAGTCTCCCTCGACTACCTCCGTCTGGCCCAAGGCGGCTATCAGGAGCACGGCGCGGATACGGCGTTCAATCTCGCCGTCGCATCCCAGACCGACACCCAGGCCTCCGTGCAGGGCCTGATGGTCTTCGGCCGCCAGTGGGGCAAGACGGCCTGGTTCCGCACCGAGGTGCGGATGGGCTATCGCGAGGTGATCGACGGCACGGTGGGCGACACCACGGCCA
>Ga0302311_10004084_pt1 | contig 15814 bp, 18 predicted proteins | sample III_Palsa_N1_3_FD_200449 | JGI IMG/M metagenome (GOLD analysis project Ga0302311, IMG submission 200449) | Peat permafrost microbial communities from Stordalen Mire near Abisko, Sweden - III_Palsa_N1_3 | ecosystem: Environmental > Terrestrial > Soil > Palsa > Peat permafrost | place: Sweden... | reverse complement strand
CCGGATCGGGCGAATGACGTGAGTTAAAAATAGACCTGCTTGCCTGGAGATGCGAGGGATGCCGCTGTGGCGATTGCGCACATCAGATGCGTGCCCCGCGAGGCCGCACCCGCGTTGGCGGTAAGGGCTTCAATGGGCGCCCTAAAGGCGCCATAATCGCGTTCGATTTTCGCACCCTGGAGTGCAGATCCCGCCGACACCATGGTGGGAACGACATTGGAGAAGAATATATGCGGAAGGTTCTCATCAGCGCGCTCTGCGTGGTCACGCTCGCCGCCTGCGCCCAGCCGGGCCAGCCGGGCTATGCGCCGCCGGGCGAGGCGGGGATGAACAAGACCACCGGCGGCGCGCTCGTCGGCGCCGGCCTGGGCGGCCTCGCCGGCTCGCAGCTGGGCCATGGTTCGGGCAAGGTCGCGACGACGGCGCTGGGCGTCGTGCTGGGCGGCTTGCTCGGCGGCTCGGTCGGCGCCTCGCTCGACCGCGCCGACCAGGCAGCACTCGACCGCAGCACGCAGCAGGCGCTGGAAAGCACGCCGACCAATCAGCCGATGCAGTGGAGCAATCCGGACAACGGCCATTACGGCACGATCGTGCCGGTGCGCACCTACCAGCCGGCGCCGGGCCAGTTCTGCCGCGAGTTCCAGCAGACCGTCATCATTGGCGGCCAGAGCCAGCAGGCCTACGGCACCGCCTGCCGCCAGCCGGACGGCACCTGGAAGGTCCAGAACAGCTAAGCTTTCCGCATTGCGTATGCGAGAAGGGCGGCTCCAGCGCTGGAGCCGCCCTTTTTCGTTCAGGCCGCCGTGGCGAAGCGGGCCAGGTGGTGGTCGACGTCGCCGAAGGTTCGATCGATCAGGGTCAGGCGCTTGAAATAGTGGCCGCCGGCATACTCGTCGGTGATGCCGATGCCGCCATGCATTTGGACCGAGGATTGGCCGATCATCCGGCCGGACTTGCCGATCTGCACCTTGGCGGCCGAGACCGCGCGCAGGCGCTCGTGCGGATGGGGATCGTCGGCGCGATCTGCCGCCAGGATCGCCATGGAGCGGGCCTGTTCCAGTGCCACCTCCATATCGACCATGCGGTGCTGCAGCACCTGGAACGCGCCGATCGGCTGGCCGAACTGGGTGCGGGTCTTCAGGTAATCGAGCGTCAGCGCGTTCAGCGCCTGCATGGCGCCGACCGCCTCGGCGCACAGGTAGGCGATGGCACGGTCGACCGAATGGGCGATGATCGGCAGCGCCTGGCCGATCTGGCCGATCGCGGCCGAGGCCGGCACGCGAACCCGGTCCAGCACCAGATCGGCGGCGCGCGTGCCGTCGATGTTCGGATAGGCGCGGATCGCCAGGCCGGCGGCCGCGCGCGGCACCAGGAACAGCGAAATGCCCTGCGGCGCGCTGGTAGTGCCGTCGGTGCGGGCCGAGACCAGGAAATGATCGGCGGCATCGCCGCCCAACACCACCGCCTTGGCGCCGGTCAGCAGATAATCACCGCCATCGGCCACGGCCTTGGTTTCGACATGGCAGAGCGTATAGCGCGACTTGGGCTCGCCATGGGCCAGCGCCAGGAAGCACTCGCCGGCGACGACCTGGGGCAGGATCTCCGCCTTCTGGGCGTCGCTGCCCGCGAGGCCGAGCGTGCCGGCGCCCAGCACCAGGGTCGGCATGAAGGGCTCGACCACCAGCGCGCGGCCGAAGGTCTCGGCGACCACGGCCATGTCGCCCATGGTGCCGCCCAAGCCATCATGCTCCTCGGCGATGCCGAGGCCGGTCAGGCCCAGCTCGGCGAAGGTCGCCCACATCGGGCGGGAGAACCCGTCCGGGCCGGCGATGATCTTCTTGCGATCTTCGAAGCCATAGCGCTCGCGCACCAGCCGGTCGGTCGTCTCGGCCAGCATGCGCTGGGTCTCGGAAAGGCTGAAATCCATCTGTCGTCGCTCCCTTAAAGACCCAAGAGCGACTTGCTCAGGATGTTGCGCTGGATCTCGTTCGAGCCGCCGTAGATCGAGACTTTGCGATAGTTGAAATAGGTGCCGGCGAGCGGTGCCGCGTATTCCGGACCGATCGGTTCGCCGTTCCAGCCGGGCTCCAGCGCGTCCGGATCGAAGGGCAGGGCGTAGGGCCCGACCGCTTCCATCAGCAGCTCGGTCAGGTTCTGCTGCACCTCCGAGCCCTTGATCTTCAGCATGTTGGCCTCGGCGCCCGGCGCCTGGCCGCTCTTTTCGGCGGCGATCATGCGCAGGTTGGTCAGTTCCAGCGCCATCAGGTCGATCTCGACCGCGGCGATCTTCTCTCGGAACGTCTTGGTCTCGATCAGCGGCACGCCGTCGACCAGCTCGGCCTTGGCGATTTCCTTCAGCCGGCGCAGTTCGCGCTTGGCCTGGCCGACGCGGGCGATGCCGGAACGTTCGTGCGACAGCAGGAATTTGGCATAGGTCCAGCCCTTGCCGGGCTCGCCGACGATATTCTCCTTCGGCACGCGCACGTCGTCGAAGAAGACCTCGTTGACCTCGTGCTCGCCGTCGATGGTGATGATCGGCCGGACCGTGATGCCCGGCGTGTTCATGTCGATCAGCAGCATCGAGATGCCTTCCTGCTTCTTCACGGTCGCGTCCGTGCGCACGAGGCAGAAGATCAGGTTGGCGTGCTGCGCCAGCGTGGTCCAGGTCTTCTGGCCGTTGACGATCCAATGGTCGCCGTCGAGCACGGCCTTGGTGCGGAGCGAGGCCAGGTCGGAGCCAGAGCCGGGCTCGGAGAAGCCCTGGCACCACCAATCCTCGCCCGACAGGATGCGCGGCAGGTAATGCTGCTTCTGCGCGTCGCTGCCGAACGCGATCAGCACCGGGCCGATCATGTTGATGCTGAAGGCCACGATCGGCGGGGCGCCTTCTTCGGCCAGGACCTCTTCATGGATATAGCGGTTGACCGCGTTCCAGCCGCAGCCGCCATAGGCCTTGGGCCAATTGGGTGCCACCCAGCCGCGGCTGTGCAGCTTGCGGTGCCAGCCGAGGAAATCTTCCTTGCTGAGGCGCTTGTGGTTCAGCACGCGCTCGCGCACGGCCGGGTCCAGCTCGGCGCGGACAAAGGCGCGGACCTCGTCGGCGAACGCGCGTTCTTCTTCTGAATATTTGAGGTCCATCGGCTGGTCGCTCCTCCCGGTCTGCCGTTCTGATTCAAACGGTCGTTTGGTGAAACTGTCGCCTGATGGACCCGGCGTCAAGCCTTCCTGTACACCGTCGGGTCCTTGATGCCGGCCTCGGCGAAACCCTTGGCGCGCAACTGGCACGAATCGCAGGTACCGCAGGCGATGTTCGGCGGCGCCGGATCATAGCAGCTCAAGGTCTCCGCGTAATCGACGCCCAGCGCGGTACCGCGCCGGATGATCGCGGCCTTGTCCATTTCCATCAGCGGGGCGTGGATCTTCAGGCGTTGCTTGCCCTCGATCCCGGCGCGGGTCGCGAGGTTGGCCAGCGTCTCGAACGCGGCGGTGAATTCCGGCCGGCAGTCGGGATATCCGGAATAATCCAGCGCATTGACGCCGATGAAGATGTCCTGGGACCCCACGACCTCGGCATAGGCGAGCGCGAAGGACAGGAAGATCGTGTTGCGGGCCGGGACATAGGTCACCGGGATGTCGTGGGCCTGGGCCAGGTCGCGGTCCTTGGGCACGGCGATGTCGGAGGTCAGCGCCGAGCCGCCGAACTGGCGCAGGTCGATCGCGGTGACCGCGTGATGCTTGATGCCTTGCGCCGCGACCACGCGCCGGGCGGCATCCAGCTCGATCTTGTGGCGCTGGCCATAGTCGAACGACAGCGCATAGACCTCGAAGCCTTCGGATTTGGCGATAGCCGCGACCGTGGTGGAATCGAGCCCGCCGCTGACCAGCACGATGGCGTTCTTCATGGCGGCTCTCCTCTGGCGATCTGCGATGCCCCAGTCTCTAGGGAATCACGGGCGAGGGGGCAAGCAGGCTTTGCCGAACCGCGCATAGAGTTCGGCCAGATCCGCGACGGCCCGCTCGGCTTCGGCGCGGTCAGGCGTCTCGCCCTCGTCGCCATAGCCGTTCATGTCGCCGCCACCGGTCGCCTGGATCACGATGCCGTCGCGCCGGGCCAGCATATAGACGTCGTTGTAATGCACGCTGTAGCTGAGATCCGGCTCGGCCGGCAGCCAGGTGATCTGGCCGCGCACCGGCATCACCGAGGCATCGTCCCACAGCATGCGGGCGCCATAGCCCGGACAATTGATGATGGTCTTCTGCGGCAATTGGGCGAGCTCGCCCGGCGCATGGAACTCCCGCCGCTGCATCTCGCCGCCGGCCGCCAGAAAATCCCCCATCAGCTGCCGGCCGTAGTCGGCGATATTGAAGGTGAGGCAGCCCGATCGATAGACATGGGGGGCGTCGAACGGCGTACTGCCGGTTGGCGCCGGCTGCCATCCGGGCAGCAGGTCCTCGATCGCGCGATGATAGCTGGCGAAACCGAGCGGGTCCGGGTGCGAACCCAGTGCCCGCCAATCCTCGATCAGCCGGTCGAGAATGGCATAGCTCTCCGACCGTTCGATCGGCTTGCCGGGCAGGTCCAGCGCGGCGAGATAGGTTGCCAACGATGTGCGCGCCATCTGCTCCCAGAGGGTGGCGAAGCCCGGTCCTGCGGCCTCGGTCAAGGCGATCCGGGAATCCGGCGACCAGCTGCCGGTCGCGCGCGCCGATCGGGTCTGGGCCAAGAATTCGCGGGCATAGATCGTGACCTTGGCGCCGGCACGCTGGGCCAGGATCGCCGAGGTCAGGCCCAGCGCACCGCAGCCGATCACGGCGATCTCGGCCGGGCTCCGTGCCATCGCCTTGCCGACCGCGATCGTGCCGGAACCCCAGGACAGCGACCAGCCGCTGCCGCCATGGCCGTAATTATGCACGACGAAGGCATCGCCGATCTGCTCGGTATCGAGCCGCGGCCCGGCGGCGCGGAACGGCCGCAGGCAGACGGTGATGTCGGCAATCCGGTCTATCTGGGCGCGCAACGACGGCTCCTGCGGGGCGGGATGGTCCGAGATTGCCCTGCGATCCCGGGTCTTACAACCGCGCCGTCCGCTCACCTAACGGCGATTTAACTTGTCCGGTGCCGCGCCGCCGCTAGCTTCGCTCCCCAAGGGGCTCCGTCAGGGACCATCAGGAGGAATCGACTTGCATAAATCGCTTCGTTTCACGGCAGCAGGTGCGGTGCTTTCGACGCTGCTCGCCGGCTGCGCCGCCGAACCGGCGCCGCCGCCGCCGCCGGTTGCCCAAGCCAATCCGGCGCCGCTCGTCGACGTGAAGGACTTCTTCAAGAACCCGCAGTCCGCCGGCTATCAGCTGTCGCCCCATGGCCAGTACCTGGCCTATCTGGCGCCGTGGAACAACCGGTTGAACGTCTGGGTCAAGCCGGTCGCCGGCGGCGAGGCCGTGCGTCTCACCAAGGACGAGACGCGCGACATCCGCTCCTTCACCTGGACCACCGACGATCGCATCGTCTATGGCCAGGACCTGGCCGGCGACGAGAATTTCAAGCTGTTCTCGATCAAGCGCGACGGCACCGGGCTGATCAACCTGACGCCCTGGGACAAGGTCAAGGCCGACGTGGTCGACGTGCCGCGCAACGATCCCCAGCATATCCTGGTCGAGCATAATCATCGCAATCCGGAGATCTTCGACGTGTTCCGCGTCGATGTGAACACTGGCAAATCGACCCTGCTGATCAAGAACCCGGGCGACGTCTCGGGCTATGTCACCGACCATGACGGCGTCATCCGGATCGAGACGGTGACCGACGGCGTCAATGCCAAGATCCTCTATCGCCCGGACGGCAAGTCCAAGTTCAAGACCGTGATCACGACCAATTTCCGGGAATCGGTCAGCCCGCAGCTATTCACCTACGACAACAAGAACCTGATCGCGACCTCGAACATCGGGCGCGACAAGCAGGCCCTGGTCGAGCTGGATCCGGCGACCGGCAAGGAGCTGAAGGTTCTCTATGAGAACCCAGAGGTCGATATCGACGGCGCCATCTCGTCGGAAGCGCGCAAGAAGCTGACCGGCGCGGTCTATGAGACCGACAAGCAGCATTACGTGTTCTTCGATGCGACGCGCGAGGCGCTGCAGAAGGACCTGGAAGCCAAGCTGCCGGGCGTGAACGTCTCGGTCGCCGGCACGGATCTGGATGAGAAGATCTGGCTGGTCAAGACCTGGGGCGACCGCACCCGCGGCGACTATTATCTCTATGACGGCGCCACCAAGCAGCTGGACCACGTCGCCTCGGTGACGCCGTGGCTCGACCCGAAGCAGATGGCCGAGATGACGCCGATCAGCTACCAGTCGCGCGATGGGCTCACCATCCACGGCTATCTGACCTTGCCGGCCGGCGTCGAGGCGAAGAACCTGCCGCTGATCGTCAATCCCCATGGCGGGCCCTGGGTGCGCGACAGCTGGGGCTTCGATCCCGAGGTGCAGTTCCTGGCCAACCGCGGCTATGCCGTGCTGCAGGTGAACTACCGCGGCTCGACCGGCTATGGCCGCAAGTTCTGGGAAGCGAGCTTCGGCCAGTGGGGCCGGACCATGCAGGACGACCTGACCGACGGCGCCAACGAGATGGTGAAGCGCGGCATCGCCGATCCGAAGCGCCTCGGCATCTACGGCGGCTCCTATGGCGGCTATGCCACGCTCGCCGGCGTGACCTTCACCCCCGACCTCTATGCCGCCGCCGTCGACTATGTCGGCGTCGCCAATCTGCTGACCTTCATGAACACGCTGCCGCCCTATTGGGAACAGGGTCGCAAGATGCTCTACGAGATGGTCGGCGACCCGAACGATCCGGCGCAAAAGGAGCGTCTGACCGCGGAATCGCCGATCTTCAGCGCGGACAAGATCAAGACCCCGCTACTGGTCGCGCAAGGTCTGCACGACCCGCGCGTCAACAAGAACGAGTCCGACCAGATGGTGAAGGCGCTCAGAGCCCGCGGCGTCGACGTGCCCTACATGGTCAAGGACAACGAAGGTCACGGCTTCCATAACGAGGAGAATCGCTTCGATTTCTACCGTGCGATGGAGCAGTTCTTCGGCCAACACCTGGGCGGCCGCGTGGCCCCCGGCCAGGACGTGCTGGCGGGCTTGAAGAACTAACGGCAAACCATTGTTATAAAGTGGAAAGGGCCGCCCTGGTGGGCGGCCCTTTTTCTATTTTTCAGGTTCGGTTTCCGTAAGTCTGGCCAAGGCATTGGCCGCATCGGCGATGGCGATGCCGGAATGATTGCCCAGGATCAATAGATCGGCGTCACCGGACACGATGAGATCCACTTGTGCGGCGATCGCGAGAGCGAGCACGGCATCATCGTCGAGATCACGTGAAACCTGTGCCGGCAATGGCGGCGGATCGACAAGCTCGGCAAGGGCCCGAATGCCGGTAAGAAGTGTGTCGCGATTGGTGTTGGCGCCGGCAAGGACAGCTCTGAACTTCGGTCGATCAAGAACATCGGCGAGCTCGGTCATCAACGCCGGGCTTGTGACGATAGAAATTCTGCCGTTTCGTACCTGATCGATCAGCGCGTGAGGCGTTCCGCGCCAAAGTAGCCCAGAGACGAGAACATTGGTGTCAAAGACGGCGCGCACGCTGTTTCCGGGCTGCCTTGACCTCGTCGTCGATCTCTTCCATCGACATCGGCGCCACGCCGGCGTCGGCGACCTGATCGGCAATCGCTAGAAGTGCGTCGGCGGCGTGTTGACGGCGGATTGCGTCGATCAAAAGTCGATCGAGCGCTTGTGACGTCAGCAGGCCGGCATCGCGAGCTGCTTTCGCGGTGGCTTCCGGCAGATCGATCTCGATCGTGGTCATCTTCGATGCTCCGTCAGGATGACCGTTGATGGGCGGCCTGATGTTCGGCAATGCGGTAAATATACCGAATTTCCGAACATCATTCTCGTCTGAAATCGCGGTCTATATCGTGGTTACGGCGTAATCACGATCGCTCCGGTGGTGGCCCGCGCTTCGGCCGCTTGGTGTGCCTTGACCACATCTGCCAGCGCGAATCGCGCGCCGATATCGACCTTGACCGCGCCCGATGCGATCGCGGCAAACAGCTCGGCCGCGTTGGCGCGGAAGGTCGCGGGATCGGCATTGTGCGGGAACACCGAGGGGCGGGTGACGTAGAGGCAGCCCTTCTTGTTCAACAGGTCCATGCCGATCTCCGGCGCCGTGCCCGAGGCCGCACCGTAGCTCACGACCAGGCCGAACGGCGCCGTCAGGTCGAGCGATTGTAGGAACGTGGTCTTGCCGACCGAATCATAGGTGACGCGCGCCTTGCGCCCGTCGGTCGCCGCCAGCAGGTCCTTGACCCAGTCGGGCTTGGAATAATCGATGGCGATGTCGCAGCCGGCCTTGAGGGCGATCGCGCATTTCTCCGGCGAGCCGGCGGTGCCGACGACGAAGGCGCCCAGTGCCTTGGCCCAGCCGGCCAGGATCTGGCCGACGCCGCCGGCGGCGGCATGGACGATGACCATCTCGCCCGGCTGCACCACATGGGTCTTGCGCAGCAGATATTGTGCGGTCATGCCCTTGAACAGCAGGGCGGCGGCCACCTCGTCGCTGATGCCGTCGGGGATCTGCACCAGCTTTTCGGCCGGCACGATGCGCTTGTCGGCATAGGCGCCGAGGCCGGCGTTCATATAGGCGACCCGGTCGCCGAGTTTGACACTGTCGACGCCCGGACCCACCGCGGCGACCCGGCCCGCGGCCTCGTGACCCAGCCCGGTCGGCGTCGGCAAGGGATAGACGCCGCTGCGCTGATAGACGTCGATATAGTTGAAGCCGATGGCGGTCTGCTCGATCAGCACCTCGCCGGCGCCGGGCGCGGCCAGATCGTGGGTTTCGAGTTGCATCACGTCAGGTGCGCCGAACCCATGCAGAACGACCGTGCGTGCCTTCGTCATGATGAACCTCTTGCGTATCGGATATGGCTGGTACGATGATGATCGTACCTTAATCGAGGTATGATGCAAGTCGTACCTCTCGGGATGAGCATGCCGGACAGCGACGGACATCCAACCCTAGACGAAATGGAGCTGGGCGCGATCTTCGCGGCCTTGGCCGACCCGCTGCGCCGCCGCGTCGTACTGGCGCTGGCGCGCGAGCCGGGCGCGGGCGAGCGCAGCTGCAGCTCCTTCGACCTGCCGGTGACCAAGGCGACGCGGACCCATCATTTCCGCGTGCTCAGGGAATCCGGGCTCATTCGCCAGCGCAATTGCGGCAACGGCCGGATGAACCAGCTGCGGCGTGACGATCTGGATCAGCGGTTTCCCGGGCTGATCGATCTGGTGCTGGCCGATCCGCAATAGAATTGTCGCCCTGACAATGTTCGAATTGCGCCCCATGTTGTCGCTTGGCACCGTTCTCGGCATCCCTTGATGGAGATCGCCGATGGTTTCTTCCGCCGCACTCGCCGGGTTCGCACTCGTTGCGCTCGGCATGGTCTGCACGCCCGGGCCGAACATGATCTATCTCTTGACCCGCTCGATCATGCAGGGGCGGATGGCCGGCTTCATTTCGCTGCTGGGCGTGGTCGCGGGCTTCCTGGTCTATATGACCTGTGCGGCCTTGGGCGTGACGGCGCTGCTGATGGCGGTACCGTTCGCCTATGGCGCGCTGCAATGGGCGGGCGCGCTCTATCTGCTGTGGCTCGCCTGGAACGCGGTGAAGCCGGGCGCGCGCTCGGTGCTGGAGCCGCGGCGCGACCTGATGGTCGACGGGCCGCGCAAGCTGTTCCTAATGGGGTTCGTGACCAACCTGCTCAATCCGAAGATCGCGGTGCTCTATCTGTCGCTGCTGCCGCAGTTCATCGATCCGGCTAAGGGCCATGTGCTGGGTCAGGGCATCCAGCTCGGGCTGCTGCAGATCTCGGTCAGCTTCTCGGTCAATATCGTGATCGTGTTCACTGCGGGCTCGCTCGCCCGCGTGTTTGCGACCCGGCCGTCCTGGCTGAAGATGCAGCGCTGGCTCATGGCCGGCGTGCTGACGGGACTTGCGGTGCGGTTGGTGATGGACCGGCGACCCGCGTAAGCGCGGGCCGCCGAGCCTTTTTAAGTCCTACCGGAACGGCGGGGCGTAGATCAGGCCGCCCTTGGTCCAGAGGTCGTTCAGGCCGCGCTCGAGCTTGAGCGGGGTCTTGGTGCCGATGTTGCGTTCGAAGCTTTCGCCGTAATTGCCGACCTGGCGGATCGCATCCGCGGCCCAGCTGTCGCTGAGGCCCATGGAGGTGCCGAGGCCGGGCGTCGCACCCAGCAGGCGCTTGGTTTCCGGATTCTCGTCCTTCATGTGCTGATCGACGGTCGCGGCCGTGATGCCCAGTTCCTCGGCCTCGATCATCGCATACATGGTCCAGCGGACGGCATGGATGAAGGCCGGGTCGTCCTGGCGGGTGGCGACGCTGATCGGCTCCTTGGAGATCACTTCCGGCAGGATGACGTAGTCGTCCGGGTTGGCGATCGCCGCACGGGTCGCGGCCAGGCCGGACATGTCGGTCGTGTACGCGTCGCAGCGACCGCCCAGGAACGCGTCGCGGGCACCGTCCAGGCTGTCGAAGCTGACCGGCTTGATGTCGAGCTTGTTGGCGCGGCTGAAGTCGGCGAGGTTCAGCTCCGAGGTCGAACCCGTGAGCGCGCAGACCGTGGCGCCCTTCAGGCTCTTGGCGCTTTTGACGCCGGATTTCTTGGTCACCATGAAGGCCTGGCCGTCATAGAATGTGACGACCGGGAAGGTCAGGTTGAGCGTCGATTCACGGGTCAGCGACCAGGTGGCGCTGCGCGCCAGCATGTCGACTTCGCCCGTCTGCAGTGCCGTAAAGCGGTTCTGCGAGGTCAGCGGCACGTATTTGACGTTGTCGGCCTTGCCGGTGATCGCAGCGGCGACGGCACGGCACTGGTCGACTTCGAAACCGGTATAGACGCCCTTGGAATCGGGCTGGGCAAAGCCCGGGTTGCCGGTATTGACGCCGCACACCAGCTGGCCGCGCGACTTGATGGTCTCGATCGTGCCGGCCTGGGCCGACGCGGTTGCGCCTGCGACCAGGGCGATGGCGGTTAGAGCGGGGAAAATTGCTTTGAGCACGGTCGGACTCTCTTCGGATGGAGGATTGGTACGACGAATCACGCTCGGACCATGCCACGAACCGGCGCCGACGTCAGTTGCGGTCTTATGACAATTTTCGCCCCATTTGGTTCTGACATGGCAGTTCCGAGAAAGTCACTGGTCCGACCCGGCCAACCGGGGTTAAATTGGTCAGGCCAATTATAAGTAGGAGGATACGCATGCCCCCCATCACCATCCGCCTCAATCCCAACGACACGGTCGTGGTCGCCCGGGTGGACCTGATGGCCGGGACCGATATCCCCGGCGAAGGCATCAAGACCACGGGCTTCGTGCCGGCCGGCCACAAGCTGGCGATCAAGCCGGTCGCAGTCGGCGAACCGATCCGGAAATACGGCCAGATCATCGGTTTCGCCACCCAGGTGATCTCGGTCGGCGAGCATGTCCACACCCATAATTGCGCGATCGGCTCGTTCGACCGCGACTATGCCTTCGGCGCCGACGCGCATCCGACCGATTTCGTGCCGGAAGCGAGCCAAGCGACGTTCCAGGGCATCGTCCGGCCCGACGGCCGGGTCGCGACGCGCAATTATCTGGGCGTCGTCACCAGCGTGAACTGCTCGGCCCATGTCGCCCGCCGCATCGTGGCGCTGCTGGACCAGGAAATCCGGGAGAACTGGCCGGGCGTCGATGGCGCCGTCGCCATCACCCACGGCACCGGCTGCGGCATGGCGGCCCAGGGTGAGCCGGTCGATCTGCTGCGTCGGACGCTGGCGGGCTACGCCCGTCACCCGAATTTCGCCGGCGTGCTGCTGCTGGGTCTCGGTTGCGAGGCCAACCAGATCGCGGGCATGGTGCAGTCGGGCGGCCTCAAGACCGGAGCCCTGCTCGAGACCATGACCATCCAGGAGAGCGGCGGCACGGTGAAGACGATCGAGGGTGGCTTGGCCCGCCTCAAGGCCATGCTGCCGGAAGCGGCCCGGGCGAAGCGCATGACCGTGCCGGCCAGCCATCTGACCTTGGCGCTGCAATGCGGTGGCTCGGACGGCTATTCCGGCATCACCGCCAATCCGGCGCTGGGTGCGGCGGTCGATCTGCTGGTGCGCCATGGCGGCACCGCCGTGCTGTCTGAAACGCCGGAGATTTATGGCGCGGAACATCTTTTGACCCGCCGCGCGCAAAGCCGCGAGGTCGGCGAGAAGCTGATTGAGCGCATCAAGTGGTGGGAGGATTACACCGCCACTAACAAGGGCTCGATGGACAATAACCCGTCCCCCGGCAACAAGGCCGGCGGGCTCACCACCATCCTGGAAAAGTCGCTGGGGGCGGTCGCCAAGGGCGGCTCGACCAACCTGACCGACGTCTATCGCTATGCCGATCCGATCACGACCAAGGGTTTCGTGTTCATGGATACGCCGGGCTACGACCCGGTGTCGGCGACGGGGCAGGTGGCCGGTGGCGCCAACATGATCTGCTTCACCACCGGCCGCGGTTCGGTGTTCGGCTGCAAGCCGACGCCCAGCCTGAAGCTCGCGACCAATTCCTCGCTCTATCGCCGCATGACCGACGATATGGACATCAATTGCGGCCCGATCGCCGATGGCGAAGCCTCGGTCGCGGAGATGGGCCAGCAGATCTTCGAGCATGTGCTGAAGGCCGCATCGGGCGAACCGACCAAGAGCGAAGCGCTCGGATTCGGCGATGATGAGTTTCAGCCCTGGCAGTTGGGCGCCGTCATGTGATTTGATTACTCCGATCTCTAAACCAAAAAAGAGACGGGGAGGAAGCATGGCTAGAAAGTTCGGGCTTGCCGCGGGATTCGTGGCGACGTTGCTGGCGACCACATCCATTGCTTATGCGGCCGAGGGGCCGGTCAAGATCGGCGTCCTGACCGATATGTCGAGCCTTTATTCCGATTCCGGCGGCAAGGGCTCGGTCATCGCCGCCCAACTGGCGGTCGAGGATGTCGGCGGCTCGGTGCTGGGCCAGAAGATCGAAGTGGTCGGCGCCGATCACCAGAACAAGCCGGACGTCGGCTCCAACATCGCCCGTGCCTGGTACGACAATGATGGCGTCGACGTCATCTCCGACGTGCCGAACTCGGCCGTGGCCTTGGCGGTTCAGCAGATCACCAAGGACAAGAACAAGATTTTCCTGATCTCGGCCGGCGGTTCGTCGGACCTGACCGGGCCGGCCTGTTCGCCCAACAGCGTTCACTGGACCTATGACACCTACGCGCTGGCCCACGGCACCGGCGGCGCCATGGTCAAGGAGGGCGGCGACAGCTGGTTCTTCATCACGGCGGACTATGCCTTCGGTCATGCGCTGGAGCGCGACACCACCACCGAGGTGACGCATCAAGGCGGCAAGGTTCTGGGATCGGTCAATGCGCCGCTCGGCACCGCCGACTTCTCCTCGTTCCTGCTCCAGGCCCAGGCGTCCAAGGCCAAAGTGATCGGCCTCGCCAATGCGGGCGGCGATACCAAGACCTCGGTCAAGCAGGCGCACGAGTTCGGCATCACCCAGGGCGGCCAGAAGCTGGCCGGCATGCTGGTCAACGTCGACGACGTCCATGCGCTGGGGCTGGAGACGGCGCAGGGCCTGATCTTCACCGAAGGCTTCTACTGGGACCAGAACGACGAGACGCGCGCCTGGTCGAAGCGCTTCTTCGCCAAGGATGGGCTGATGCCGTCCTCCTACCAGGCCGGCGTCTATTCCTCGATCCTGCATTACCTGAAGGCGGTCAAGGCGGCGGGGACCAAAGATCCGCAAAAGGTGCTCGCCCAGATGCGCGCGACCAAGGTCGACGATTTCTTCTCGCACGGCGGCTATATCCGCGAGGACGGCCGCATGATCCACGACATGCTGCTGGTCCAGGCCAAGACGCCGGCCGAATCCAAGGGCGAATGGGATCTCTACAAGATCCTGAAGGTCATGCCGGGCGAAGAGGTGTTCCGGCCGCAGAAGGACGGCGGCTGCCCCTATATCAAGAGTTGATGGGGGAGCGCGATGACATAAGGCCATCTTGGCCTTATGTCTGAATCGCCCTCCCGAACAAATACGTCGGCCGTCTGGGCTTTCGCTCAGGCGGCCGCGTCTGCTTCCGGCAATTCCTCGCCGTCGTCCTCGCTCGGCACATCTTCGTCGACCAGCACCGCCACGATCAGATCGTAGCGCAGCGTGATCGTGCCCATGGCGCGGCTGCGCAGCACCAGCGTGCCGCCGGGGGCCGCCAGCAGCTCGAACGAGCCGATATCGCCCTCGTCCATATCCAAGAGCGAGAAGGTCAGCCACAGCTGATCGACGGAGTCGCGCAGCGCCTCGACGATTTCGGACACGCCGTAGACGGTGCCGTCCTGCACCTTCACCGCCGCGCGATTGTCGGCGAAGGACCACAGATCCTGGAAAGGTTCGGCCATGCCGCGGACCAGTTCGGTGGTCCGCTCATATTGCGCCTGCAGGCGGGCGCTGGTTTCGTCGTCGGTCGGATACATCGCGTAACCTCCGTAAGCCGTGACCAGATCGCAAGTACCGCTATTATGGGCGCTTAGCGCCGGACAGGCCAGCGCCAGTGAAATTTGAAGGACGAGATGCCGCCGCCGATCCCCGTCATCCTGGCCGACTACGATCCCGAATGGCCCCGCCTGGCGACGCGCCAGGGCGAGCGGCTACAGGCGCTGGGGCCGGTCCTGGTCGCCGTTCACCATATCGGCTCGACCTCGGTGCCGGGGTTGGCCGCCAAGCCGATCCTGGACCTGATGCCGCTGGTGACGGATCTCGGCGACCTCGATCGCCGGCGCGCCGTGCTCGAAGCCCTGGGCTTCGACTGGCACGGCGAGTACGGCATGGCGGGGCGGCGCTATTTTACGCTCGACGATCCGTCGGGGCTGCGCGTCGTGCAGCTGCATTGCTTTCAGGCCGCGTCGCCGGAAGCGGTCCGCCATCTGGCTTTCCGGGATTATCTGCGTGCCCATCCGGACGCGACACAGGCCTATGAGCAGGAGAAGCGCCGGGCGCGCGCGCTCCATCCCGATGATTCCCACGCCTATGGCGATGAGAAGGGCGCGTGGATCCGGGCGACGGAGGCCATGGCCCTGAACTGGTACGGCCGTCGATGACCAAACCGCCGCGCAAGAAATCCGCAAAGAAACGCCCCGACTGGATGGGGCACGAAACTCCATCGCGTCCGGACCGCATCGACGTCGACGACACGCCGGCCAATGCGGTGTTCAAGCTGTGTCAGGGCGATCCAACCGCGGCCGAGGCCTGCATCGCGCTGGTCAAGGTGGTCGCGACCGCCGATCCCCAGGCCGAATTCGGGCCGTTCACGCCGCTGTTGATCCTGGAGGCGACCGGGCTGGTCGGTCCCGCGATCGGCCATGTCTATCGCAAGGTCTGCGACGGCGATCCGGTGACCATGCTGGCGGTGCTGCATGCGGTCCGGCTGAAGGTAATTGCCATGGACGCGGTCAAGCGCGCTGCCGTCAGCGGCACCCGCATCCGGTCCGACACGGTGATCGAGATCGTCCGGCAGAAGATCCCGAATTTCGCGCGGTAATTCCGAGTCGCCTTGACCCACTCCACCATCGTGCTAGAACAAAGAGTGAACATATCGATGGTGTGACGTGGCGACCCTGGTACAGCTCGGCAGCGGCAAGAAGGACGCGGCGCTGGCGGCGCTGCGGGCGACCCTGCGTCGGCTCGAAG
>Ga0302311_10004081_pt1 | contig 15820 bp, 12 predicted proteins | sample III_Palsa_N1_3_FD_200449 | JGI IMG/M metagenome (GOLD analysis project Ga0302311, IMG submission 200449) | Peat permafrost microbial communities from Stordalen Mire near Abisko, Sweden - III_Palsa_N1_3 | ecosystem: Environmental > Terrestrial > Soil > Palsa > Peat permafrost | place: Sweden... | reverse complement strand
GCATGCCGATGGGTCCGATCGAGCTGGCCGACACCGTCGGTTTGGACGTCTGCGCTTCGGTCGGCAAGGAGCTGGCACCGTTCCTGGGACTGGAAGTGCCGCCAGGTTTGGAAGACAAGATGGAAGTTGGCAAGCGCGGCAAAAAAGATGGCCAGGGTCTTTACACCTGGAGCGAGGGCAAGCCGCAGAAGCCCGAGGTCGACAAGGAATACATCATGCCGCCCGATCTGCAGGAGCGCATGATTCTGCCGATGGTCAATGAAGCCATTGCCTGCCTGGCCGACGGCGTGGTGGACGACGCCGACCTGCTCGACGCCGGCGTTATCTTCGGCACCGGCTTTGCGCCGTTCCGCGGCGGCCCGATTCAGTACGTTCGCACCGAAGGCGCCGACAAGCTCAAGCAGCGGCTGGAACAACTGGCCAAGCGTTACGGTGACCGCTTCCTTCCGAAGCAGGGCTGGGATCATCCATCGCTCGCGCCGCAGACGCTGGATCAGCAGGCCGCATCGTTTGCCACAGCCGGCGCCTGATTGACGTCGATCATCGAATATAAGCCCGGCCATGTGCCGGGCTTTTTTGTTGAAGGTGATCGGTGCCGCTTAGCGGTTACCCTTCACCACATCAGATCGTCCGGCACACCGTCTTCGGCAATACCGCCGGCGCTCCCCGGCTCTACCAGCAGCGCCAGCTGCTGCGGATCGATGGCACGCACCTGTTCGGCAATGTCGCGCGTCACCAAAAAGTAGCGTCCTGCCTGCTGCACCACGCCCAGCTCGCCGGCATTGAGCGCAACCAGTTGCGCGTCGTCCACGTGCACGCGCCTGATCTTGCCGCCGTACTCGAAATTACGCGGCTGATCGGCGTCGGACTTGTTGAGCGTCTTGCCCTCGAGCAGCTGCTGGATATTCAGCTTGCGCTCGCGCCGCAGGCGCGCCTGCTCGGCCACCTCCTGCTCGATGCGCTTGCGCTCGCTCGCTTCGGTCTGCGCGCGGATCGCGTAAGCCTTGGCCAGATCGATTTCGCTCTGGTCCTTGCTAGGCGGTCGCGGCACATTCTTATTCTGCGACGAATGCGGCTTTCCGCCGGCATTCGCCGACTTGGTACCCTTGTATGTCTGCCGGCCGCTTTGCGGCGCCGGCTTGGGCTTGCTGTCGTGCAGCTGTTTGACGATGCCGCTTTTCAGCAGCAAGTCGCGGAGAGAATCGGCCATGCTGGCTATCCGTAATCGAAGTCGGTGGTCTGGTCGTTATCTTAAGAATCAATAGTGAGGCGGCGGTGGCTCGCTGTGCGGGTCGTCCGCGTTGCCAATGCGCATCGATGAAAGCTCGCCACGCAAGTCACGCAGCGCACGCTCCAGCGAAGCAATGCGCACGGACTGGTCGGCGTCGGCGGAAGCCAGCGCCTGCACCGTGTCATCGATAAAGGTGAGCTTGACCTCCATTTCGGTCAGCCGCTGTTCGAGCGTATTGATAGGAGCGTTCATCAGTTCATCCGTGCACATTCAATTGCAGGCTGCGGCCGCGCCCGATGCCGTAATAGGCCAAGCCGGCATCTTCGACCGCCGCCGGGTCATACAGATTGCGGCCATCAAAGATCGCCGGCTCGCTGAGCATGTTGCCAATGCGCTGGAAGTCCGGGCTGCGAAACGCCTTCCATTCGGTAACGACCGCCAGCACGTCGGCGCCTTGCAGTGCCTCGTACGCGTTCGCGCACAGCACCAGGTCGGGCCGATCGCCGTACAGCCGGTGCGTTTCCTCGCTGGCCTGGGGATCGAACGCGCGCACCATGGCTCCCGCCTTCCATAGAGACTCCATCAAGAAGCGGCTCGATGCTTCACGCATGTCATCGGTATTGGGCTTGAACGCCAGCCCCCACAAGGCAACGGTCAGCCCGTTCAATGCGCCATTGAAATGCCGAGCAATCAGCTCGAAAAGTTTGTCCTTCTGCTGCCGGTTGACCGCTTCGACTGCCGTGAGAAGTTGTGCGTCATATCCATAGCTGCGGGCGGTACGCTCAAGCGCCTGCACGTCCTTGGGAAAACACGAGCCGCCATAACCAGCGCCGGGATAAATGAAGTGGTAGCCGATGCGCGGATCCGAACCGATACCCTGGCGCACCAGCTCCACGTCGGCACCGACGCGTTCGGCGATATTGGCAATTTCATTCATGAAACTGATCTTGGTTGCCAACATGGCATTGGCGGCGTACTTGGTCAGCTCGGCCGAACGCTCGTCCATCACCACCATACGATCGTGATTGCGATTGAACGGGGCATAAAGTTTGCGCAGCAAGGCCACGGCGCGCTCGCTCGATGCGCCCACGATAATGCGGTCGGGTCGAAGGCAATCCTCCACCGCCGCACCTTCTTTGAGAAACTCGGGATTGGAAACCACATCGAACTCGATGTCAGCACTGCGCGTGGCCAATTCGGCGCCGACGGCGGCACGCACACGATCGGCGGTGCCCACCGGCACCGTCGACTTGTTGACCACGACCGCGTAGCGATTCAGATGGCTGCCGACGGATCGGGCCACCTCCAGCACGTACTTCAGATCGGCACTGCCGTCCTCATCGGGGGGGGTACCGACTGCAATGAAAATGATGTCGCCGTGGGCGATGGCCATCGCCGCTTCGGTGGTGAAATCCAGCTGGCCGCTGGCGTGGTTGCGCCTGACGATGGCTTCCAGGCCTGGCTCGTAGATCGGAATTTCACCGCGCTTCAGACGTTCGACCTTTGCGCTGTCGATATCGACGCAGACAACCTGATTGCCCATCTCGGCAAGGCAGGCGCCGGTGACCAGTCCTACATAACCGGTACCAAAAATGGAGATCTTCATCATGGGTGAGACGACTTCTCTAAAGTATCAGCCCGACATTCTACCCAGCTAGGGTTAAACACTTCGAATCGATGTCGGCCAAAAGCAAAGGGCGCGAATCGCTTCGCGCCCTTGCAGTTTTCAAGCTGATTGAACCCGAACGCTATTTTACTGACCGCCCGGGCCAGGAGCAGGGCCACCGGCAGCGGCACCCGCAGGCGTGGGACCCGTCTTCACCAGCGTCACGTCAAAAATCAGCGTGGAATTCGGCGCTAGACCACTCTGCGGCGGCGGCTGGACACCGTATGCGAGAGATGACGGGATATAGAGCTTGTAATGACCGCCGACCTGCATAAGCTGCAGCCCTTCCTTGAAGCCTGGGATCACACCGCCAATGGGAATCGAGGCGGGGCCGGGAGGGTTATGCTTGGCCGAGGCATCAAAAACCTCGCCATCAATCAACGACCCCGTGTAGTCAATCTGCACCGTGTCGTTCGGACCTGGGCGGGCGCCCGTGCCCTGAGTAATAACCTGATACTGCAGGCCCGACGCCGTAGTCTTTACGCCAGGCGCGCTCTTATTCTTGGCAAGAAAGGCATCGCCCTCTGCCTTGTTTTTGGCGCCAATACGCTCGAGCTCCGCCTGCTGCTTGGCCTGCATTTTTGCCATGAACGGCTGCATGACCTGCTTGGCCTCTTCATCAGTGATCGTAGGCTTCTGACCGGTCAAGGCTGCCTGAACCGCCCGAGATACAGCGGCAGGGTCGAGTTCGCTCCGCATGATCGGTGGAATCTGCTGGGCAATCTGGTAGCCAACGATATAACTGACTTTTGCCTTGTCGACCGAGCCCGTGGCGGCGGCGCCGGGTTTGGCAGCCTGGGCGTACACGCTCGCAGTCATGCCCAGCGCAACAGCCATCGCGGCCGCTGTCAGCGTGGGACGCAGAAATTGCTTCATTCGTAACTCCCTCGTGTTTGGTTTTGCCGGCGTTGCCAACCGGGCCCCCCCAATGGAGGCAGGCCACACATTGTGAGGCGCTAGTCCGATCTTGGCAACGTCGCCATTCAGTGACCGTCAGTCAGCATAAAGGTTCACGTCGCGGCCATCAGCCTGGATCGAGCGGTCATCATCACGACTTAACATCACGGGGGCGCCGGCTTTTCCAGGGTTTCCTTCAACGCCGCCTGGAGTCGCGCGTGCATCTTGACCATGCCCCGCCACAAGACGATCGCAAGCAGTAGTCCGGCCAGCACCAGCGACAGTGCCACGCCGCGAGGCGGCAGGATGGCCGAACCGAGCACGCTGACCAGCAGCGCGAGGGCAAACAGGGTTGCCAGCGGAATGATCCGCGCCAGCACGCTGCGAATTGCTTGGGTATAGGAGCCGGTAAACCGCTCGCGTATGCCGAGTTCGGCCAACACCATACCCAGCGCCTCGGCCTTGCGGTACACCGCAATCAGCATCGGAAGGGACAGAAAGAGAGCGCAGGCCCAGATCACCGTATGCCGTAGATTGCGCCCGATGCCAAACATGGTGAACCAGTCCCAATTGTGCGCGTTGATGTAAGCGCCAATGATGAAAAGCGCGACGACCAGCAGAACATTCACGGCTATGTGCCAGAGTAGCCGCCGGAAGATCGCCGCAATGGCCGCGTTCTCATTGACCGGCTTCAGGTTCTCCAACCAGCCGCTGTAGCTGGTCGCGAGCAGCCGCACCGACCGCGGCGTGGCCGCGCGCAGGCCGTTGGCCAAGCCGTCCGCCGAACGCGCCAGATACGGTGAGGCCGCCATGCAGACCACCGATACGGCGACCGCGATGGGATAGATGAAATCGCTGATGACGTGCAAAGACAGGCCCAGCGTGGCGATCACAAAGGAAAACTCGCCGATCTGCGCCATCCCAAGCCCCGACCGCAACGACGTGCGCGCGTCGTGACCGACGATGAAGATACCAAGGCTGCATGCCAGCGTTTTGCCCACGATGACGACAACAGCAATCAGCAGTGCGGGCACCGCGTACTGCACCAGCATCACCGGATCGATCTTCAACCCGATAGCCACGAAAAACAGCGCGGCAAACATGTCGCGCAGGGGCTCGATCAGCCGCATCACCCGATTGACGCTTTGCGATTCCGCCACCACGGCGCCGGCGAGAAAGGCGCCCAGTGCCACGCTGAAGCCCATCCACACGGCAAGCAGACTCGCGCCGAAACAGATGCCGAGCACGCTGACCAGCAGCGTTTCGTCGCGGCCGAAACCGGCGACGTAGTCCACCAGCCTCGGCAGCAGCAGCAGGCCGAGAATCATCCCGACCACGACGAAAAGTCCCAAATGGCCGATCAGCGTGAACGCCGCCTCCGCTTTGACCGAACCGCCGATCGCCACCGCCGTGAGCAGGGTCAGCATCACGATAGTGAGCATGTCCTCGGCTACCAGCAGCCCAACCACCAGTTTGGCAAACGGCTGGTGCCGCTGGTCGCTCTCGGACAAGGTGCGCGTCGCCACCATGGTCGACGACAGCGCAATGATCGCGCCGAGAAACAGCGCGTCCATTCCCTTCCAGCCGAACAGGCCGCCCAGGCCGACGCCGATCCACAGCATCAGGCCGACCTCCGCCACCGCGACGGCGAGCACGCTGATGCCTACCTCCCGCAGCTTGCGCACGCTGAACTCGAGCCCCAGCGTAAACATCAGCAGCACGACGCCAAGATTGGAGATGTCGTCAATCGCCTGGGGATCGGCGACCAGCATGCCAGGCGTGTGCGGGCCGATCAGCACGCCGGCCAGGATATATCCCAGCAGGACAGGTTGCCGAAGGCGCTGGAAAAGAATCGTCGTGGCACCCGCCACCAGCATGACCATGGCAAGGTCGCGAATAAAACCGATTTCGTGCATGCCTTGTCCGCAACTTCTTGAGTCACTGGCAGCTTAAACGAAGCAATGTGCTTTCGTATTTGACGTGAAAGTGCTCAGCAACTCTAAGATAACAACGCGCTGCCTCGGCGATTTCATTTCCTCGCCACCAAACGCAAAAAAGTCTTGACGGATATGCGGCTCGGACCTATTCTTCCGGGCTTCCAGCAGCGGGGCCATAGCTCAGCTGGGAGAGCGCCTGCATGGCATGCAGGAGGTCGGCGGTTCGATCCCGCCTGGCTCCACCAACTTGAATTGTCCCCATCGTCTAGAGGCCTAGGACATCACCCTTTCACGGTGGCGACCGGGGTTCGAATCCCCGTGGGGACGCCAAGTTGACTCGCAAGTGCTGGAAGATGTTGCAAGGTTGTTGTTGAAAAAGTAGCTGTTGGAAACTGGGGAGCGGTAGTTCAGTTGGTTAGAATGCTGGCCTGTCACGCCGGAGGTCGCGGGTTCGAGTCCCGTCCGCTCCGCCACCAATGGAAAGCCCGCCACGCGCGGGTTTTTTGTTGGGCGCGATTTGTACTCCACTGAGTTAAGTCAGCTCAACTTTTTCTCAGACGTCCGGCTCCTGGCGCACTAGCGTCCCAATCGAATGTCCCTGCTCGCCCAGATACTCAAGCCAGCGCGACAGAAAACTGTTCATTCGCAGGCGATGCTGGAAAACAGTAGTCGCCGCAGGAAACGGACCGAGCACCTGCCACAGATGCCGCCCGGGATGGCAGTGCAGCGCTTCGGCCACATGCGCATCGGTATACATGCGCAGCTGCGCCGACGGCGAACGCTGGCCCGTATGCGCGTCGACAAAATCGTAGGTGAGCTCCAGTTCCATCGTGTACGGATGCACCTCCTGCAGATGCAGATGCACATCCAGATGGTCGTCCACGTTGGAGATGTAGTGACCGGGACTCAGATCCTGCGGCCCAAACAGCCGCGCCAGCCGATGATAATTTTCCGCATACAGGCCCATCAGGAACTCGAAGCGCCCGGGCAGCAGGTTGGGTCGGCGGGGTGAGGCAATCATCGGTATCGGAAACTCCTTGGCGGCTGCAGATCCGTGCAGCCTGATCAGAACATGGTCCGCTCGATGCCGAAGCGGGAGAAGATCTTGCTGGCGATTTCCTCGATCGACACGTGCGTCGTATTGAGGCTGGAGATGCCGGCGTGGCGCATCAGCTTGTCAGCCTGCTCCAGCTCCCAGCGACACTGTTTGAGCGTGGCATACTGGCTGCCGGCGAGGCGCTGCTCGCGAATCTGCGCCAGTCGCTGTGGATCGATGGTGAGGCCGAACAGTTTGTTCTTGTGCGGCACGAGCCGATGCGGCAGCTCGAGCTTGTCCAGATCGTCATCAGTGAGCGGATAGTTGGCGGCGCTGACGCCGTAATGCAAGGCCATGTAAAGACAGGTCGGCGTTTTGCCCGAGCGCGACACGCCCACCAAGATCAAATCCGCCTTGCTGTAGTCGAAGTCCCTGCCGTCGTCGTGCGTCAGGGCGTAGTTGGTCGCGTTGATGCGCGCTTCGTACTTCTCGAAATCGACCATGCCGTGCGAGCGATTCACCGCACCGGAGCGCTTCGCGCCCAGCTCATCTTCCAGCGGTCCGATGAAGGGAGCAAAGACGTCGAGCATCAGCGCACCGCTCTCGGCGACCAGATCACACAGCGCGCGATCGGCCATGGTGTTGACCACAATCGGCCGCTCGCCGGACTGAGCATAATGAGTCTTGATACGCAGCGACGCCGCCTCGGCCTTGCGCGCATCATCAATGAAGGCCAGCCGATGCTTGTCGAACTGCACACCCTCGAATTGCGCCAGGATGCTGTTGCCGATCGTCTCGGCCGTAATACCAGTGGAGTCGGAGATGAAGAAAACCGTTCGCTGCATGGCCGCCCCTGATCGATTTGATGAGCCTGTTCGCACCTTAGCGCAAGCACCAAACGCTGTCGCCGATTGACTGCATCCTGACTGGTATGCAGTTGGAGTGGCGACTCAAGGTAATGGTCTTCTTGTGCTGCGCATCATCCGCAGCGGACAATACCAGTCTGTTGCAGCCCGCTTTGGCGCTGCTTGTCGCACCAATTCCACTCCGTTTTTCAGCGCTCTTGAGGAGACACACTTGAACGATCTGGTGCTATGGCTTGACCAACTGCGTATGACCGACCTCGGCAAGGTCGGGGGCAAGAACGCATCTCTCGGCGAAATGATCGGCAACCTCGCCAAGCTCGGCGTTTCGGTCCCGGGTGGTTTCGCCACGACGGCGGATGCCTTTCAGCAGTATCTGGAAAGGAGTGGGCTGGCCAAACGCATCCAGCAGCGCCTGGACGGTCTGGACGTCGATCACGTGGACACCCTCGTCGCCGCCGGCAAGGAAATCCGCAGCTGGATCGTCGACACGGCGCTGCCCGCCGAGCTGGAGCAAGCGATACGCGACGCCTACATCAAGCTATGCAAGGACGCCGGCAGCGACGACATCGCCGTTGCCGTTCGCTCCTCGGCCACCGCCGAAGATCTGCCGGATGCCTCGTTCGCCGGCCAGCAGGAAACCTTTCTCAACGTGGTCGGCATCGACGACGTACTGCACAAGGTGAAGGAAGTCTTCGCCTCGCTCTATAACGATCGGGCGATCTCCTATCGCGTGCATCAGGGCTTCAAACACGACGATGTGTTTCTTTCCGCCGGCGTGCAGCTGATGGTGCGCTCGGACGTGGGCGCGTCGGGCGTGCTGTTTACGCTGGACACAGAGTCGGGTTTCCGCGACGTGGTGTTCATCACCGGTTCGTACGGCCTCGGCGAAATGGTCGTGCAGGGTGCGGTCAATCCCGACGAGTTCTATGTATTCAAGCCGACCTTGAACGCAGGCAAGCCGGCGGTGCTGCGTCGCAATCTCGGCTCCAAGCAGCTGCGCATGGTCTATTCCAGTACGGCCGGAGAGCGCGTACGCACCGAGGACACGCCGACCGAACTGCGCAACAAGTTCTGCATCGCCGACAGCGACGTCGAGGAACTCGCGCGTCAGTCGCTGATTATCGAAAAGCACTACGGCCGCCCGATGGATATCGAGTGGGCCAAGGACGGCAACACCGGCAAGTTGTATATCGTGCAGGCCCGCCCGGAAACGGTGAAGTCGCGCGCGCACGCTACGCAGCTGGAGCGTTTCCATCTCGGCGAAAAGGGCAAGGTACTGGCTGAAGGCCGCTCGATCGGCCAGAAGATCGGCGCCGGTAAGGCGCGCGTGATCCGCACCCTGGCCGACATGAGCAAGGTGCAGCCCGGCGACGTGCTGATCGCCGACATGACCGATCCCGACTGGGAGCCGGTCATGAAGCGCGCCGCTGCGATCGTCACCAATCGCGGCGGCCGCACCTGCCACGCCGCGATCATCGCGCGCGAGTTGGGCGTGCCAGCCGTGGTGGGCACCGGCAACGCGCTGGACAAGATTCCCGACGGTGCCGACGTTACGGTCTCCTGCGCAGAAGGCGATACGGGGACGATCTACGAAGGCATTCTGAAGTTCGAGCGGGTCACGGCAGATCTCGGCGATATGCCCGAGGCGCCCCTGAAGATCATGATGAACGTGGCCAATCCCGATCGCGCGTTCGACTTCGGTATGCTGCCGAACGCCGGCATCGGCCTGGCACGCCTGGAGATGATCATCGCCAGCCATATCGGCGTGCATCCGAAGGCGCTGTTGGAATATGCCAAGCAAGACGCGGCCACTAAGGCGAAGATCGATGAGCGCATCGCCGGCTATGCCGATCCGGTGAGCTTTTACGTGGATCGTCTGGCCGAAGGCATTTCCACCATTGCCGCATCGGTTTATCCCAAAACGGTGATCGTGCGCATGTCCGACTTCAAGTCGAACGAATACGCCAATCTCCTGGGCGGCTCGCGTTACGAGCCGCACGAAGAAAATCCGATGATCGGCTTCCGCGGCGCCAGTCGCTATGTCGACCCGAGCTTCGCCGATGCGTTTGGCCTGGAGTGCAAGGCGGTCAAGCACGTACGTGAAGTGATGGGCTTGGACAATGTCTGGGTGATGATTCCGTTTGTGCGTACGCTGGATGAAGGCAAGAAAGTCATCGAGGTGCTGAAGAAAAACGGTCTCGTCCAGGGCGAGCACGATCTGAAAGTCATCATGATGTGCGAAGTGCCTTCCAACGCGCTGCTGGCCGACGAATTCCTCGACATCTTCGACGGTTTCTCGATCGGCTCGAACGATCTGACCCAGCTCACGCTCGGCCTCGACCGCGATTCCAGCATCGTGGCCGGCCTGTTCGACGAGCGCGATCCGGCGGTCAAGAAACTACTCGCGATGGCGATCAAGACCGCGCGGGCCAAGGGCAAGTACATCGGCATCTGCGGTCAGGGCCCTTCCGATCACCCGGACCTGGCCGAATGGCTGATGGATCAGGGCATCGAGTCAGTGTCTCTGAACCCCGATACCGTCGTGGATACCTGGCTGCGGCTGGCGAAAAAGAAGGCAGGGTAAGCCAAAGTTGGCTGTAACTGAACGTACGTATCGCTGCGCCGCAACATGAGGGGCGAGGATTACCTCGCCCCTCGTTCTTCAAACCTGAATGTGAAGACTCTCGTCACGGCGGGCATCGCTTACGCAGCCACGTTTCAGGGCAATCGATAAGCATGCAGGACTCAAAACGAGGTTTTTCATCGTTCTAGTGCAGTGCAGCTTGCCGCAAGTTCACACGGGATTTAACGTTCACACACATGTTTGAATCCCGGATTTGAATACGGATGTCGCAAAACGCGCTCCAGCACAGTTGGATGTTTTCCGCTTGAGCACGGCGCTCCGCGGGGGTACGGGCGATACCCGCAGGCGGTTGCTCGAGGCGGCCGAGTCGCTGTTCATAGAATGCGGCTACGAAGCGATGTCCCTGCGACAGGTCACCGCGAGAGCGCACGCCAATCTGGCTGCCGTGAATTACCACTTCGGCAGCAAAGAAGCGCTCATGCATGAGCTGCTGTCGCAGCGGCTCGACCGATTGAATCTGGAACGACTGAATCTGCTGAGCAGCTGCGAAAAGCAGTGGCCGAAAAATATGGACGCCACGGCCGTTTTCGCCATGCTGTTCATTCCGGCCTTTCGGATCAGTCATGAAAGCGTTGGCGGCAATTCCTTCATGCGCGTGCTGGGCCGGGTTTACAGCGATCGATCACCGTTTATCCGCGGCTATCTGCAAGAGCACTATCGGCCGATCTTTGGGCGTTTTTTCGAAGCATTTTCGCGCACCCTGCCCGACCTGCCGCGCAATGAGCTTGGCCTGCGGCTGCACTTCGGCCTCAAGGCGCTGTCGGGCATTCTCGCCGGTGAGGATATGCAGAAGCTGATCGACGACCTCAGCATGGGCGAGACGATCAACGACGGCGAACTGCTGGCCCGATTGATTTCGCTGATCTCGCCGATACTTACGGCACCGTTCGGCAGCCCCGAACAAATTGAAGTCATCGAACAGGTGCTGCAGCTAGATAACGCGACTGCGGAAAACGCTCGCAAGACAGTCACGGAATCCGACATGGACACGCACCCCGCGCTGGGCGTTCTGGAATGGCTCAAGGAAGGGAGGCTGTCCCTCTAAACAAAAACAATAGTTCGAACGTTTGTAAGCGACCAGGTTTCAGTTACCCAAGCCGCCTACTCCCCAATCGTTTCAGTCCCACCACACGACTTTCGCGCTGAAGCATCACTTCAGACTGTCGTCACAGGAGAACCACCGTGAACCGTCAAACCTCGCAAGGTTTCACCCGCTTCGGCGCCAAGGCCAGTCTCGCCCTCGCCGTCGTTTCCGCGCTGTCGCTGCCGCTCTGCGCACAGGCCGGCTCATTCCAGCTGCCGACCACCAATGCCGCCGGCTGGGGCCGCGCCGGTGCCGGTGGCTCGCTGTTTCCGGATGACGTTACTGCCGCCTATAACAACCCGGCGGCCATGGCTTTCTTCGATGCGCCCATGATTCAGGTCACCGGCACCGGCATTCGCCCGAGCTCGGAATTCCAGGGCCAGTTCAAGGATGAGCAGGGTAATCCGACCACCGGCGGCAATCCCAACGGCTTTGGCAAGTTCATTCCGTTTCCGGATATCGCCTGGGCACTTCCCGTCAGCGATCGCCTGACCCTCGGCGGCAGTGTGACCGTGCCTTATGGCCTGGTCAGCAAGTACAACCCAACTTGGGAAGGTCGCTACTTTGGTACCAAGACCAGCTTTCAGTCGATCGCCGTGAGCATGGCGGCAGGTTTCAAGGTGAATGACGAGTTCTCGGTCGGTGCCGGCATCGAAGGCCAGCGCACAAAAGCGCAGCTCAACACACAGCTCGATCCGTACGGTTCGGCCGCCGCACTTTTCGGTGCTCCGATTCTCGGTGCGCCGCAGAGCGGCGACGTGCAGTTGAACGTCAACGTCAAAAAGAAGTTTGCGTTCGGCTACTTCGGGGGCTTTGAGTGGAAGCCCACCCAGCAAGACAGCTTCGATATCAACTACCACTCACGCGTGCAGCAGACGCTGAGCGGCACGTACAAGCTTTACGGCCCCAGCGCAAGCATCGGTTTGTTGACGCTCGCTCCTACGGTGTTCCCGAACGCCGGGTTGCCGACGTTGAATCCCAATGGCGCATCCGCCAGCTCCCCGCTCGACACGCCGGCCTTCGCCAGCGCCGACTGGCTGCACAAGTTCAATGACCAGTTCTCTCTTGCAGCGTCGGCATCCTGGACCGACTGGTCGAACTTTGCCCAGCTCAATTTGATCTCCGAAGGTCAAAGCCTCGTTTCGCTGCCGGAAAAGTACAAGGACACCTGGTCCTACTCGATCGGCGGCGACTACAAATTGAATGACCAATGGACCCTGCGTGCTGGCGTCGGTTACGACGAAACGCCGACCAATATCATTAGCCGCGACCCGCGCATCCCGGACGGCTCGCGCCGCATCGTTGGCCTGGGCGTCGGTTATCAGGCCACGCAGCGTATCTCGATCGATCTCGGCTACCAGCACCAGTTCGTCAGCAATACGCCCATCAACCTCACCAACCCCATAGCCTTGGGCGCCGGCACTGCCGTAGGTTACTTCAAGGATCACGGCGACGTGGTTAGCCTCACCGGCACTTACGCATTCAAGTAAGCCGCATCACAAGCTGCAAAAAAGAAGGGCCGCGCGAGCGGCCCTTCTTTTTGTTTTAGCACGAGCCCATCAGCCTAGGCGCCTGCGTATCCGCCTTTTTCTATCGACGTCGCAGGTGAGCGGCTGAAACAGATTCTCAGGCGGCTGCGTCCTTCAGCTTCTTCAGCGGACGCACCTTGACCTTGATCGATGCCGGCTTGGCAGCGAACCACTGCTCTTCCTTCGTGAAGGGATTGATGCCCTTGCGCTTGGCCTTGGCCGGCACGTGCACGGCGGAGATCTTCAGCAGGCCAGGAAGAGTGAACGAACCGGCGCCTTTCTTGTGCACCGAGCCCGCTACCGCACCCTCGAGCGCCGACAACACTGCGCGAACGTCCTTGGGCACCACGCCGCTCGTTTCGGAAATATGGGCAACCAGGCTCGTCTTGTTCAAGACTTCCTTGATGGGTTTGTGAGCAGCCGCCGGTGACGCACTTTTGGACGCGGCTTTTGCAGGTGCAGCCTTCTTAGCTTTTGCCATGTAATTCCCCGGGATTTATTAGGTTGAATGAGCCACTTTTGCGGCTAACGCAATGTAGGGCAACTTGGGTTGTTTTCCAAACGGGTAAAACGCCGTGAGGGCCCAGAGCCCCGGGTTTTTCGCTCGGAACCGCAAGATTAGCGAGTGCGCAGCCAAGAAGCGAGTGGATGGCTACCGATCCGCCTATCGGACTTGACGCTAGCGTTGAATCGCAAAGCGCCCAGGTGTGGCAATCGCACTGTCAGATAAGCCCGTCGCGGCATCGATGCAAGCGCCGCACTGTATTGAATCGCGCATAGATGGCAAAATTGACGGCTAGGCGCATGTCGCCGATTGCTGGGCAGCCATCCGGCGAAAAGGCCACACGCATTTCACGTCGGCGAAGCTTGGCTCGCTTTTACCTGCCACTGCTTCGCTTCGTGCCAGTTGCGTCCACTCTTATCCGTATCCGAAGGACATCCATGACCAGCCACATCAGCAACGTCAGACCCGCCTGGGATCAGGTCCTGGTCGACATCGTCGACTACGCGCTCGACTACACCGTCAATTCCACGCTGGCTTACGACACGGCGCGCAACATCCTCATCGATACGCTCGGCTGCGGCCTGGAAGCGCTCGAATACCCGGCCTGCACCAAATTGCTCGGCCCGATCGTCCCCGGCACAGTAGTGCCAAATGGTGCCAAGGTGCCCGGCACGCAGTTCCAGCTCGATCCGATCCAGGCCGCCTTCAATATCGGCGCGATGATTCGCTGGCTGGATTTCAACGACACCTGGCTGGCCGCCGAATGGGGACACCCGTCGGACAACCTCGGCGGCATTCTTGCCGTGGCCGACTGGGTCAGCCGCAACAATATCGCTGCGGGCAAGCCGCCGCTGCTGATGCGCGACGTGCTCACCGGCATCGTCAAGGCGCACGAAATCCAGGGCGTCATCGCGCTGGAAAACTCGTTTAACCGCGTCGGCCTCGATCACGTGGTGCTGGTCAAGGTGGCCTCGACTGCGGTGGTATCGAGCCTGCTTGGCCTGACGCGCGAGGAAACGCTGGCCGCGGTGTCGCTGGCCTGGGTCGATGGCCAGAGCCTACGCACCTATCGCCACGCGCCGAATGCGGGCAGCCGCAAGAGCTGGGCAGCCGGTGATGCCACGAGCCGTGCCGTGCGCCTGGCGCTGATCGCCAAGACCGGCGAAATGGGTTATCCCTCGGTGCTGACCGCGCCGACCTGGGGATTTTACGACGTGTTGTTCAAAGGCAAGCCGTTCGCCTTCCAGCGCCCGTACGGCAGCTACGTATCGGAAAACGTGCTGTTCAAGATCAGCTTTCCCGCCGAGTTCCACAGCCAGACCGCGGTCGAGGCCGCCGTCACCCTGCACGGCCAGCTGAAAGCCACTGGCAAGACCATCGATGACATCAGGAAGATCACCATCCGCACGCACGAAGCCTGCATCCGCATCATCGACAAGAAAGGTCCGCTGAACAATCCGGCCGATCGCGATCACTGCATCCAGTACATGGTTGCCGTGCCGCTAATTTTCGGCAACCTCACCGCCAGCGATTACGAAGACGGCGTCGCTGCCGATCTGCGCATCGACACGCTGCGCGACAAGATCGACTGCGTGGAAGACGTGCAGTTCACCAAGGATTACCACGACCCGGACAAGCGCAGCATCGCCAACGCGTTGACGGTCGAGTTCAACGACGGCAGCAAGCTGGACGAAGTCGTGGTCGAGTATCCGATCGGCCATCGCCGCCGCCGCGCCGACGGTATTCCTCTGCTGGAGAAGAAATTCCGCATCAACCTGGCGCGGCGCTTTCCGGCCAAGCAGCAGAATGCCATTCTTGACGTGTCGCTCGACCAGGAAAAACTCGAAGCGCTACCGGTCAACGCCTATGTGGATCTCTACGTTATCTGAGCGGCGTCGACTGCCTTTTCATTAAAAAGTCCCGACATAAGTCGGGATTTTTTTGGCCTATATTTGGCCATCTATTTGATAACCATCAAAACGGTCTACGAATGTCCGTAGCCCTCTGGGCAACAAGCGATTCGCCGCTATTGGTACAGCATGACGAGCCGAGCCAATGCGGATCGATGCAGTAGGAAAACGCCAGCGGCCGCTGCTTCAGAATATCGACAAGCCCATGCGACAGCGCAGCGCACACGATCGGGAATCGTTGGCGGCGGCCGGTACGGCCGTGAAACGTTGCCCGGTCGGCGCTTGCATGCGACGCGCCGCGAATCGCTAGGGCACGTTATAGCCCGCGATCGTTAAAGCTCGGCTGCGGTCCACACATGCGCAGCGCCTAGCCATCGTAGAAACTCGTCGTGCGGTATCGACCCATGCTGGCAGAGATTCACGTCCTCTTTGCGATAAACGGTAGCCCGCTTGTCAGCACTGTTGCGGCCATTCGCGGACCGCTGGTTAAGACATGGAGTGCGGTCACCCACATC
>Ga0302311_10004080_pt1 | contig 15825 bp, 11 predicted proteins | sample III_Palsa_N1_3_FD_200449 | JGI IMG/M metagenome (GOLD analysis project Ga0302311, IMG submission 200449) | Peat permafrost microbial communities from Stordalen Mire near Abisko, Sweden - III_Palsa_N1_3 | ecosystem: Environmental > Terrestrial > Soil > Palsa > Peat permafrost | place: Sweden... | reverse complement strand
GCGGCCGACCGCGGCGGCGCCCATGAACATGCGCGAGGCGCGGTAGCGCTCCATGCCGTCGTTGTCGAACGGCGACAGCACGATGTTCTGCTCGCGGAACACGGTGCCGGCGGGTATGGCGATGCGCGTGCCCGGCTGCGGCAGCAGGGCGTTGATGATGTGCAGGGAATTGCTCAGCACCTGCAGTTCCAGCGCCTCCAGGTGGGCGCACATCTGCAGGGTGGTGGAGCCGCCGTCGATGATCACCGACTCCCGGCGCCGGCACAGCGCCGCCGCGGCGCGGCCGATGGCGCGCTTGGCGTGGTCGTTGCGCGCGATGTTCTGGTGGAACGGCACGCCGCGCAGGTGCTGCACATCGCCGCTCTCGGCGGTTTCGGATTCGGCCAGGCGCGCGCCGCCGCGCACCCGCACGATGCGGCCGGTGCTTTCCAGCTTGTCCAGGTCGCGGCGCAGGGTGGCGGGGGAGGCGTCCAGCTGGCTGTCCAGATCCTGGAACGCGATGAAGCCGCGTTGCTGGATCAGCTGCAGGATCAACTGTTCGCGTTCGGCGGCATGCACGGCGGTTGCCCTTCAAGGCTGGTGAATGGTGCCGCCATCATACGATGCCGGCGCCCGCCGCCGTAGGGCGCCGCTCCCGCGCCTTGCGCGCCCGCCAGCCGGTTTCGCGGTAGGCGGCGATGGGGGCGACGGCGCCGCCGGCGTCGCGGCGGGCCATCGCCAGGATCGGGGCGACGTCGGTGTTGTAGGCCAGGCGCAGGGTCTGGAATGCCATCATCACGTCATTGGCGCGCTGGTATTCGGCCAGGGCCTCGCGGTCCACCAGCAGGGCGCGCACGTAGGCGCCGGCGATGGCCTCGGCGCTGGACAGCAGGCTTTCCACCGGGTCGGTGACGTTGTGCGACTGGTCGATCATGTAGGCCGGGTCGAAGTCGGCCGGGCTGCGCTGCTCGGCTTCGACCAGCTCGTTGAACACCAGGAACAGCTGGTGCGGATTGATCGAGCCGGAATCGAGGTCGTCGTCGCCGTACTTCGAATCGTTGAAGTGGAAGCCGCCGAGCTTGCCGAAGCGGTGCAGCCGCGCCACGATCTGCTCGATGTTGACGCTGGGCGCGTGGTGTCCCAGGTCCACCAGGCAGCGCGCCTGCGGTCCCAGTTGCTGCGCCGCCAGGATGCTGCTGCCCCAGTCGGAAATGACGGTGGAATAGAAGGCCGGTTCGTACAGCTTGTGCTCCAGCAGCATGCGCCAGTCGCCGGGCAGGGCGGCGTAGATCTGCGCCGCCGAATCCAGGTAACGGTCCAGCGCCGCCGCCAGCGACTGCTGGCCGGGGAAGTTGCTGCCGTCGCCGATCCACACGGTGATGGCCTTCGAGCCCAGGGCCTGGCCGATGCGGATGCACTCGACGTTGTGCTCGATCGCCTGCCGGCGCACGGCCGGATCGGTATGCGCCAGCGAGCCATGGCGATAGCTCAGGGCCTGGCCGGGCGCGTCCTGGAAGGTGTTGGAATTGACCGCGTCGAAGTGCAGCCCCAGGCCTGCCGCCTGCTGGCGCAGGCTCAGCGGATCGCCGACCTTGTCCCAGGGCAGGTGCGGCGACACGCCCGGAGTGATGCGGCACAGCTGCTGCACCACCGCGCAGTCCTCCAGCTTCTCCTGCACCCCGGCCGGTTCACCCGCCATCGGGAAGCGCGCGAAGCGCGTGCCGCCCACGCCCACGCCCCAGGACGGCAGCGCCAGCTGCAGCGCCGCCGCCTTCTGCCGCAGCGCGTCGATGGCGATGCCGCGCCGGCCCAGGGTCCGGCCGAGGCTGTCGTAGTCGTCCTGCAGGGCACTGTGGCGCTGCCGGTTGTGCTGTTCGATGAGGGCGGGGTCGAGGGGGCGGCGCGCGTTCATGCTCTGCTCCTAACGGGTGAACGCCTGGGCATTGCCGGCGTCCACATTGATGATGTTGCCGGTGCATTTTGCCGAAGCGGAGGAAACGAAGAACAGCACGGCTTCGGCGACGTCCTCCGGCAGCACGTCGCGTTTCAGCAGGCTGCGTTCCCGGTAATGCTGCTCCAGCGCGGCGCCGGAGTCGATGCCGTGGGCCTGGGCCCGCTCCTGCCGCCAGTTGCCGTCCCAGATGCGCGAGCCGCGGATCACCGCGTCCGGGTTGACCACGTTGACGCGGATGCCGCTGGGGGCGCCTTCCAGGGCCAGGCAGCGCGCCAGGTGCAGGGACGCGGCCTTGGCCGAGGCGTAGGCCGAGCCGGCGGGGGTCGCCGCCAGGGCGTTTTTCGAGCCGATGAAGACGATCGAGCCGCCCTGCCGCTTGAGCAGCGGGAAGGCCGCGCGGGCGGTCAGGAAATAGCCCTTGGCCAGCACTTCGTGGTTCTGGTCCCACATCGCCAGCGTGGTCTGCTCCAGCGGCGCGGCCGAGGCGATGCCGGCATTGGCCACCAGGATGTCGAGGCCGCCGAATTCCTGCGCGCAGGCGGCGAAGGCCGCCGCGGTCTGCGTTTCGCTGGTCACGTCGCACACCGCGGTGCGCACCGCGTCGGCGCCGAAGCGTCCGACGAAGCTCTGCCGGGTCTGTTCCAGCACGGCGGCGTCGCGGTCGGTGATCATCACGCAGGCGCCTTCCGCCAGCAGCCGGGCGGCGGAGGCGGCGCCGATGCCGCCGGCGGCGCCGGTGATCAGCGCGACGTACCCGGCCAGGGATTTGGGCAGCGGCAGGCGGCGCAGCTTGGCCTCTTCCAGCGCCCAGTATTCGATGCCGAAGGCCTCGCGCTCGTCCAGCCCGACATAGTCGCCGACCGCGCAGGCGCCGCGCATGACGTTGATGGCGTTGCCGTAGAACTCGCCGGCCAGGCGGGCGGTGGCCTTGTCGGCGGCGAAGCTGAAGCGGCCGACGCCGGGCAGCATCACCACCACCGGGTTGGCGTCGCGCATCGGCGGATCGCCGGCCTTGGCGCAGCGCTGGTAGTAGGCGGCGTAGCCCTCGCGGTAGGCGGCCACGGCCTCGCGCAGATAGGCCTCGTCTTCGATCCGCGCCGGATCCAGCGCCAGCGGCGAGATCTTGGTGCGCAGGAAATGGTCGGGGCAGGAGGTGCCGATCGCCGCCAGGCGCAGGAAGTCGCGGCTGCAGGAGAATTCCAGCGCCGAGGCTTCGTCGCTGAAATGGCCGATCTTGGGCCGCTGCTGGCCTAGGATGGCGCGCAGCCGCGGCATCAGGGCCGCGGCGATGCGGCTGCGCTCCGACGGCGGCTGCGCCGCCAGGATTGCGCCGCCGAAGGCCGGCGTCTCGGCCAGCCGGCGGTTGAGGAATTGCGCCGCGCCGGCGATCAGCTCCACCGAGTTGTCGTAGCAGCTGCGGGCCGAGTCGCCCCAGCAGATCAGGCCGTGGCCGGCCAGCACCACGCCGCGCAGGCCGGGCCGCTCGGCGACATAGGCACGCAGCCGCAAGCCCAGGTCGAAGCCCGGGCGTTTCCAGGCGAGCCAGCCGACCTTGCCGCCATAGACTTCGGCGGTCAGCGCCTCGCCGCGGTCGCAGGCCGCCAGCGCGGTAACCGCGTCCGGATGCAGATGGTCGACATGCTCGAACGGCAGGAAGGCATGCAGCGGCGTATCGATCGAGGCCGCGCGCGGGTTGAGGCCGAAGGCACAGTGCGGCAGGTAGCCGACCATGTCGTCTTCATGCTCGACTCCGCGGTACAGTTGCTCCAGCCCCAGCAGCTTCTCCATATAAAGCGTCGCGAACCCGTCGAGCTTCATGGACCCGATGTCGCCGCCGGAACCCTTGACCCACAGCACCTGGACCGGCTTGCCGCTCAGGGGGTCGGTCCCGCGCAGCTTGGCCGAGGTGTTGCCGCCGCCGAAATTGGTGATGGTCAGGTCCGAGCCGAGCAGGTTCGAGCGGTACAGCAGCAGCTGCTCCGCATTCATCCCCCGGGCGGCTTGGTCCTGCCAGCGGTTCGCCGGGATGGCGAACAGATTCGCCGGAGTGGCGAATAAGGATGAGGGACTTGCAATCTCCATTGAATCACCTGCGGTCATTTGTTGTATATTTCAATCATAATCGATAATGCTAGATCATGAGGAGAGCAGGAACAAGCATATGTTGCCGGGCAGGGTGATCGTTCTCGATATTGGCAAGACACTGGCCAAGCTGAGCCTGTGGGACGGGCAGGGGCGGATGCTGGTGCAGCGCGTCTGCGCCAACCGGTCCCTGGCGACGCCCGCCGGCCGCGTGCTGGACGCCGCTGCCATCGAGGACTGGCTGGCCCTGACCCTGGCGGAATTCGCCCGGCTGGGCTCGGTGGCGGCCATCGTCCCGGTGGCGCACGGCGCGGCGGCCGCGGTGATCCGCCAGGGCTGCCTGGCTTGTCCCGTGCCGGACTACGAAGATCCGCTCCCGCCGACGGAGTTGGCCGCGTATCGCGCTAGCCGCGATTCCTTCGCCCTGACCGGCTCGCCGGCCCTGCCCGACGGCCTGAATCTCGGCGCGCAGCTGCACCGCCTGGAGGCGCTGCGGCCCGACCTGTGGAGCGGTGACGCACAGCTCTTGCCCTGGCCCCAGTACTGGGCTTGGCGCCTGTGCGGCGTGGCCGCCTCCGAAGTCACCAGCCTCGGCTGCCACAGCGATCTGTGGCAGCCGGCCCTGCACGCATACTCGACGCTGGCGCGCCGCCGCGGCTGGGCCGGGCGGCTGGCGCCGCGGCGCCGCGCCGACGAGGTGCTGGGCCGGCTCAGCGCCGAGTGGATCGAGCGCACCGGCCTGGCCGCGGAAGTTCGCGTCTACTGCGGCCTGCATGATTCCAATGCGGCGCTGCTCGCGGCCCGCGGCTTCGCCGAGATCGGCGCCCACGAGGCCACGGTGCTGTCCACCGGCACCTGGTTCGTGGCCATGCGCTCACCGGCGCTCGGTGCCGAGCCCGAACTGGCAGCCCTGCCGGAAGCGCGCGACTGCCTGGTCAACGTCGATGTCCACGGCATGCCGATTCCCTCGGCGCGCTTCATGGGCGGGCGCGAGATCGAGGCGCTCGGCGGACTCGGCGCCGCCGACGAGGCCGCGGCGTTGAGCGCGGCGCCGGCCGTGCTCGATGCCGGCGCCATGGTGCTGCCCGGCTGGGCGCCCGGGATGGGCCCGTTCCCGCACGCGCGCGGCCGCTGGATTGCGGAGCCCGCTGACCCGGCGCAGCGGCGCGCGGCCCTGTGTCTTTATCTGGCACTGATGGCGGATGTCGCGCTGAGTCTGATCGGCGCGCGCGAGCGCATTTTTGTTGAAGGCCGCTTCGCCGAGTCCGCGCTGTTCGTGCAGGCCCTGGCGGCGCTGCGGCCCGATACAGCGGTGTATACGGGCGGGGTTTACGAAGGCGTGCCCTGCGGCGCGCTGCGGCTGATCGATCCGGGCCTGTCGCCGCCCGGCACGCTGCGCCGCGCGGCGCCGCTGCCGGGCGATCTGGGCGGTTACCGTACCAGGTGGTTGCGCCATATCGGCGAAGGGGAGGAGGCATGAAGGCGGCGGCACCGATCGACTATCGCGAGCTGGCGCGCCGGCGCCTGCCGCATTTCCTGTTCGAGTACATCGACGGTGGCGCCTATGCCGAGGTGACCCTGCGGCGCAATCTGCAGGATCTCGCGGCCATCGCCCTGCGCCAGCGCGTGCTGCGCGACGTGTCGAATGTGGACCTGTCGACCGAGCTGTTCGGCCAGAAGTTGTCGCTGCCACTGGCCCTGGCGCCGATCGGCCTGGCCGGCCTCAACGCCCGCCGCGGCGAAGTGCAGGCGGCCCGCGCCGCCGAGGCGGCGGGCGTGCCGTTCTGCCTGTCCACCGTATCGGCCTGCCCCCTGGGCGAGGTGGCGGCGGGCGTGACGCGCCCGTTCTGGTTCCAGCTCTACATGATCCGCGACCGCGCCTTCATGCGCGATCTGCTGGCGCAGGCGGTTCAAGCCGGCTGCTCGGCCCTGGTCTTCACGGTGGACATGCCCCTGCCAGGAACGCGCTATCGCGACTACCGTTCCGGCCTGGCCGGCGCGCCGGGATTCAGTGGCGCGCTGCGCCGCTTCGGCCAGGCCACGCTGCGGCCGGCCTGGGCCTGGGATGTCGGCGTGCGCGGCCGGCCGCATGCCCTCGGCAATGTCGCGCCGGTACTGGGGCCGAATACCGGCCTGGAGGATTTCTTCGCCTGGATGCGCGGCAACTTCGATCCCTCGGTGACCTGGAAGGACCTGGAGTGGGTGCGCGCGCAGTGGCGCGGCCCGCTGATCGTCAAGGGCATACTCGATGTCGAGGACGCGCGCGCCGCCGCCGCGGTCGGCGTCGACGGGATCGTCGTCTCCAACCACGGCGGACGCCAGCTCGACGGCACGCCGTCCACGGTGCGCGCGCTGCCGCCGATCGTCGATGCGGTGGGCGGGCAGCTGAGCGTGCTGGTCGACGGCGGCGTGCGTTCCGGCCTCGACGTGGTGCGGATGCTGGCGCTGGGCGCGCGCGGCGTGCTGCTGGGGCGTGCCTGGGCCTTCGCCCTGGCCGGCGCCGGGCAGGCCGGCGTGGCGCACCTGTTGCAGCTGATCGCGGCGGAGATGCGGGTGGCGATGGCGTTGACCGGCTGTACCAGCATCGCGGCGATCGACCGCGGCATCCTGGCCGACCTGGCCGAAGGCCGCCCGCCCTGAAGCACCATACCTGACGCAGTACACAATAAAGAACCGGGGGAGTACGTGTTGAGTCCAAATCCACCGCTGGGCGTGGTGTTCCACTGGCTCGGCGGCCTGTCGTCGGCAAGCTTCTATGTACCGTACAAGCGGGTACGGCTCTGGTCCTGGGAAATCTTCTGGCTGACCGGCGGTGTCTTTTCCTGGGTGGTGGCGCCCTGGCTGTTCGCCATCCTGCGCACCCGCGACCTGGCCGGCGTGCTCGGCGCGGCGCCGGGGCATGCCTTGTTCTGGAGCTGGTTCTGGGGCGTGGCCTGGGGCTTCGGCGGCCTCACCTTCGGCCTGACCATGCGCTATCTCGGGTTGTCGCTGGGCATGGCCGCGGTGCTGGGCCTGACCACCGTCACCGGCACTCTCGGGCCGCCGATCTTCAACGGCACGCTCGCCGCGATCGCCGCCACGCCGTCCGGCCGCATCACCCTGGCCGGCATCCTGGTCACGCTGCTTGGCATGGTGCTGGTGGCCATGGCCGGCCGCTCCAAGGAGCGCGAACTGGGCGCGGGCCAGCAGGCGCAGCAGGGCGTGGCCGAATTCAGCCTGCGCAAGGGCCTGGCCATCGCCATGTTCTCCGGCGTGATGTCCGGCTGCTTCGCCTGGGGCCTGGCCGCCGGGCAGCCGATCGAACAGCTGACTCTGGCCGCCGGCACCGATCCGCTGGCGCAGGGCCTGCCGGTGCTGTGCGTGGTGCTGGCCGGCGGCTTCACCACCAACTTCATCTGGTGCCTGCTGCTGATCCTGCGCAACCGCAGCGCCGGCCAGTTCATCGGCCGGACCACGCCCGGCGCCGACCCCGGAACCGAATTTGCCGGGGGCGCCGCGCCGCCGCTGCTGCGCAACTACGCTTGGTCGGCGCTGGGCGGTACCTTGTGGTACTTCCAGTTCTTCTTCTACACCATGGGCGAGAGCCAGATGGGGGACTACAAGTTCTCCTCCTGGACCCTGCACATGGCCAGCATCATCCTGTTCTCGACCATCTGGGGCTTCGCCCTGCGCGAATGGGCCGGCGCCAGCCGCCGCACGCGCACGCTGATCTGGAGCGGCGTCGGCTGCCTGGTCGGGTCCACCGTCATCATCGGCATCGGCAACTATGCCGGCCTGCACTGAACCCCGCGCCGACCTTCAGCGCAACGAGACCAGGCCTGTGGAGGAGACCATGCAACAGCCCAGCTATGTCAGCGGCATTTCCGCCATTCCCCTGATCGGCCAGACCATCGGCCGCTACTTCGACGACGCCTGCGCCGAGCACGCCGCGCGCGAGGCCCTGGTGGTGCGCCACCAGGGCGTGCGCCTGAGCTATGCCGAGCTGCGGCGGCAGGTCGACGCCGTGGCCTGCGGCCTGCTGCGCCTGGGCCTGCGTGGCGGCGACCGCATCGGCATCTGGGCGCCCAACACGCTGGAGTGGACGCTGATCCAGTTCGCCGCGGCCAAGGCCGGGCTGGTGCTGGTCACCATCAATCCCGCCTATCGGCGCAGCGAGCTGGAGTACGCGCTCAACAAGGTCGGCTGCCGCGCGCTGGTGCTGGCGCCGGCGATCAGGAGCAGCAACTGCCTGGAGATCCTGGGCGGGCTGGCGCCGGAGCTGGCCCATGCCGCGCCGGGGCAGCTGCGCGCGGCGGCGCTGCCGGGCCTGGAATACGTGATCCGCCTCGGCGCAGAGCACACGCCCGGCATGCTGAACTTCCCGGCGCTGCTGGCGCGGCCCGATGCGGACGAGCTGGCGCGGCTGGAGGAGATCGGCGCGAGCCTGCAGTTCGACGATCCGATCAACATCCAGTTCACCTCCGGCACCACCGGCAGTCCCAAGGGCGCCACGCTGTCGCACCACAACATCCTCAACAACGGCTATTTCGTCGGCGCGGGCATGCGGCTGCAGCCGGAAGACCGGGTCTGCATCCCGGTGCCGCTGTATCACTGCTTCGGCATGGTGCTGGGCAACCTCGGCTGCCTCAGCCACGGCGCCGCGATGATCTACCCGGCGGAGAGCTTCGATCCGCTGGCCTGCCTCGGCGCCGTTGCCGAGGAGCGCTGCACCGCGCTCTACGGCGTGCCCACCATGTTCATCGCCGTGCTCGATCACCCGGCCTTCGGCGATTTCGACCTGCGCAGCCTGCGCACCGGCATCATGGCCGGCAGCCCCTGCCCGGTGGAGGTGATGAAGAAAGTCATCGACCGCCTGGGCATGCGCGAGGTGACCATCGCCTACGGCATGACCGAGACCTCGCCGGTGAGCTTCCAGAGCAGCCACGACGATGCACTGGAGCGGCGCGTCTCCACCGTCGGCCGCATCCTGCCGCATTGCGAGGTCAAGCTGATCGATGCGCAGGGATGCATCGTGCCGCTCGGCACGGCGGGCGAGCTGTGCACGCGCGGCTACTCGGTGATGCTGGGTTACTGGGGCGACGAGGCCAGGACCGCCGAGGTGCTGGACCGCAGCGGCTGGATGCACACCGGCGACCTGGCGACGCTGGATGCGCAGGGCTATTGCAACATCGTCGGCCGCATCAAGGACATGGTGATCCGCGGCGGCGAGAACATCTATCCGCGCGAGATCGAGGAATTCCTCTACCGGCATCCCAAGGTGCGCGACGTGCAGGTGGTCGGCGTGCCGGACCAGAAGTACGGCGAGGAGCTGTGCGCCTGGATCGCCCTGCGCGGCGGCGAGGCGATGACGGCCGAAGAGGTCCACGCCTACTGCCGCGGCAGCATCGCCCACTACAAGATTCCGCGCTACGTGCGCTTCGTCGAGGAATTCCCGGTGACGGTCACGGGCAAGATCCAGAAGTTCGTGATGCGTCAGAAGATGATCGAGGAGCTGGGGCTGAGCACGGTGAAGACGGCATGAGTGCGCAAGCCGCAAGCGCCGCCCCACGCCAGGCGCTGCTGCCGTGGACGGTGAGCCTGTTCTTCGCCTGGGGCCTGGCCACGGTGCTGATCGACAGCCTGGTGCCCAAGCTCAAGGCGCTGTTCCAGCTCAACTACACCGAGGTGATGCTGACCCAGTTCTGCTTCTTCCTCGCTTACCTGCTGATGTCGCTGCCCGCCGGAGCGCTGCTGGCGCGGGTTGGTTACGTGCGCAGTATCCTCGTCGGTCTCATCGTGATGGCCGGCGGCTGTCTGCTGTTCACGCCCGCTGCCAAGGCCGGCACCTATGCCGGCTTCCTGCTGGCGCTGTTCGTGATGGCCTCGGGCATCACCCAGCTGCAGGTCGCGGCAAACCCGCTGGTGGCCCTGCTTGGCAGCACACAGACTTCGCACAGCCGGCTCAACCTGGCGCAGGCCTTCAATGCGCTCGGCACCTTCGTCGGGCCGCTGCTCGGCTCCTGGCTGATCCTGCGCAACGGCCTGGCCGCGCCGGCGGACCTCGCCGGCCTCGCACCGGAAGCGTTGGCCGCTTACCGCAGGACCCAGGCGCACGACGTCCAGGGCCTGTTCTGGGGCATCGCCGCCGGCCTGGCCTTGCTGGTGCTGCTGTTCTGGCGTTTCCGCTCCTTTCGCGCCGAAGTCGAGCGGCGCCAGGCCGGCGGCACGCCGGTGCTGGAACTGCTGTGTCGGCCGCGGCTGGCGCTCGGTATCTTGTCGATCTTCCTCTACGTCGGCGCCGAGGTGTCGATCGGCAGCGTGCTCACCAACTACCTGATGCTGCCGGCGGTGCTGGGCCTGGGCGCTGCCAGTGCCGGCAACTGCGTCAGCCTGTACTGGGGCGGAGCCATGGTTGGCCGCTTCATCGGCTCGGCCGTGCTGCGCCGCGCGGCGCCGGGACTGGTGCTGGCCTGCTGTGCGACGGGCGCGGCGCTGCTGGCCTGCACCTCGGCGCTCGGCGCCGGTCTGTTCGCCGCGGTCGCGATCCTTGCCGTCGGCTTGTGCAACTCCATCATGTTCCCGACCATCTTCAGCCTGGCAATCGAGGGCCTGGGCGAAGACACGCCGCGCGGTTCCTCCATGCTTTGCGTGGCTATCGTCGGCGGCGCGATCGTGCCGGTGCTGACCGGCCATGTGGCCGACCAGGCCGGCCTGGCCTGGGCGCTACTTGTGCCGGCCCTATGCTACCTGGGCATCGCCGGCTACGGCTTGCTGGCCCGATACCGGCTGAGTCCCTGAGCGCAGCTGCGGATTTCTGCAACGTGCCGCTTCCGGCTCATTGTGTGCTGGGAAGTAGAATTCAGTCACCCGCTGAACTCTTGTCTCATCAAGCAATTCCGGCGGCGGCGCTTCTTGACATGCTCTTGGCCGATCATTCCGACTTGAGCAGTTTTGCGATAACGGGGCTTGCGACATGGCTGCACGCGTAGACCGCATGTTTATCCGCAGTGTCCCAGGAGTAGTAAACCGCAACCATCCCGCCCTGCTGGGAGGATTCTTGCCGTAATACCGATGCGGCGTCTTCCACATAGGCGTCTTGTTTGGGGCTTTGCCGGCAAGGTGCGGCCTGGTCTGAGAAGCCCCATTCAGTCACCCAGCAGGGTTTCGATCCGACTGACCGGCATTCGTTGAAAATGGCGCTCATCTGGCGGGCTATTTCGCTTTGACCTTTTGCCAGGTCGGCGTTGGCTGGCACGACCGGATAGACATGGAAGGAATAAGCGTCCACCAAGCTGTCCGCGCCGTGCGCCGACAAGTAGGCTCGCGTGGATTCCACCGTTGAGAATCCTTTCTTGACTTGCTGCACATAGCCATCGCCAACTCGGACGAATGATCCTCCCAGTAGCAGGGCTCCATCCAGAAGGCCGCTGCTTCGCATCGTGTTCAGCATCTGGATGTAGTTGTCCCAACCCTTGCGGATCGTCGAGCATCCAGGTTGGCCATCACACTTCTGCAGGTCAAGCAGCTTCGCGTCGTCCCCGCTCGGGTAATCGGCGTTGAAGCTTGCGCCATTCAATTCATTGCCGAGTTCATAGGCATAGATGTGGACGCCGGCCTGGCGCATGGCGATCCGGTGGGCATACCAGGAAGCTTTGAAGAGCGAAACCTCGATGGGCGCCAGCCCAGGCTTGCGCCCCGGCTTGCTCCCTACGGAAGGCGGGTAATAGGCTGGGTTTTGGTCAGGGAAGATCAGTATCACCTTGATGGACAATTGCTCGGCATATCGGAGAAACGCTACGAGATTCTCCAGCGACTTGTCTTTGCTGCTGATCGCGGTGCGAAGAAGGTGGACACCGTTGGCGGCCATGGAGTCGAGCGAGGCTTTCCAAACCTGGTCGGTCGAGACTAGGAGTGTTGGATTATTAACGCCATATCTGACTTGAGCATCTGCGCAATTTGAACTGAGCATCGCGAAGACAAAGTAGCAACATGCGGTCGCCCAATAACACGGACCTCGAACTTTGAAAGGTGCGCGCCTGAGCTGACGTCTCATATCAACTGAAACTCCGTTCTACGATCTACACAGCAGTCTCTGCCAATAAGGGTAAGGTAAAACTACAGAGCAGCAATACAAAGCCGAACAAGGAACCGACGGCTGGCCTGCGAATCAATGCCATACAACCTCCACCAATCGAGCCTCAAGCTCATGGGCTAGGAACACCGGTGGCGCTGCTGCAGCAGTGGCAAGGCGCCATGCTCTTCTATTGAGGTTTCTTGCCCGTCTCCACCCACACGCGCAAGTCGTCCCAGGCCTGGGCAACCTGTTCCGCGGTAAAGCCGCAGTGGACGTAGCCCGTATTTTTTACGATGCCGGCGAACAGCGGCTGGCGCATGGCGGGTACCGCGCGCTGCACCAGATTGCCGGTATTGCCGGCCCGCGTTGCGGCTTCGCGCAGCATCGGTTCCTGGACGCCGCTGGGCACTTCGGGGTCGATGACGTTGTACAGGGTGAGCAGGCGGGTGTTGAAAACGCCGGTGGATTTGTACCATTGATTGGCGTACGCCACCGCGGCCGGGTCTGCGCGTATGCGTTCGATTCCGGCGTTGAGGGCGGCGTTTTCCCGCGCCGAGAGGTAGGGGCTGGAATAGACCTTGGCGCTGTTGTCGTAGATCGAACCGCCGAACGTGCGGTTCATGTCGTCCATGCCCAGGCCAACGGTGGCGATCGGCCAGGTGAACGAAGCGGGATCCGCTTGCGTGCCGGCAGTGGCGGCGATGTTGTCGATGATGCGGCGCTCCGGCCCTTGCGGATTTGCGGCGGCGGCATCGAACAGCCTGAGCACCGGCTTGATCAGCCGCTTGGCCTGGATCAGCTGGGGCAGGGGCCAGGTCCAATGCAGCGGGCCCGAGCTGAAGGTGGACAGGGCGGATCGGGCGACGCTCTTTTCACCCGGCAGCTCATAGGCGGTGCCGCGCGTGAAGTAGTTGTAGGCCGCGCGCACATCGATTGCGTATCCGAGCTCCGCCTGCCAGTCGCCGACGACGCCGCAGGCGGCGATCGCTCCGGCGAAAGCGTCGGGATGCTTCTCGATCAGCGCCATGGTGATGCTGCCGCCCATCGATCCGCCGATGACATAGACCTTCGAAGTGCCCAGCCGGTCCATGAACTGCTTGAGCCGCCAGGTGTTCTCGACTGCCGTCTGCACGCCCATTCCGGCCTTGTCGTAGGCGCTGCGGCCGACGGCGAAACGCTCGGCGTAAGGCGTGCGCGACAAGCCGATCCTGTCGTCGCGCAGGGCGTTGTCCGGAATCTTGAGCGGCGTGCCGGGAATGGAGTAGCCGGAGGCGTAGAGGACCGCCTGCCTGTTCCATCGCCAGGGAATCGACAAGGCAAACGCGCGTCCCTCCAGCTCGCCGGAAAGCTGCATGCCGCCGTCGTCGTACTGCCTGGCTTCGACGGCGGTGGCTCCGGCCCGCTTTGCGGCTTTCAGCAGTGATTGCTGGTCATCGTCGAACTTCGCGGTGGCGCAGCCGGAGAGCGCGGCTGCGGCAACCACCGCCGCCAGCGCAATCGAGCGCCGCGAGAAATGCAGGTTCATGATCGCCTCGAGCTTGCTATTTGCCGGCTGTGCTGTCCTGCTTTGCCGGAACCAGGTGGTACACAGCCATGTGGCCCATTCATGACGGCTTTATTGCCATGAGTGGGGTGGCGATGAAGTCTGATCTTCGGTGGAACGGCGTTCTGGGCTGTTCTCACCAAGCCACGCTACCGAGCGTCAGCCTGGGCGCGTTTGGCCAGCACCTCCGCCTGCGGCAGCGGGTTACCCGACTCATCGACCAGCCAAACGCTATAAGAAAAAAAGCATATCGGGCCGAGCGGTATGTGGCGATGGACACTATCGACGGCAGCCAGATACTCCGAAATGCCCTGGCTAAGGCTCTCGCCATTCTTGGTCGGAAACGATTTGTCGTTGAGGAAGCCCCATTCCGTCAGCCAGAACGGCTTGCTCGTTCCCAGGGCCGCAGCGTCGGCCTCCAGTGTCTTTGTCACTGACCCCGTGACGCCGCTAGGCGACGCGTAAATATGAGTGCCAATTCCGTCGACATGATACTTGTCGTTATCGAGATAGTTCACTCCATCGACATTTCGTAACATCGCAACGAACTGGGCTGGCTCCGGAAGGCTGTTCGAGGGGTTCCCGCCATGCGCCATACCGAAGGTAATCAGCTTCGCTTGAGGATAGTACTTCGGGTCGTGGACGACTTCAGCCGAAGCCATAAGAAACTTGCCATAACCACGCGCCGCTGTTTTCAGGTCCGGGGCAGCGGCCATGCGCCCGGTCGGGATATCGGCGTTATAACAATCCGTATCGTCCTCGTTCCCAATTTCAAAGGCGTCTACGGTAAGACTCGCCGCCTTGAGGGCGTCCAACTGCGCTCGCAAGCGGTGGGTGTACTTCGTCAGGTCGATTTGTCCAAGCGGCTTGGCGTGCCATCCGCAGCGATTCAGCTGCAGAGGCACATCGTAGTCGCCATCGAGCTGAACGACCTGCACGATAAACCGCAGATTCAACTGCTTCGCCCGCCGGACGACATCCACCAGGTCGCTGACGCCATGAGGAGACTTGGCAAAACCGTCTCGCACCCAGGTAGCGCCGAGCGAGTGGATCCCTTCCAGAATCTTTTGCCGGCTCTCCTCGGTCTCGCCGGTCAGGTTCGAACGGGGATCGATGCCGATTTGCAAATTCCTCGGGTTGCCCTGCGCAAGAGCGAACTGCGGCGGCAGGCTAAGACTGCAGAGTAACAATACAAAGCTAAACAAGGAACCGACGGCCGGCCTGCCAATCAATGCCATACAACCTCCACCAATCGAGCCATCAAGCTAATGGGTTAACTTTTTTGTTGCCAGGGCAAAGGAACAAGAATGTGGGTTGTCGTTACATCGGTGCAAGCGCCCTACGACCAGTCTCCGTCAACTGCCCGCATCGGTATACATCATGCCCTTCACCTCCGGTCCACGTGTAGTACATGAGGGCTGCCAACCGCCGCTCCTGTACAAACGGGCGGAAATCATTCTTGGTTTCATTGACGAGCGAAGCCGTTGCCTGATCGTTCGGCGGACAGGATTTATCGGCGTCCATGAAACCCCATTCCGTTACCCAGCAGGGTTTGGCTGCTGAGCACAACCCGATGCCCTCCTGCACTTGCTGCGAACGACGGGCGGCGGCATCGCTATCTCCAGGGTGATCTCTCGACGGATAAATGTGCATGCCGTATCCATCCACCAACTGGTCCAGACCGTTCGCGCGCAGAAAGCCGATTGTCGCTTCGGGGCTGGCCGCATCAACCTGCTTGGACCAGGGGCCTGCGGGACCGGTAGGAGACAGGCCGGCGGATATCAGTGGCGTATGCTGGTTGGCTTTTGACTGATCCCGAATCTGTTTGAGGAGAGCCAGGGCTTTCAGGTATTGCAGAAACCCTTTGGCAATTTGTTGTCCCTCGGGATCGTGATAGAAATCTTCCAGTCCGAGATTCTTGTGGGCTCTTCCCGGCAAGGGGAACTCTGCGTTGAAGGCGGGATGGTTTATTTCGTTCTCCAATTCCATTCCCGCCAGAACGATGCCGTTCGCATCCAGCTTGTTCATCAGCTGCTGAAAAAACTGCCCTGAAAGCGCAAGGTCAATAGATGACAAAGGCGTTCCGCTGGGCGCGAGTTTCGCCGGACTTATTCGGGAAGCTCTTGCTATTGAGGCCCCACTCTGTGATCCAGAGAAGCCGGTCGGTGCCCAGGGTCGCGACGTCGGCGCTAAGGATGTCGGAAGTGGATTGCG
>Ga0302311_10004079_pt1 | contig 15826 bp, 6 predicted proteins | sample III_Palsa_N1_3_FD_200449 | JGI IMG/M metagenome (GOLD analysis project Ga0302311, IMG submission 200449) | Peat permafrost microbial communities from Stordalen Mire near Abisko, Sweden - III_Palsa_N1_3 | ecosystem: Environmental > Terrestrial > Soil > Palsa > Peat permafrost | place: Sweden... | reverse complement strand
ACGAGATGGCGTCCTGTCCCGCCCCAGTTTGCCTACCTGACTGACCGCTGGATTGGAGTCTTTTTCGGGGCTGGAAACTGAGGTGGTGAGCTGACCGTCGGAGCTTTCGAACACCGTGACCAGTGAAAAGACGTCGCTCAGCGCGGGCGGCCAGCAGGCCGGCGATGCTGGCGCCAATCGCTACGGCATGCCTGCGGCCAGACACCGCCGCGTCCCCTGGAGTCATCAATGATCTCCTGCAAGGAACAGATTGCTGACGGCTGCCAGGTCTGGGCCCAGTCGGTGTGGCGGGGCACCCACCAGGGCCCTTTCTCGGGGTACCGGCGACCGGGAAGCAGGTCACCGTGAGAGCCGGATCCTGATGGACGCCATGGGCTGATGATGCAGCTCGGCGTGGTGGCGGCGCCCGAGCCGCCGGGGACCCGGCGGCCTGGGCCAACCGTCACGTCATTCCGCTAGAACCCATAGGGATCGATATAGCCATAGATCGGACTGTCTCCCTCAAAGTACAGCAGTTGCTGCTGCGAATTTCCGATGGCGGAAGTGGGCACATTCTCGTCCAACGGGTTGGACGGGTTCTTGGGCGTGACCAGGGGAGCATTGTCGTCGTTCGTGCCCTTGACGCCGGTGGCAGCGACGTCGCCCAGCGGGCTGGGGCCAGAGGCGGCGTTGGCGGTGCCAGCCGGGTCAGTGGTGACCGGCACGATGTTGGTGCTGGTGGCCTCAGGGCCGCCGGGCACCTGCTGGGCCAGGCTGAACGCCCCGGTCTGATCTGGTTGCTGGTTCTGATTCAGGCCGACCTGCCCCTGCTGGTCCCCGAATACGGTTGTGGCCTGATCAGGGGTCGGTGGCGTGACCTTGGACGTGCTCAACTGCCCGGACGGGTCGGTGGCGTCAGGTACCTCGTCATCGGAGTTGAACAGGTCGTCGAGGGACGGGCCCTGCTCGGAGGCTGACGAGGATGCACTGAACAAGTCGTCTTCCCCGTCGCTGGCCGCGAAGATGTCTGCGGACTGGTTATCGCCCGCTCCGAAGAGGGCGTCGAAGGCGTCGGCGCTGATGTCCTGGCGCGGATCTCCCACGCTGTTGAAGGCTTCTGACGCTGAGTCGGCGACCACGGACGCTGAGTCGGCAGCTTCTCCGCTGAAGCCGGGGAAGCCGGGGATGGCGCTGGTGAAGCCGCCGATGGTGCCGAGCGTGAAGGTGGCAGCGTTGAGCTCATCGACCTGGTCGCTGCTCAGGAAACCATGTCCGGTCAGTTCGGCGGCGTCGTTGGCGGTCAGGGTGGCGGAGGTGGCCGCAGCGCCGACGTTGGTAGCGACGGCCACGGTGTTGAGAACCGTGGCGGTGATGGCAGCATCCGTGATCGCTTCGCCGGCGGCGACGGCGGCATACACCGGGATGGCGGCGCCGGCGCTGGCGATCGCGGTGGCGACGAACACCAACGCCGCGAAGAGGTCGGTGACGATCTGCGGGAGCGCCCACTGGCCGGTGGGGTCGGTGTCGACAATGGGGTTGGTGTCGAAGGCCTGGTAGCGGTTGAACTGGTCGGCGGCGTCGGCGGTCAGGAACCGGCCCTGGTCCGGGTCGTAGGTGCGGGCGGGCAGGTACTGGGTGCCGGTGGTGGGGTTGGTGTAGGCGCCGTCGTAGGTGAACGGGTTCACCGCGGCGTTGCCGGCCGGGTCAGCGGCCGGGGTGGCCAGCAGCGCCGGGCTGGCGCCGTCCGGCTGGCCGTAGTCGCCGTAGGCGTAGCTGGCGGTGACGGCGCCGCTGGCGTCGATCATCGTGGTCACCGAGCCGTGCGCGTCGGTCAGGTAGTAGCCGGTACCCACCCCGGTGTCCTGGGCGGCGCCGGCGGCGGTGTCCAGGGTGCGGGCTTCGCGGTTGACGCCCATCAGGTAGGTGGCGGTGACGGCTGAGCCGCCGCCGGCGTAGGTCTCGTCGGCGATCTTGCCGTCGGTGGCGTAGTGGTAGGTGATGGTGTGGCCCACCCCGCCCGTAGTGGTGGTGGCGGTGCGACGAGTGTGGTCGGGCCAGTAGGTGTAGCTGGTGGTCACCCCGGCGTGGGTGGTGACCGAAGCCTGCTCGCCGTCCGGGTCCCAGGTGTAGGTGTTCCCGGCCAGGTCGGTGGTGACGTTGCCGTCGGCGTCGAACTTCTGGGTGGCGGCGGCGCCGGTCCGCCCGGTCAGTTCCCCGCCCGGGGTGATCGTGCTGGCCGTGTGGGTGGTACCCGCGCTGGTGGTGGTGTCCTGGGCGGTGACGTTACCGGCCGCGTCCACGGTGTAGGCCGTGCTGGACGTGGGGGTGCCGGTGGCGGCGGTACCCGAATAGACCTTCGAGGAGATCAGCCGGTTGTAGGCGTCGTAGCCGTAGGCGGTGATCGTGCTGCTCGCCGGTGCCCCCAGGGGCTGCGACTTGGTCGGCTTCGGCGTGGGCTTGGTCGGCGTCGGCTTGGTCGGCGTCGGCTTGGTGGGCTTGGGCTTCGGCGAGGGCTTGGTGGACTGGGTTGTGGCCGAGCTGGTGGGAGCCGGGGCAGCGGGGGCGGGCAGCACGGTGGTGATGGTGTGGGTGGCCACGTTGCTGTGGCTGTCGTAGGTGTAACCGTCGGTGCGCAGGGCGCTGCCATCGGCGGCTGTGGTGGTCTCGGTCTTGACCTGGCTGGCGTCGGTGTAGTCCAGGGTCGTGGTGACCTTGTTGCCGCGGGTGATGGTGTGCACCCGGTCCATCGAGTCGTAGGTGTAGCTGACCGTCGCCAGCGTGGTGCTGCCCCGGACCTGCACCGCCTGGCACAGGTCAGTGTGGGCCGGCCCGCACGTGCCGTCGGTGTTGTAGGCGTAGGTGGTGACCGCGCCGGTGGTGTCGGTGGTCGTGGCCAGCTGGCCGTTGTCGGCGTAGCTGGCCTTGGTGCTGGTACCGTCCGGGTAGTCCACCTCGATGACGTGCCCGTCGGCGTCGTACTTGTAGCCGATCGCGTCGGCCGGGTCGGCCGGATTGTACACCGAGGTGACCTGACCGGTGGCCGGGTCATAGTGATACCCGGTCTGCTGGGTGGTCCCGTCGGCGCCCTTCACGTCCACCTCGGTGAGCTGGCCGGTCTTACCGTCGTAGGTGTACGTAGTCGTGGTGCCGGATGGCTGGGTGACGGAGGCGATCTGCCCGGCCGGGCTGTAGGTGTAGCTGGTGGCCGCGCCGTCGGCCGTGGTGGCCGTCTTCACCCGGCCGGCCGTGTCGTAGCTGTAGGTGGTGCCCGCGGCCTTGGCCTGGCCGGTGAGGGTTTTGGTGGACAGTGCCCCGGTCAGCGTGTTGCCGGTGGCAGCCTGAGCGGTCTGGCCGGGGTAGTCGGTGGTGTCACCGGGGGTCAGCTTGGTGCCGTCCTGCAGACCGCCCGCTCCGCCGTAGTCCGGGGTGGCGGTCACATCATCGCCTGAATAGGAGCTGACCCGGCCCAGCTGGTCGTAGGTTTCCCCGGCCGGTGCGGCCGGGGTGTGGTCGGTATAGCTGACCGAGGACGTCAGCGGCTGGTCGAGGTCGTTGAAGCCGCTGGTGGTCACCGAGACTGGAGCGGTGAGGGCAGCACCAGACGGCACCACCGACACCTGGGTGGTGTTGGCCACGTCGTTGTAGCTCTCGGTTTCGGTGATTCCGCTCGGCTGGACCACCTGAGCGGGCCGCCCGAGCGGATCGAACGTGGTGGTGGCGGTTCCGGCCGGGGTGGTGGTGGACTTCTCTGACCCGTCCGAGGCGTAGTGGTCGGTCTGCACCGTCCGCGCGGTCGGGCTGGCGACCAGCTTCTGTCCGGACACGTTGTCGGTCACCTTGACCGTGCGGCCCAGCGCGTCGGTGGTGGTCTGAGTTTTCAGCCCGCTGGGCGCGGTCACCGTGGTAACCGTCGGGGAGTCGTAGAAAGTCGTGGTGACCTGCCCGCCCGGTGCGGTCGCGGTCAGCTGCCGGCCGAGTGCGTCATAGGTATAGCTGGTGGTCAGGTCGGTGCCGATGGCGTTGCCTGGGGTGGTCCGGGACAGCACATTGCCGGTGACCAGGTCGGTGACGGTCTTCGTCGCGGCCGCGTCCGGGGTGCCCGCCGCGGTGGTGAGCACATCGGTCTGGGTGTGGGCGGCGGTGTCGAAGCTGATCTGCTGGCTGGTGTCCACCTGGTCGGGACCGTCGCTGTCGCCTTTCGGCTTCGCTCCCGGCGCCCAGGCCAGCGACTCCCCCGTCACCTGGCCAAAGTCGTTGTAGGAATAGGTGGCCACGGTGCGGGCGGTGGCCGCGCTCGCGGACGGGCCGGTCGCGGTGCTGACCGTCTGCACCGACTTGCCGTCATCGGTGAAGGTGTCGGTGGTGATGCTGGTCGACCCGTCCGTGCCGGTCACCGTCTGGGTCACCGGCAGCCCGTAGGAGTTGTAGGTAGTGGTGGTGGTCGTGCCGGCCGCGTTGGTGGCGGAGGTCTGCAGGCCCTCGTCGTTGTAGGCCGAACTGGTGGTGACGGTCCGGTTGGGCTTGTGGCTGGGGTCGCCGTAGGTGACCGCAACCGAGGTCGGCTTGGCGTAGTTGGCCGGCAAGCTGGTCCAGGAGGGCACCTTCGGGGGGCAGTACACCGGGTAGCAGTAGACCTGGGTCTGGCTGGTTTTCAGACCACCGGGACCGGAGGCCGTCAGCACCTGCTGCGAGATCAGCAGGTGCAGGCTGTTGTAGGTAAACTCCACCGCCGAACTGCTGTCCGACAATTCGGTGGTGTACTGGTAGCCGGCGTCATTGGAGGCGAACAGCGCGTTCGGGCCCTTGGCGTTGTACTGCGGGTAGCCGGTGTAGTTGTGCTGGCTCTTGTCATCGGGCCCGTCCAGGCTGAAATGCCGCTCGGTCAGCACCTGCCGACTGTTGGCGTCAGTGACCTTAACGTCGCTGGCTACGACCACGGCCTTTTCGTACGGCGGCTGGGTGTAGGTGACCGCGGTGTCCTCCCCGGTCGGGGCGGCCACCGAACTGAGCAGTTGCGCGGAAAGCCCGCCGAGCTGGGTGTAGCCGAAGGTGGTCTTCTGCTTCATCGGGTCGGTGACCGTCTGCAGATATCCGCCGTAAAACGTCAGCGTGGTCGTTGCGGTGATGCCCTCCGCGTTCACCGGCGCGACCACCTTTACCTGACCCGGGGTGCCGTAGTCGAACCGGGTCACCTGGCCGTAGTTGTCGGTCACCGTGAGCGGATGCCAGGACGAGCCGGACTGCTGCCAGGTCAGGCTGATTGTGTTGCCGAACCGGTCGATCTGGGCGATGAGGTTGCCGTTGGTGTCGAAGTAGCTGACGGTCTGGCCGCCTAGGTAGGTCAGCTTGTACGCATACGACCGGCCACCCGGCAGCTTGCCGGATTCACGGACAAAGGCCAGGTCCCGCAGCGGGTACTGGGCCAGTCCGGTCGGGGAGCCGGTGTCGTAGGCGTAGGAGCCGCCCGAGGCCGGATACACCTGCACCCCGCCGGCGGTGTTCACCCACGGCACTCCGAGCGTCCACCCGGCGCCCAGCCCGAACCGGTCCCCGGCCGGCCCCTGCACGGCCAGCGACTGGTCATAGCTGAGCGTCAGCGACAGGCCGGCCCCGGCCCGGCCGGCGATGTTGACCAGCGGCAACTGGGCCTGGAACGCGCCGGTGCGCTGGTCGATCGCCCCCCCGATGCCGCCACCCATCGCAAACGCATTGGACACCGGCGCCGTCCCGGAGGCTGCGCTGGCCGCCAGGGCCGGGCCGGATGCCACCGCCTGCACTCCCAGCATGACCAGAGCCAGGGTCAGCCCCGCGCCCAGCCACCGGCGGACGGTGACCCACGGGTGCCATCGGCGCGCCCGATCAGGCAGAGTAGCGATGATCGTGGTGCTCATCTTTGTGCCTTTCCGCCGGGCCCGCGGGGCGGGCCAGGACGCGGATGGCGGATAGGGTCAGTTGCCGCCGACGGGGATGGACACGGCCTGGACCAGGCTGCCGCGGGTGACAAGGGCGGTATCGATGGTGTCCCTGGGCCAGAACGGTGAGGTGTCACGCAGCACCGCCTGGCCGGGTTGCACGCTCAGCGGAGCGGACGCCAGCGTGTGCGCGTTGCTCGTGCTGATCTGCAGCGGCAGGGAGGCAACGCCGGTCACCGCTTCGGCGGCGAACTGTAGCCCTGACACCGGGCCGGTGGCCAGGCCGCCGGCCTGGTACAGGGCCGGCGTGGCCGCGGTCGGCGCGGTCAGCGGGCAGGTGCTGGAGCCGGCGCACCCGGTGATCTCGATCCCGGTCGCTGCGGCGCCGGTTGGGATCAGCGGGCTGTCGGGGGCGGCCACTGGTATTGAGCCACTGGTGAAGGGGCTGAGCTGGCCGCTGTCGTTGATAACTCCCAGCAGGCTCTGGCCGGCCGGGCTCGTGGTGACCAGGTAGTTCTGGGTGTTCACCCTGCTGCCGTCGGCCAGGTACGGCCCGACGGCCACGTAGTCGCCGTAGTCCCCGGCCGTGTACAGCCCGGTGACCAAAGTGTTGGTGTTGTTGACCCGGTAGTAGACGAGCTTGTACTGCGGGTCCGACGCCGGAATGATCCCGCCGCCGTTGGACGGCTTGAGCTGGATGGTCAGCCCGGCCTGGTCCACTCCGTCGGCACGCGGCATGGCGGTACCGGACGGATTGTCCGGGGTCACCGCCAACCCGGCGTTCGAATTGATCGGCTGAGCGCCCGGGCCGCCACCGACCGCCGGAGCCGCGGCGTTCAGGCTGGCCACGGTCACCGCGCTGGAGGGCAGACCGCCAGAGACGACCCGCACGTCGGTCAGCGGCGCGTCGCCGCTGGTTGGGCACTGGCTGCCGCCGGGCGCGGCTGCCACCGCGGGGGCCGTCGCGGCAGTCACGGGGTCCTGCCAGTAGAAGCTGGACGGCCCGAGCGTGACCGTGTCCCCGGCCAGCGTCGGGGTGGTGGCCGGCATCAACTGGCCCAGATCGGTCCAGGTCTTCCCGCCATCGGTGCTGCCCTGCGCGGTCATCGCCGGGATCTGCGCGGCCACCCGGGCGCTGGTCTGACCCGAACCGGAGCCGACCCCGGGCACGGTCCACTGAGCACCGGTGACATCGAACCGGTACACCGGCCGGCACGGATCATCAGCCACCGGGCTGGTCGGTGCCTGGTAATCCGACGACGGCATCGAAGTCAGCTGGTAGCCGGCCACCGCCGGCGCCTTCGCCGCGGCCGGCTGACCCGGGCCGGTCACATGCAACTGCCAGCCACCCCACCAGGACCCGCCCGACCCGGACCCGTCCTGGGTCAGGGTCGCGGTCAGGTCCCCGCCAGCCTGATCGGTGATCCCCACGATGCTGGCCAGCCCAGCCGTCGGGTTGACCTGCAGCTTCACCTCATGCTGGTCAGCCGGGTCACCGGCTGGGGTGATCACCACATACGACGCCCACTGGCCCGTACCGGTCGCTGACGCGCAGCCTCCGTCCGGCCCGGCGGTTAGCGCGCCGATGAAGTACTGCGGCGACACTTGGCCGGCTGCGACCGACGTCGGGTTGGCCGGGAACTCGGGCACCGCCCCATCGGTCACCGACGTGTTCAGCCAGCAGCCGTACCCGGCATCCGGCCGCCAGGCCATCGACACCGCCACCGCGCTGCCAGTGTCGTCAGCCACCCGCAGCCGGCCCGCCCCGTAGCCGGGGAACCACTGGTAGATCTGATCGGCATTACCGGTATGGGCGCCGCCCGCCCCGAGCGGGATGGCGGTCAGCGTGCCGTCCAGGTATCGCAGAACCATGTCCTGGATCCCGCCGAACGTTCCCACCACCAGCTGCTGGTTCCCCGAATTGCCGTCCCAAGGCGTCAGCGGCGTCAGCCCGCTGACCAGAATCCCCCCGCCGTAGGTGTAACGGGTGAACTCGACTCCGGTGTCTATATTCATGACGAAGATGACGTTGGTGTTTTCGGAAGGATAGGTCCCGAAGACGGCGTACTGCTGGCCGTTGATCTGGGCCACCGCCGAGGCAAACGTGTACCAGCTCCCGCCGGCGTGGGTCATGCTCTGCTCGGTGCCGTCAGCGTTGAGCCGGTACATGAACATGTCCTCCCACGGGGACATGACGCCGGCGAGCAGGACGCCGCCCTGACCGAAGCCGGTGGCCGGCCCGAACGCCAGCGAGGTCACCGGAGTCTGCGGAGAATTGTTGCCGGGGTTCGGCACGGCCATGTCGCCGATATGAGCGACCTGCTGCAGCGCGTGGTTGAAGACGAAAATGCCCTCATCCGACAGACCCACCGCAATGAACGTCTGGCCGCCGACCACACCCACCGCCAGCGACGTCACCACAATGAGGTTGCCCCTGCTTTGACCGAAGACCCCGCCGTCATAGCTGAACTTGCTGGGCAGGTCGACCGTCCGGTCGGCGCAGGAGGCGGATGCGCAGGAACCGTTGTGCGGCAGCTCGTACAGGTGCAGTTTGTAGGTGGCGAGGTTATCGCCGCCACCCCAGGTGGCCCCGGCCATGTAGATGCTCGAGCTGTCCGCGGCCACCTTCACGCTGGTCAGCCCGTAGGTGGCACCCGCGTACGTCTCCTCGGAGCGCTGCCACACCGACTCGGTACTAAGTCCGCCACCGTTGAGTCCTTCGAGGCCGTCGTTGGGCGTGGCCATCAGATCCGTGGCGACGGACTGGACCACGTTGCCGCCGAACTTGTCGGCATTGGCGATCTTCAGGTCGCCATCCTGGGCGTAGGCCCGCTCGTCGTGGCCAGCGCCGGTGAAGTCACCGACGGCCTCGCCGTAGTTCAGGTCGGGCAGCGTGCTCGACTGGTCCTGGCTGATCGGGGGTTCCTGCTTAAGTGGCGGCGGCCCACCGAGCTCGCCCCCGCTGCCGCCGCTGCCGGTGGACAGATCGGCGCACTGGCCGGTGGCCTTGCCGGACACGGTGTTGGACTTACCCGAATCGGTCGGCGCGGGCTTGTTGGCTGAGCACGCCAGCGACCCGGTGATCGCGCTGCCGGTAATCACCACCGGCTTGCTGCCCTTGTTGCTGCTGACGGTGGTTGCCCCGGTGATCGAGGCAGCAGTCACGGTGACCCCGCCGGTGTTGCCGGTCAGCTTGACCGCACCCTTCTGGCGCAGCCCGGTGATCAGCACCGGGCCGGCCGAGCCCGAGATGGTCAGCGGGCCGGCGCCCGTGTCACCGCTGTTGTCACCACAGGAGCCACCACCAAAGGTGACGGCCCCGGCCACGCGGCTGGCGCTGACCGCACCGGTCAGCGTGGACGCGCACACCAGCACCGGGCCCTTCCCCGACACAGACAACGCCCCCTTGATCGTGGACGCACTGATCTGCAGGCTGGCCGAGCCGCTGACCTGCACCGCCCCGTCCTGGGTCGCCTTGTTTAGGCACAACCGGCCTGAACTGGCCCGCAGCGCACCGTGGTGTACGCCAGTCACAGTCCGGGTGCACGCGCTGGACCCGGCGCTGGTCGTAGCCAGCGCCGCCGAGGTGCCCGTGATCAGCAGGCCCAGTGCGGCCAGCAGGACCGTCACCGCTGCCAGCCATCGGCGGCCCGTACTGGACCAGCTCCTCGACCGGTGGGGGTGTTCTCCGGTACCAGTCTTGTCGCACTGGATGTTCGGCATGCCGACGGCTCCGTCACGTGGGAAACAGGGGCGTACATCCCGGCCTATGACAGGCCCGGACGGCGGCCAGACTAAATTCGGCCCATCGTGGGGCACTACGTCTTTTTTGCGGCGAACATGCTGCAAAGATGCGGTGAAAGTGCGCGCCTTTGTTGGCTGCGAAAATGATGCGGTGACGCGACGATGGGGTCAGACCGCTCCGGTCAGCGGGCCCAGATCGACGCACAACGGCACCACGGTACCGGCCTGGCGAACCGACACCCGGGTAGCGCCGTCGATGTTGACGCAGGTCAAACGCAATACATGCGTGCGCGGGCCGGCCACCAGCCGGTACGCCAGCGAGCAGGGCGGCTCGTAGGCGATCACCTCGCCGGTACCGGACACTTCCTGCCCGTCCTGGCGCAATCGCAAGCCGAACGCGGCGCCGATGCCGCCGGGCCAGTCAGCGTCACACTTCACCGCAACCACATCGGGCAGCCAGTCAGCCAGCCGCAGCGGCATGGCCAGGCGGTGGAAAACCGCAGCCAGCGACAGCGCCAGCAGCACTTCGTGGTCGATGACGGCCTACCTTCATGACGGCTTATCCGCAGCGCAGGTAGCTTCTCGAGGAGGTGAGTGCAGGTTAGGCTGACAAAAGGCGCGGATACCAGCAGTTAGTTGCGGAAAAGATGCTGCAGACATGCGCCGGCATGATGACCAGGTAGCTCGGGTCGGTGGTGGGAGGACCTGCGGTTGAACGACCTGGACGCGTTCCGAGACGCGGTGCGTGTGCGCCGCCGGACGGCCGGCCGTACTCAACAGCAACTGGCCCGGGCCATCGGCCTGCATCCGGACGTGCTGAGTCACAAGCTGCATCAGCGCGGGGCCGTGCTGACGCCAGCCGAGGTCGTCGCCATCGTGGCCGCCCTGGCCGACTGGAAGGTGATCGGCTCGGCCGCCGAGGCCCGGACGGTTGCGTTGATGGCCGTGCCGGAACGGGCCCTCCCCGCGCAGCCGTGGACGGCTGGGCCGCTGAGCAACCTCCCGCCCGGACAGGCTGCAGCCGAGCCGACGGCCCGCATGACAGTGCCTGACCCCAGGCCGAGCGGCGAACACGACGTCGGCCACCTGACCCCGACACCGGTCCCGGTACCGGTGACCGAGCTGGTGGGCCGGGCCGCCGAGGTCACCTCGGTGGTGGCGGCTGTCGCCACGAGCCGGCTGGTCACGCTCACCGGGACCGGCGGGATCGGCAAGACCCGGGTGGCGATCCAGGCCACGGCCGAGCTGGCCGACCAGTTCCCGGGCGGTGTGGCCTTCGCCGATCTGGCCTCGGTCAGCGACCCGGGTCTGGTCGCCGTGACGTTGCTGCGGGCGCTGGGCCTCGCTTCCGTCTCTGCGGCCGCGGCCGCAGAACAACTCGCCGCAGCGCTGCGCCCGCGCCGGGTGCTGCTGGTCATCGACAACATGGAGCACCTGATCGAGGAGGCTCCGTTGCTGGCCCGGCTGCTGGCCGCGGCCCCGGAGCTGCACCTGCTGGTCACCAGCCGGATCTCGCTGGGCCTGTACGGGGAACACCAGCTGCGGGTGCCACCGCTCGGCCTGAGCGGACCCGGCGGCGACACAGCCGGCAGTGATGCAGTGCAGCTGTTCCTCCAGCGCGCGGACGCGGCCAGCCCCGGATCTGAGATGAGTGACGACACGTTGGCGGCGGCGGCCGCGGTCTGCGCAGCCGTGGACGGGCTGCCGCTGGCGATCGAGCTGGCCGCCGCCTGGGTGCGGCTGTACCCGCCGAAAGCACTGCCGCCAATGCTGAACGAGCGGTTGTCCCTGTTGACCAACGGCCCGCGGGACCGGCCGCGACGCCAGCAGACCCTGCGCGCCACCCTGGAGTGGAGCGATTCACTCCTGACCCAGCCGGCCCACGAGCTGTTCGTCCATCTGGGGGTGTTCGGCGGGCCGTTCGATGCTGGGGCGGCGGCGGAGGTCAGCGGGGCCAGCCAGGGTACGGCTGAGGTGAACGAACGGCTGGCCGAGCTGGCTGAGCACAGCCTGCTTGAGGTGACGCCCGGCTCGGTGCCGCGATTTACCATGCTGGCGACGGTCCGTGAGTACGCGCTGGCCCGGCTGGCCGAAACCGGCTGGGCCGACCGGGCCCGTGACCGCCACCTGCGTCACTATCTGGAGTTGGCCACCCGGACGCGGCCCCAGATGACCGGGCCGGCCCAGGGCGAACAGCTGGACCTGCTGGAAGCCGAGTTCGCCAACATCCGGTCCGCCATGGACTGGGCCCGCGCTCGGGCCGAGGCCGGCGGCAGTTCCCTGGAAGACGGTCTCCGGCTTGCCACCGCGGTCGGCCTGGTCTGGCGCCGCCGGGGCTCTATGGCCGAGGGCGCCTTGTACCTGGAGCACCTGCTGGCGCTTGACGCCGGTCAGGGCACAGCGACGTCCGCCACCCGGGCCTGGGCCCTGCTGGAGGCTTGCGCCCTGGCCTGCCTGCGCGGTGATTATCCGGCCGCCGTTGACCTGGCCGGTCAGGGACTTAAACTCTGCCAGCAGATCGGCGACCGGCCGGGGCTGGCCTGGGCCCATCGGTATATCGGTGAGGCCGCTCTCGCCGTCGGCGACCTGACTGCCGCCGAGTCCCATTTCAACGACCAGCTGGCCCTGGCGCAGCAGGCCCGCGATCCAGTCGGCGAGGCGTCGGCCCGTAACATGCTGGCGCAGGTGTTCAGGTATCAGGGCCGGTACGACGACGCCACTGCCCATCTGCGCCGGGCGCTGGGGGTCTTCCAGGCCGTGGCCGACCAGGATGGCGCCGCCACCCTCCTCAACAGCCTCGGCGAAGTGGCCCGGGACAGCGGGGAGCTCAGCCAGGCGCGGGAACTGTTCCGCCAGGCGCTGGCAGACCACCAGCAGGCGGGCAGCAAGCGCGGTCTGGCCGCCGATTTCGAGGGATTGGCCAGCATGTCGGCCCTGACCGGCGGCGGCCGGGATGCCCTGATCTACCTCGGCGCGGCCCAGGTCCTGCGCGAGGAGTCGGGCAGCGCCCTCCTGCCGGCCGAGCAGGCCATCCTGGACCGGTTCCTTGATACCGGCCTGGCTTCCCTCACGCCGCGCGAGCGCGAACGGGCGCTGGCTGATGGCCGTAACCGGCCCGTGGACCTGGTGATCGCCCAGGCCCTCGGTGACCAGGGCGCGGCCCGCCAGTGAGCTGGCGGTCCAGGAAAAATCGGGTGCGGTGGCCGGCTTGGCTGGCTACCGTACCGGCTGTCCCATACCTATCCCCCGCTGAACGTCGAATCCGCACCCCGCTTTTGTCGACAATGATGCCTCTAATGGCGTCTCCCGTGGCCTCGGGTACGAACCGAACGACACGGACGGGGACACCCGCCGCGGCCAGCCCACCCAGATCCAGCGGTGGCGGCTCACCCGGGAAATCAGGGAGCGGGTCCGCCGACGACATCGAGCTGACCGGGGTCAAGGAGTGCCTACCCGTCCTGGGTATCGCCTGACGACACCCGTCGGCTCAGCGGCCGACCGCCGTGAGGGCCTGGGTGATCGTGGCCGACAGTGGCTGGTTCCGTCCCTGGTCGAGTGCGTCCTGGCGGTCCCGGGCTGACAGTGGGGCCACCGCTGGCGCGAGGATCCGGTCCACGATGGCCTGCTCGAACGGCGGCAGCGGGCCGCCGGTTTCCTCCCGGAGCACCTGGGCGGCCCCGAGGTACAGCAGCGCCTGACGGCCCTCCTGTTCCAGTCCGGCCGCACTCGCGAGCCCCTCCAGCTCGTACGCCATGTGGCGCTTGTCGCCGAGGGCCGCGTGGCGCCGCAATGCCGCGCCAAACAACCGCCAGGCCCGGCGGGGCTGGCCGGCGTCGCGCGCGACCTCCCCGAGGCTGCTCAGAATCACGCCCACGCCACCAGGGTCACCGGCCTGGCGCATTACCTTCAGCGCCGACCAGAGCAGCAGCCGGGCCCGGCGGAAGTCACCGCGGTGCCGGGCAACCTCGCCGAGCATGTTGTAGGCCTCAGCCTGGCCGAGCAGGTTTCCAGCCTGCGCAGCCTCGGCGAGTTGGTGCTCGAAGTGATGCTCAGCCTCGTCGTCGGCGCCCACGGCGACCGTCGCTTCACCGAGGAAACGATGGGCTACCGCCAGGCCATGGTGGTCGCCCCGCGCGCTACAGAGCTCTATACCATGGCGGGCCAGCTCCGTGGTTCGTGGGTAATTGCCCCGGAAGCAGGCCAGCGCGCAGGCCGCCAGGACGGCGGCAGCCCGGATGGCGGCATCACTCGGGCGACGCTGAACGTCGTCGGCAGCCAGCAGCCGATCGAGCTGCAGGACGCCCTCGGCGAGGGAACCGCGCTGCTGCCAGAGCGGGCGGAGCGCGGCCGCCAGCCTAAGTCCGTCGGCCAGGCTCTGATGATCCGGCCTGTTGTCCGGCCCGTCCGGCCCGGCCTGGCGATAGGCGAAATCCAGGGCGGCGCGGAGGTTTGGATAAGCCTGCTCCAGCTCATCCAGCAGTTCCGCCTGCCGGGGCCCGTTCAGCCCCGGGCGGGCGGCGAGCGCCAAGGCCAGGAAATAGGCCAGATGCCGGCGCTGGACCAGGTCCAGCTCCCCGGTCTCAGCGAGGCGTTCGTACGCGTACTCCCGCACGATCTGCAGCATCCGGAAACTGGGCGTCGCCCCGGCAACGACCTCCACAGGCTTTGATCGGCCAGGTCGGCCAGGATTTCCAGCGTCATGAGCGGCTCCTCGGTCCCGCTGACCGCGGCCGCCGCCGCGGCGTCGAACGGCCCGGCGAACACCCCCAGGTGGGTGAACAAGCGCCGGGCCGACGGGGACAGCAGTTCGTGGCTCCAGCCCAGCGTGGCCCGCAGCGTCTGCTGTCGGTACGGGGCGTCCCGTGGTCCGCCGGTGAGCAGCGCGATGCGGGACCGCAGCAGAGGCAGCAGATCCCGCGGTGGGTAGAGCCGGGTCCGGGCCGCGGCCAGCTCGATGGCGAGCGGCAGGCCGTCCAGGGCCGCGCAGATCTCGGCGATGGCGGCGAGTTCGCCGCTGTCCGGCGCCAGGTTCGGTCGGGCGGCCCGGGCCCGGGCCAGGAACAACTGGACCGCTTCGCTCTTTTCCGCGCCGTTGCCACCGGCGGCAGCCACGTGCAGCGGCGGCACCCGCACGGTGCGCTCTCCGTACAGGCGGAGAGCGATCCGGCTGGTGGCCAGCAACCGGATCGCCGGATCGGCCGCCAGCAGCCGGGCCAGAACCTGGGTCTCGTCCAGCAGATGCTCGACGTTGTCGACCACGAGCAGCAGCTCGCGGTCCCGCAGGGCATCAGTCAGGTAAGCCTCGGCGGTCTCAGGGGACGCCGGCGCCAGCCCGACCGCGCGGGCCAGCGTCGGGGCGATCAGCCGGGCATCACGAACCGGGGCCAGGTCGATGAACGCGACGCCGTCGGCGAAGTCACTGGCCAGGTCACGGGCCGCCTGCAGAGCCAGCCGGGTCTTGCCGGTCCCGCCCACCCCAGTGAGGGTGACCAGCCGGGAGGCCGCGACCGCCGCGGCCACCACCGCCCGCTCGCGCTCCCGGCCGATCAGCGCGGTGGCCGGGGCCGGCAGCGGCGACGGAGTCAACCGGGGCCACCTCTCCTCCGGCTCCAGCGGCCCGGACGGCTCTGGCGGCTCTGACGGCTCTGACGGCTGGTTCAGCGGAGCCGTCAGCGGGGCGGGTCGGCCAGAAGCCGGTGCTGGAGCCGCGGCCGGCCGCACCGGACGGCGGGCGGCGCCATCCTCGGCGTCACGCAGGGCTGCTAACGGCGGCACGGACCACCTGGCCGCCGGGATGGCCTGCGGCGGTACCTCCACCAAATCAAGCAGCGCCTTCAGGTCGGCCCGGGTGGTCACCGCACCCCAGCTGACCAGCGTGGTGGCGATGCCGATGGCATCGGACATGGTCAGCACCGCGTTGTCGCTGCCGTTGATCTTGTGACTGAGGACATCGGGATGAAGCCCGATTGACCGCGGCAGCTGCTGCTGGGTCCGCCCGACCGCCCGCCGGTGCTGCCACACGGCCGCACGAAACGCGCGCAGATCCCGCATCCGTGTCCCCCGACCCGGCCGGGGTGGCTGCCATCGCCCGGCCTCACCGCATTAAGCCGAAACGCCTGTTTTGTTTCCTCAGGTGATCTTAAATCCGATAGTTACCAGGTCGCACACTCAGCAAGTCAACAAAAGGCAAA
>Ga0302311_10004078_pt1 | contig 15828 bp, 12 predicted proteins | sample III_Palsa_N1_3_FD_200449 | JGI IMG/M metagenome (GOLD analysis project Ga0302311, IMG submission 200449) | Peat permafrost microbial communities from Stordalen Mire near Abisko, Sweden - III_Palsa_N1_3 | ecosystem: Environmental > Terrestrial > Soil > Palsa > Peat permafrost | place: Sweden... | reverse complement strand
GAGTTCCGGAAAAATGTTGCGGCCCTGCGGCACGTAGCAAATGCCGGCCGTCAGCAGATCGCGCTGGCTCCAGCCGGTGACGTCGCGGCCCCCGAAGATGACCTTGCCTTCGCGCAGCTTCAGCAGCCCGAAAATCGCCTTGAACACGGTCGATTTGCCGGCGCCGTTCGGCCCGATCACGGTGGTGATCGATCCCGCCGGCACCGCGAAGGTGGTGCTGTTGAGGATCGTCATCTTGCCGTAACCGCCGACGAGGTTTTGGACATCGAGGATGGTGTCGCTCATGGTCTCGTTCTTAATGTCCAAGTCCTTAATGTCCAAGTCCCTAATGTCCAAGTCCCTAATGTCCAAGATAGGCTTCGATCACGGCGGGATTGGCGCGAATCTGGTCCGGCCGTCCCATCGCCAGCACCTTGCCCTCGGCCATCACCATGACCCGCGAGCACAGCGACATCACGAATTCCATATTGTGCTCGATCACCACGAAGGTCGCGCGCTTCTCGCGATTGATCGCGGCCAGCCGTTCCCGCAGATCGGCGAGCATGGTCAGGTTGACGCCGCCGGCGGGCTCGTCGAGCAGCACCAGCCGCGGACCGCCCATGAAGGCCATCGCGGCATCGAGCAGTTTCTGCTGGCCGTAGGACAAGCCACCCGCGGGCTCGGTGGCGAGATGGTCGAGCTTGAAGAAGCCGATCATCTGGTCGGCCGCGTCGGTCAATCCGGCATCGGAGGGACCGAACAGCCGCGACAGCATGCTGCCCTGATGCTCCTGTCCGGCGAGGATCAGATTTTCCCGCACCGACAATTTCGGAAATACCTGCAGCAGCTGGAAGGTGCGGCTGACGCCAAGCCGATTAAGCGCAGAGGGGCGCAATCCCGTGACGACCTTGCCGTCGACCTTGACTTCGCCGCCGCTCGGGGTGAGCTGGCCGAGAATGCAGTTGAACAGCGTGGATTTGCCGCAGCCGTTGGGGCCGATCAGCCCGAGAATCTCGCCCTCCTGCACGTCGAAACTGACGCCATCCACCGCGGTGATGCCGCCAAAACTTTTCCTGATATCGCTGACTTCGAGCACCGTGGTCATGGCGCCGCTTCCAGTTTTGATTGTGCGACGGCGCGCAGCGCGGAGGCCATCTTGGTGCGGCGTTCCGCCATCAAGCGGTCGAGGATGCCGAGAAGGCCTGTCGGCGAATAGATCAGCAGCAGGATCACGGCGATCGCGTACAGCATCAGATAATAGCCTTGCGTGAACCGCAGCCATTCCGGCAGCAGCACCGCGATCATCGCGCCCAGGAACGGCCCGAAGAAGAAGCCGGCGCCGCCGATGATCACCATCATCAAGAGGTCGAGCGACAGCGACAGATTGAACGGCACCGGATCGATATATTGCGTCAGCGGCGCGTACAGCGTCCCGGCGACGCCGCCCAGCGCCGAGCCGATCGCGAACGCCATCAGGGTGTAGCGCCGTGTATCGATCCCGAGCGAAAGTGCGCGGATCGGATTTTCGCGCAGCGCCACGAAGGCGCGGCCCCAGGGCGACCTTATCAGCCACCACACCGCGACCGAGACGATGCCGAGCGAACCGAGGCAGAGATAGTAGAACGGCAACGGCCGGTTGGTCGGAAAGCCGAAAACACTCGGCCGGGGAATATTGCTGATGCCGTAGATGCCCTTGGTGAGCCAGTCCTCGTTGCGGAACACCAGGAACGCCAGCGTCGAGAACGCCAGCGTCACGAACGCCAGATAATGGTGCTGCACGCGCAGCGCCGGATAGCCGAGCAGCCAGCCGATCGCAAAACACAGCACGATCGCGACGCCGAGCGCTGATATCAGCGGCAGGCCCTGCGAGGTCATGATCGCCGCCGCATAGGCGCCGATGCCGACGAACGCGCCTTGCGCCAGCGAAACCTGCCCGGCATAGCCGAGCGTCAGGTTAAGTCCGATGGCGGCGATGGTCATCACCGCCCACTGGCTCAGGATGAACAGGCCGTAGCGATTGAAGTTCATAGGCACGATGATCAGCCCGGCGATGACGATGAACCCCAGTGCGATCTGCAGGTATCTCGGAAGGCCGGTCATACCGTGCGCTCCTCCGGACGGCCGAGGAGTCCCTGCGGACGGAACAGGATGATGACGATCAGCAGGAGCAAGGGTATCGCGGCGCGATATTGGGTCGAGACATAGGCCGCCGCGAGGTTGTCGACCACGCCGATCAAGAGGCCGCCGGCGATCGCGCCGCGCACCTGGTTGAAACCACCGACGATCGCCGCGATGAAGGCGGCCTGCCCCAGCACCTCGCCGCTGGAAAATTTGGCCAGATAGATCGGCGTGATCAGCAGCGATGCCAGCGCCACCAGAACGGCGTTGATCAGGAAGGTCAGCAGGATCATGCGCTCGACCGGCACGCCGATGATGCGCGCCGCGGTCGGGTTTTGCGCGGCCGCCTGCATCTGATGCCCGATCGAGGTGCGGTTGAGCAGCGCCGTCAGGCCGATTACGGCGAGAATCGCCAGCGTCAGAACCCCGAGGCTTTGCAGCGACACGGCGTGGCCGAAGATCGAGACATCGCCGGCGGGCACGATCGAGGGGAACGGCGAGGCTTCGGCGCTGAAGAACTGCTTCACCGCTTCCTTGATGCCGATCGCGAGCGCCATGGTCGCGATCGCCAGCGGCAGCACGCCATGGCGCAGCATCGGATCGACCAGCAGCAGTTTGAAGCCGAGGCCGAGCAGCAGCATCGAGAGCCCAATGCCGATCAGGATCGCCAGCCAGAACGGGGCGCCGGCCTGCATCACCGCCAGCATCAGGAAGGCCGGCAGCATCACGAACTCGCCCTGGGCAAAATTGATGGTCTGCGATGTCTGCCACAGCAGCGTGAACCCGACCGCCACGATCGCGTAAATCGCTCCGGTTGCGAGCCCGGCCACCAGAAGGTCGAACAGATTGGACATGCTTTCTCGCGGCCTTCACACCTCGGCGCCGTTGGCCGGCGCGCCAACGGTCATTGCATCACGGCGGAACAACGCCGCGGCGGTTCAGTTGAGCTTCGGCAGCACCTGTTTGACCACCTGCTTGCCTTCGACAATCTCGACCAGAAAACCCTGGCGGTCGATGTCGCCGTTCTGGTCGAAGGTCACGTCCATCAGGATGCCGGGCTGGTCCGCGGCCTTGATGGTCAGCCCGTGCAGATTGTCGGCGAACGCCTTGGCGTCGACCTTGCCCATCTTTTCGGTGGTGGCCTTGATCATGTAGATCGCGAGATAGCCCTTGATGCCATTATGGTCGGGAACGTAATTGTACTTCCTGACGAACTTTTCCCGGAACGCCTTCACGCGTTCGACCGGCGCATCCGTGGTCAGCCCGACATGGCCGCGGGCGCCGTTGGCGGCGTCGCCCGCCAATTCAACGACCTTCTGGCCGATCAGCGTGGTTTCGCCGATCAGCGGCGCGGTGACGCCCTGGCGTTTCACCTCTTTGAGGATGCGCGCGCTTTCCTCTTCATTGACATAGATGAAGACGGCGTCGGGCGCGGCCGCCTTGATCTTGGCGACATCGGCGGCGAAGTCGGCTTGTCCCGCTTCGGTCGAGATGTCGGCCGCGACCTTGACGCCGAGACGGCCGAATTCCCGGGTGATGACGTCGCGCCCGCCCTTGCCGAAATCATTGTTGACCCAGACGATCGCGACCGACGTCGCCTTGACCTCGTCATGGATGTATTTCGCGACTTTCGGCATCGATGACTGCTGGCCGAACGAGGTGCGAAACAGGAACTTGTTGCCCCCTCGCGTCAGTTCGGCGGCCTCGCCGCCCATGATCTGCGCGATGCCGGCTTCGGCGGCGAGCGGGGCCGTGACTTTCACCGATCCGGAGTAGCCGGGACCGAGCAACACATAGGGCTCGCCGTCGAGCGCCTTCTGGGCCTGCGCGCGCGCCACCCCGGGGTTGGATTGCGAATCGGCATGGGTCACTTCCAGCCGGTGGCCGAGGATGCCACCCCCGGCATTGATTTCCTCAATCGCAAGATCGATGCCGTTCTTCCAGTTGGTGCCGACCGTCGCCCCGCCGCCGGACAGCTCCACGATATCGGCCAGTTGGATCGGTGCTGCGGATTGGGCGAAGGCCGCCCCGGTTGAGAGCGTTCCGAGCACAACGCCCGCCAAAATCATTGGCTTCATTCGATTTCTCCCCCCTCATTGTCGTGATCGATCGTCGCGGCCTTGTGTCCGGCTGCGTTATCAGGCCGCCTGCGAGGCAGAACCTGCCGTCGCGATGACGTCGTCAAATGCATTTCCCATCTCGATCACGGATGGAGTCAAGCCCGTGAATAATTCGAACGCCTCGGCGGCCTGAAAAACAGCAAGTTCGCGGCCCGTCATGACACGCGCACCCCTGGCCTTGGCGGCGGTCAGCAGCGGGGTCCAGAGCGGCGAATAGACGGCGTCGGCGACCCATAGCCCATCATGCAGGAGCGCGTCCGGAACCGGGGTGTCCAGGCTGGGAAGCATCCCCACCGGGGTGGCGTTGACCAGACCGGCGGCGCCACCAAGCGCGTCCTCAAGACTGTCGACCGCGACGATGCCGCCATGGGCCTGGAGATGTGCCGCGAGATGGCGGGCCTTGACCGGGTCGGTGTCGAATATTCTGATCCCGGCAACGCCGAGTCCCGCCAGCGCAACCGCAATGGCCTTGCCGACACCGCCGGCCCCGATCACAGCAACGGTCCCGGCTTTGGAGTCGGAAATCAGGTCGCGCGCCGCGCGGGCGAAACCCGTGCTGTCGGTGTTGTGACCGATCAGCCTGTTATCGTGGGCCACGATGGTATTGACCGCGCCCACTTTGGTCGCACCCGGCGACATCTCGTCGAGCAGATCGACCACCGCTTCCTTGTATGGAAAGGTCACGTTGACGCCCGCAAAGCCCAGCCGCTTCACGCCGTCGAGCAGGCTGCGCAACGCCTCGCGATCGGCACCGGCCACCTCGATCAATTGATAGTGGCAGCGCACCCCCAAAGCCTCGGCGGCCCGCTCGTGCATCGCCGGCGATGCGGACCGGGCGATCGGGGCTCCGATCAATCCGGTGAGAAAGCGTTGCGGGGTCGACGGTTGACGGTCGGACACGGTGACCCTTGTCTCGCGGCGTTAAATGAAAAAGTTCTAATCTTGTTTTGACGCGTTTTCTTCACGCGAACCGGTATCCACGGAGCCTGTCATCGGGCGCGCATTCGCGCGACCCGTTGGCTTGAAAACGCTCTAAATATCGAAAAACACCGTTTCGCTGTCGCCCTGCAGGCGGATGTCGAAGCGATAGACGGCATTGCCGGCGCCCGGTTCGCGCGCCGCGATCAGCGTGGCGCGGCGCTCGGTGGGTACCAGCGCCAGCACGGGATCGGCGGCATTGGCGGCCTCGCCGCCGAGATAAACCCGCGTGTAGAGATGCAGCAGCATGCCGCGCGCGAAGATCGCCAGCAGCAGATGCGGCGCCTGCGGCTTGCCGTCGGGGTCGGGCACCACGCCCGGCTTGATGGTGTCGAACGCAAAGGCGCCGTTCGGATCGGTACCGCAGCGGCCAAATCCCTTGAACGTGGAATTCGGCAGCGCGCGCTGGTCCTGCGGATCGGAAAAGCGGCCCTGCGCATCGGCCTGCCAGATTTCCAGCATGGCGTCTTGTACCGGCTGCCCGTCGCCGTCGAACACCCGTCCCTCGACCCTGATGCGTTCGCCCGACGCATCCGATGTGACGAGGTTGCTGGTGAAGGCGTCGTTCCATTCATACTGGCCGCCCGGCGTCAGTCCATATTTGAAGAACGGACCGACGGTCTGCGAGGGTGTCACGCCGATAGTCGTCATTGCTTGCACTGTTCCTTGTACCGTTCCTTGCACTATTTGGTCTCCATCGGCGTGGCGCCGCGCCCGCGCAATACGATGTTGAAGCGGTAGCACAGCGCCCAATTCGGCTGGGTGTTTTCCAGGTCGAAGGACGACACCATCCGCATCCGCGCCTTCTCGTCCGGCACCGAATTGAAGATCGGATCGAACTCGAACAGGGGATCGCCGGGGAAATACATCTGCGTCACCAGCCTCGAGACGAAGGCATGGCCGAACACCGAAAAGTGGATGTGGGCCGGCCGCCAGGCATTGTGGTGATTGCCCCACGGATAGGCGCCGGGCTTGATGGTGATGAAGCGGTAATAGCCCTGCGCATCCGACTGGGCGCGGCCCGCACCGGTAAAATTCGGATCGAGCGGGGCGGGATGCTGATCGACCACATGGACGTAGCGGCCGCAGGCATTGGCCTGCCAGAGCTCGACCAGTGTATTCGGCACGCCGCGGCCATCCTCATCCAGCACATGGCCGTGCACGATGATGCGTTCGCCGAGCGGCTCGGCCGCGTGCTGGATGGTGAGATCGTGATCGTTCTCGCGCACGGTCTCGTGGCCGTAGACCGGCCCGGTCAGTTCCGACAACGTGTGCCGCATGACGATCAGCGGCTTTTGCGGCGATCGCTTCAGCGTGCTTCGGTAGCCCGGCGACAGCCGCGCCGGATGCGCCGCGTTGCTGGCGATGGGGTAGGCGAGTGTCATGGAAATCTCCTGTCTATCTCCTCATGGTGAGGAGGCGCCATTCCGGCGCCGTCTCGAACCATGAAGTCACTCCTCATCCTTCGAGACGCAGCCAAGTGGCCGCTCCTCAGGATGAGGGCTAGCGAATTAATTCAGCTTCTCGATCGCCATCGCGACGCCCTGTCCGACGCCGACGCACATCGTCGCCAGCGCGCGCTTGCCGCCGCGCTTCTCCATGCCGTGCACCGCGGTCAGCGCCAGCCGCGCGCCGCTCATGCCGAGGGGATGACCGAGCGCGATCGCGCCGCCATGCGGATTGACGAAGTCGGCATCGTCCTTGACGCCGAGCTGGCGCAGGCAGGCTATGCCCTGGCTGGCGAAGGCTTCATTGAGCTCGATCAAATCGAAATCGCTGATCTTCAGTCCCAGCCGTTCCATCAGCTTGCGCGTCGCCGGCACCGGACCGATGCCCATGATGCGTGGCGGCACGCCGGCTGAGGACAGGCCGAGAATCCGCGCCCGCGGCGTCAAACCATGTTTTTTCACCGCGGCTTCGGAAGCCAGGATCATCGCGGCCGCGCCGTCATTGACGCCGGAGGCGTTGCCGGCCGTCACCGTGCCGGGATTGCGCACGATCGGCTTCAGCTTGGTCAGGCCTTCGAGCGTGGTCTCGGGGCGCGGATGTTCGTCCTTGTCGACCGTGATCGGTCCGGCCTTGCCGCCGGGCACCGAGACCGGGGTGATTTCCTCGGCGAAATAGCCGGACGCGATCGCCGCTCCGGCGCGCTGCTGCGAGCGGATCGCGAACGCGTCCTGGTCGGCGCGCGACACCTGGAATTCCTCGGCGACGTTCTCGCCGGTCTCGGGCATCGCATCGACGCCATATTGCGCCTTCATCAGCGGATTGATGAAACGCCAGCCGATCGTGGTGTCGAAAATATCGGCCGAGCGCGAGAACGCTTCCGGCGCCTTGCCCATCACGAACGGCGCCCGCGTCATCGATTCGACGCCGCCGGCAATGGCAAAATCGATTTCGCCGGCGCGGATCGCGCGGCCGGCGGCGCCGACCGCATCCAGCCCCGAGGCGCACAGGCGATTGAGCGTCAGGCCGGGAATGGATTCCGGCAGGCCCGCCAGCAACAGCGCCATCCGCGCCACGTTGCGGTTGTCCTCGCCGGCCTGATTGGCGCAGCCGAAATAGACCTCGTCGACCTGCGACCAGTCGAGCCCGGGATGGCGCGCCATCAGGGCCTTGATCGGGGCCGCGGCCAGGTCGTCGGCGCGGACCTTGGCCAGCGCACCGCCGAAACGGCCGATCGGGGTCCGGACGGCATCGCACACAAATACATCAGCCATTGAATTTCTCCCTGAAGGCCGCGGTTCCGCGCTGCTAGGCTGGAGTTGATGGCGAGTTTTAGGAGCGGGTGTGCGGCAGGTCAATTGACGCTTTCGCTGCAGCGGCGCTTTCGCGTCAGGTCGGTCATGCCACTGGGGCGGGGGTGCCGTTTGCGGCGGCCACCGAGGGGTGGAAAACACGGGGTATCGCGGCAAAGCAATAGGATCGGGGGCTAAAATTTTGTAGTTTGCGCGGCCAATGACGATCCAGCAGCCCATACCGGTATCCTTGCCCATGCCAACCGACACCGCACCGTCCGCCGAGGCGGCGGCGCGCGTCACGCCGATGATGGAGCAATATCTTGAAATAAAGGCCGCCAATCCCGGACTGTTGCTGTTCTACCGGATGGGCGATTTCTACGAGCTGTTCTTCGAGGACGCCGAAATTGCCTCGCGCGCGCTCGGCATCATGCTGACCAAACGCGGCAAGCACCAGGGCATGGACATCCCGATGTGCGGCGTGCCGGTGGAACGCTCCGAGGATTATCTGCATCGCCTGATCGCATCCGGCCACCGTGTCGCGGTGTGCGAGCAGATGGAGGACCCGGCCGCGGCGCGGGCGCGCGGCAACAAAAGCGTGGTGCGCCGCGACGTGGTGCGGCTGGTGACGCCGGGCACGCTGACCGAAGACACCTTGCTGGATGCGCGGACCAACAATTACCTGCTGGCGATCGCGCGGGCGCGTGGCTCCGCGGGCGGCGACCGCATTGGGCTGGCCTGGATCGACATTTCGACTTCCGAATTCATGGTCACGGAATGCTCGACCGGCGAACTCGCCGCGACCTTGTCGCGGATCAATCCCAATGAGGTCGTTGTCACCGACGCGCTGTATGGCGATCCGGACCTCGGCCCGTTGCTGCGCGAACTCCCTGCAGTGACGCCGCTGACCCGCGACGTGTTCGACAGCGCCACGGCCGAGCGGCGGCTGTGCGATTATTTCGCGGTCGTCACCATGGACGGCCTCAGCGCGATGTCGCGGCTGGAAGCGACCGCCGCAGCGGCCGCCGTCACCTATATCGACCGCACCCAGGTGGGCAAGCGCCCGCCGCTGTCGCCGCCGGCGCGCGAGGCCGCCGGCACCACCATGGCGATCGATCCTGCCACCCGCGCCAATCTCGAACTGACGCGGACGCTCAGTGGCGAGCGGCGCGGATCGCTGCTCGACGCCATCGACTGCACCGTGACCCCGGCCGGGTCGCGGCTGCTGGCGCAAAGGCTGGCGGCGCCGCTGACCGACAGTACGGGAATCGCGCGCCGGCTCGATGCGATCGCGGCATTCGTCGCCAACACCGCGGTTCGCGACCAACTCCGCACCACGCTGCGAGCGGCACCCGACATGTCGCGCGCGCTGGCACGCCTGTCCGTGGGACGCGGCGGCCCGCGCGATCTGGCGGGGCTACGCGACGGCATCCTTGCGGCCGATCAGGCGCTGGCGCAGCTTGCGGGCCTTGACGATCCGCCGCAGGAGATCGCCGCGGTGATGGCGGCACTGCGGCGGCCATCGCGGGAGCTGGCGCGCGAATTCGAGCGTGCGCTGGCCGAGCAATTGCCGCTGATCAAGCGCGACGGCAGTTTCGTGCGCGAAGGCTATGAGCCGGCGCTCGACGAGACCCGCAATCTGCGCGACGCCTCGCGGCTCGTCGTCGCCGCGATGCAGGCGCGCTATGCCGACGCGACCTCCGTCAAGGGCCTGAAAATCCGCCACAACAACGTGCTCGGCTATTTCGTCGAGGTCACGGCGCAGCACGGCGACAAGCTGATGACGCCGCCGTTGAACGCGACCTTCATCCATCGCCAGACCCTGGCGGGCCAGACCCGCTTCACGACCGCGGAACTCGGCGAGATCGAAGCCAAGATCGCCAATGCCGGCGACCGCGCGCTCGGGCTGGAACTGGAAATCTTCGAGCGGCTGTGCGCGCTGGCGATCGCCGCCAGCGACGATCTGCGCGCCGCCGCGCATGCGTTTGCGATCCTCGACGTCGCGACCGCACTGGCAAAGCTCGCGGTCGACGATAATTATGTACGGCCGGAGGTCGATGGCTCACTCGGCTTTGCCATCGAAGGCGGCCGCCATCCGGTGGTCGAGCAGGCGTTGAAGCGCGACGGCCAGCCGTTCATCGCCAATGCCTGCGACCTATCGCCGGGGCCGGGACAGACGTCAGGCCAGATCTGGCTGATCACCGGCCCGAACATGGCGGGTAAATCGACCTTCCTGCGCCAGAACGCGCTGATCGCGCTGATGGCGCAGACCGGCTGCTTCGTGCCGGCGGCGCGGGCGCGCATAGGAATCGTCGACCGGCTGTTCTCGCGCGTCGGCGCGGCGGACGATCTGGCGCGCGGCCGCTCCACCTTCATGGTGGAGATGGTGGAAACCGCCGTCATCCTCAACCAGGCCAGCGAACGGTCGCTGGTGATCCTCGACGAGATCGGCCGCGGCACCGCGACCTTCGACGGGCTGTCGATCGCCTGGGCGGCGATCGAACATCTGCACGAGGCCAATCGCTGCCGCGCGCTGTTCGCGACGCATTATCATGAACTCACCGCGCTCTCCGCCAAACTGGCGCGGCTGTTCAACGCCACCGTGCGGGTCAAGGAGTGGCAGGGCGACGTGGTGTTCCTGCATGAGGTGCTGCCGGGCTCGGCCGATCGCTCCTACGGCATTCAGGTCGCGAAACTCGCAGGCCTGCCCGCACCGGTGATCGCGCGCGCCAAATCGGTGCTGGCGAAGCTGGAGGCGCAGGACCGCGGCCAGACCGCGCGCGCGCTGGCCGACGACCTGCCGCTGTTCGCGGTGCCGTCGCGCGCCGCCGCCGAGGCGGCACCGCCGAGCGAAGCCGAACAACTGGTCGAAGCCGTGAAGGCGCTGCATCCGGACGAGATGTCGCCGCGCGACGCGCTGGAGGCGTTGTATGCGCTGAAGGCGAAATTGCTGAAGCCATGATTGAGCCCGTCATTCCGGGATGGTGCGCTAGCACCAGACCTCAGATGTGCAATTGCACATCGGGGAATCTCGAGATTCCGGGCTCGATGCTTCGCATCGCCCCGGAATGACGAACTTACCGCCCGAGCTGTCTCCGCCCGATCCACCACAGCCCGAGATTCCAGACCACGCAGGTCATGAGCGCAAGGCTGAGTGCGATCGCTGAGCCGAACCGAAGCACGACGACCTGTAGCACTGCGATTGCGATGCCCAATCCCAGCAGGCCCCAGCCGCTGTTCGCAATCACGGCCGCGGTCGCCGGCCCACCGATGCGCGGGTGCAGGATCAGCATCATGCTGGAGAATACCACCGGGAACAGCGCGACCGTTCCGCTCACGCCGGGGCCGACCCAGCCTGACAGGGTGGTGACGACAGCCACCAGCGTCGCCACCAGTGCAGCGCGCAGCGGGATGTCGTACCAGCGCCGCGTGATCAGCGGCATTTTGACGTGGCGGAAGTGTCGCAGCAGCGGCAGGCTGACGGCAAACGCGATCGCATTGGCGATGAGGCCGCTCGCAAGCGACCACGGGATCAGTCGCGCCAGCGCGGCCAGCGCAATCCAGACCGCGATGGCGCCCCCGGTACTGACCACCGCATTTCGGCGCTGCGCCAGCACCACATAGGTCAGCCCCATCAGGATCGTCGCGGCGTTGATCGGCAGGCTCGCCAGCGCGCCCTGGGCGATGAAGCCGGCATCGTGATCGAGTGCCAGAAACACATAAGAGGGGCCGGCGGAAAACGGCAGCGTCGCCACCAGGGCGCCGATCACCGGGCCCGACCGTTCGGTGATGAAGGATGCCGTCACCACGAACGCGGCCGCCACCGCCATGCGCAGCCCGAGCGTCAGGATGAAAGTGAGTTCGGGAGACATCAGAGCCGGAACGCTTTCTTGCCCTCCCCTGAAGGGGTCGAGACGAGCGAAGCTCGCTCTCTGGGTCGACGCGAATGAAATGAGCGGCGGGGTGGGGTGGCAGTCTCTCGGTTCGATCAGTGCCCGAGTTGAGAGATCACCCCACCCCGGCTCACATTTCGCTGCGCTCGATGTGAGCCGACCCTCCCCCTCCAGGGGAGGGTGACGGTGCTACCTTCAAACCCGCTGCATCGTCACCGAAACCTTCGGGCCGTTTCTGATGGTCTGGTAGACCACGCAATAGCGCTCGGTGAGTTTCAGCAGCAGGTCGAGTTTGTCCTGTGGCGCCGCTGTATCGACGTCGAAACGCAGGCGGATTTCGGCAAACCCGACCGGCGCCTCCTTGTCGACGCCGAGCGTGCCGCGAAAATCGAGATCGCCCTCGGCAGTCACGATGCCGGTTTTCAGCGGGATCTCGATCGCGGTCGCCACCGATTTCAGGGTGACGCCGGCGCAGGCGACCAGCGCTTCCAGCAGCATGTCGCCGGAACACAATTCAAGCCCGGAACCTCCGGTGGCCGGATGCAGGCCGGCCACCGCCAGCGCGCGGCCGGTCTCGACCTTGCAGGCGATGCCCTCATTGTCGATCGAGCCCTTGGCCTTCAGCGTGATGAACGCGGCTTTCGGATCGGATTTGTATTTGTCCTTGATCGGGGCCTGCGTGGCGCGGAGTTCGGCGGCGTCCATTTTTACGCTCCAGAATTGGTGTTGCGTCGGATGTAATGAAAGATCGCGCCGATGTCACTATTTGGTCTGTTTGGTGATTGTTCGGGCTCCCAAAACACTTTTTTTATTTCAACTCGTTATTAGCTGTTCCGACGAGAAATGGGCATTCCTGCTGCACTGCGATGAGAACGCGGTGGTTTGAAGCCGGGGGAATGCATTTGGACCCGCTGTTATCTTTGCAATGTCCCGTGACAGGGCCGGCGCCGTCCGATATCCGGGTAGGTTATGGACATCGTCGTTACCCACGCCCGACCCGAGGCCGACGAACGTTTCGATACCGCGCGGATCACCGCCGCGGTCGATGCGCTCGCGGCGGAGCATGCCGGCCGCGAGGATATGTTCCGTGCCGCGGTGGCGAAATTGCTGAAGGCCGAGCTGGTCGCGGCCCGCGCCACCGCGCAGGCCATCCTGCTGAAGGATCGTCACGGGCGACGCTGCGCCGAACGATTGTGTTTCGTGCAGGACGAAATCATCCGCATCCTGTTCTCGGCGGCCACGCGTCATCTCTATCACTCGCCGATCCCCTCGGGCGCCGAGCGCATGGCGGTCGTCGCCACCGGCGGCTATGGCCGCGGCTTGATGGCGCCGGAATCCGACATCGATCTGTTGTTCATCCTGCCCTACAAGCAAACCGCCTGGGGCGAGCAGGTTGCCGAAGCCATTCTGTATTGCCTGTGGGACATGGGATTGAAGGTCGGCCACGCCACGCGTTCGGTCGATGAATCGATCCGGCAGGCGCGCGGCGACATGACGATCCGCACAGCGATTCTCGAAACCCGGTTCCTGACCGGGGACCAGCCGCTCTACAATGAGCTGGTGGCGCGGTTCGACAAGGATGTGGTGCAGGGCACCGCCGCCGAATTCGTCACCGCCAAACTGGCCGAGCGCGAGGAGCGGCACCGCCGCGCCGGGCAGTCGCGCTATCTGGTCGAGCCCAACGTCAAGGACGGCAAGGGCGGCCTGCGCGACCTGCACACGCTGTTCTGGATCGCGAAATATGTCTACCGCGTGCGCGAGACCGATGAATTGCTCGAACGCGGCGTGTTCGACGCGCAGGAATACCGCACCTTCCGCCGCTGCGCCGATTTCCTGTGGTCGGTCCGCTGCAATATCCATTTCTTCTCGGGCCGCGCCGAGGAGCGGCTGTCATTCGACATGCAGCGCGAGATCGCGATCCGGCTCGGATATACCTCGCATCCGGGCATGCAGGATGTCGAACGCTTCATGAAGCACTATTTCCTGGTCGCCAAGGAAGTCGGCGACCTCACCGCGATCCTGTGCGCCAAGCTGGAAGATCAGCAGGCCAAGCCGGCACCGGTGCTCTCCCGGATGATGGCGCGGTTACGGCCGAGCGCCAACCGGCGGCGGGTGCCCGACAGCGACGACTTCATCATCGACAACAACCGCATCAATCTCGCCACGCCCGATGTCTTCAATCATGATCCGGTCAATCTGATCCGGATCTTCCGGCTGGCACAGAAGAACAATCTCGCGTTCCATCCGGATGCCATGCGCACCGCGACGCGCTCGCTCAAGCTGATCAACACCCAGCTGCGCGACGATCCGGAAGCCAACCGGCTGTTCATGGAGATCCTGACCTCGAACGGCGCGGAGATCGTGCTGCGGCGCATGAACGAGGCCGGCGTGCTCGGCCATTTCATCCGCGCCTTCGGCAAGATCGTGTCGATGATGCAGTTCAACATGTATCACCACTACACCGTAGATGAGCATCTGTTGCGCTGCGTCGGCTACCTGCAGGAGATCGAACGCGGCGGCAACGACGAATTCATCGTCGCCAGCGATCTGATGCGCAAGATTCGTCCCGAACACCGCGCCGTGATCTACATCAGCGTGCTGCTGCACGACATCGCCAAGGGCCGCCCGGAGGATCACTCGATTGCCGGGGCGAAAGTGGCGCGACGGCTGTGCCCGCGGCTCGGCTTCAGCGCCGCCGATACCGAGCTGGTGGCGTGGCTGATCGAACAACATCTGACGATGTCCACGGTGGCGCAATCGCGCGATTTGTCGGACCGCAAGACCATCGAGAATTTCGCGGCCGTGGTGCAATCGGTCGAGCAGATGAAGCTGTTGACGATCCTGACCACCGCCGATATCCGCGGCGTCGGTCCCGGGGTCTGGAACGGCTGGAAGGCGCAGCTGTTGCGCACGCTATATTACGAAACCGAGCCGGTGCTGACCGGCGGCTTCTCCGAGGTCAACCGGGCGCGGCGCATTGCGATGGCGCAGTCGGAGTTTCGCGCCGCGTTCACGGAATGGCCGGAGCAGGAACTCAATGCCTATGTCGGGCGGCATTATCCGGCCTACTGGCTCAAGGTCGAACTGGCGCGCAAGATCCGCCATGCCCGCTTCCTGCGCGCCAGCGAACAGGCCGGGCACAAGCTCGCGATCAATGTCGGCTTCGACGAGGCGCGCGGCGTCACCGAACTCACCATCCTCGCCATCGACCATCCCTGGCTATTGTCGATCATCGCCGGCGCCTGCGCTTCGGCGGGCGCCAATATCGTCGACGCGCAGATCTATACCACCACCGACGGGCGCGCCCTCGACACCATCGCGATATCAAGGGAATACGATCGCGACGAGGACGAGGGACGGCGCGCGACCCGGATCGGCGAGATGATCGAGGACGTGCTGGAAGGCAAATTGCGCCTGCCCGAAGCGGTGGCGCGCCGCAATGGCCGCGGCAAGGCGCGGCCGTTCGTGGTCGAGCCGGAAGTCACCGTCAACAATCAGTGGTCGGACCGCTACACCGTGATCGAGGTCTCCGGCCTCGACCGGCCGGGCCTGCTGTACCAATTGACCACGGCAATCTCGAAACTCAATCTCAACATCGCCTCGGCCCATGTCGCGACCTTCGGCGAGCGTGCCCGCGACGTGTTCTACGTCACTGATTTGCTGGGCGCGCAGATCAACGCGCCGACGCGGCAGGCAGCTATCAGGAGCGCGCTGACCCATTTGCTCGCCAACGACGAGACCGTGGCCTGACCGGGGCCTTAAGAATTCGGGGCCTTCAGAATTGGGTGATCGGCTCCAGCGCCTCGCCGCTGCGCAACGCCCGTAACGGCGCGGTGTCGCAATAGACCCGCTCGTCACTGATCTTGCCGTCCCGGAAACGGAACTTGTCGACCCCGCGCCAGTCAAACCGGGCGCCGTTGACGATACGGGTGGTCTGCCACTCGATGACCACGACGTCGCCGCGCGAGGTCCAGTCCAGCAATTGCCAAACGAAATCCGGCG
>Ga0302311_10004077_pt1 | contig 15829 bp, 14 predicted proteins | sample III_Palsa_N1_3_FD_200449 | JGI IMG/M metagenome (GOLD analysis project Ga0302311, IMG submission 200449) | Peat permafrost microbial communities from Stordalen Mire near Abisko, Sweden - III_Palsa_N1_3 | ecosystem: Environmental > Terrestrial > Soil > Palsa > Peat permafrost | place: Sweden... | reverse complement strand
CCGCCGATGTGCAGATAGCCGGTGGGGCTGGGGGCGAAGCGCGTGACAACCGGGGGCGTGACTGACATTGGGCGAAGATCGGGAACGAAGTCGCTGAAAGTCGGCGATTTTACCCCATTGGGGGCCGCAGACCCCGCGTTCCGCGCCCGGTATTTCCGAACCGCGATGGAATCTTGCGGCAGAAATCAGGTCTTAACATTGGAAACGCACCAGCACGGAACAGCTTGGGGCGCATTGTGATCCGCGATTGCCGGATCCGGTTAAAAGGATAGAACCATGCAAAAAGCCATCGTTGGCTTGCTGTCGGGCTTCGCCGTATTTCTGGCCGCCTGTTCTCCGCAACAGCCCCCCAATCAGAACCAGGCTGCCTCGTCGGGCAGCGACGTCGCCCCGGCGGCGTCGACCGCGAGCCCGGCCGCTCCGGCGGTCGCCACGGCCCCCGAATCGGCTCCGGCCGCCACGGAGTCCAGCGCCGATAACGGCACTTACGCCGATGCCGGCGCTTACGCACCCCAGGCCGCGGCACAACCGGACGTGGCATACACCGCACCCGATGTCCAGGTGACAACCCCGCCGCCGCCGCTGCCGGTGTATGAGCAGCCGCCTTGCCCAGCCCCGGGCTATATCTGGACACCGGGCTATTGGCGCTATGGCGAGGACGGATATTTCTGGGTGCCCGGCACCTGGGTGCTTGCGCCGCAGCCCAACTATCTGTGGACGCCGGGCTTCTGGGGCTTCGTCGGCGCCGTCTTCGTCTTCCACACCGGATACTGGGGGCCCCATGTCGGGTTTTACGGCGGCGTGAATTACGGCCACGGCTACGGCGGCTCCGGCTACGAAGGCGGACGCTGGAATGGCGGGAGGTTCGAGTACAACACCGCCGTCAACAACGTCAACACCACCGTCATTCACAACACCTACAACAAGACCGTGATCAACAACGTCACGGTCAACAACATCAGCTACAACGGCGGTAACGGCGGCATCAACGCCCGGCCAACTCCTGCTGAAGCGGCGGCGCAGAACGAAGCGCGCTTCCACCTGACCAACGAGCAGGCCCAGCAGGAAAGGGCAGCCAGCACCAACCGCGCGCAGTTCGCGTCGGTCAATCACGGCCGTCCGGCGGTCATGGCCATGGAACGGCCGGCCTATCGCCCGCCCGCCGGCGCCGCCAGACCGCAGCCGGCCCAGGAAGCACCACGGGAAGCACCGCGGATGGAACAGCCAGCACGACCCGCCGCGGCGCCGCGCCCGGAGCCGCAGCGCGCACCGGAAGCCCGGCCGGCGCCGCAACAGCGCGAACCGGCTGCACGACCAACGCCGCAGCCCGAGCGCAGGGAAGCCCCGCCACCGCGCCAGGAACCGCGCCCGGAACCGCAGCCGCAGCGCGCCGCTCCCAGGCCCGCGCCCGCGGAGCGTCCCGCCCCGGAACACCGGGCGGCTCCGCCGCCCAGGCCGCAGCCCCAACACCCGCTGCCTCACGAAGAGCACAAGCCGCCGGAGCATTGAGCAACAGCGGTGAGGCGAGCGGTGCCGATAGGCTGAGCGCGGACGAAGTGCCGGAGCGAGCTTGCTGCGGCTGCTAAAATAGCGCTTCCGCGAATTCGCGGAAGCGCGGCGCTCTCCTGCTTCCTAGTGTCATGACCAGTCTTTTCGTCGAACAGCTCACCGTCATCGATTGCGCCTATCTGGACGCGCAGCGCGGGCTGGTGGGCGAAAGCTGGATTGTCGACATCGAGCTGGAGGGCGATCTCGACGACCAGTCGATGGTGCTGGATTTCGGCGAGGTGAAAAAGCGGCTGAAGCGCGCCCTGGACGGCAGCGCCGATCACACCCTGATCGTCCCGGCCCGCCATCCCGGTCTCAGGCTGCAACGAGGGGCCGAACGCATCAGCCTGGAGTTTCACGGCCCCGCCGCCGGGCCGATCGAGCACCACGCGCCGCCGCAGGCGCTGACCCTGCTCGACGCGGCGCATGTGGACAGCGCCAGCCTGGCGGCCCATCTGCAGCCGATCCTGGCGCAGGAAGTGCCCGCCAACGTCGCCCAGGTGCGCCTGCACCTGCGCCATGAGCGCATCGACGGGGCGTATTACCACTACACCCATGGCCTGAAAAAGCACGCCGGCCAATGCCAGCGCATCGCCCACGGCCACCGCTCGCGCCTGCACATCCAGCTCGACGGCCGCCGTGAACCGGCGCTTGAAGCCGCCTGGGCACAGCGCTGGCGGGACATCTACCTGGGCACGCGAGAAGATCTGCTGCAGCGGCACAACGGCCGCCTGCGCTTCGGCTATACCGCCGCCGAAGGCACCTTCGAGCTGGAGCTGCCGGAAAGCCGCTGCGAGCTGCTTGCGACCGACACCACGGTGGAGCGCATCGCCGAATACCTGGCGGCGGGCACAGCGGCACAGCACCCGGGGAGCAGCGTCGAGATTCGCGCTTACGAGGGCGTGATGAAGGGCGCTCTCGCCAGGGGGAACGCGAATCCTCCCGGCCGGTCCAAATAGTCGCGCCGGAGCGTAATAAGCTGTGGACGGCGCAGAATGAGGATCATGAGAGGATCATGAAGGGCAGCCGAAAACTACGCGTTCTGCTGATCGCGGCCCTGTCCTGGCTGGCCGCGGGCTGCGTCGTGGACCCTTATGCCCCCGGCTACGACTACGGTTATGGTTATGGCCCCGATCCCGGCTACGCCGGTTATACGGAGGCCTATTACGACCCCGCCTGGGGACCGTATTACGGCCCGCTGTTCTGGCCGGACTATTCGTTTTACCCGGTTTGCAGCCCGTTTTGCGGCGGTTTCTATTCCTATGCGGGCTCTTATTACCCGGGTTACCCCTACGGCGGGCCCGGCTGGCGGGGTGGCCATCCCTGGGGCGGCGGCTGGCCCGGTCCGGGCCATTACAGCGGCGGGCCAGGCTTTGGTCCAGGGCACGGATTCAGTCCAGGCCGCTACGCCGGCGGCCCAGGATTTGGTTCGGGCCGCTACGGCGGCCCGGGCGGCCGGTCGGGGATGCGCGCGCCGATGGCCGGGCGCAGCCACTCGTTCGCCCATTCCCGCATGCGTTAGGGCCTGTCAACGCCTATTGGATCGCTGCGTTGCTGCTCAAAATCGCGTCAGGCAAGGCGGAGGCCCCGGCCATGGTGAATCCATGGCCAGGGCTGACAACGCAGCCTGGCGCGATTTTGGGCGCAACCCGAAGGGACGGGGCCATTTTTGCGCATTACTGCGCCGGCCAGTGCTTGCATGGAATCACCATGCCGCGCCCTGTCCGATTTGCACTGCGCAAAAATGACCTCCGTCGCAGCGACCCAATAGGCGTTGACAGGCCCTAAGACATTCAGCCATGCCGGAAACAGCCCCCTTTGTGCTATAAAGACGCCCCGCAAGTACCCCGCCAGCCATGAGCAACAAGGCCGAAGCCAACATCCCGTTCTCCGCCCGCGTCTCCATCGAACAGGTCGAGGAAGGCACCGAGCTGGCGCCGAAGTTCGACGAGCACGGCCTCATCGCCTGCGTCACCACCGCCGCCGGCAGCGGCGAGGTGCTGATGCTGGGCTACATGAACGAAGAGGCGCTGAAGCGCACCATCGCCACCGGCGAGGCGCATTACTACTCCCGTTCGCGGCAGGTGCTGTGGCACAAGGGCGCCACCAGCGGCCTGGTACAGAAAGTGGTGGAACTGCGCATCGACGACGACCAGGACGCGGTGTGGCTGCGGGTGGAGATTCCGGGCGACGCCAGCTGCCACGTCGGCTACCGCTCCTGCTTCTACCGCTCGGTGCCGGTCGGCCCCGGCGATTTCGGACGCGTGCTGAAGTTCGAGGAAAGCGAGAAGGTGTTCGATCCCAAGCAGGTTTACGGCGACGCGCCGAATCCGACCAAACTTTAAGCGGCCGAGGCTGGGACACCGGTCCTGCCTGCTTCATCCAGGCCCGCTTCACCCAGGATCGAGCAGCCGCGGCCCGGAGCCCTGCGCCGCAAGCCGGTCACCGGGATTGCGCAACGGGCAGGTCTTCATCGACAGGCAGCCGCAGCCAATGCAGTCGTCGAGATGGTTGCGCAGTTTCAACAGCGTATCGATGCGCCGGTCCAATTCCTCCCGCCATACGGCCGACAGGCGCTCCCAGTCCTCAGCGGTGGGCGGCCGCGACCCGGGCAAGGCCGCCAGCGCCGCGCGGATCGCCTGGAGCGAAAGACCCAGGCGCTGCGCCACCTTGATCAGCGCCACGCGGCGCAGCACGCCGCGCGGATAGCGCCGCTGATTGCCGGCATTGCGCCAGCTCCGAATCAGGCCCTGGGCCTCGTAGTAATGCAGGGCTGACACCGCCACGCCGCTGCGCGCCGCCACCTGCCCCACGCCGAGTTCGGCCTCGTCTCCGCCGCTGCGCCGGATCCTGGCCATAGCGCTCCCCTTGACCTCAAGTTAAGTTGAGGTTTTACAGTAGCGCTCACAACTTGGAAAGAGGGGCCGGGATTGTTCGCCGCTCTTTCCAGCCGCCCACTTCAACGAAGATTCAGGAGTCGCCATGGAAACCATAGCTGCAAACGCACCGCTGGTCGTGGTCAACGTGTTCACGCCCAAGCCCGGCAAACTCGAGGATTTCATCGCCGCCCAGGCCGCCGGCCTGACGCGGCTGCGCGGCAGGATTCCGGGGCTGCGCGGCGGCCGTCTGTACCGCGCCGAGGATGGCAGTCGGGCGCTGCTGGTCAGCGCCTTCGACAGCCAGGCCAAGTTGGACGAGTGGCTGGCCAGCGCGGCATTCGCCGAGCACCGCGCCAATCTCACGCCCTTCGTCGAGCGCTCAGAAGCGATGCGCTACAGAATGGTGTACGAGGCGGGTAGCCTTTAAGCCGGCCGCGGCGGCAGGGGCTGTCGTGCCGGCGCCGATCGGTCCACACTGGCCCACCGTCAAGTTCATCCGTGGAGTGCCGGCATGTCGGAAAACAAGGTTGCGGTGGTGCTGGGAGTTGGCGCGGTGGAAGGCCTGGGCACGGCGGTCGCCCTGCGTTTCGCCCGCGAGGGCTATACCGTCGTGGTGGCCGGCCGCACCGGCAAAAATCTCGACATCGTGGTGCAACAGGTCCGGGATCGGGGCGCGGTCGCCCACGCGGCGGTTACCGATGCCACCTCCGAGGATCAGGTCATTGCATTGCTGGAGTTGGCCGGAACATTCGGCCGGGTGGAAGCCGCGATCTACAACGCCGGCGGCAACAACCCGCAAAGCAGCCTCAAGACCAGCGGCCAATTCTTCGAGGAGCAATGGCGTGTCGGCACCTACGGCGGCTTCCTCTTCGCCCGCGAGGCGGTGAAAGCCATGCTGCCGCACGAGCGCGGCACCCTGCTCTTCACCGGCGCCTCGGCCTCACTCCGGGGACGACCCAATTTCGTCGCCTTCGCTTCGGCCAAGGCTGGGCTGCGCGCGGTCAGCCAGTCCTTCGCCCGCGAGTTCGGTCCCAAGGGCATTCATGTGGCGCATGTGGTGATTGACGGCGCCATCGACGGCCAGCGCATCAATACCCTGGTGCCGCAGCTGGCGCAGATGAAAGGTGAAGGCGGCCTGCTCAATCTTGCGGCCATCGCCGAGAGTTACTGGCAGCTGCATGTGCAGCACCGCTCGGCCTGGTCGCAGGAGATTGACCTGCGGCCGTTCAAGGAGCCGTTCTAGCGAGCTGCACTTCGCCATCTGTCATCCTGAGCGCAGCGAAGGATCTGGCCTTGGCGCAGAGCCAGATCCTTCGCTGCGCTCAGGATGACACGTGCCAGCGCATCCACCCGATCTCAATTCAAATCAAGCGGCACCGGTTCCGCCGGCTCGCGCCACAGGCGCGGGTGATCGGCGCGCCAGTCGCCCACTTCGCCGGGGCCGTCCTTGGTGACACGCACGGAGATTGCACCGCCATTGCCGGTCATGTGCAGCTCGGCGCCCTCTGCCAGATAGCGCTCGACCACCGGCTCACGCGGAAACTGGAAGCGGTTGTGCCAGCCGGCGGGAAAGATCACCAGCTGCGGCTGTACCGCGTCGATGAAGGGCTGGGTGGATGAGGTCTTGCTGCCGTGATGCCCGGCCAGCAATACATCCGCACGCAACTTGTCGGGCATGTCCGCCAGCAGGCGCTTTTCCATCGGCGCCTCGATATCGGCGGGCAGCAGGGCGGCGTGGCTGCCGGCGCTGATGCGCAGCACGCAGCCGCCGTTGTTGCGCCAGTAGCGGTCGGACTTGCTGTGCAGGGGCAAGGCGGAATTCGCATCGGGCGGAGCATCCGCCGGCGGACTGAGGATTTCGAAGGCGACGCCGTCCCAGTTCCAGCTCTGCCCGGCGCGGCAGGGCGCGTTCGACAGGGCGCCGATCTCGCGATCCACTTCCAGCAGGCGCCGCACCGCCGGCGCGCCGCCGCGGTGGTCGAGGTCGGCATGCGAGATGATCATCAGATCCAGCTCGTGCACGCCCTCGCCGAGCAGGTAGGGCACCACCACCGAGCGCCCGGCGTCGGAAATGTCCTCGAAAGCCGGGCCGGCGTCGAACAACAGGGTGTGCTGCGCCGTGCGCACCACCACGGCCAGGCCCTGCCCCACGTCCAGGGCGGTGAGCTGGAAGCCCTCGCGCGGCGCGCGATCCAGCGGCAGGAACAGGGGCAGAAAACACAGTGCGGCGAAGCCGCGCAGCGGCAGGCCACGCGGCGCCAGCAACAGGACCATGCCCAGCAATGCCAGCAGCAGCAAGGCAGGCGGCGGACTGGCCGCTATCCAGGCCCCCGGCGCATGGGCGGCGGCCCAGCCCAGGGCCTCGCGCACCCAGAAAATGCCCTGGGCAACCCAGCCCAGCAGGGGCACGCCGAGCGGCGGCCAGAGCCAGGCCAAACCGAGCGCCACCAGCAGGGCGGGCAGCAACAAGGTGAACAACGGCACCACCGCCAGATTGGCCAGCGGCCCGATCCAGCCACCGCCCTGGAAGAAATAGAAGGTCAGCGGCAGCAGCACCAGGCTCAAGGTGAGTTGCAGCACCAGCAATTCACGCCAGCGGCGATGCGGACCAAGCCGCCCGGAGATGACGTAGAAAATCGCCGCGACCGCGGTGAACGACAGCCACAACCCGGGGCTGAGCAACGCCAGCGGGCTAGCGGAGACGATCAGGAACCAGGCCAGGGCCAGCGCGCGCGGCAGCAGCGCGGGGCGGTCCAGCCACAGCGCGGCGAAGCCGAACAGCAGCATCAGCAGGGCGCGCTGCGCCGGCGGCTCGAAGCCGGACATCAGGGCATAGACGACGGCCGCCAGCACCGCGCCCAGCATCGCCGCCTTCTGCGCCGGCAGCCGCAGGCACAGTGCCGGAAACGCCGCCCACATCCAGCGCAGCACGAAGAACACCGCGGCCACCACCATGCCGATGTGGAGTCCGGCTATTGCCATCAGGTGGGATGTGCCGGTGACCCTGAAGGTATCCCAGTCCTGCTCCTGCAGCAGCGAGCGGTCACCCACCGCCAGGCCCGCCACCAGGCCCAGGGCCGGATTGCCGGGCAGCCATTGCTCCAGGCGGTTCACCACCTGCTGGCGGGCGCGCAGCAGCCAGTAACCCGAATGGTCATCGCAGGGATTGCTGTCGCGCACCGTGGCGGTGGCGCCGATGCCCTGCTCGAACAGCCACTGCTCGTAGTCGTATCCGCCGGGATTGAGCAGGCCGTGCGGCGCGCGCAGGCGCAGCTTGAGAGTCCAGCAATCGCCGCCCTGCAGCCTGTGCTCGCCGCGGTACCAGGAGACGCGGATCAGCCGCGGCAGGGCCGCAGCTTCAGCACCCGAGTCGACATTGGCCTGGGGACTGAACAGGAAGCGCCAGTCGTGCTTGAGCGCGGCTTCAGCGTCCGGCCCCTCGCCCTCCTCGGCGCTGTCTTCCTTCACACCCGCGGAGAGCCGCCTTTCGGGCAGGGAGGCGATGCGGCCCTGCACCACGACCTCTTCGTCGCTGTCCGCCAGAGGCCAGCGCTCGTCGATCGCGCCCTGCGCGCGCCAGGTGGCGAGCAGCAGGCCCAGCACCGCCATGGCGTAGTAGCGGCGCCAGCGCCAAGGGAGCAGCGCCGGCAGGCACAGGGCTGCCAGCCAGGGCAAGCCGGGAATCGATGGCAGGGCCAGCAGCGCCAGCGCGCCGGCGGTGAACAGCGCAACGGCCGGCAACAGCGGATCGCGCGGCGCCGCCGCGCTGGCTACGCTCGCAGCGGCTTCAGGCCGCTGGCGCACCCGCTTCTATGCCCGCTTCGGCAGGAGCGCCGTTGTAAGGCCGCAGGCTGCCCCCTTCGAGCTGCCAGATGCGGTCCATGCGCGCCGCCAGCCGCATGTCGTGGGTGACGACGACCAGGCTGGTGCCGAGTTCGCGGTTCAGCTCCAGCATCAGATCGAACACCGTGGCGGCGGTGCGCGTGTCGAGGTTGCCGGTGGGCTCGTCGGCCAGCACGCAGGCCGGCCGCGTCACCAGCGCGCGGGCCACCGCGGCGCGCTGGCGCTCGCCGCCGGACAGCTCGCCCGGCTTATGCTCCAGCCGTTCGCCCAGGCCGACGCGCTTGAGCAGGGCCGCCGCCACTTCGAGCGCCTGCTGGCGCGGCATGCGCCGGATCATCAGGGGCATGGCCACGTTTTCCTGCGCGGTGAATTCCGCCAGCAGATGGTGGAACTGGTAGACGAAGCCGAGCGCCTCGTTGCGCAGCTTGCCGCGGGCGGCGTCGGACAGGCCGCTCATCTTCTGGCCCGCCACCCACACCTCGCCCGTGGTCGGTGCGTCGAGGCCGCCGAGCAGGTGCAGGAAGGTGCTCTTGCCGGCACCGGAAGCGCCGACCACGGCGACTCTCTCGCCCTTGGCCAGGGTGAAGTCGATGCTGCTGAACACCTGCATGTGCAGGCGCCCGTCGTCGAAGGTCTTGCCCAGGCCCTGGCAGGCGATGACGGAATTGGCGTGCGGATTATTCATAGCGCAGGGCCTCGGCCGGCTGCACCCGCGAGGCGCGCAAGGCCGGATAGAGTGTGGACAGCAGGCCCAGGGCCAGCGACAGCAGGCTGATGCGGATCACGTCGTGGGCGGTGAGCTGCGACGGCAGGTCGCTGATGTAGTAGATGCTGGGATCGAGGAACTGGTGGCCGGTGGCCGCCTGCAGCAGCGGCATCAGGGTCTCGACATTGAGCGCCAGGGTCACGCCCAGCGCCACGCCGAGCACGGTGCCGACGATGCCGATGATCGAGCCCTGCATCATGAAGATCACCATGATCGAGCGCGGCGTGGCGCCGAGGGTGCGCAGGATGGCGATGTCGGCCTGCTTCTCCTGCACCACCATCACCAGGGTGGAAACGATGTTGAAGGCGGCGATGCCGACCAGCAGCGACAGGATCAGGAACATCACCGTCTTCTCGGTGGCGACGGCGCGGAAGAAGTTGGCGTGCTCGCGGGTCCAGTCGCTGATGTAGACCAGCTGCGGCAGCTGCTGCGCGATCTGCCGCGCCACTTCCGGCGCCTGGAACAGGTCGTGCAGCTTGAGCCGCACGCCGGTGACGCGGTCGCCCATGCGGTACAGGGCGGCGGCGTCCTGGATGTTGATCAGCACCAGGCCGCGGTCGAACTCGTACATGCCGACCTGGAAGATGCCGACCACGTTGAAGCGGCGGAAGCGCGGCAGGATGCCGGCCGGAGTCACCGTGGCCAGCGGGATCATCAGGTCGATCTTGTCGCCGACGCTGGCGTCGAGCTGCTCGGCCAGCTCGGCGCCGAGCACGATGTCGAATTCGCCCGGCTTGAGGTCCTCCAGCTTGCCGGCCTTCATGTGCTGGCCGATCTCGGAGACGGTCTGCTCCGCCGTGGGGTCGATGCCGCGCAGCAGGGTGCCGGACAGGTCCCCGCCCTCGCGCAACATGGCCTCGCCCTCGATATAGGGCGCGGTGGCCTCGACCTTGGGGTTCCTGGCGGCCAGGCTGGCCAGGTCCTGCCAGTTGTCGATGCCCACGCCCGGCCGGTAGATGATGGCGTGCGAGGCCATGCCGAGGATGCGGGTGCGCATCTCGCTCTCGAAGCCGTTCATCACCGACAGCACCACGATCAGCGTCGCCACGCCAAGGGCGATGCAGATCATCGAGGTGGCCGAAATGAACGAGATGAAATGGTTGCGGCGCTTGGCGCGCGTATAGCGCAGGCCGGTCAGCAGCTCGTAGGGAATTCGCATGGTGGTAATAAGGTGATTCCGTCATTAGACCACAGGGCATGGGTACAATGTTCCCCAAATAAAGCCCGTTCCAAGTTCCGAACAATCACCTTGACTCCGACCAGCAATGCAAACCCGTCCGGCCAGCCCTCCGGCTGGGCCGAAAAACACGGTTTGTGGCTATTGCTGGCGCTGCTGGTGCTGGTGACCGTCTATCGCGGCTTGAGCCTGTATTTCGACGGTCTGGATCTGTACGTCGACGAGGCCCAGTACTGGACCTGGGCGCAGAAGCTGGACTGGGGCTATTACTCCAAGCCGCCGGTCATCGCCGCCCTGATCGCCCTGACCACAGCGGCCTGCGGCGACGGCGCCTTCTGCGTCAAGAGCGGGGCCCTGCTGCTCTACCCCCTGGTCACCCTGCTGATCTGGGCCACCGCGCGGCGCCTGTTCGGCGGCCAGGTGGCCTTCTGGAGCGCCCTGGCCTTCCTGCTGCTGCCGGGGGTGTCGCTGTCCTCGCTGATCATCTCCACCGATGTGCCGTTCTTCCTGTTCTGGACGCTGGCGCTGTATGCGTATCTGCGGGCGGTGGAGCTGCCAGTCGGTGCGCCCCTCACCCCGCCATCGGCGTCCGCCGACGGCCCTCCCCTCTCCCGGAGGGAGAGGGGCATAAGTCAGCAGCCTGCGGCCGCCGGTGCTTGGTCTTGGTGGCTACTGGCCGGCGCGGCGGCCGGGCTGGGGCTGCTGACCAAGTACACCATGGTGATCTTCGCCCTGTCGGTGCTGCTGCACCTGGCGTTGACGCCCGCGCTGCGGCGGCATTTCCGCAATCCCCGGCTCTACGCCGCGATGGTTGTGGCCCTGCTGGTGTTCGCACCCAACCTGTGGTGGAACGCGCAGCATGGCTGGCCCACCCTGCGCCATACCGAGGACATCTCGCATCTCAACGGCGAGGCCGGGCTGCACTGGAACCATCTGGGCGAATTCCTCGGCGGCCAGTTCGGGGTGATGGGGCCGGTATTCTTCGCCGCCTGGCTGGCTCTGACCCTGTGGCGCCCGCGCCGCTGGTATGCCGACGAGCGCTACCGCTTCCTGGCCTGCTTCGCCCTGCCCTTCCTCGGCCTGATCAGCCTGCAGGCCCTGGCCGGCCGCGCCAACGCCAACTGGGGCGCGATGGCCTACGCCGGCGCCACCATCTTCCTGGTGGCGCTGCTGCTGCAGCGCGGCCTCACCACCCTGCTGGCGGTGGGCCTGGGGGTGAACCTGCTGCTGATGCCCATCGCGTATCACTTCGACGCCTGGACCCACTACTTCGTGATCGAGCAGGTGGACAAGAGCAACCTGCCGCAGTGCCTGCGCGCCTGGCGCAAATTCGAGGACTGCGGCGAGTTCCTCACCCTGCCCGATCCCTACAAGCGCGTCCGCGGCTGGGCCCAGTTGGGGCGGCAGGCGCAACTGCTGCATTCGCAATACCCCAATACCCTGTTCCTGGGCGACTCGCGCGATGTGCTGGCCGAGCTGATGTATTACGTGCATCCGCATCCGCTCGACGCAGTGCTGTGGAACCCGCGGCATGTGATGGACAGCCACTACGCGCTGAGCACCACCATGGATGACAAGCTCGGCCGCGATTTCCTCTACATTACCGATGCCGACAGGCTGCCGCCGGAAGTGCTGCAGGGCTTCGGCTCGGTCGAGGGCCTGCCGCCGCTGCATGTCACCGTGCACCGCGACTTCGCGCTCGACTACAAGGTCTGGTACCTGCAAGACTTCAAGGGCTACCCGAAGGTGAACCCGTGAGCGCCCAAGCACAAAGCGATAGTTCGATGCTGTCCTGGATCTGGCAGCGCATCCTGCAGGCGCTGCCGGCGGTGCTGATCGCCCTGATCGCGCTGGACCTGACACCAGCCATCGACCTGCGGCTGAGCGGCCTGTTCTACCGCGCCGGCGAAGGCTTTTTCCTCGACCACAGCTGGCCGGCGCAGCTGCTGTACAAGGGCACGCCCTGGCTGATCGGCGCCATCGCCGTGGCCCTGCTGGCCACCCTGGCCTGGGCCAGCCTGGGCCGGCCGGCGCAGGCGCGCCGCATCCGCAACAACGCGGCATTCGCCCTGCTGGTGCTGCTGCTCGGACCCGGCCTGATCGTCAACACCCTGCTGAAGGATCACTGGGGCCGGCCGCGCCCGGAGCAGATCGCCGAGTTCGGCGGCAAGGGCAGCTTCGTGCCGGCGCTGTGGCCGAGCCGGCAGTGCCAGCACAACTGCTCCTTCCCCAGCGGCCATGCCGCCGCCGGTTTCTTCCTCATCACCGGCGCCTGGATCTGGCCGCGGCGGCGCTGGGCCTGGCGCATCGTCGGGATCACCGCCGGCGGTCTGATCGGCTTGGCGCGCATCGCCCAGGGCGGGCATTTCTTCAGCGATGTGCTGGGCGCCCTGATCGTGGTCTGGTTCACCAACGAAATGCTGTACTGGTGGATGCTGCACCGGGGCTGGCTGGAACCGCCGCCCAAGCCGGCGCCCAAGCGCAAGGGCTGAGCGCGCCGGCATCCGCTGCGGGCCGGCGGATGGAGAACTGCATCACAGCGCGCATCATCCGTTTGCCGCGGCCTGCCGTATCTGCAGCATGAACCATCGATTCCTGTTGCGCGGCATCGCCGGCTTGCTGCTGCTGACCGGCGCTGCCAAAGCCAGTGCCAGCGAAAGCGGCATCCCCTGGAAAACCGGCTGGAACGAAGACCTGTTCAACCAGGCCCAGCGCGAACATCGCTATGTGCTGCTCGACCTGCAGGCGGTGTGGTGCCACTGGTGCCACGTCATGGACGAACAGACCTATGCCGACACGCAGGTGGCAAAGCTGATTGGCGCCCACTACATCGCGGTGAAGGTGGACCAGGACGCCGACCCGGCGCTGTCCAGCCGCTACGGCGACTGGGGCTGGCCGGCGACCATCGTGTTCGCCCCGGATGGCAGCGAAATCGTCAAGCGGCGCGGCTTCATCCCGCCGCGGAACATGGCCTCGCTGCTGCAGGCCATCGTCGACGATCCTTCTCCCGGGCCTTCGGTGCAGCAGGAGCAGACCGTCGAAGCCGCCGCGGTGGGCAAGCTAGATGAAGCGCAACGCAAGGCATTGTCGAAGCAGTTCAGCGCGGATTACAACAAGGAAAACGGCGGCTGGGGCGACGGCTTCAGGTTCATCGACGCGCCGGCCCTGGAGCTGGCACTGGAACGGGCGCAGCGCGGCGATGCGCAGGCCGAACAGATGGCGCGGCAGACGGTGGACGCCAACCTCAAGCTGATCGATCCGGTGTGGGGCGGCGTCTACCAGTACTCGGAAAAAGCGGACTGGAGCGCGCCGCATTTCGAGAAGATCATGTCGTTCCAGTCCGACAACCTGCTGCTTTACTCCCTGGCTGGCGCGCGCTGGAACGATCCGCACTATGCGCAGGCGGCACGGGCTATCTACGGCTATCTGACGCAATTCCTGAGCGGCCCTGAGGGCGCGTTCTATGTCAGCCAGGATGCCGATCTCAGTGCCGCCATCACCGGCCATGAGTATTACGTGCTGGCGGACGACCAGCGCCGCGCGCTGGGCATGCCGCGCATCGACAAACACCTCTACGCGCGTGAAAACGGCTGGGCCATTGCCGCCCTGAGCCGCTACAGCGATGTCAGCGGCGACCCGGCGGCGCTGCAGGCCGCGATCCGCGCGGCCCGCTGGATCGCGGCCAACCGCGCCCTGCCCCGCGGCGGCTTCCGCCATGACAGCAAGGATCGCGGCGGCCCTTACCTTGGCGACAGCAGCGCCATGGCCGCCGCCTTCCTCAGCCTGTACCGCTCCACCGGCGACCGCGCGTGGCTGCGGCAGTCGCTGTCCACGCTCACCTATATCGACCGGCATTTCCGCGATGCACAGGGCGGCTTCGATACCGCCGCCGCGACCAGGGGGGCGCACGGCGTTTTCGCCCACCCGGTGCGGTTATACGAGGAGAACGTGGCGCTGACGCGCACCGCCAATCTGGCCTACCGCTACACCAGCGACGCGCGCTGGCAGAAGCTGGCGGAACACGGCTTGCGCTATCTGGCCGCGCCAGCTCTGGTCGATTCCGGACGTTTTCTGCCGGGAGTGCTGCTGGCCGACGACGAGTTCGGGCGGGAGCCGGTGCACATCACGGTGGTCGGCGCCAAGAACGATGCCGTGGCGCAGGCCCTGCACAGAGCCGCGCTGCGCTATCCGGCCGACTACCTGCGGGTGGACTGGTGGGACCGCGCCGAAGGCCCGCTGCCGAATCCCGATGTGAAGTATCCCGCTTTCGCCAAGGCCGCGGCTTATGCCTGCAGCGCCCAGGCTTGTTCCAGCCCGGTGTTCGACGCGCAGAAATTAGGAGCGACGGTGGACAAGCTGCATGATGCACTGACCAGCCCGGCAAGCCACAGCTGACAATATCGCACTCGGATCTTCTAGCTTGGGACTTCCAGATCCGCGATCAGGCGGTCGACCACCCAACGCTTCAGCAGGCCGGCCGCGTGCATCGCCGCCTGCTCCGGCTCGACCCATTCGCACAGCAGTTCGCATAGCTCGCCGAAGCTGCGGCCGGCGCGCATCGCGTCGATGGCCGCGGCTTCATCGGCACCCAGTGCGCGCCAGCGGATATCGAGCGCTGCATCGCGCCACAGCAGCCAGGGCACCGCCTGCGCCTTCGCCCTGGCCTTCGGCACTTTTTCCTGTTTCTCGCAGGCCAGGCTGATTGCCGGCACGTTCCAGCGCAGGTCCAGCCGGCGCAGCGAGGAATGCGGCAGCAGGCGCATTTCCGGCCAGGATTCGGGCGATACCGCGGCGATGGCTTCGATCAGCAGGGGCTCGTCATCCGGCGCATCGAACACCTCGCCCTTGCTCCATTCGAACGCGGCCAGCTCGCCCAGCACCGGCCTGGCGGCATAGCCCGCCGCGTTGCGCAGGAAGTCCGCCAGATGGCGGCCGAACCAGCGTACCGAAGGCGTATCCGAGGGATGCGCCTCGATGTAGGCGCGGCCCAGCTGCTCGAACTTGTCCGCGCCCAGGAACAGGCGCAAGGCCTCGTAGTCGTTGCCCAGGACTTCCAGCAGGCGCAGCCGGTAGGCGTCGGCATAAACATCGAGCCGGGTCCGCGCATCGCCCCGGTCGTTGCCGATCACCACGGCTTCGATGCCGGGCTGCGCACCCAGCACATAGCCCTGGAACTGCCCTTGCAGCTGCGCCAGGGCGGGAGGTTTCATCGGCGCATTCATGCGGCAGCCGCCAGGCTGTCGGCGGCGATGGCGCGCGCGCGATCCAGCTCCAGCACCAGTTCCGCCAGCGGCGGAATGTCGTCGTCGCGCTCGACCATGGTGGCCACGGCGCCGAAGCGGCGTACTGCCTCGGCATACAGGGCCCATACCGGCTCGGGCACCGGATGATCGTGGGTGTCGATCAGCAGCTCGCCGCTGCGGCTGTGGCCGGCGAGGTGAATCTGCTGCACCCGCCGCGCCGGCACCGCGCGCAGGTAAGTCAGCGGATCGAAGCCGTGGTTCTGGCTGTTGACGTAGATGTTGTTGACGTCGAGCAGGATCAGGCAGTCGGCGGCTTCCGCCACCGCCTTGAGGAATTCCCATTCCGGCAGCGCCGAATGGGCGAAATCGACGT
>Ga0302311_10004076_pt1 | contig 15830 bp, 8 predicted proteins | sample III_Palsa_N1_3_FD_200449 | JGI IMG/M metagenome (GOLD analysis project Ga0302311, IMG submission 200449) | Peat permafrost microbial communities from Stordalen Mire near Abisko, Sweden - III_Palsa_N1_3 | ecosystem: Environmental > Terrestrial > Soil > Palsa > Peat permafrost | place: Sweden... | reverse complement strand
GGACCAGGACCTCGTTCACCGCCACCCGGCGCGGCCGGGTCACGATGAAGCTGATGGTCTCCGCGATGTCGGTGGCCTCCATGCGCTCCTGATGGGCGAACCGCTCGGTCAGCCCGGCCAGGATCTCCGGCCGGTTGTGCCCGGCCAGTTCGGTGTCCACCGCGCCCGGCTCGACGACCGAAACCCGCAGATAACGGGTGGTCACCTCCTGCCGGAGGGCCTCGCTGAAGGCGCCCACCGCGTGCTTGGTCGCGTTGTACGCCGCGCTTCCACTGCGTACGGTGCGGCCCGCCACGGAGCTGATGTTGACCAGGTCCGCCACCCGCCGCGGGCTCGTGGACACCGCATCGAGTAGATGCGGAAGTGCCGCATGGGTGCAGTACAGCAGGCCAAGCACGTTGATGTTGATCATCCGCTGCCACTCGGTCAGCGGCGCGTCCTGGACTGGCCCGAGCAGCATGACGCCGGCGTTGTTGACCAGCGTGTCCAGGCGGCCGAGTTCGGCGGCGGCCCGCTCGACGACCTCGCGCGCCTGTGGGTCGTCGGTGATGTCGGCGGGCAGCACCAGGGCCCGCCCGCCTTGCCCGCGGATCTTGGTGGCCAGTTCCTCGAGGCGCTCGGACCGGCGGGCGACCAGCGCGACCGAAGCGCCCAGCCCTGACAATTCCAGCGCGGTCGCGGCGCCGATGCCGCTGGACGCCCCGGTCACCAGGGCTACGGTCCCATCCAGCCGTTCCGCCATCGAACCCTCCCCAAGTCGGTTGCCCGTCGTGACCATGGCAACATACGGGGCATGACCGTCCTGCCACTGACCCCCGACGAGCTGCTCACCACGACCCGCTCCGTACGCAAGCGCCTCGACCTCACCCGTCCAGTCCCGATCGAGCTGGTCACCGAGTGTCTGCAGATCGCGACCCAGTCACCGACCGGCAGCAACCTGCAGGGCTGGCACTGGCTGGTGATCACTGACCCGGAGATCAAGGCGGGCATCGGCGACCTGTACCGCCGTTCGACCGAGAAGTACCTGGGAGCCAAGGAACGGGCCGCGCGGGCGCCGGGCGCGCCGGCCCTGGATCCCGAAGAGGCCAAGACCATGCTCCGTATCCGGGAGAGCTCGGCCTACCTCGGCCAGCACATGGGCGAGGTCCCGGTCCAGGTCATCGCCTGCATCGAGGTGGACTCGCCGTGGCCGGCGGGCGCGAACCAGGCCGGGCTGTGGGGATCGCTCCTGCCGGGCGCGTGGAGCTACATGTTGGCGGCCCGCGCGCGGCAACTGGGCACGGCTTGGACGACGCTGCACCTGGCCTACGAGAAAGAAGCCGCCGAGATCCTCGGGCTGCCCGACAACATCCGGCAGGGCGTGCTCATCCCGACCGCTTACTACACCGGCGAGACGTTCCGGCCGGCTCCGCGACGGCCCGTGCAGGAGGTCATGCACATCGACCGCTGGTGACGCCGGTGCTGCTGGTGCCTCTGGTGCTGCTGGAGCGTGGGCCGAGGTTCCTTTTAACTTAATGAACCCTGGTCCGGGGATTCAGCATTCTGAGACGTTGGGACCAGGCGCGGGACCAGCGGCTCGCGGACGGGGACCGCTGGGACGGGCGGGCAACTGCCCTCCGGAGGCTCGCCGGGCTGCGCCCAACCTCGCCGGACAACCTGCGGCTCGGCCTTTTTCGCCCGGAACTTCTTCTTCCGCAGCCGCATCACCCGGAGCACCATTTCCATGGCGAAACGCACGTCCGGATCGCCGAACTGGTCGCCCAGGGTGCGTTCCAGCTGCCGGATGCGGTAACGCACCGTCTGCGGGTGCACCTGCAGGCGGTCCTCGCAGAACACCAACGGCCCGGCCTCGATCGTCCCGTTTTCGGCCAGAGCGAGCGCTTGCCGGGCCCAGCGCAGGGAATCGGCCGCATCGGCGAGCGGGACGGCCAGCCCGATGGCGGCCCGGCGCCTGCCCAGCTGGGCCTCCAGCGCGGCCCAGCGATGGGCTCCGGCATTGCCCGGCACGAGCAGGTGCGGCTGCGGTTCGTCCAGGTTGGCGAGGACCTCGTTGTTGCCGGTCACCTGCTCACTAAGCGTGAGCACGGACGGCGCCGTGTCCCGGGCCCCAGACCTGGTGCCGACCTGGGTGTCCGGCTGGCCATCAGACTGCGCGTCGGACCAACCGTCCGGTCGCGTGTCCGACCGGCCGCCAGACCGCGTGTCGGGCTGCGCGTCAGACCGCGCGTCGGGCCGCTTTTCGGGCCCAACGTCGGATCGGGCATCGGGGCGGGCGGGGGCGATGGCAACGGCGATGACCCAGTCCGGCAACGGCCAGCAGGCGACCTCGGCCAGATCGGCCAGGGCGCGCAGCGGCACCGGGTCGGCGCGATCCAGGACGAGCTGCAGCAGCCGGCGCCGGGCGGCCTGCTGTGCCTCGGCGGTGTGCGCCCGCACCTCGCGGTAGCCCGCGTAGGACACGGTGGCCAGGTCGTCCATGTAGCGGAACAGCGTGTCCGCGAGCGCGGACATGACAGTGGAGGAGAGCTGGGCGCGATGGCCCACCGCCATGACCCGTTGCCAGGCAGCCTGCGCACCGATCCGGTAGGCGGCCTGCAGCGAGTCCAGGCTGCGGCCCTCTTCCGCCTCGTGTTTCCCGAGCATGAGCGCCACCTCGTCCCGGCCGGACGGCGGGGCGGTGGGGTCGGCAACGAGGCCCACGAAGGAGGTCAAGATCTGCTCTACGCCCGTGCGCATGATCTGGCCGTATGGCCCGTCAATGGGACGGGCGAACTCCGGGATCTTCTCGCGGAGCTGCGCGATGATCTCGTCGGCCAGGCTGGCCAACTCGGGACGGAGGATGTCGGCGAGCGCAGGAGACAGCACGGGGGGGTCTTCGTCCCAACCTTGGTCGGTGGTCCTCGTCATCGTCGATGGCTCCGTCCCCGCCGCGTTGCGGCCGCCCGGGTGACCTGGCACATATCCGACGTTAGACCCGGCAGACGGGCATCGCAGCCATGAGATCGTACATTCCGGTAACGGGCCGGGCGTGATGGCGTCACTTTATGGATAAGGAAGATACCAATGAGTAGCCACTCGGAGTCTTCAGGTCACAGTGGCCAGGCCGGACAGGCACTCACTCGGTGATAAGAACAAGCCACGAGCTGTGGCCATGGTGCTAAGAAAAAAATAAGCTAGGTCTGTTTCTAGATTTCCGTGTGTTCCGCTTGCGAGCGGTGTTACGCGAGAGTAGCCTACGAGTCCTGCCTATGAATGAGAACGACAAGTAAATCTTGCTTGGCATTGCGGCTCTGAGCGGGGCTTCTTAAGATAGAATCATCCCTGACAACGATTTACAGTGCCTACATAGGCATTTAGACGAGCAGCGCGGCGGCTTTCGGGATCGTGGCCCGCTGGCAAGCCTGGCAGTCGGACTGCTGGGCTAAGCTAGCATCTGGGCCCGACGGATGAGACCGGAAGGTGCCTGTGCAGCCGGTAGCGTCACGACCGGCTGCGGACCGTCTGGCTTCCCCCCCCAGCCGGACGGTCCGCAGCCTGTCGCGGCAAGCATCTACCGGGCATGTGCAGGCGCCTCCGGCTGAGCTTTAGCCTGCGCTTCGTGCCCGTGTTGATCCAGGCCGTTGTCCTACGCTCTCGCCATGGTGGTCATCTGGCCTGTCTGCGTCGGGAGCTCGCTAAGGGGTCTTTCGTATACCTGCCGCGTATGCCTTTTGCCCTGACCTCGGTTCCGGCCCGCACGCCGATCCCGCATTAGCTGGCACCTCGTAAGCAGAAATGAATGCGGTGATCACCTTCCGTAAACTGTTGTTTTTAGCGAACTTTGCAGGCCCGGCTATCTGTCCGGGGCCCGTTCCTGGCCAACCCGCCTATTGCGCTGTGAGAAAACATGAACGGACGGTGGTTTGCCGCATTGGGCTCCCAGGGCTGCTATAAGCGATTGGCACAGTCACTTATTATTGTCGCTTCAACTACTGGCGCCGTCGGCCCCGTTCGCCCGGGGCGGGGACAGCGTCCATCCAGCGGAATGACTGCCGCCTGGACGCGCGCGTGACTTACGCCTGGGCCGCTCGGCCTCCAGCGGGCCGACTCGCGGCTGGCCCGGCGGGCAGTCCCCGGCTGGCCCAGCGGACAGCTCGCGGTGGCGCCGATTCCCATCGGGCAACTCCTGCCCGGCCCGGCGGGTAGCTCCCGCCGGACCGGGCAGGTTCCCCGCTGTGATCTGATGAGGAGCAGCCAACTCGGGAGGATCACGTGCCGCCGGACTCGATGGCCAGCACGGACGCCGGACGGCGGCACGCCGCCGCCGCGGACGACAGGTTCGGCGCCGACCTCTTCCGGCTGCTCGGCGCCGCCGGCCGCAACACGGTGTTCTCGCCCGCCAGCGTCGCCGCGGCGCTGCAGATGGCGCTGTGCGGCGCACGCGGGGCCACGGCGGCGCAGCTGGCGGCCGCCCTGCACCTCGACGGCCCGGCCCAGGCCGCGGATGGCCTGCGCCTGCTGTCGGACCTGCTGTCCTCGGCCGGGGCAGGCGGGCCCGGCGGCGGGGTGATTATGCGCGCCCCGAACACCCTGTGGGTGCAGGCAGGTCTGCCCCTGTCGCCCGGCTTCACCGGCCAGCTCGTGGACATCGCGGGGGTCACGGTCCGCCCGGCGGACTTCCAGAGCGCGCCCGCTGAGGCCCGGGCGCAGATCAACGACCTGATCGCGGAGCAGACCGCTGGCAAGATCACCAACTTGCTCGGCCCAGACGCGGTCAGCGCGGCGACCCGGCTCGTGCTGGCCAACGCCGTCTACCTCAAGGCTGCCTGGACGTTCCCGTTCCCCGCGCGCGCCACCGCCGACGCCCCGTTCTACCCCGGTGATGCCGGCGGTGCGCCGCTCAGCGCGGCGACCATGCGGCTCACGTCAGACCTCGCCTACCTGCGCGCCGACGGCTACCAGGCGGTGCTGCTCCCGTATAAGGACAGCCGCCTGGCCATGGCCGTGGTCCTGCCGGAGGCCGGCCCGCCGGCCGCGCTCGCGCCGCGGCTGGCCAGCGGCCTCGCCCCGCTCCTGACGGGCGCGACCCGGCAGAGCGTGGCTCTGTCGCTGCCCAAGTTCCGCCAGCGGGCGGGGTTTGGGCTCATCCCCGTGCTCCAGCAGCTGGGCGTCCAGGACGCGTTCACCAGCGCCGCGGACTTCAGCGGCATCACGTCGACCGTGCGCCTGTTCATCAGCGCGGTCGTACATCAGGCCTATATCGACGTCGACGAGCAGGGCACCGAAGCCGCGGCCGCCACGGCGGTCGCGATGCGCCCGATGGCGCTGCGGCGCGGGCCGGAGCCGGTCCGGATGATCGTGGACCGGCCTTTCCTGTTCGCGATCGCCGACACCGCGACCGGCCTTCCGCTGTTCCTCGGTCAGGTCAGCCGGCCGGCTGTCTGACCGCAGGAAAGATACCTACTGGCCGGATAGAAACGCGTATGTTCAACGTCATTTTCAGCGGGAAAGACGTGTTAGCCATAACTGTCGGCAAGGGAGCTCTGTTATGGCTCAACCCGCTGCGAGCAACGTGCTCAGCAAACTGGACGGGCAGAAAACGTCCGCCTTCTACTGGCAGCTGACCGTCCCGGTCCTGTCCCGCCGCCCAGGTAGGAACGCAGCTCGCGCCTGAGGACGGCGCCGGGCCAGGCTCTGGACACGCGAAGGGCCGGTGCCCGCCAGCTGGCGGGCACCGGCTCCTGCTATCTCCTTGTCGACTATCCGGTTGGGGTCAGCTGGCCGGGCTGACGGTGACGGTCACCCCCGCCTCGCGCGTGTCCGATCCGCCCAGATCCGCCGTGGCGTGCACGACCTGGCTGGTGTTCGGCGCATAGGACGGCGGCGTGACCGTGAAGGTCGCCGTCGGAGACGCCCCGGGAGTCACCACGCCGAACGAGGCCGTCCGCGGCACCGCCTTCCAGCCCTGCGGCAGCTGCAGCGAGATCCGCACGCCGAACAGCGTCTGGGTCCCGCCGGAGGTCAGCGTCACCTTGACCGTGGAGGCCTGGCCCGCCGTCATCGTGCTCGGCGCGCTGATGGCCACCTGGCGTGCGCCCGGCGTCGACGTGACCAGGAACCCGCCGCGCAGCGGCAGGTTGGCCAGGCCGGAGGAGTCGCCCACGTACACCTGGTAGAGGCCCGCCGACTGGCTCCAGCCGCCGCCGGTGGCGGTGGAGTCCGGCGCCGAGGTGTCGAACCACGAGATGTCGCTCGGGGTCACGGTGAACTGCACCCGGGTGGACTGTCCGGGAGCGAGGCTGACCCGCTGGAAGCCCTTGAGCTGGCGGGGCGGCTCACCCGCGGCGGGCGGATCCGTCACGTACAGCTGGGCCACGTCCGCGCCGGACCGGTTCCCGACGTTGGTGACCGTCGCCGACACCTGGACGTCCTGGGTTCCGTTCACCACTGGGGTGACCCGCAGGTTGCGGTAGGCGAATTTGGTGTAGGACAGCCCGTACCCGAACGGGAACAGCGGCTGGATGTCGTTCGCGTTGTACCAGCGGTAGCCGACATCCAGGCCCTCGGAATACTGGACCGTGGTCCCGTTGCCGGGGAACTGGGCCGTGGTGGACGCGGGTACCTGGGACAGGTTCTGCGGGAACGTGACCGGCAGGTGGCCGCTCGGGTCGGTCTGGCCGAACAGCACGCTCGCCAGCGCGGTGCCGCTGTTCTGGCCCGGGTACCAGGCGTCCACGACGCCTGCCACCTGGTTCAGCCAGGGCATGACGACCGGCGCGCCCGCGTTGATGACGACCACGGTGTGCGAGTTGGCCGCCGCCACCGCGGAGATCAGCTCGTCCTGCGCGGACGGCAGGTTCAGGCTAAGCCGGTCGGTCGCCTCCGATTCGGTGTCATCGGAGACCACCACCACCGCGGTGGCCGCCGACTTGGCCGCGGTCACCGCGGCGGCGATGCCCGGGGCCAGCGCGGACGGCGTGCCCCAGGTCAGCGCGGACGACGAGCCCGAGATGCCGAGCGTGTACGTCTGGCCCTGGGTAAGGCTTACCGCGACCGAATAGGTGTGCACCGGGGGAGTGCTGGGGTCGTCGATGATCTGCTTGCCGTTCAGGGTGAGGTAGGTCGGCGTGTAGCAGCCGCAGTCGTTGGTCACCGCGAGCACGTACGTGCCGGTCTCGGGCGCGGTCAGCGTTCCGGTGTAGCTGCCGCCGAACGCCGTGGGCGCGTAGGCCGGCGACAGATCGGTGGCGGGGATGGCCGGCAGCGACGTGTCCGTCGGCAGGCCCTGGGTGTAGCTCACGTGGGTGCCCGATCCGGCCGCCGCCTCGATGCCCTGCAGCGGGCTCACGGCCGCCGACGGGAGCACGTAGGCGCTGCCCCCGCCGCCGTAGGTCGGCGAGGCCGAGGCGGACGGGCCGATCACCGCCACGTTCCCGGCCGAGGCCGCCGGCAGGGGGAGCACGGAGCCGGAGTTCTTCAGCAGCGTGGTGCCCGTCTCGGCGACGTCGGTGCCGACCGCCTGGTGCGCCGGCGTGGTGACGGGCGTGCTGGTCGAGCCCGTCCGCGGGTTGGCGATCAGGTTGAAGCGGAACATCTCGGTCAGGATCCGCTGCACCATCGTGTTCAGCACGGACTGGGGAATCGTCCCGTTCTCAACCGCGGTCTCCAGCGGGGCGCCGAAGTTGGTGTTGAACGGCTGTTCCTGGTCGGTGCCGTCCACCGCACCGTCGGTGCCGTGCAGCGCCCCGTAGTCAGAGGTGACGAACCCGGGGAAGTCCCACTGGTCCCGCAGCACGTTGGTCTCGGTGTAGGCGTTGTTGCAGGCGGCGTTGCCGTTGATGTAGGAATACGCGCACATCACCGAGGCCGCGCCTGCGTCCTGGACCGCCGCCTGGAAGGCCGGCATGTAGATCTCCTGCAGCACGCGGTCGCTGACGATGTCGTCGTCGGCCGGTGTGTTGCGGTAGGTCTCCTGGTTGTACGCGTCGAAGTGCTTGACCTGGTCCAGCTCGCCCGTGCTTTGCACGCCCTCGATCTCGTTCGTGGCCAGCGAGGCGTTGAGGTACGGGTCCTCGGTGTAGGTCTCGAAGGAACGGCCCCAGCGCGGGTCACGGTCGATGTTGACCGTCGGGCCCAGGTTGACGCTCGCCCCCTTGCCGACCTCCTCGGACCCGATGACCTGGCCGTACTGGCTGGCCAGCGACGGGTCGAAGGTAGCGGCCAGCGCGACGCCCGCGGGCAGCTGGGTGACGTCCGTCAGCCCGTCGGCCACGCCATTCGGCCCGTCTTCCTCGCCCATGGCCGGGATGCAGAGGCTGGGGATACCGGCCATGTAGAAGACGTAGGGGTTGGTCGTGCCCTGGCCCTCGACCATGGTGATCTCGTCGGGGATCGTCATGTGGCTCATGAGCTGGGCGACCCGCTGCGCGATGGGCGCGTGCGAGGTGGCCCAGGGGCACGCGGCGGTGGCGGCGTCCCGGCTGGCCGGGGCGCTGGTGTGGGCCGGGCTACGGGCGGCGGCGCCGGCCGGTACCGCGATCAGCGCGGCTCCGCCGGCGGCGAGGAGGACCGCGGTCACCCGGCCGGCCCTGGGAAGTGCTCGATGGCGTTGGAAGAAGGGACGACGATCTGGTGCATGGGACATACCGTTGCCTCCGATGCGTTCCGCCTTTGGACCGATCAGCCGAAAGTGGGCAGGTATGGTAGATCAACAATTTAACACGGTATCTATCAGGCACCAAAGCCCTGAACTGCCCCTTAACGGTCAGCAAGACATAAAAAAAACGTAAAAGAAACATCGCGCACGGTGAACGCTAACAATTTCGAAAGTTGTCAATCGGGGACGCAGCGGCCTGCGGCCGACTCGCCGTGGCGGCCTGTCCAGCGTGCGGGGCCGCCCCCGGCGCGGCAGAATGCAGGGCGTAGGCACCGCCGGCCCGCCCAGAACAGTCAGCCAGAGTAAGTAGCCGTCAGCGAGAAAGCGGATAGCAAACGTGACGAAGCCCGTCGAGCAACCGGTCCACGCGTCCGTTCGGATTCCCGCGCCGGGCGGGGAACCTGAGCCGGCCGCCGCTACCCCGGCGCAGGGCAGCACCTCGCGTGTGGTCCCGCTGCCCGTCAGCCGTCGGATCGCCGACGAGCTCGGTGTCCGGACCGAACAGGTCACCGCGACGGTCGAGCTGCTCGACGGCGGGGCCACGGTGCCGTTCATCGCCCGCTACCGCAAGGAAATGACCGGGGCGCTGGATGACGCCCAGCTGCGGACGCTCGAGGAACGGCTGCGTTACCTGCGGGAGCTGGACGAGCGGCGGACCGCGATCCTGGAGTCGATCCAGGCCCAGGGCAAGCTCGACGACGCGCTCGAGCAGCGGATCATGGCGGCCGACTCCAAGGCGCGACTGGAAGACATCTACCTGCCCTACAAGCCGAAGCGGCGGACGAAGGCCCAGATCGCCCGCGAAGCCGGCCTGGAGCCGCTGGCCGGCCTGCTGCTCGCCGAGCCGGACCACGACCCGCAGCAGGCCGCTGCCCCTTACGTCAGCCCGGACGGCGGCGTCGCCGACGTAGCCGCTGCCCTGGACGGGGCCCGCGCCATTCTGGTGGAGCGGTTCGGTGAGGACGCCGACCTGATCGGTGAGCTGCGCGAGCGGATGTGGTCCGCCGGGCGGCTCGTGGCCCGGGTTCGGGCCGGCCAGGAGGAGGCCGGCGCCAAGTTCGCCGACTACTTCGATTTCACCGAGCCGTTCACCCGGCTGCCCTCGCACCGGATCCTGGCCGTGTTCCGGGGCGAGAAGGAGGAAGTCCTCGATCTGACCATGGACGCCCAGGACGAGACGGCGGATGCCCCGGACAGCGGCCTGGCCGGGGCGCCATCCCGGTATGAGGAATCCATCGCCGGCCGGTTCGGCATCACCGACGCGGGGCGGCCCGCCGACCGGTGGCTGACCGAGACCGTCCGCTGGGCGTGGCGGACCCGGATCCTGGTCCACCTGGGCGTCGACCTGCGGATGCGGCTGTGGCAGCGGGCCGAGGACGAGGCTGTGCGTGTCTTCGCCGCCAACCTGCGCGATCTGCTGCTGGCCGCCCCGGCCGGCGCGCGCCCGACGATGGGGCTGGATCCGGGCTTCCGCACCGGGGTCAAGGTCGCGGTGGTGGACGGCACCGGCAAGGCGGTCGCGACCGAAACGATCTACCCGCACGAGCCGCGCCGCCGCTGGGACGAATCGATCGCCATCCTGGCCCGGCTGGCCGCGGCACACGGCGTCGAGCTGATCGCGATCGGCAACGGCACCGCTTCCCGCGAGACCGACCGGCTGGCGGCCGACCTGATCCGGATACACCCAGAGCTCAAGCTGATCAAGGTCGTGGTGTCGGAGGCCGGCGCGTCGGTCTATTCGGCGTCCGCGTACGCATCCCGGGAACTGCCCGGCATGGACGTGTCGCTGCGCGGCGGGGTCTCGATCGCCCGCCGCCTGCAAGACCCGCTGGCCGAGCTGGTCAAGATCGACCCGAAGTCCATCGGGGTCGGCCAGTACCAGCACGACGTCTCCGAATCCAAGCTGTACCGCTCCCTCGACGCCGTGGTGGAGGACGCCGTCAACGCGGTCGGGGTCGACGTCAACACCGCGTCGGCGCCACTGCTGGCCCGGGTGTCCGGGATCAGCAGCGGGCTCGCGGACGGGATCGTGGCGCGCCGGGACACCGCCGGGCCGTTCCGGAGCCGCCGCGCGCTGACCGAGGTGCCGCGGCTCGGCCCGAAGGCCTTCGAGCAGTGCGCCGGATTCCTGCGCATCCCCGGCGGCGACGACCCGCTGGACGCCTCCAGCGTGCACCCTGAGGCCTATCCCGTGGTCCGGCGCATCCTGGCCGCGGCCGGCACGCGGATGCCGGGCCTGATTGGCAACACCGCCCTGCTGCGGACGCTCCAGCCGCAGAGCTTCGCCGATGACCGGTTCGGCGTGCCGACCGTCACCGACATCCTCCACGAGCTGGAAAAGCCGGGACGTGACCCCAGGCCGGCGTTCAAGACCGCCGCCTTCGCCGAGGGCGTGGAGACGATGGCCGACCTGACCCCGGGGATGGTCCTCGAGGGTTCGGTGACCAACGTGGCAGCGTTCGGTGCATTCGTCGACATCGGCGTGCACCAGGACGGCCTGGTGCACGTGTCCGCGATGTCCCGCAACTTCGTCTCGGACCCGCGCGAGGTCGCTAAGCCGGGCGATGTGGTGCGGGTGAAGGTGCTCGGTGTCGACATCCCGCGCAAGCGCATCTCGCTCACCATGCGGCTGGATGACGAGCCGGACGACCGCGGTGCAGATTCATCCAGCCGAACGGGCCGTGGTTCGGCGGCCACCAGCCGCGAGCGCGCGCCTGCCGGGGCCCCGCGTCCGGGACCGCCCGACCGGCCGGGCGGCCCGCAGCGTGGTGCTGACGAGCACGGCAGCCGGCACGGCCGCGCCGGCCATGACGAAGGCGGCAACCGGCGCGGTGGCCATGACGAAGGCGGCACCCAGCGCGGTGGCCAGCGCGGGGCTGGCCAGCGCGAGGGTGACCAGCGCGGGGATAACCGGCGCAACGAGCCGCCCGGCAACAGCGCGATGGCCGACGCGCTCCGCCGGGCCGGCCTAGCGGGCGGCGCCAGCGGGGGAGCCGGCTCAGCCGGGAACGGCAAGCCGTCCCGGGACGACGGGCGCCGCGGCCGCTGACCCGCGCCAGCTGCCGGGCCGGCCCAAGCGGCAGGCCAGGCCCAAGCGGCAAGCACCGGGCAGCAACTGGCCTGACATGTCGCCGCCGGTCTGTTTCATCGGCCTCTCCAGGGGAACCGGACGGTAACAAGGGCAATGGCTGGCCGGGTGCCAGCGGCGGTGCGCAGGTGACGAGGGTGAACAGCCGTGCTCGCGGGCCTGACGGCCGCACTGGGTCTCGCCCTGTTGCTCACTGTTTCCGCAGTCGTCATCCGGCGGTTGCTCAATCGCCGCAGGATGGCTGCGTGGGACGCTGAATGGAGCGCGACCGGGCCGCAGAGGTGTAACTACCACTGACTATCCTCGGGCGGGGGACCGTGCCGGCGGCTCCCGGATTCCGAGCGCAGGAGTAACCCGTGACTGATACCGACCAGGCACCGCTGAGCAAGACCGAACTGGACAAGATCGACGCCTACTGGCGCGCCGCCAACTACCTGTCCGTGGGCCAGATCTACCTGATGGACAATCCGCTGCTGCGGGAGCCGCTGCGGCGCGAGGACATCAAGCCGCGACTGCTGGGCCACTGGGGGACCACGCCGGGACTCAACCTGATCTACGCGCACGCCAACCGGCTGATCCGCAACCATGACCTCAACATGATCTACGTGACCGGGCCCGGTCACGGCGGCCCGGGCATCGTGGCCAACACGTACCTCGAGGGCACCTACAGCGAGTTCTACCCGAACATCAGCCGGGACGCGGCCGGGATGCAGCGGCTGTTCCGCCAGTTCTCCTTCCCCGGCGGGATTCCCAGCCACGCCGCGCCGGACACGCCCGGCTCCATCCACGAGGGCGGCGAGCTGGGGTATTCGCTGTCGCACGCGTTTGGCGCGGTCTACGACCACCCCGACCTCATCGCGGTGTGCGTCGTGGGGGACGGTGAGGCGGAGACTGGGCCGCTCGCCACCGGCTGGCACTCCAACAAGTTCCTGGACCCGGTCACGGACGGCGCGGTGCTGCCGATCCTGCACCTGAACGGGTACAAGATCGCCAACCCGACGATCCTGGCCCGCATCCCAGAGACCGAGCTGGTCTCCCTGTTCGAGGGCTACGGCTACACGGTGCACCAGGTCACCGGGGACGACCCGGAACTGGTCCACCAGCAGCTCGCCGCGACCCTGGACCAGGTGGTCGCGGAGATCAGCGACATCCATAAGCGGGCCCGGGAGGACGGCGATCTGACCCGGCCCCGGTGGCCGATGATCGTCCTCAAGACCCCCAAGGGCTGGACCGGCCCCAAGACCGTGGACGGCGTCCAGGTGGAGGGCACCTTCCGCGCGCACCAGGTGCCGATCACCAACGTGCGCGGCAACCCCGGGCACCTCCGCCTGCTCGAGGACTGGATGCGCAGCTACCGGCCGGAGGAGCTGTTCGATGACAACGGGACGCTGATCGGCGAGCTGGCCGCGCTGGCCCCCGCCGGTGATCGCCGGATGGGCGCCAACCCGGTCACCAACGGCGGCCTGCTGCTGCGGGACCTGGACCTGCCGGATTTCCGCGCCTACGCGGCCGAGGTGACCAGGGGCGGCACCGACGAGGTCGAGGGGACCCGGGTGCTCGGCGCCTGGCTACGGGACGTGATCCGGCTGAATCCGGCCAGCTTCCGGCTGTTCGGCCCGGACGAGACGGCTTCCAACCGGCTGCAGGACGTGTTCCAGGTGACGAACCGGGTCTTCGACGCGGAGATCCTGCCCACCGACGATCACCTGGCGCCCGACGGCCGGGTGATGGAGGTGCTGTCGGAGCACCAGTGCGAGGGCTGGCTGGAGGGCTACCTGCTGACCGGCCGGCACGGGCTGTTCAACTGCTACGAGGCGTTCATCCACATCGTGGACTCGATGTTCAACCAGCACGCCAAGTGGCTCGAGGCCTGCAACCGGATCGAGTGGCGGCGGCCGGTCGCCTCGCTGAACTACCTGCTGTCGTCCCTGGTCTGGCGGCAGGACCAGAACGGCTTCTCGCACCAGGACCCGGGCTTCCTGGACGTGGTGCTGAACAAGCGGGCCGAGGTCGTCCGGGTCTACCTGCCCCCGGACGCCAACACCCTGCTGTCGGTCGCCGATCATTGCCTGCGGTCGCGTAACTACGTCAACGTCATCGTCGCGGGCAAGCAGCCGCAGCCCAGCTGGCTGTCGATGGATGACGCGATCATCCACTGCACCCGGGGCGCCGGCATCTGGGAGTGGGCCAGCAACGACGCACCGGGCGAGCCGGACGTCGTGATGGCCTGCTGCGGCGACGTCCCGACGCTGGAGACGCTGGCCGCCGTGGACCTGATGCGCCAGCACCTGCCGGAGCTGAAGGTCCGGGTGGTCAACGTGGTCGACCTGATGCGGCTGCTGCCGGAGACCGAGCACCCGCACGGAATGTCCGACCCCGAGTACGACGCGCTGTTCACGGCCAACCGGCCGGTCATCTTCGCCTTCCACGGCTATCCGTGGCTGATCCACCGGCTGACCTACCGGCGGCACGGGCACGACAACCTGCACGTGCGCGGGTACAAGGAGCGGGGCACCACCACGACGCCGTTCGAGATGGTCCGGCTCAACGACCTGGACCGGTTCCACCTCGTCATCGACGTCATCGACCGGGTGCCAGGTCTGGCCACCAAGGCCGGGCACGTCCGCCAGCTGATGACCGACAGCCGGCTCAACGCGACCACCTACACCCGCGAGTACGGCGAAGACACGCCCGAGATCGGCAACTGGTCCTGGCCGTACTGATGCGGATCCTCGTCGTCAACGCGGGCTCCAGCTCGCTCAAGCTGAGCGTCTTGGAGCCGGGCGACCGCCTGGCGGTCAGCGAGGAGCTGCCCGCGCAGCAAGGGGAGTTCGGCCCCGACGCGGTGGCCGCTGCCCTGGACCGGGTGGGCGCGAGCAGTGCCGACGCGGTCGGGCACCGCGTGGTGCACGGCGGCCGGCAGTTCACCCAGCCGGTGCGCATCGACGCGGGCGTGCGCCGCGCCCTGGACGAGCTGACCGACCTGGCGCCGCTGCACCAGCACAAATCACTGGCCGGCATCGACGCGGTCGGCGAGGCACTGCCCGGGCTGCCCGCCGTCGCCTGCTTCGACACCGCCTTCCACGCGGGGATGCCGGCCGCGGCCGCCACCTACGCGCTGCCCGCCGAGTGGCGCGAGCGCTGGGCGATCCGCCGGTACGGCTTCCATGGGCTGTCGCACGCCTACGCCACGCGCCGGGTCACCGAGCTGCTCGGGCACGTCCCAGCCCGGCTGATTGTCTGCCATCTGGGCTCCGGGGCGTCGCTGGCGGCGGTCCGGGACGGCCGGTCGGTCGACACCACCATGGGCTTCACCCCGCTGGAAGGCCTGGTCATGGGGACCCGGGCCGGCACCGTCGATCCCGGCCTGGTGCTGTGGCTGATCGAGCACGGCAAGATCGCGCCGGACGAGCTGGCTGACGTGCTGGACAAACGCTCCGGCCTGGCCGGCCTGGCCGGGACCCCGGACATGCGCCAGGTGCTGGCCCGGGCCAGCCAGGGGGACGCCGGCGCAGAGCTGGCCCTGGCGGCGTACCTGCACCGGCTCCGTGGCCTGATCGGGGCGATGGCCGCGGCTCTGGGAGGCTTGGACACACTGGTGTTCACCGGGGGCGTGGGGGAAAATTCGGCGGAGATCCGCGCCCAGGCCGCGGCTGGGCTCGCCTTCCTCGGTGTGGCCCTGGACGAGCAGCGCAACGCCGGCGCGCGCGGCGATACCGACATCACCGCCCCTGGCGCTGTGGTCCGGGGTTTCGTCGTGGCTGCCCGGGAAGACATCGAGATTGCCCGCCAGGTGAGAGAGGTACTGCGACGATGACAGACCTAACGGACTTCGGCCGCCTGGTCCCCCGGGAACACGGCCTGATTGTTGTATCCACGCTGCGAGCCGACGGGACGATCCAGTCGTCGGTGGTCAATGCCGGGGTGCTCAGCCATCCCTTCACCGGGCAGCCGGCCGTCGGCTTCGTGGTCCGCGGCGGCACCCGCAAGCTGGCCAACCTGCGGGCCCGTCCCCGGGCCACGGTGGTGATCCGGGCCGGCTGGGAGTGGGCCGCGGCCGAGGGCCCGGCCGAGATCATCGGCCCGGACGACCCGGCCCCCGGGGTG
>Ga0302311_10004075_pt1 | contig 15832 bp, 8 predicted proteins | sample III_Palsa_N1_3_FD_200449 | JGI IMG/M metagenome (GOLD analysis project Ga0302311, IMG submission 200449) | Peat permafrost microbial communities from Stordalen Mire near Abisko, Sweden - III_Palsa_N1_3 | ecosystem: Environmental > Terrestrial > Soil > Palsa > Peat permafrost | place: Sweden... | reverse complement strand
GGCCGTCCGCCGGCACCGGGAGCTGCAGGGTCAGCGTCGAGGCGTTCTGCTTGCCGTGCCAGAAGAGGGCGCCCCGGTTCGACCAGTCCACGCCGTACTCCCACTGGCCCATGTCCTGGGCCCAGACGTCGCCTTCAGTGGCCCTGGCCGAGTCCGTGAGCTTCTCGGCCTCGACGGCGCCGGGGATCGCGAAGCGGGTCATCGGGGGAATGTCCGAGGGGAGCAGGTCCTCGGGAAGCGGATGCGGCGCCGGTGACGGCCCCGCGAGGTAGTAGTAGGCCACGGAGGAATAATCGGCCGTGACCGAGTTGCCCGTCCCGTGCTCGATCGTGAAGCGGATCGACGTGGAGAAGGGGATCGCGTCCTCGATGTGCCAGCGGTACGCGGATATCCGCGAGCGCTTCTCGTCCTTGATGATCACGCCATGGTACGGGGCCGAATACACGCCCCGGTCGAAGTACCATCCCGACGAGAAGTAGTCCTCGGTCCCCGTGCCCTCGATCTGCGGCGTGGTGGCGCCGTCGATATAGACCATCTCGTTGCCCTCGAGGAAATACAGCGCCCTTCCGGCCATGAAGAGCGCGGTCCCGACGTAGTGGCCCGCGCCCTCGGTCTCAAGGATGGTGTAGTTGCGCCCCGGCGTCGTCGGGTTCTCCCGGCGGAACTGGGCATGGAACTCGCGCGTGTCGGCGGGCATCGAGTCCAGCGCCGTGTAGTCGATGTTGTAGTAGAAGGAGTCGATCGGGCGCCCGGCGCCGTTCGTGAGCGTCCAGCGCGCGGATTTGTGGAATGGCATCGGCCAGTAGCAGTTGTAGCCGCCGGACGTCTCGTCGAGCGGCATGGAGATGTAGTCCTTCTGCTCGCCGAAGCCGACGCCGAAGAAGGCGCCGATCGGGACCTCGACGCTCGGGCTCGTGTCGCCGTCCCAGTACATGCGCAGGATCGCCTGGCTGAGCACGGCGACGTCCTCGCGCGGCGCGATCGTCACCCAGAACCTGTGGACGCAGCCCGTGCCCTCGTGGGTGAAGAGCGTCACGGTCTCGCCGGACTTGATGTGGAGCGCGTCGTCATTGAGCTGCTTCCGGTCCCAGGAGCCCTCGTGCATCGCCCGTCCCTCCCTGGGACTGGCGATCCCGGAAAGCGGCGAGGAGTAGGGCAGCCCCTGCGCGGGGAGGGACGGGGACAGGGCGAGCGCCGCGGCGGCCGCGAGCGCGAGGAGGGGCCGGGCGAACGCAGGGGCGTCCGGCGGGTTCGACGGGGGGTTCATCGTCCGCAGAATATCCGCGCCCGGGGACGGATATCCAAGCAAAAGAGCGCGCCCCTAGGGCGAAACTTCCATGTGGTACGCGTACGTCCCGTCGACGAACTTGCCGTTGTCGACCGCCGGGACGCAGAGGCAGCCCCTCTGGAAACCCGTGCTGAACATCGCCATCATGTTGGGCGGCATCTCGCCGGGCATGATGTCCACGGCCGTGATGGCGCCGCTGGCGGCGACATGGAAGGTGGCGTCGACCTTGTAGATCTTCATCTGGCGCAGCCTGGCCGGGACGAGGGGGTTGCCCATGAGGAGCGGATCGCTGTGCCCTGTGGCGAACGCCACGGGCTGCACTGCGCGGAAATAATGGGCCCGGGCGATCCAGTCGCGCGTGTCGCGCAGCTCGGCGTGCGCGAGGAGCTTCTGGAAATTGTCGAAGATGGCCTTCACCTGTTCCTCGGTGCTGGCGTCGGGCCCGAACAGGGGGACGCCGTCCCGCGTCATGACCACGATGCCGTAGAGGTTCGTGGGGATCATCGTCTTAAGGGTGCGCATCTCCACCTCGGTCGCGAAGAGGGTGTACATCCAGTCGCCGTGCGTGTTGACCGCGAGGTCCATGTGGTCCGCCATCTCCTCGCCGACGCCGAACACCACGCCCTGCACCATGTCGGGGTGGTCCCTGACCAGCTTGGCGTACAGGTCGGGCGTCGAGCGCCTGAGCATGTTCCAGGTCATGTTCTTGTCGTTCGTCGTGTAGAAGATCATGAAGAACTCGGGCTCGGGCCTGCCGGCCTCGGTGTCCTTCTCCAGGTCGTCGCCCTTGTAGTGCAGGAGCCTGTCATAGAGCTCGGCGCTCACCTTGCTCGTGGCGTTTTTCCAGTCGGGGGCCCTCGCGGGCTTGTCCTTCAGCCTCTGGTAGAACCGGACGCAGTCCGCGTCGGACAGCACATTGAGGGGGATGAGTGTGCCGTTGTCGAACAGCGCCCAGGGCCCGAGGATTTCCGAGGGCTCGGCCTCAAAGCTGCCGCCCTTGGCATCCGTCCATTCCTCGGACCGGCCCGAAGCCGGGAGCGTCAGGAGGCAGCAGGCGGAGGCGAAGGCGATCCATAGCGCGGCACGTCGGGGGTAGGGTCTCATGGGACTGGGATAATACGCCCAACGGGGGCGTCGTGTCTTCGAAAAAAGACCCATTTCGGCAAAAAGCGTTCCCTAGGGGGGACGCCGGGGCCGATCCACCCCCTGGATTAGGCCGCCTCGGGGGTGCTCACCGGGTGCAGGATGCCGTGGATTGTGTCGAGCAGGACCTGGACCTTGAAGGGCTTATAGATGAACGACCCGTTGAAAGGGTCGAGGTTGCCGCGGCGCCCTTCGCTCGAGAGGCCGCTCATGGCCAGCACCTTGACCCGGCTGTTGAGGTTGCGCACGACCCGGGCCAGCGCGGTGCCGTCCAGGTGGGGTATCACGAGGTCCGTGATCACAAGTCGGATCTCGTTCCGGCGCGTGGCGAACAGGGCGACCGCCTCGGTGCCGTCGCCGGCCGTAATGACGCGGTAGCCATTGCGGGTCAGCATGGCGCTCGTCATCTCGCGGATGTTCGGCTCGTCATCCACGACGAGGATCAACTCGCCACTCCCGCGCCTCGGATTGGGCCTGCCGCCTGAGGTGGCACCCGTCGCCGCCATCTCGTCGGCTGCGGGAAGGTAGACCCTGAAGGTGGTGCCGCTGCCCGGCTGCGTCTTCACGGAGACGAACCCCTTGTGGTTCGCCACGACGCCGCGCACGGTGGACAGCCCCAGGCCCGTCCCCTTGCCGGCCCCCTTTGTGGTAAAGAAGGGCTCCCAGATTTGCGTGAGGACCTCCGGGGCGATGCCGGAGCCCGTGTCCTCGACCTGCAGGACGACCCAGGCCCCTGGCTTTCCCCCTTCCACGCGCCGCGCCGTCACCTCATCAAGGAGGCAGTTCTCGGCGCCCAGCGTCAGCGTGCCCCCGCGCGGCATCGCGTCGCGGGCATTGACGCACAGGTTCAGCAGGATCTGGTGGATCTGAGTTGGGTCGGCCAGCACCGGCCAGAGGTTGTCAGGGATCTCGTCGACGACGCAGATGCTCTTCGGGAAGGTCTCCGCGGCCATTGAGTGCGCCTCGACCAGCAGCTCCCGGAGCTGGAGGCGCTGCTGGACGCTGCCTGCACCGTGGGCGAAGGACAGGATCTGGCGCACGAGCTCGACGCCCCGCTCGGCGCTCTTCTCCAGGGACGCGATGAGGCGCAGGTGGTCGGGGTCGGTTGCGTGCTCGCGCAGCAGGGGAGCCGACAGGATGATGGGGGACAACACGTTGTTCAGGTCGTGGGCGATGCCGGAAGCGAGCATCCCGATCGTCTCCAGGCGCTGGGCGCGTCCCTGCTGGTCGTCGTCCCGCTTCACGGGAGCCTCGTTGACCCGCGGCTCGCTGGGATCCTCGCATAGAAGCGGTCCGCTCATGCGCCGCCTCCCGGATTCGCGCAGCTAATGCACACGCCGAAATTCATGTCCCTGATTGGGGCGTGCGCGTCGCCCCCCGCCTGTTCCTGCGGCCTTGGTCATCCATAGAGGCAAGTTATGTGCGTCGAACGGAACCCTCGAACCCGATTACTACGTCTTTTTACGTAATTCTTATAACTACGTTAACGCTATAGGTCGTTGCCGCAAGCGAGCTTGAGGTTTGCTTGAAACTTTTTCATTCTCTTGGTGTGAAGATCGTAATCGTCGAAGACCATTTGATGATCCGTGACGTGATACGAAAGGTCTGCAGTTCGGAGTTTGGATACAGCGTCGTTGGAGAGACCGACTCGGGCGTGCAGGCCGTGGAACTCATCCTCAAGCACAGGCCCGATGCGGTGATCCTCGATCTTTCCCTTCCCGACATGGACGGCTTCAACGTCGCCGACCGCGTGCTGAAGGTGATGCCCAGCCTGAGGATCCTGATGCTCTCGTCGCACTGCGACGACTACACGCTTTTCCGCGTGGAGAAGTCAGGCGTGCACGGCTTCATCGACAAGAATTCAAACACAGTTGAGATCCTTCGCGACGCGCTCAAGGCGATCGCAGACGGCCGGATCTACTTTTCCCAGGCCTTCCAGGCCGCCCGGATGGCCCGGCGCTCCGACCCGCGTTCCTTCATCAAGGTCCTGTCGGACTGGGAACGGGCGATCCTCTCCCTTATAGGGCAGGGCCTGAGCGACGAGGAGATCGGCGAACGCCTGAACCTGTCGCCCCGGACGGTCCAGACGCACCGCAGCAACATCCTTCGCAAGTTGGACCTCAAGGGCACGCCCAAGCTCATCGCCTTCGCCGTCGAGAACGGGTTCACCCAGGTCCAGTCGAAGCACGGATCGATTCCAGTTTATACTTGAACGAGGCGTACTCGGTCTCGAACGCGTCGAACATTTGCTGGAGCTGCTGCGGCGTGGCCGTGGCGGCACTGCGCTGGATCTCGGAGGCGATCTTGCTCAGGCGGTCGTACTTGACGACGCTGCAGTGAGACAGCAGGCGGTGGGCGATGCGATGGACCTCCTCGGGGTCGCCGGTGGCGATGATCTTTCGCGCATTGATGCGATCGCTGTCGAAGGATGCGAGGAAGCGGTCGATCTGGCCACCGATGCCCTCGAGGGTCTCGTTGCCGAGGAAGCTGAGCATCTCGAGGTCTATCTCGCCCGGAGGCTCGAGCGTGATGTTCTGGGAGCGCACCTCGATGGAGCCGGCCGTGCGCAGGGAGCCTCCCAGGTCGCGGAGCGCCGCGGCGATCTTGCCAGGCGTTATGGGCTTTGAGATGAACGCGTCCATTCCCGCCTGGAGGCACGCCTCCTTGTTGAAGTCCGACGAGTGGGCGGTCGTGGCGATGATGATCGTGCGTCGGGTGGAGGGCTCCACCGCCCGATAGCGCGACGCCACCTCGGTGCCGATGAGCCCCGGCAGGTTCCAGTCGAGGAAGGCGACGTCGTAGTAGGAGTTCTGGAGCCTCGCCAGCGCCGCGAAGCCGTCGTTCACGACGTCCGACTGGATGTCGAGCTTGCGCAGGACAGCCTGCATGGCGACGACGTTGTAGTCTATGTCCTCGACGATGAGGGCCCGCAGCGTCGCCGTGCCGGGCGCCTTGTGGTCGGACCCGTTGGTCCCCTCCGTCATCACGAGGAACGGGATCTCGGCCCAGAAGGTCGAGCCCTGGCCCGGCTTCGACTCGACGCCGACGCGGCCCCCCATCTTTCCCGCGAGGAGGCGGCAGACGGCGAGCCCCAGGCCCGTGCCGCGGATGTTGCCCGTGCGCGCGGACTCGAGCCTGTTGAACTTCGTGAATAGCGTGGCGATCTCGGCCTCCGTCATCCCGGGGCCCTCGTCGCGGACGTAGAACCGCACGCGGTCGTGGAAGCCCGCCGTCGCCCCGACCTCCACGGGCTTGCCCGAGCCGAACTTGAGGGCGTTGGTGAGGTAATTGAGGATGATCTGCTGGACGCGCGCGGAGTCCCCGACGAGCTGCACGGGAAGCTTGGGGCCGATGGAGACGGTGATCTCCGATCCGGTGGCCTTGGCGTTCTCGGCAACCATCGAGACGCACTGCTCGAGGAGGATGCGCAGGGAGAATGGCGCCGAGCGCAGCTCGATCTTGCCGGCCTCGATCTTCGAGAAGTCCAGGACGTCGTCCACGAGCGTGGCGAGCAGCGTCGCGCAGCTGTTGATGGAGTCCGCGAGGTACCGCTGGCGCTTGTCGAGCACGGTCTCCTCGAACGCCAGCGACAGGCCGAGGATGCCCGAGATCGGGTTTCGGATCTCGTGGCTCATGTTCGCGAGGAACTCCGACTTGGCCTCGTTGGCCTTCTCGAGCTGCTCCGTCTTCTTGCGCACGAGGATCTCGAGCCTCGAGTTCTGCCGGCGAAGGAAGGCGAGCCGCCACTGGAACGCGCCGAACACGCAGGCGGCGGCGAAGAGGACAAACGCCGCGATGGCCGGGGTCGTCCGGTACCAGGGCGGCAGCACCGTGAAGTCCCAGGTCGACGCGGGCCCGGCCATGCCGGCGTCATTCACCACGCGGACGGAGAACTCGTAGGTCCCGTTCTGGAGGCGGGCCAGGCTGAGGTTGCTGTCGTTGCTGGGGGCGGACCATTCGTCGGCGCCGCCCGAGAGCTTTGTCTGGTAGCGGATGGCCTCGCGGCGTCCAAACTCGAGCGCGGTGTAGTCAAACGTGACCGCGTTCCTGGCGGCGGAAAGCCTCTCGCCTGGGCTGACACTCGATCGTATGAGCGGCGCCTGGGGGATACCCACCGGCTTGAGTTCCCGGGGGACGAGCCGAAGCAGGCCCTCCATGCCGCCCACCCACACGATTCCCCTCTGGTCCACGAAGAGGGACCGGATCTCGCCGATGGAGTCCAGCCCCGGAACTTCAAAGGCCTCCCATATGGTCCCGGTGTTTGCCGAGAGGCGTCCAATCACGGGGATGCGCCGCCCATCCGTGAATGGACTTTCAAAGGCGGCCCAGACCGCGCCGTTGGAGTCGCGGTTGGAGACGGGCTGGGCCGAACTCTTGGGAGCGGTGTCGAGGATGTCGGCACCTGCCTCGGGCGAGGTGAAGTACTCAACCCCCTTTGAGGTGAAAACGGCGATGTTCCCGCCGACCCTCGCAACGCCGACGCGGCCGGACTCGTTCAGGCCGTTCGCGGAAGGTAGCCGGCCCAGAGTGGGCCTTGGGCCCGCGGCACCGGAAATCAGGAAGGCGCCCCTGGTTTCCGTCCCAATCCAGATGTTGCCGGTCGGGTCCTCGGCCATGTCTTCAGGGATATCGGGAAGGTGCGCGAGGAGCCTTGACGATGCCTTCCCGTCATCGGCAAGTGTCAACCGAAGGATGTCGTAGTAGTTCGCCAACAGAAAGCTGTGGGGGTCATTCAGGGAAGGACTCAGGAGGAAGGCGTCTGTCTTCGTTGAAAAGATGGGCGTGGCAACGTCCCCATCGATCCTGTCGACGCGTCGGAATCCGGACCCGTAAATCAGCTCATGGTCGATACCCTGGAGATCGTTGTAGAGGCCGGAAAGGGTGGGTATGGCGCCGAATCGGGCCGAGTAGGTCCCGTTCATTGACAGGCCGAAGACGCCCTCGTCAGTCGCCACGAGGAGGCGCGTGCCCGACTGCGCGATGCTGCGACAAGGCTTTCCCGTCAGGCCCAGTTTGCCATCAAAAAGGGTGGTGCCCGAATCAGGGTTCATGCGCGCGATGCCCACGCCTGAGGTCACCCACAGGTCGCCCCCGCGCGAATTGAAGATCGAATAAATGGCGCGTGACGGGAGACCGTCGTCAGTCGTGATGAAGCGGTCGAGGCTGCCCGAAGGGTTGAGGACCGCGATGCCCCCGTAGAGGGTGCCGATGTACAATTTTCCGTCCGGGGCCCGGCAGGCCGTGAGAAGTACATTCTTGCGGATAAACTCGTTCGCATCCGAATTGACGGTCGTGACTTCGCCGCCCTCAAGGCGCTTCAGCCCGTCGGTTGTGGCGAGCAGCCATCCGGTTGGGTCCTTTTCCATCCAGAGGACGCCGGCGTGTCCGAGCAGGTCGGCCGAGAGGAATTTGTGCATTCCGTCTGCCTGGACCTCCCAGATCCCCGTGGGTGGATGGCTTATGAAAATCCTTCCTTCCACGCGCATGCCCTGGAGGCGGCGCGCTCCCGGCATTGGGTGCACGGCAAAATGGCTCCCGTCCCAGATCATCACCGACGAGTTTGAGACGAATATCGCGCCGTCCTTGAAGGCGAACGCCTGCCACACGTCGCCAAAGTCGCGCGCATCCTCCGGGAGCAGGTCGACGAGAGAGTGAAAGGACGAGAGGCCTTTCTCCTGCCTGTCGAAATAGCCTATCTCATTGACGGCACCCACCCACAGTTTCCCGTTGGCGCCAAAGGATATCCCCCTGATTCCATAACTGCCTGGAACCGGATATCGGGACCAGCGCTCCCCGTCGAACCTCACGAGGTCGTAGCTCCCGAAATAAAGGACGCCCCGCTCATCCTGCGTGGCGAACCAGCACTCGATGCCGCTCCCCGTGTCGCGCGCGGAGTAATTCACCAGAATGGGACGACCCTCCTCGCCGCGCGCTGCCGGGATGGATCCAAGCGCCGCCGAGAATGTGAGCGCGGCAACGAGTAGGGTTCGAGAGACGGTCACAGGGTTGTCGGTCGCACGTTAGGCCGGAGTTAGCGCAATGGCGCAGCGATTTACTACAGGAAAAAACGTAATCGCAGGCGTCAAAATAGGCGATTTAGAGAATCGGCGAGACGCAGAAAATGGCGAAACCTTTCCAACGATGAAATCAATCAATCGCATGGCCCTCGGTACAATATCCAGCATCCTGCTCAGCGCGGGATTCTCACAAGCCGCACAGCAACTCGATCCGCTTTCCACGTCCGTCGCGAAGCTCGGTTCCAATTCCGAGTCGTGCGACTCCCCGAGCGCCACGTGCGCGACGCCCTGCATGTATCAGCCCGAGTAGGTCTCAATCGGCCTGGCCTGATTCGCAGCAGCCCATTGTCCCATGTTAAGCGTCGCAGGGTACCGCTATCGAAACGTCCTGGAGTCTGAGGGTGGCCCCGTCGGAAGGGTCACCCTTCGTGAGTTCCCGGTCTATGGGCGCCCGATGTACCAGGCCAACGCCTGGCTTTCGGACAAGGTCGTCTCGCATCGCAAGAAATTTGCACTCTACAGCGATGCGGACGGCACGGGGACCTCACCGACCCCGATTGTCGCCCGCTACATGGCGATATCGGAGACCATGGAGCGCTGGGCCTACCGGGTTAAGGTCCGTGCGAACGATCGCGAGCTATACGGATTCGACATTGACGAGTCGACGAACGGCATGGCGGCCTTCCCCGGCCTCTTCCGGACGGAGGCCCGCAAGCGCGCCCTGATGGAGGCGGTCGAGCGCGTCAGCATCATCTCCTGGTGGGAGGGCGTGATTGACGGCGAGGTCCGGACGACCGAGTGGCCGGGCATCAGCGCCCTGGTCCTGCCCAGCCCGATCGGCGTCGGCGTGACGGTGATCGCGTTCCGCGAGGTGCGCCCCGACTGCTTTGCCTACGGCCAGGGAGCCGCCGTCAATTACTTCGGAGCCTGCGAAAGGGCGGTCATGGAGCTCGCGCGCAATGAGTACGTCCTCGGCCTGAGGAGGGTTTCGCAGGGCCTCGCCGCCCAGGAGACGCCCTCGGACCTGTTTGAGCGCCGCTGCCTTTTCTTCTCCACGCCCGAGGGGCACGCGATGTTCCAGGAGAGGATACACCGGGCGATCACGGGACCCCGGTTCCGCTCCGAGATCATCTGCGACGCGGAGATAGAGGGGCCCTGGTCCGAGTTCGCCGCGGTGTGGCGGGTCCTCGTGAGGCCGCCGACCACGGATTTCCTGGTCAATTCCGAGCGATATTTCTTCTGGTGAGCGCCTGACCGGCCGGGTCAGCGGGCCAACCGGTGCAGGGCCGCAGCGTTGCAATCGGCGTCGTTTGTTGCGACGTCCAAGGGCGCTCGACCCCGATGCCGCCCGACCCACTGCACACTTCGCCCCCCAGCGGCGCGCCCGGGATGGCCAGGACCGCGGCGGCGGCATGCGTCCTGTTCACGGCGACCCTTGCGGCGTACTGGCCCGCCCTGAACGGCGCGGAACTCTGGGACGACTCGGCGCATATCACGGCCCCCGCGCTCCAGTCGCTCTCGGGCTTGGGGCGCATCTGGTTCCACCTCGGGGCGACGCAGCAGTATTATCCCGTCCTCCACAGCGCGTTCTGGCTAGAGCACCGCCTCTGGGGTGACGCGCTGCCTGGCTACCACCTCGCCAACGTCGCCCTCCACGCCCTCGCCGCTTGCCTGTTCGCCTTTGCGCTGGCGCGCCTGCGCGCCCCCGTTGCCGAGGATGAGGCGCTCCCCGCGGCGCCAGACTGGCTCGCCGCCGCCGTCTTCGCCCTCCATCCGGTCTGCGTCGAGTCCGTCGCTTGGATCTCGGAGCAGAAGAATACGCTGTCCCTTGTATTTTACCTGTTGTCGGCCCTCTCCTACCTGAGGTTTGACCGCGGCCGGCGGGGAGGGTGGTACGCGGCCTCGTTCGGGTTCTTTCTCCTTGCGGTCCTGAGCAAGTCCGTGACGGCGACGCTGCCGGCCGCGCTCCTGCTCGTCATCGCCTGGCGACGGGGGAGCCTGGATTTTCGCAGGGATGTCCTGCCCCTTGTCCCCTGGTTCGCCGCGGGAGTCGCCTCAGGCCTGTTCACGGCGTGGGTCGAGCGCACGTACATAGGGGCGCACGGGGTGGCGTTTGACCTGGCTCCCGTGGAAAGGCTGTTCCTCGCGGGAAGGGTGGTGTGGTTCTACCTCGGCAAGCTGCTCTGGCCGACGGACCTCTCGTTCATCTACGTCCACTGGACGGTGGGCACGGGCGCGGCATGGAGCACGGGCCTCGTTGCCAGCATCGCCGCTGCCGTCGCCTTGTGGGCCGTCCGGGGCTGGAGCGGCGCCCCCCTGGTCGGCTTCCTTTTCTTCGTGGGCTCGCTCCTGCCGGCGCTCGGGTTCTTCAACGTCTACCCCTTCCTTTTCTCCTACGTTGCGGACCACTGGCAGTACCTGCCCTCCCTCGGGATTATCGCGCTTGTCGCCGGGTTTGTAGGTTCGAGGGAAGTGAAGTGGGGGCCCGGGCCCAGGGCCGCGCTGAGGGCGGCCGCGGCGGTCGTCCTGTGCACGCTCTTCCTGCTCACCCGCAGGCAGGCCGCCCTCTACAGGGATGTGCCGACCCTCTATGCGGACACGCTGCGCAAGAATCCCGGATGCTGGATGGCGGAGAGCAACCTCGGCGCGTACCTGACGGACCAGGGCTCGGTGCCGGAGGCCATCCGCCACCTGCGCGAGGCGATCCGCATCAAGGCCGATTACGCCGACGCCCACAACAACCTCGGCAACGCGCTCTCGAAGCTGCCGGGCCACGCGCGGGAGGCGATCGGGGAATTCGAGGAGGCGCTCAGGCTGCAGCCGGGCATGACCGAGGCGGAGGCGAACCTGGGTCTCCTGCTCGTGCGCGTTCCCGGACGCATGGCGGAGGGGGCGGAGCACCTCGCCGCCGCGCTGCGCGGGAACGAGGACGACCCCCGGTACGCCGAGCTGCACCTCCAGCTCGGGGCGGCGCTGGCCGAGGAGCCCTCGCGCACCGCGGATGCGATCCGCGAGGACGGGATCGCCCTTCGGATGAACCCGGGTTCCGCGGAGGCGCACTTCAACCTGGGGCGCGCGCTGCGCGACGAGGGGGACGGGAGCGATGCGATCGCGCAGTACCGCGAGGCGCTGAGGCTCGGCGCCAACTATGCCGAGGTCAGGAACAGCCTCGCATCGGCGCTCCTGCGCGCGGGCCGCGTCGACGAGTCGCTCGATGAATACGGGAAGGCCGTGGCGCTGAAGCCGGACTCGGCCGTCTTCCGCAACAACCTCGGCATCGCGCTCACGGGCGCCGGCCGGATCGACGAGGCCATCGCCTCGCTGCGCGAGGCGGTGCGCCTGGCCCCGGGGTTTGCCGACGCGCATTACAACCTCGGCGTCGCGCTCCGGCGCGCGGGCCGGGACGAGGAGGCCGCCGCGCAGTTCGAGGCGGCCGGGCCGAGGCCCTGAGGGTCGCGGCGCCCATTTGATCGTTGCCGGGCCGCCCCAACGCCCCAAGTTGGTCGGCTTGCGACTCCGCCCTGCCGCTCGGTGCGGCACCCTAATTCCAGCCCTATGACCGTCGGTCTCCGCGCGCTGTGCGTCACGCTCATCCTCGCCGCGGTCGCGTGGACCACGCGCGAGGTGACGGGCTTCGGCTTCCTGCCGCTCGTCGACGACGACGTGAACATCTTCTTCAACCCGCATCTGGGGGCCCCGGACGCCTCGCGCCTTCGCTGGATGGCGACGGACTTCAGCTACGTGCACCGCTACATGCCCCTCGGCTGGCTCGGGTTCTCGCTCGTCTATGCGGTGAGCGGCCTCGACCCCTGGGGATACCACGCGGCCGGCGTCGCGCTCCACGCCCTGAACGCGGTCCTGGTCTTCCTCATCATCGGCCGGCTGCTGCGCCGGTTCGGGCATGGCGCCCCGGAGCGCGACCGCATCGCCTGCGCCTGCCTCGCCGCGCTTCTCTGGGCCGTGCATCCGCTGCGCGTGGAGACGACCTCGTGGTGCTCGGGGCTGCTGTATTCCCAGGCGGGGTTCCTGGCGCTGCTCTGTGCCTGCGGGCGCCTCGCGGAGCTGCGGGCGCGCGATGAGGGGCGCCGGGGGTGGGCCGGAGCGTATTTTGTCCTGGGATTCCTGGCCTATGTGCTGTCCGTCCTCACGTATCCCGTCGCGCTGTTCCTGCCCTTCGCCCTCGCGCTCCTGGACCATGCCTGGCTCGCAGGGGGGGCCAATGCCGGCCCCCGGCGGGCGGCGCGTCTTGGCATGGCCGTCTACGCCGTCGCGGCCGTCGCCGGGCTTGCCCTCACGGTGCACGCGCGGGCGACCGCGATGATTTCCTGGCTTCGGGCGCCGACGGTCGCTGAGTTTGGCCTCGTCTCCCGGTTGCTCCAGGCCTGCTATGTGGCGGCGGTGTACGTGTGGCGGACGTGCTGGACGGGCGACCTGCGGTGGATGCCGCTCACGCTCTTCGACGCGGACGCCGCGCGGGTGCCGGGATTCGTGGCCGCATTGTTTCTCCTGGGTGTCACGCTGTGGGCGTGGAGGGAGAGGGCGACGGCACCCTACATCCTGGCGTGCTGGGCCAGCTACCTCGTCCTCGTGACGCCCAACCTCGGCCTTTCGGAACACCCGCACACGATCGCGGACCGGTACCTCTACATCACGGGAGTCGTGTTCTCGGTGGCCCTCGCGATGGCCCTCGTGCGCCTGCGCTCGCGCGCGTCGCGTGTGGCCCTGGGGTGCGCCGGCGCGGCCGCAGTCGTGGTGTGCGCCCTGGTCAGCGTCAGCGAGTCGCGCGTGTGGCGAAACACGGACACCTTCCAGGAGCGGATGATGCGCAATCCCGACAGCGACCTTGATCACATCACGGCCGCGCGCGCCGGCAAGCTGCGCTTCCTCGAGGGAGATGTGCGCGGGGGGCGCGACGCGGTGAGGGGCGAGCTGGCGCGCGCCCCGTCTGTCGGCGGCGTCATCCTGACGTGGCGCCAGATTGCCCCGTCCTCCCCAATGAGCGCCGAGGTCGCCGCGACGCGGCTCCAGGAATGGCCCACGGCCCCGTTCGCCTACGCCCACCAGCAGATCGCGCTGGCCCAGCTCGACGAGGGCCGCAACCGCGACGCGCTCCTGCACCTCGATGCCGCGCTCGTCGTCGCCCCGGACTACGCCGAGGCGAGGTTTGAGCGCGGCATGGTCTTCGCCGCGTCGGGCGCGGCCGGGAGCGCGCTCCATGACTGGCTGTTCCTGCGCCGCGCATGGGGCGCCCGCCCTGCCCAGGCCGCGAGATTGTCCTACATGGGCAGGCGGATCGCGTCCGCCTATGCGGCCGAGGGAAATGGGAGGTATGCCCGGCTGCTCGGGGGCGCCGGACCCTAGGAAATTCGCGCCTTCAACAGGGGGGGAAGAGGCAATGCGTGGCGGATATTTCCGCCCCGGTTGTCAAGGCCGGTGCAGATGGGCCGAATTTTGCGTGCCTGAGACTTTTTCCGTGCGCCGCGCAGCCAATCCCTTTTCCATGGGATTCAGGGGCGTGCCCCAAAACCCTCGATGATTTTCACCAGCTACTGGTTCCTGCTCTTTGCCGTCGTGGCGATGGCCGTGTTCCGGCTGCTTCCCAGGCCGTGGCTGCGGCAGGGATGGCTGGCGGTCGCGTGTGCGACGTTCCACTGGCACTTCGCGGGTCCCGCCGGGGTGAAGCCGATCATCGTCCTGATGGTCATCACCTACCTGGCGGGGCTGACGCGCCGGCGCTGGGTGTGCGCCCTGGGCATGTTCGCGTCCGTGGCTGCCCTCTGCTTCTACAAGTACTCGCTGTTCCTCATCGGGGGCATAGTCGCGCCGCTGAGCGCACCGGCGGCCGCTTCGCTCGCCGCCGCGGCGACCCACGCGCTGCCGGGCGCCCCGCCGCTTGGCATGAGCTTCTTCGCCTTTGAGTTCATCCACTACCTCTTTGAGGTGCGCCGCGGCGGCGCACCCATCCGCAATCCCCTGAGCTTCGCGCTCTTTGCCATATTCTTCCCGTCCCTGGTCGCGGGCCCCATCAAGCGCTACGCTCAGTTCCTGCCCTCTCTCCGGGCGGCCGCCGCCTCGGCCAACTCGGCGTCCGACCTGGCCGAGGGGCTCGCGAGGGTGGGGCTGGGCTTCGCGAAGAAGATCCTCATCGCGGACCAGCTGACGGCCTACATCGACTTCTTCCAGCCGCATTTTGACGACCAGACCCTGGTGCAGAAGTGGATCATCCTTGCGGCCATCGCGTTCCGCATCCTGATGGATTTCTCGGGCTACAGCGACATCGCGATCGGGTGTGCCCGGATCATGGGGATCACGCTGCCGGAGAATTTCAACTGGCCGTATGCCGCGCGCAACCTGCAGGAATTTTGGACGCGCTGGCACATCTCGCTCAGCCTCTGGATCCGCGACTACGTCTACATCCCGCTCGGAGGAGGGAGGCACGGCTGGCCGCGCCGGGTGCTCAATGCGGTGATCGCGTTCGGGCTCTGCGGCCTCTGGCACGGACCGGCCGGCCATTTTGTGCTGTGGGGCCTTTACCACGGCTGCGGCCTGGGCCTCTGCGCGGTCTATCCCATGATCCCTGAGATCGGGAAGCCGCTGCAGGCGATATTCCGCCGGGACGCGGTGTTCGGCTGGGCGCTGACGCAGCTCTTCGCGTGGTTCGGCTGGCTCCTCTTCTTCTATCCGACAGGCGTCGCGGTGCACATGGGCATGCAGCTGTTCGGCCTATGAGCGACCTGCCCACACATTCCGCCCCCCCTGCAAGGTTCGGGTGGATACGTCCCTGGTGGTTCCTCGCCGGCTTCGCGCTGGGCCTCGCGGGCCTCGCGTATTCCGGCTGGAAGATCAGCGGCACGGACTACCACCCCGGGTTCGTGCGCTTCCACTCGATGATATCGCCGGAGGGAAGCTACTACCCGACGCTCGACGAGATGTGCGCGATCGTGCGCGCGAAATGCAGGCCCGACCAGGTGCTCGTGATCGTCGGCGGCAACTCGATCCTGCTCGGCGTGTGGCAGAAGGCCCCCGACCTGTGGTCCGTGCGCCTCCAGCAGGTGCTCGGCGACAAGTACTGCGTCGTCAATTTCGCCTACCGGGGCGCTTCTCCCGCTGACGGCGGCGCCGTCGTCGCCGAGGTGCTCCGCAAGGAGTTCCCCAAGCAGATACTTATCGTCAACGAGGGCGTCGTCACCGGCGTCGAGTCCGTTCCTCACGGCCCGTACCGCTACATTTTCTGGCAGGCCTATGACAGCGGGAAGCTCATGCACTACCCCGAGAGGGACGCGCGCGTCGAGGAGTACCGCAACTCGAGCCCCGCGGCGCGCAACGAGCTGGCCGAAACCCGGATCAGCGTATGGTTCGACGAGATGCTCCACTACCACGACCT
>Ga0302311_10004074_pt1 | contig 15832 bp, 14 predicted proteins | sample III_Palsa_N1_3_FD_200449 | JGI IMG/M metagenome (GOLD analysis project Ga0302311, IMG submission 200449) | Peat permafrost microbial communities from Stordalen Mire near Abisko, Sweden - III_Palsa_N1_3 | ecosystem: Environmental > Terrestrial > Soil > Palsa > Peat permafrost | place: Sweden... | reverse complement strand
GCTGTAGTTCTTACGGCAGATTCCCGAGACGTTTACCAGGGAAGTTTTGGCGGTTCGGGAAGTTCCTTCGGTGGTGGGGTGTTTGCCGCTGGGAACACCGACCTCCATTTTCGTTGCGCGAACCGAACCCACTACATCTTGTGCTGGGTTTGCAAAGTATAATATCGCCAAAGTTTTTGCTTCTTTTTTTCAAAAAAGAAGACTTCCTTCCACTTCGCTTTGTAGCGGCGCCTCACCTCTGAAACATTCCTCCTTCCCTTCCTCCCCCCGCTTTGCTACCAGCCGCGCTCTTTCACTGCTTCAGGCCAACGCCCCCATGCGCAAGCGCCGCGGCCTCCCACTCGATGGCTGGCTCATCATCGACAAGCCCTCGGGGATCACCAGCACCAGCGTGGTGAACCAGGTCCGCCGCGCGTTCGATGCGCAAAAGGCGGGGCATGGCGGCACGCTCGACCCGCTCGCCACCGGGCTGCTGCCGATCGCGTTCGGCGCGGCCACCAAGACCGTGCCCTACATCATGGACGGCACCAAGATCTACCACTTCACCATGAAGCTCGGCGAAGCGCGCGACAGCGACGACGCCGACGGCGCGGTAACCGGGACCTCCCCCCACCGGCCGACCGATGCCGAAATCGAAGCCCAACTGCCGCAATTCCGCGGCGACATCATGCAAATCCCGCCGGCGTTCTCCGCGATCAAGGTCGCCGGCGAGCGCTCCTACGACATGGCGCGCGAGGGCCGCGCGCTGGAGCACGCCCCTCGCCCGGCGCGGATCGACCGCTTCCTACTGATCGAACGGGTCGACGCCGATCATGCAAAATTCGAGGTCCAGTCAGGCAAGGGCGTCTATATGCGCAGCCTGGCGCGGGATCTCGCGATCGCCTGCGGAACGTTCGGCCATATCACCGCTTTACGCCGCCTGCGGGTTGGCCCCTTCACGGAATCCCAGGCAATTCCGCTCGCTGCGATTTTACTGGACAAATCCGCCCCACAAGAGGATACCCCCCCAACTTCTCCGGACCTTTTGCTTCCGGTCGCGACCGCGCTGGCCGACATCCCGGCGCTGGCCTTGACCGAAAACGAGGCCGTCCCCTTGAAACAAGGCCAGCCGATTAGTCTGGTCCTGCTGATGGGCCGGATTCCTGCCGACGCCAATCCTGACGAGGGGTTGGTGCGGGCCATGGCGGGGGGGCGCGTGATCGGGTTGTGCCGTCTTTCGGACGGCATGCTGAAACCCGAACGCATCATGTAACCCAAGCCCAAGGAGAAGCACGATGTCGATTACTGCGGAGCGTCGCACGACGCTCATTGGCGAATACGCGACCAACCCCACCGACACCGGCAGCCCGGAAGTCCAAGTGGCGATCCTCACCGAGCGTATCCGCAACCTCACCGAACATCTCAAAACCCACGCCAAGGATTTCCATTCGAGGCGGGGTCTGCTGGTGATGGTCGGCAAGCGCAAGGGGCTGCTGGACTATCTGAAGAAGAGCAATGTCGGTCGCTACGAGACCCTGATCGGGCGTTTGGGCCTGCGTCGCTAGCGCTCACACCGGCCCTTGCTGGCAGCACGGGCCGGTTCCATTTTTTACCGGCCCCACCCATGGGGGGTGGGGCCAATCAGCGCAGCCGGCGCATGAACGGATTTTGACGAGCCCCAGGGGCAAGAACGAGGCGAAACCAGCAGCACCGGCGTTTCCGGCCATAGGAACCAGCGCTGCGTCACCGCGAAGCACTCGCGGCGATCGCAGCCCGTCCCTATCGCCCGAGACGCCGAATCGCCCGCCAACTTCCCGCTGATCCTCAACCCGTTTGTCCGCCTCCTGCCGCTTCAAGACAGAGAGGTTTTGGAATGTTTAACTATTTCCGCAAGGAACTCGACTGGGGCGGGCGCAAGCTCGTACTCGAAACCGGCAAGATCGCCCGCCAGGCCGACGGCGCGGTGCTGGTAAGCTACGGCGACACCATCGTACTATGCACCGCGGTGGGCGCGAAATCGCCCAAGCCGGGGCAGGATTTCTTCCCGCTGACGGTGAATTACCAGGAGAAAGCCTTCGCCGCCGGCAAGATCCCGGGCGGCTTCTTCAAGCGCGAGGGCCGTCCCTCCGAGAAGGAAACCCTGGTTTCGCGCCTGATCGATCGCCCGATCCGGCCGCTGTTCCCGGACGGATTCAAGAACGAAGTCCAAGTGGTGGCCACAGTGCTCAGCCACGATCTGGAGAATGACCCGGATGTGGTCTCGATGGTCGGCTGCTCGGCGGCGCTGACGCTGTCCGGCATTCCGTTCTTCGGCCCGGTGGCCGCGGCCCGCGTTGGCTACGTCGACGGCGAGTACGTGCTGAACCCGACCTCGTACCAGCGCAAGGACAACGCGCTCGATCTGGTCGTCGCCGGGACCAGCGAAGGCGTGCTGATGGTCGAATCCGAGGCCCACGAGCTGTCCGAAGACATCATGCTGGGCGCGGTCAAGTTCGGCCACGACAGCTTCCTGCCGGTGATCCAGGCGATCATCGAACTCGCCGAGGTCGCAGCGCGCGAGCCGTGGGCCCTGCCCGAGCCGTCCGAGGCCGAAATCACCCTGGCCAAGCGGCTCGACGAACTCGCCCGCGTCGGCATCACCGAAGCCTATACCGAGACCAGAAAGCAGCTCCGCCAGGAGCGGATCGGCACGGTGAAGAAGGCCGCGCTGGCGATCGTGGCCGAAGAAGGTCTCGACCCGGAGAAGGCCAAGGGCCTGTTCAAGGAGCTCGAAGCCAACATCGTGCGCAACGCGATCCTGGATACCGGGCTCCGTATCGACGGCCGCGACACCAAGACCGTCCGCCCGATCGTGGCCGAAGTTGGGATCCTGCCGCGCTCGCACGGTTCCGCGTTGTTCACCCGCGGCGAAACCCAGGCGCTGTGCGTGGCGACGCTCGGCACCGGCCAGGACGAGCAGATCATGGATGCGCTCGAAGGCGAATACCGCGAGCATTTCATGTTGCACTACAACTTCCCGCCTTACTCGGTGGGCGAGGCCGGCCGTATGGGCAGCCCCGGACGCCGCGAGATCGGCCACGGCAAGCTCGCCTGGCGCGCGGTGCACCCGCTGCTGCCGACCAAGGACGCGTTCCCCTACACGCTGCGCGTGGTGTCGGAGATCACCGAAAGCAACGGTTCGTCGTCGATGGCGACGGTGTGCGGCACCAGCCTGGCGCTGATGGACGCGGGCGTGCCGCTCGCGCGTCCGGTCGCCGGCATCGCGATGGGCCTGATCAAGGAAGATCACGCTTTCGCGGTGCTGTCCGACATTCTCGGCGACGAAGACCATCTCGGCGACATGGATTTCAAGGTCGCCGGCACCGAAGTGGGCGTGACGTCGCTGCAGATGGACATCAAGATCACCTCGATCACCTTTGACATCATGCGCATCGCGCTGGGGCAGGCGCGCGACGGCCGCCTGCACATCCTGGGCGAGATGGCCAAGGCGCTCACCGGTGCGCGCGGCGATGTGGCGGCAACCGCACCCCGCATCACCACGATCCACGTGCCCAAGGAAAAAATCCGCGAAGTGATCGGCACCGGCGGCAAAGTGATCCGCGAGATCGTCGAGCAGACCGGCACCAAGATCGACATCGAAGACGATGGCACGATCAAGATTGCGGCGACCACCGAGGAGGCCTCGCAGGCCGCGATCGCCCGCATCCGCGGCATCGTGGCGGAGCCCGAAATCGGCGTGGTGTACCCGGGAAAAGTGGTGAAAACCGCCGATTTCGGCGCGTTCGTGAATTTCCTGGGCTCACGCGACGGACTGGTGCACATCAGCGAGCTGAGCCAGGGGCGGGTATCCAAGACGTCCGACATCGTGAACGTCGGCGACGCGGTAAAGGTCAAGGTGATCGGCTTCGACGACCGCGGCAAGGTTAAACTTTCCATGCGGGTGGTTGATCAGGCCACTGGCGAGGACATCTCTGACAAGGTCGGTCCGAAGGGCGGACGTGACAAAGACCACGCGGCGGATTAAATTCTCGCCAAGAGCGCGGCTTCCCACCCATGATGGTTTCATCTAAGGGGGAAGCCGCGACTATATTCAAGGATCTGGCCGATGAAGGCGATCAATGCGATCCGGATGGGAGGCGTCGAGGTTCTACCGCTGGTTGAAGGCGGCAAAGGGGTCTCGGTCTCCAACGGAATATCGGCCGGCCATTGGGCCGCGGGCGGCGGCATCGGCACGTTCTCGGCGGTGAACGCCGACAGTTTCGACCAAGAGGGCCGCGTGGTAGCCCAGGTCTATCACGGCCGCACCCGCCGCGATCGCCATGAAGAGCTGGTTGCTTATGGCATCGCCGGGGGCGTCGAGCAGGCGCGGCGGGCGTGGGAGATCTCCGGCGGCACCGGCCGCATCAACGCCAACATATTGTGGGAGATGGGCGGCGCCGAACGAGTGATCACCGGGATCCTGGAAAGCGCCAAGGGGCTGATCAACGGCATCACCTGCGGCGCTGGCATGCCGTACCGGCTGTCCGAAATCGCCGCGCGCTTCAATGTCCACTACTATCCGATCGTATCCTCTTCGCGCGCGTTTTCAGCGCTATGGAAGCGCGCCTATTACAAGGTGGCGGAGCTGCTGGGCGGCGTGGTCTACGAGGATCCCTGGCTCGCCGGCGGGCATAACGGGCTTTCCAACAGCGAAAATCCCGAGCGCCCCGAAGCACCCTATCCGCGGGTGAAGGCGCTGCGCGATCAGATGCGGCAGTTCGGGCTCGACATGGTGCCGATCATCATGGCCGGCGGCGTCTGGTGCCTGGAAGAGTGGGAGCATTGGATCGACAACCCGGAACTGGGGCCGATCGCGTTCCAGTTCGGCACCCGCCCGTTGGTCACCAAGGAGAGCCCGATCGGCTCGGTGTGGAAACAGAAGCTGCTCACGCTGAAGGAGGGCGATGTCTTCCTGAACCACTTCAGCCCGACTGGTTTCTATTCGTCCGCGGTGAACAACAGCTTCATCAAGGAGTTGCGCGGGCGTTCCGAGCGGCAGCTGGCGTTTTCCACTGAGCCGCTGGGCGAGCACGTAGCCCCGTTCGAGGTCGGCGTGCGCAAGCGCGTGGTTTATCTGGTGCCCGACGACCTCGCCCGCGCCCGCGGCTGGGAGGCCGAGGGCTACACCGAGCCGATGCGCACCCCGGATAACACCTTGATCTTCGTGACCCCGGAAAAAGCCGGCGAGATCGTGCAGGATCAGGTCGATTGCATGGGCTGCCTGTCGCAATGCCGGTTTTCCAACTGGAGCGAGGATGGCCCGGATTACACCAACGGCAAGAAGCCTGATCCGCGCAGCTTTTGCATCCAAAAGACCTTGCAGACCATTGCGCACGCCGACACGCCTGAGATTGCCGAGAATAATCTGATGTTCAGCGGCCACAACGCGTTCCGGTTTGCAACCGATCCGTTTTATTCCAATGGGTTCATCCCGACCGTCCGACAGTTGGTGGAACGGCTGCTGACCGGTCGCTGACCGGTTGCGGGGGTGCGCTGCGTCGGGTATACGGGCGGCGCCTGATGCCGACGTAGCTCAGTGGTAGAGCAGCTGATTCGTAATCAGCAGGTCGTCAGTTCAATCCTGACCGTCGGCACCATCCGTCTTCACGACCCGCTGAACCAATTATACCCCTGGTCCTCCCAATAGCCGCCGGGATAGACATTGGTCACCGCCAGCTGGACCAGCGACTTCGGGTTCTTGAAACCAAGCTTGGTCGGAATGCGCAGCCGCACCGGCGCACCGAAGGGAGGGGTGAGCGGCGCCCCCAGGAAACTCAACGCCAATATCGTCTGCGGGTGTAGCGCGGAGGCCATGTCGATGCTGGAATAATAGCCGTCGGCGCAGCGGAACGAAACGTAGCGGCAAGTGGTGTCGGCACCGACCCGGCGCAGGAAATCTCCCAATGGCACCCCACCCCACTGGCCGATTACTCGCCAACCCTCGACGCAGATCAGCCGCGTGATCTGCTGCTGTTGCGGCAACGCGTTCAACGCTGGCAACGTCCACGGCGCCTTGTCCTGGATCTGGCCACCCAATTGCAGCCGGTAGGCGGCGGGATCGACCACCGTCACCTGGGAAATGTCATAATAGGCGTTGAAGCGCGGCGGCAGCGTGATCTGGTCGGGGCGGTAACTCGGTGCCAAGGTGTGCGGATTGAACAGCGCCTGCTGCACCCGGTCGTTCCACGATGACATCATCCGCAAAAACCTGTCGGCGAGGTCGGGATGATCGGGATCCTCGTAGTTGCAGGCGGGCAGACTGCTCACCGCTCCCAGTGCCAGCGCGCGAAACAGCATTTCCCGGCGATAGAGCGGGCTCATGGTTCGGCCCGGCCGCCGGTGATCATCGGCGGCAGCACTTTCGGCACCATCACCACCAGCAGCAGGTGAATGGCGATAAATCCCGCAATCGCCGACATCGCGAAGAAATGCACGTAGCGGGCGACCGAGTAGCCGCCCAACAGGTCGCACACGAACCACAGCTGCACCGGCTTCCAGATCGACAGACCCGAGAGTACCACCATCACACCGGCCACCAGCACGCCGACATAGAGCAGCTTCTGCACGGCATTATAAACGCCGAGATCATGATGCAATCTGAATGTCAGCGCGCCGCGCAGATCGTTCCAGACTTCGCTCGGGCGAATGGGAAATAACTTCTTGAAGTGCCCGCTCGCCAAGCTCCAGATGAAATAGATCGTGCCGTTCGCCACCAATATCCACATACAAGCGAGGTGCCAGGCGATCGCCGCGCCGAGCCACCCGCCGACCGTGACCAGCGGCGGAAAAGTGAAGCCGAACAAAGGTGAAGCGTCGTAGATCTGCCAGCCGCTGCCGATCATCACTGCGATCACCACCGCATTCACCCAATGGGTCAGACGCAATGGCCAAGGATGAATTACGCGATCGGGAGGATGTGAATTGCCCACGAATCACCTCGCTGGGCCAGCAGCCTACGCCACGGAACGGGATTCGTCCATGCAATCGGTGCCCGGACCGTCCTGACACAACCGCAACCCTGCGGACGCACGACGAAGCGGTGCATCGTCCCGCGCACCCGGCTAGGTTCCAACCCATGGCAGCAGCTTGGCAGACGCGCGCGACGATGCAGAACTTCCGGACGGCCTCATTGGTTCTCGTCGCGGTGCTATCTCTGGGCGGGTTACCGGCTCGCGCCGAAACCGCGCCGGGCGTGACCGACGTGCTGGTCACCGCCCCTCGCCTTTCCGGCTACTGGAGCGTGACCGGACCAAACCTGATCGAAATCAAGGCCGGGCCGCTCGCCGGTATCCGCATCATCTACAGCGGCGAAACCGACACCCGCGATATCTGCCTGCTCCGGCATCTCGGCAACGGCCTCTCCGCCACCTGCAGCGCGGGCCTGTCCACTAACGCTGCGGGGGGCATCGATCAGGATCACATCACGCTCCGCTGGTGGCGCGGTCCCGCCAACCTGATCTTCAACGGCCAATGGGACCGCAAAGCCACCATCGACGGCACGTTCAGCGGCGGACTGGTGGGACTGCGCGTTACCGGCAGCATCCCCGCCAGCCTGCATAAACTGATCCCCCCCACCGATCAAAATCCCCCAAGTCTCGCGGCGACCGAAAGCGTCCTCGGCGACCTGCGCCGCCGCCTGCTGGTCCAAGCAACCTACGAGCCCGGCGCGATCAAGCGCGTCTGGCGCGCCATCACCTGGCCCGACGCCCAAGCAGCCGAGCACCAACTCACCTTCCTCGGCACCATCCACGTCCATTGGCAACAGCATCAGCCCGACCTGCTGGAAGACGTCTACGAAGTACAATCCAACAACCACCTATCCCTGTGCCGCATCTCCCTCAGCCCCCGCCGCCGCGTCGACGACTTCGCCTGCCAGGAGGCAGCCGCTCCCACGGGCGGGTAATGCCGGGCGCCGGGCGGAGATTGCGAGTGGAAAGGAAGGCGAGGCGGGGGCTTTGCCCCTCGACCCCACCAAAGGCCGAGAGGCCCTTGGAACCCATGACATTTGGTTTGGGGGGTGGGCAGGCCGCAGCCAAATTGGAAAATACCCCGCGGATTGCTCCGCGGGGTATTTTCCAATTTGGCTGCGGCCTGCCCACCCCCCAAACCAAATGTCCGGGGGTCCAGGGGCCCCTTGGCTCCTGGCGGGGTCCAGGGGCAGAGCCCATGGCCTTCCTTCCCTTTCTGCGCCCAATCTCCGACCGGCACTACTCGACCGATGAGAGCCGGCGGCGTCTGCGGAACATGAGAAGCGCAGCGCCGAGGAGGATTTTTAGCATCACCACGGGAATGGCGATCATAACGCTGGCGGTCAGGGTTTTGAGCCAGTGCGGCGTATCATGTTGCAGCAGAAGGGATTCGATCGCGATCGCGGTGTTGTAGACGGCGAGCAGTTCGTCCTCGCGCACGGCGCGCGTTTGTACCTGATCGCCGAAGGTGGTTGCGATCACGTGCCACGGGTCTGCCCGGAACGCGGCGGCGGCGCGGGCGATCGCGAGGTCGTGCTGCTGCTGTTGCCAAGCAGCCATGGTGATCAGTTGCACGCTCGGGTCGAGGTCGTTCCTGATTTGGGTCAACAGAGTCACCGCTTCCTGGCGCAGCGCTCCGGCACACACCGCCTGACCGACGTGACTGGTGAAAATCGTGGTGCGCACGATCCGCGTGCCCGAGTTGTCGGTGCGCCAGCTTGAGGAATAGGCGGCGTGGGCCGTGCGCAAAGCCACGCTGGGTGGGATTTGGGCGATCCGGTAGCCGGGCGGCAATTGCAGCGTCAGATCGCGTTCCTCGGTGCCGCTGTAGCAAGGGGTCGGAGCTGTGGCGGGCAAGTTGCCGGGCGACAGCGGTCCGAGCAGGAATTCGCCTGGAGCGTAGCCGAAGTTGAGGCCGACCGGCATTCCGGTCTGATTGCCGGATAGAATCCCCTGGTTGGGATCTTCGGCGAAGTGGCCTTGAAGGGTGAATTTCTGATCGAGATCGGTGGGTTCGGCACTGCTGGTGACGCTCGCGGTGCCGGTCAGATTATGTTCTTGCAGCAGTTGATCGTCATAACCCGCGCCTTGGTCCTGGGCGTAGAGCCCATCGTCGCGCGCGGTATAATCGAACGGCCCGGTGCCGCTGTAGGAAATGTCGCCGGCCACGCGGCCGGCGGGGTCGATCGTACTGCTGATTGCGGTGATGGTGCGGGCGGCGCCGGGCGCCAACAGCGGCACCATGCGACGGGCATTGCCGGTGGCAACCACGTGCACCACCGGCTTTCCGTATTCGCGGAACGGCAGCGTGCCGAGCGGCGCCAGTTGGGCGGTGGTATCGGCGTAGATCTTCATCTCCGGCAACCAGGTGATCATATGATCGAAGGCGCCCAAGGTCGGCACGTCGCCAAGTTGATAGCTGGCGTTGCTGTTGATCAGCACGCGCTCGCTCGGGATGCCCCTGGCTGCGAGCAGTGCGCCGAACAAGGTCGCGTGGTCCTTGCAGTCGCCGTAGCCGAAAGCGAGCACGCTGGCGGCGCTGTGGGGCACGTAGCCGCCGGTGCCGAGTTCGACCGCGACGTAGCGAATGTGGCTGGCGACCCAATCGTAGATCAGCCGGGTTTCGGTGGCGTGGTCGGTGGAACCAAAGGTGATCTGATCCGCCGCGGCCGCGATCGTGTGGTCGACCGCAAGCGTCGGTGCGATCCGCATGGAATAAAGTGCGGCGAATTGATCCCAGTTGGCGTAGCTCGAGATCTGCACCATTGGCGCGACATCACGGTCGTCGAGTTCGGAGACGTAGTCGGCCGCCGCCACCGGGTGGTGGTAGCTCAACCGGAGTAGCTGCGAGTGTCCTTGCCGAGTGCGTTTTACGTCGAGGCTGCGCGCGTACAGGTTCACCTTGAAATTGTCCGGCGCTATCAGCGACATTTCGAAATCGTCGACCGCGAAGTCGGGCGCGAGCACGAAGGTGCGGGAAAATTCGTGCGGGATCACCGGTTTGAGTTCGGTCCGGCGATAGCTCAGGACTACCGTGTCGCCAGGCGCCAATTGTGGAAACACCACGATCTTTTGCTTGGTGCTGTCGAATTCAGGGGTCGAGTCATCGCCTTGGGTGAGCTGCGCGTAAACCGAATTCGGATTGACGGGGTATTTTCGTCCGTCGGGCTTCTCGGTGTAGGCGTAAAGCAACTCGAGCTTTTCGGTCGCCCCGTCGAAATCGATCGGATACTGCCCGAACTCCGCGACGCCGGCGTCGTTTTTGAGCAGAATTTCCTGATGAAAAACCGTTTGCTCCCGGCCCCACGGATCGATCACGCTTTGAGCCGAGAAAATCTTGCGCTCAAATCCATCGGCGTCGAGCCGAACCGCTCTGGCGCTCGCCCCTGCCGTTCCCAGGCAAGCGACCAACATCGCCACGCATAGTGCTGATCGGTGGATCGTCGCCTTTCTAATCGAGAGATCTCCCTGAAGGTTGCGGGGAGCGGGTTGCCCTGCAACTGGTAAAGAGACAGGGAAGTAATGTAAACTCCATTAAAGATTAACTCGCACGGCGGCATGTTGCTTCGCGGCTGAGTTGCTGGATCGGGAAAGCGGTTTGATGAGCACGGAGCGCCTCGCCGACGAAGCGACCATCTTCGCCTTCGTGCAGCGGTTTTACCAGATCGCCCGCGCGGATGACGAGCTGGGACCGCTATTCGAAGCGGCGATCACCGATTGGGACCGACATATGGCGATTTTTGCCAATTTCTGGGCGACGGCGCTGCTGGGCGCCAAGAAATACGAGGGCACCGGGTACGCGCCCCACATCGGGTTGCCGATCGAGGAGCATCATTTCACGCGATGGCTTGCAGCGCTCGACTGCGCCGGCAAGGATGTGCTGCCGCCGGAGCTCGCCGAGCGGGCGATGGCGCGGGCGCGTCACATGGCAATGAGCTTCAAGACGGGATTGCTGCCGTTCAAGCGGGCGGACGGCACCTGGTCGCGGACGCCGGAATAGCGAAGGAAGACTTCTTTTTTGAAATAAAGAAGCAAAAAACTTTTGTCAATTCAGGTTCTCTGGGGGAAGTCCCCGCGACCGCAAGTGACAAAGTTTTTTTGCTTCTTTTTGTTCACAAAAAGAAGACTTCCTAGTGCCGCTGCATCGGCTCGAAGGTGGCCGCGAACGCCGACGCGGTCAACTTGGCGATCTGATTGCTGTCGCTGATCGCATTCTGGAACACCTCAGTCACCAGCTTCTGCTGGAGCGCGATGAACTCGAGCGGTGTCTTCGCGCCAGCGAGCGCGGTAATCGAGGCGGTCAGCGTCTCGGCGTTCTTGGTTGCGAGCTCACGATAGGTTTTGGCGAGCTCCTGAAAGCCTGACACCGCGGCGTGGCCGCTCTGCGTCATCTTCTCAGCGTTGTCCTTGGCGATGGTTTGGGCGGCGTGCGTGGTCTTCTTCAGCGCCTCGGTGTTGGAATGGGCGACATGTTCGGCGGCGTGGCTATTCTTGGCCAAGGTGTCGGCATGGGTTTTCGCGGCGTGCTCCGCAATCTCGGCGTTCTTTGCTGCGATATCGTTGCTAGCCTTGTTGATCTTTTCAACCGTGGTGCTGCTCATAACGGGATTCCTAATTGTTGGTGGGTCGAGGCCGGGTAAACCACTTCAGTCGCAGCCGCATCACGGTGCGCGGGTCCGGCGTCCTATCGCCGCAAACTTACTGACCTGCTTTGGTATGCTGAAGCTTCGGAATCTACCTACGGCCCGACCGCTTGCGGTCCGCAGGCCGCATCCCATACGATCGCCGTATGGTCGTCGTATTACTGCTGCTACAGTCGGCTCAGGTCGCGTTCCTGTGGCTGCACGACTGGGTGCCGCTCGGGCGGTTGAACGATGTCGCAGCGGTGAAGCGCCAGGATTCTACCGCTCGCCTGGGGCGGGTGACGCTGATCCAGAGCCTGCCGTTCACGGCCGGATTGCTGTTCAGTATCATCTATCTCGCCCTGTGCCGGCGCTATCCGGAGTAGCTCCGGTCGTGGCTATGGGTCAGCTACTTCGTGCTATTTGCCGGCGAACTGACGGCTTGGTGGTTTCCCTATCTTACCCATCCCAGTGCTGTCCGCGTGAGCCGTTCAATCCGGCCCCACCAGACCGACGCCTTTGATCAGCAGATGCACCGGCTCGCCGGGGCGAAAATTAAGGCTTTCCCAAGACTTGCGGCTGATGCGGGCGAGCAGGCGCTGCCCCGCGCCTGCCTCCCCCAGCCGCAGCAGCACATTGACTTGGCCGGTTTCCAGCATCGGCGCGGCGGCCATGATGCGGGCGATCGGCATGTTCAAAATCGTCGTGTCCACAGGTGCGGTTCGGCTCATGCCGACATCGGAGGCGATCACGCGCAGCCGGCACTCGGTTTGATGCGGCGCGATTTGGCCGGGGATCAGCCATTCCTGTCGGTCGATCGCGAGCCGGGTGATCCCGCTCGCGTGATCGTAGTTCAGCACCTGGGCTTGCAGCACCGAAAGCGCGTGCGGCAGAGAGGCGAGCGGCAGCGAGAGGTCGGCCAGGATCGCTGAAGTAGGCCCGGCGCCGATCACCCGGCCTTGGGTCAGCAGCACCAAATGGTCCGCGATGCGCGCGAGTTCCGCCAGATCGTGGCTGACGTAGAGCATCGGCAGGCCGAGTTCGGTCGAAAGCCGGAGCAGTGCCGCGATGATCTCGTCCCGCGCGTTCTGATCGAGTGCCGAGACCGGCTCGTCAAGTAGCATCAGCCGCGGCTGCGCCAGCAGCGCTCGCGCAATTGCGACCCGCTGCCGTTCGCCGCCGGAAAGATTTGAGGTCTTGCGACTGAGCAGGGGCGCGAGATCGAGCATTTCGACCACCGCGTCGAAGCTGATTCGCCCCGCCGGCGCGCGGCGTTGGGCGTAGGCCAGGTTGCCGCGCACGTCGAGGTGGGGAAACAGGGCGCCGTCCTGAAACACGAGTCCGACGCCGCGCTGCTCGGGTGGGATGAAGCCGGTGTTGGTTTGCCAGTGGGTTTGTTCGAACGACACGCGCGCCTGGGGCAGGCGCGTGAGTCCGGCGATACAGCGCAGGGCGCTGGTTTTACCGCTGCCGGACGGCCCGAACAGTCCGGTGATCCCGGCAGCCGGCGTGGTAAAGCTGGCGGCCAGCTCGAATCGCCCGATCTTCCCCGCAAGCGAAACGTCGAGGCTACTCATATTGTGGCGAAGTCTTTATTGATAAAAGTTTTTTGCTTCTCTTTTGCAAAAAAGAAGACTTCCCTTCGTTTCCGCCTCATGTCGCGCGATCAAATCGCCGCAGCGCGAGAATTGCGATGAATGAAAACACCAGCAGCCCAGCCGAGATTTCGTGTGCGGTAGTCCAATCCAGTGTTTCCACCGAGTCGAATATCGTGGTGGAAAGCACGCGGGTTTGTCCCGGGATATCGCCGCCGATCATCAGTACGACGCCGAATTCGCCGATGGTATGGGTGAACGAGAGTATCAGCGCGCTGAGCAACCCTGGCCGCGCCAAAGGCAGGACGATGGTGCGAAATCGGTCGAATCCTCCCGCGCGCAGGCTGGTGGCGGCCTCGATCAGGCGCGGTGGCACGCTGTCAAAGCTGGCGCGGATCGGCTGAAGCGCAAACGGAAACGAGTAGATCACCGACCCGATCACCAGGCCGTGGAAGCTGAAGGCCAGCGTCGTGATCCCCGCCAGATGCAGCAGCGGCGCCAGCGGGCCGCGCGGCCCCATCAACACCAGGAGATAGAATCCCAGCACCGTTGGCGGCAGCACCAGCGGCAGCGAGGTAATCGCCGCTACCGAATCGGCGAACCAGCCTTGCCGTTGCACCAGCCACCAAGCTAGGGGGGTCGCAATCAGCAGCAGGATCAGACTGGTTACGCCAGCGAGTTCGAGCGTGGTCGCAATGATCTGGATCATATGCGGCTCATAACGATAATTCCTTGTTTTGGCATCCGGTTACGGCCCAATCGGTCGACTTAGGGTATTTTATATCCTCCCTGCTTGGCTTTGGGCACCATCGCGCCCTATAAGGTCGGGACCAATTTCGTGAGTGAGCCATGGACCTGCCCGTACTTGACACCGCCGACGCCCGCAAGCGGATGGTGGATAGCCAAATCCGGCCCAATAAAGTGAACGATGCTGCCGTGTTGGAGGCAATGCGGACGTTGAAACGTGAGCTGTTCGTTCCGGCTTCCCTCGCCGATTTCGCCTACATTGACGAAGATGTCCCGCTCGGCACTGGCCGGGTACTGATGGAGCCGATGATCCTGGCGCGCCTGCTTCAAGCCGCCGCGGTAAAGCCAGGCGAGAGGGCCCTGGTGGTGGCGAGCGGCTCCGGCTACGCCGCGGCACTGATCGCGCTGATCGGCGCCCATGTCGTGGCGCTGGAGGATGACCCGGCGCTGCGCGCCATCGCGGCACGGGTGCTGCCCCCGGAAGTGAAGCAGGTAGCGGGCAAGCTTGACGCCGGCGTGCCGGACTTTGCACCTTACGATTTCATCCTGATCGATGGCGGGGTGCGCGAGATCCCGAGTGCGCTGGTAGCGCAACTGGCACCGCACGGCCGGATCGTCGGTGTCATCGTGCCCGCCGAAGGGGTCGGCATCGCGGTGCGGGCGGATGCCGGCGAGGGCGGCCTGGTGATCACGAAACTATTCGACTGCCAGACTCCGGCGCTGCCTTCGCTGCTGCCCAAAATTGGCTTCAGCTTCGATTGAGAGTCAGCGCGCGGATCGCTGGGGGCTTAACGGACTAGACGCCCGCGCGCTCCAATGCGCGGAAAACTCGGGGAATATTGCTGATGCGAGTAGCTGTACGGGAATTCGGCTTCGCTGCCCTACTGGTCGCCGGCACCGCGGTGGCCGGACCCGCGGTGGCCGCAACCACTCTGCAAGACGCATTGGTCGAGGTCTACAATAGCAACCCGACCTTGCTGGCGCAGCGCGCCAGCCTGCGGGCCACCGACGAAGACGTGCCACAAGCGCTGGCGGGTTGGCGCCCGACGGTAACCATGAGCGCCTCGGGCGGACGGGATATCGGTAATGAGAGCGACATCTCGTCGTCGATCTTCGGCACTTCAAAGGCTTTTACCCCGTACGCCCATAACGAATTTTCTGGTAGCGTGCAGATAACCCAGCCGATCTACAAAGGGGGCGCTACTCGCGCCAATGTCCATAAAGCTAAGGACAGCGTCTACGCCGCGCGTGCCACCCTGATCGGGACCGAGGAAACCCAGTTCGCCACCGCGATCAGCGATTACGTGACTGTGATCGAAGATCAGCAGTTGCTCGCGCTCAACAAAAACAACGAGCAGGTTCTTTCCGTTCAGTTGAGAGCTACCCAGGACCAGTACCGGGTCGGCGAACTCACCCAGACCGATGTCGCCCAGGCCCAGGCGGCGCTTGATGGCGCGATCGCCCAGGTGGCAACCGCGCAGGGTAACCTGGCGTCGGCGAATGCAGCGTACGAACACGATATCGGATCGCCGCCAGTTGACCTGACACCACCTTCCGAGCTCGACCTTGGGGTGAAAACCGTCGACGACGTAAGCCGGCTCGCCGCGAAAAACAACGCCAACGTGGTCGCGGCGCAATTCAACCTTGCCGCCGCGCAAGACAATGTGGATCTGCAGTTCGCCGGACTGATGCCGCAGGTGAGCGGCGTGCTCACCGGCACCCGCACCAACAATCAACAAGTCGGGCTGATTCAAACCAACGACGCAGTGGCCGAACTGGAGGTAACCATACCGCTGTATCAGGGTGGTGAGGAATACTCCAAGGTCCGCCAGGCCAAGGAACAGGTGCAGCAGGCCGAACAGCAACTGATCGATGCGCGGCT
>Ga0302311_10004068_pt1 | contig 15843 bp, 9 predicted proteins | sample III_Palsa_N1_3_FD_200449 | JGI IMG/M metagenome (GOLD analysis project Ga0302311, IMG submission 200449) | Peat permafrost microbial communities from Stordalen Mire near Abisko, Sweden - III_Palsa_N1_3 | ecosystem: Environmental > Terrestrial > Soil > Palsa > Peat permafrost | place: Sweden... | reverse complement strand
TGCGCCGATCTAGCCCCACGGCAACCAGCAGATCGAGGCAGGCGAGCGCTGCCGCGCCGGCTCCGGATCCTGCGAGTTTGACCTTGGAGATATCCTTGCCTACGACCAGCATCGCATTGAGCACGGCTGCGGCGACGATAATCGCGGTGCCATGCTGATCGTCATGAAACACCGGTATCTTCATGCGCTCGCGCAGCTTGCGCTCGATGTAAAAGCACTCTGGGGCCTTGATGTCCTCAAGATTGATGCCACCGAATGTCGGTTCCAGCGCCGCGACGATGTCAATCAGCTTGTCCGGATCGTGCTCATTGATCTCGATGTCGAATACGTCGATGCCGGCGAATTTCTTGAACAGGCAGGCCTTGCCTTCCATAACCGGCTTTCCGGCCAGCGGCCCGATATTGCCGAGGCCCAGCACCGCGGTGCCGTTGGTCACGACCCCCACCAGATTTGCCCGCGCCGTCATTTCGGCGGCCGCCAGCGGATCCTCCTTGATCGCGAGGCTGGCGTACGCAACGCCAGGTGAGTAGGCCAGCGACAGATCGCGCTGGTTTACCAGTGATTTGGTCGGGGCCAGGGAAATCTTTCCCGGCGTGGGCAGGCGGTGATAATCGAGGGCCGCCTGCTTGATTTCCTCTTCCATCCCTTCCATTAGCTGTCATGCCCCGTCGTGGTGGAAATTGTGGCGTCTGCGTCTGCGGCGCCTGCCGATCAGCTGGGGCGGCATTCTGGCAGTAACCGCCTCCCCCTGCCTAGTGAGCACGGTTGCGCAGGTGTAATCTCCGGGTTGCTTGCCCAAAGCGGTGCAAGCCGAGCGGCCAAACCGACCCGCGCCATGACCTGTCACGCTGGGGATTAGCACCATGCATACCGAACGACAAACCCTAAAACCGCTGCTCGGCCTGCTGCTCGCCCTCGCCGGCATCTTGCTCACGAGCAGCGTCCATGCAGCGCCGCTCAAGATCCTGATCTATGGCGGTACCGGCAACATTGGCCAGCGCATCGTCGCCGAAGCGCTGCAGCGCGGCGATACCGTCACCGTCATCGCGCGCTACCCCGAGCGCGCTCCGCTCCCGCCTGCGGAGCGCCTGCATGTTGTGGCTGGGGATGTCCTCGATACCGAAAGCGTGACGCGTGCGCTGCAGGGCGAGGATGTGGTGGTCAGTGCGCTCAACAGCGGCCGCGGCAACGACAGCGAAGGGGCGGACTTCCTGTTGCGCGCCACGCAGTCGCTGATCACGGCCGAGCGCGCACTGGGCAGCAAGGCGCCCCGATTGCTGGTGGTCGGGGGCGCCGGGACCCTCGAGGTGCAGCCCGGGACCACGGCGCTCGATCAGATGCGTGCGAGTGCGGGCGGCAAGCTCGATCCCTCATTCGGTCCAGTACAGCAACAACAGGTGCTCGAATACCTGCGCACCGTGGGCGACATCGCATGGAGCTATCTGAGCCCTTCGATGATGATTGAACCGGGCACACGCACCGGCAAATTCCGGCTGGGCGGCGATCAGCTACTGACCGATGCCGCCGGCAAGAGCCACATTTCGATGGAGGACTACGCGGTCGCGCTGCTCGATGAGGCCGATCACCCGCAACATCTGCACAAGCGCTTTACCGTCGGATACTGAGGCGCAGCTTCTGATTGGCACACCTGGCCTCAGGGCCTGGGCGCCAGAATCTCATCGAAAAGCGCGGGCACACCCGGAATCTGCTCCAGGTGCGGAAAGCGCAAGCCGCCATGATAATCGATGCGCACAGTCTGGAAAAAATCCCCACCGCGCACCAACAGCTCGATCGGCGCGCTGTCGGTCTGCGCAAGCTTGATGGCTTCGGTGAGCTTCTTCGCGTCATAGGCGACGTTGTTGACCGCCACAATGCGGCTGCCGGCGATCAGTCCCGCCTTGAATGCCGGGCTGTCCCACAGCTCATCGCTGATCGCACCGTCCTTATCCAGATGGAAGCCGAGTGAATAATAAAAATCCTCCCACTTGTGGTCGGCCGCGACACCTTTACTCTGCTCACTCGGCGTATCGGTGTACACCAGGCGATAGCCGCCGCGCGTGAGCCCATCGAGCCGTGCCTCGGGACCGTGGTGATCCAGGCGCTGGCGCAGGAACGCGGCCCAGTCATAGGGCTCCACGGCGTTCAAGGCCTTCACTACGTCCTCAAAGGTGTAGGTCAGTGGCGTCCAGCGGCCATCCTCGACACCAAAAAAGCCGCGGGCGAAATCATCGAGCGAACGCTTCCCAGCGGAGCGCTCGCGGATCAGCGTATCTGCATCGAGCCAGATCAGCGCTCCCTCGTCGTAATAGTCCTCGAAGCGCTGCCAATCGCTCCATGCCATCGGGCGCCGCGGATTGATGATCTCATCGTTGGTCGTATCCTGCACATCGCGCCAGCTGCGGCCCGATGTATGGGTCAAATTCGCCAGCAAGCCCGCCCAGGCATCCCGCGCCTGCTCCTTGCTCCACAGCCCCGAGCGCGCGGTCAGAATCAGTCCCCAGTATTGGGTGCCGCCTTCATACATCCACAGTAGCGAGTTACGCATCGGCACATTGAAGTTGGGGATCCACAGGTCGGCTGGCCGGCGAAACTTGCCGTCCCAGGAATGGGTGAACTCGTGCGCCAGATCATCGCGGCGCGCGAGGTGCGCGTCCCAGTCGGTGAATTCATCGGAGTCCAGGGCATATTCCCCAGAGCGCTGGTGTTCGACTGTTATACCGAATGCGAGCGCGTCATTGACCGAGTAGAGAAAATCATAGTGATCGAAGTGATGCGAACCAAACAGGCTGAACGCCTGCTGCACCAGCGCCCGGTGCTGGGCCACGATCTCCGGCTTGAGCTCCGTGAGCGCTGGTTTCTCGGCCATCACATCCAGATACACCGGCACCTGGCCGCCATCGCTCAGTGCGTAACGCTTTAGGTAGCGCCCGGTTTCCACCGGCGAGTCGATCAGCACCTCGAGCGGGATTGTCCGGAAGGTCGTCACGGCACCGCTTGTGGATTCAGGTTCTAGCGCGCTCGCCAGTTGCCAGTCCTTGGGCACGCTAAGCCGCGCCTGGATCGGGATATCGCGGGCAAAATAGCCCGCCGGATACAACAGCACATTCTGCCAATCGAGCATCAGCTGAGCACGCGCAACAAACACGGTGCCGATGTCCTCCTTGGTCGCCGAGAGATATTGATAGTCCAGATCCAGATGCGTGGCGCCCTTGGGTACCTGTACGTGGAAGGCAAATACATTGAGGGGATCACGCTGCCATGCGAGTTTAGTTTCGCCGCTGCGGATCGAGAGGCCGGCAAAGGCGGCCAGGTCGCCGCTGGGGGCATGATCGCCTGGTATCCACTGCGGAAAGAGCAGCACCAGGTCGCCCGAGGCCGCTACCGGCAGCGTCTCGTGCACTTTGAACACACGATGATCAACGTCACTCACATCAACTGACAGCTCCATCACGCCCGGATAGGGAACATCGCGTGGCACCGGAATGCTCTGGGCTGCCGGCAGTGGCTGCGCTTCCCTGGCTGCGCGCGCCACAACGGGCGCCACCAGCAAGCCGATGATCAGCGCTACGAGTGCCCCCGGCAATGTTCGCGATCTGCGTTTCCACGCACCGCGGACGATGTCCTCAGAACTCATCTCAAAACCTCGTGAGTCGATCCCGAAACAGGCCCACACGGCATCAGTCGCCGTGGCGTCGCGTCAAGTGTCAGGATGCTATTTTCTGCTCTTCGCCAAGAGCGTGGAGCATAGCGCAGCGTAGTGATGCGCGCTAAAGGGGGCGTGACTCAGTCGCGCTCTGCGCCCGCGCGCAGTTGCGGCAGCATGATGGTCTGAGCCAGCGCTTCGCCGCCGAGAAAGCCCACGAGTTCGTCGCGCCGCGCGTGCGCATCGCTGAAACCCAGATCAATCAGTTCGCGCGTAAAACCTGATTCGAACATCAGGTAGCTGGCCAGCTGCGCTCCAGCCGTACCGCGGGCACCCATCACGCGCAGGAGTGCCCGCAGACTCGGTGGCAGCGATTTGACATGGCGCGTAGCAATCACGCGCAGATCGATGCTGGGAGCAATCAGCATGGTCGCGACCTTATGCACACCAGGCAGCGCTGCCGGCGCCACTTCGGCGATCTCGTTCAGGCGCGCCACGTGCTCAACGTTAGCGTAGATCTGATCCATGAACAGCGTGTCGAGCATGTAGCCAAACAGCTGCCCCATCGTCGGTGCATTAGCCACCGTGCGCTGGCGTGGATTGACGCCTGCGGTCTCTTCGGCCCGCACACCGATGATCAGGATGCGGTCGGCACCGAGATGGATGGCCGGGCTGAGCGGCCACAGCTGCCGCTGCGCCCCGTCGCCGTAGTACTCGTTGTTGATTGCCACCGGAGGAAAGAGAAACGGCACGCCCATGCTCGCCATCAGGTGATCCAGTCCGATGGTCGCGCGGCGTCCAAAGCGCTGCTGGCGGCGCCATTCCTGTATTTCCGGGGCACCGTCAAAGAAAGCGACCGAGCCTCCGGAGGCGTAGCTAGTGGCGCACAGCGCCAGTGCCCGCAGGCTCCCACACTCAATGCTGTGCTTCATATGGCTCCAGTCGATGTTGGTCTCGAGGAGCTTGCGCAGCGGGGAGTTATCGAACATCGCCTTGGGCGGTGGCAGCAGTAAACCGCCGGTGGCCAGCGAGCACATCCAGTGCATACCCTGGCGCACCATGCTCAGGGCATCGGCGCGGAACACCTGCTGGACATGAAAATTGGCCCAGACCTGTTCCAACGAATGCACGGCCTGGTGCCAGCGGAAGGACTCATTGGCCAGCACGGCAGCGGATACGGAACCGGCTGAGGTGCCGACCATGACCGGGAAGGGATTGGGCGCATCCGGCAGCATGCCGGCAATCGCCTTGAGCACCCCCACCTGGTAGGCGGCACGCGCGCCGCCGCCGGGCAGCACCAGACCGACGGTCCTGCCCACCTCGGCCCTCATCGGAGCTGGCATCGAGCCTCTCATAGCTGCTTAAGATACGCCCGAGCGGTGCATGATCACCATGAACGGGCGTCTCGTTTTCGCAGCGCGCCCGCCTCAATGACGATTGCGGGCACCTGCTGCCTTACAGCGCCCCACCCGCCTGAGGTCCGGGTCGCGAGCCGATGTCGGCTCTTAGTTGTGACAGGAGCTCGGCAGGTACTGGGCGGGAATGGTCGTCGCAGTCGCCACCGGCTGCGATGACAGGCCAGCCTCACCGGTCGTGAACAGACCGCAGAACCACACAACATCGTTGTTGTTGCTCAGGCCAGGCTGCAGGGTCAGCCTGTTGGCGCCCGCCGTGGCCAGCTTCGCGTTCGCGGCGAGGCCCGCATACGTGATCTGGATCTGGCCGCCGGCCACAACATTGATCGAGCTGACATACTTGCCGCTTGAAACGTTCTGCATCGCGATCGTGGTCGAGCTGCCCGTGGTGGTGTAGCCAACCGGGAACGTGCCGTAGGAGGCAAAGAACTCGCCAACCGCCGTTTTCCAGCTGTCGGCCAGGCTCAAGCCTTCCGTGACCTGCGAGCGGATGATGTAGTTCTGGTAGGCGGGAATTGCTATTGCCGCCAGGATGCCGATGATCGCGATCACGATCATGAGCTCGATCAGCGTAAAACCCTTCTGAAGGCGCGTCATCTGTGGACTCCTGGTCAAGTTGTAGTCGGCTGGCCTCCCGGGTGTAAGCCCGGGGAGCGGTGTGTCTGCATTTGAATACATCCCGGCCTGATGCAACGGCACGCTGGTCACAATTTGCGGTACCCGCTTGCTGCGCAGTTCACGAAACCTTCAACAGCCGTTCAATTAGCGCCGTGGCGCGCCGAGACAAACGCCCCCCAGTTGAACACAGGCCCAAATCGCGGCACTTCCTGACAATTGGTGGCAGCCAATTTAACCGGCAAATATTGTCTACGGTACCGACCCTGCAAACGGACGGGGCCCTGAATCAGGGCCCCGTCAGACGTACCCCGGCTTAGAGTTCAGCTACAGGCCGAACTTGTAATTGACTTCGAGGTAGTACGCCGGGCCGTAGACGTTGTAGTCAAACTCGTCATATGGCTGCGTTTCAGTTCCCGGGTAACTGTGATCCACTGGTGGCATCGCGTTAAACACGTTGTCCACGATCAGCGTCAGCTCCACAGCTTTGGTCACGTTGTACCTGGCGGAGAAGTTGTACACGGTCCATGCTGCAAGGGTCCCGGCGCCCGGAGTTCCATATCCATTAACAGTCGCCAAGTAGTTAGGCGTCGCGCCATCGCGAGTCGCAAACGCGGTGGCGCTGAATTCTCCCAGGGTCCAAGTAACCGAGCCATCGACCTTTGACTTGAATTCCTGGCTCTCAATGGGATTGGTCAGAAGGTTGAAGGCCGCCTCATCGGCAAACTGCTGGTAGCTATGGTCAAGCATGTCGGTCCATGCCAGCTTGACATCAAAACTTCCATATCGGTCCGTCCTCCAGCGGTACGCTGCACCCGCGACAAACACGTTAACCAGCTCCGAGGAAACATTAATCTTCGGCGTGTAGACCTCGACAACCTGGCCGGTGTTGGGGTCGCGCATCACCTGCGCGACGGCGGCCACGCACGTCGGTGAGGTGGCCGACAGCTGGCCTAGCAGGCAGAGCGCATCCTCGCGCAGCAGCAAGTCGGCGCTTTGCTCTGCGACTTCATTGGTGATTCCAAAATGCAGATAGTCGACGTTAACCGACAAATTTGCGAGCGGCGACCAAACTGCACCGATGTCCCAGTTCTTGGCGGTAATCGGCTGCAGCTTGGTGTTACCGGAGGTCACACCGAAGATCGACTCGTTGGCGTACGGGCAGGTACCGAGATTGCCGCCGTAATACTTATCGCATATGTAATAGTCGGTCAGTGTCTCGTAGAAGCCGCTGGAGCCTTGGAACTCATCGGCCAGCGTCGGCGCCTTGAACGAGGTGCCATAGCGGCCGCGGAACAACAGCGTATTCAGCGGACGGAACTCCAAACCCAAAGTGTAAGTGGCTTTGTCGACCGAGCCGCCGGCAACTTTGTAGTCATCGTACCGGCCGGAAGCGCTGAAAGTCAGCATTGGCAGGACCGGCAACCGAACCTCGCTGGTTCCGGCCCACCGCGAGCGATGTCCAGAACCGGCCGTCGCCGTATAGCCAAACGCATCGCCGTTGAAAAAGGCTGGGTCAGGACTGTAGTTCCATCCTTGATCACCACCTTCCAGCACCAAGGCAATACCTGCGGGGCCGCCGGGTAATGTAAACAGCTGCGAATTGGTCAGCTGTGCGTGCGCGAGACTGTCCTCCGTGTACGAGTAGGAGGTCGCATAGCCACTAAAGCTGTCGTATTCAGCCTGTGTCACCGGATAGTACAAAGCAGCGAAATTGGGCTCATACGACTGCAAGCCGAATCCATTCGGGTCCGGTCCAAGGTCCGGACCGAAGAACTGGCCGTAAAAGCCTTCGACCCCCGGCGCAAACAGCAGATGCGTGCGCTCGGTCAGCTTTTGCTGCATGTACGTAAAGCTGGCGTCGTACTTCCACGGCGAAGAACCCAGCGCCCCACGCGCGCCGAACGAGGTTCGGATGGCGTTCGTCGTGTCCTCGTCCATGATGTTGTTGATATCGCCGGTCTCTTCTGGCGTGAAGATATGCTGATAATTCAAGTAGTCCTGGATAGCGGGATTCGGATCATAGAAGTAGTAATAGGGACTGGTGGGATCGACAGACGTGCCATAGAAACTGCCGCCTGCCGCGCTGAACTTGGTCAGGTCGTGGTCGACCAGCGCGTTCAGGTACAGCTGCACGTTGCTGGTGATGTCATCGGTAACCTGGATGTAGCCCTGCGTCCCCTCATCGCCATTGCCGATCGTGTACCAGCCAGTCTCGTCGGTGCCGCAGTAGGAACCTCGGCCCGGACGGTTCTGTAAATGTACGGTTCCGCCATCGCCGGCGGCGACATTGGCGCAATTGGCCGGATCCTCGAAATAATAAGTGTCGCCGTTGGCCTGACCAAAGAGGCCGTAGATCAGGTAGGTGCGGTCCGCGGTTTCAGGGCTGGTGCCTTGCGTATACGGCGTCGCGGTCAGCGGGCGCTGGAAGCCCCAGATCGGCGTGACCTTCTCATACTGTCCGCCCACCATGACATTGATGGAGCCCATTTTGAAGCTGTCTGCCCCAGCCAGGCGCTTGTCGATGCCACCGCCGTCAGCGGTGTATCCATAGCGCGCACTGAGTATTGGCGCATCCAGTTCCTTCTTCATGATGATGTTGATGACGCCCGCAATCGCGTCCGATCCATAGATTGAGGACTGGCCACCGGGTAGTACATCGATATGATCGACCAGCTCCACCGGGATGCCGGAGATGCTGGTGATGTTCTCAGTGCCGTTATAAAGCGCTGGATAGTCGGCCATCGGCAGACCATCGATCAGATACTTTACGTAACTGGGGTCGAGGCCAAACAGGCTCAGGGTATTGGCGCCCGGCGTGAAGCCGCCGGAGAACTGCGCGCCCTGGACGCTGCCAGTGGCGAAAGGACTTTGCTGCAGGGCATCGGCCACGCTCGTGAAGCCGCGCTGCGTGATGTCGTCGGCGGAGATGACGGTGACCGGCGTGAAGGTGGCCTGCTTGGACTGCGGGATTAGCGAGCCAGTTACCGTAACCTCTTCGAGAACGCAGTCTGCCCTATTGGCGTCGGTGACCGTTGCGCACGACTCCTTGTCCTGTGCCTGAGCTTCGGCACGCTGCCATGTGGTGGCACCCAGCGCCATTAGCAGCGACGCCGCAACGATTGAGAAAGCACGGGCACGCGCGCGGACCCATAAGCTGGAATTGGACGTGGTCTCCATCGATGTATCTCCCTTTAGAAACACAACAGAGAAGTCTTAAATTTATTGAGTCGCTGGTTGGTGTACTCGGGGCGCTTCAAATGGCCAGTACCTTACGAGACAGTCTGGTACTCGCCGCTACCGGAACACCTGACCCGGAACTCGCCTATTCCTCGACCTTCGAGCGCCGCCTGTCATGGCTTTGGATTTAATTCAGGCTTGAACGCGCGTTGGATGAACTATAAACGCTAGTGTTGGATTCGCGCAATACACGGGGGTGAGCGATTTGGGCTTGGAATGCCAAGCTTACGGGCTTCTTGCCCAACCGGTCCGGCCACAGCGCTCGAGAGCCACGCCAGCGCTGGCCGCGGACACGCTCGGGCGCGCCATAGACTCTAGTTGCGTGCCACCCGCAGGATCGTCATCGAGTTGGTGCCGCCCGAGACACCCGAGAGCTCACCCTTGGTCACAATGACCTGATCGTCCACATCCACGAGCCCGAGGCTCAGCAGCCGATCGAAAATCGCCGAATACAGGTTGGGTGCCGCAATATTGGTGATGTCGAAGGGCACCGAGTACACGCCCCGATAGAGCATGACACGCCGGCGGGTCGCCTCGTGGCGCGTAAAGGCGTAGATCGGAATATCAGAGCGGATGCGACTCATCCACTGCGGGGTCGAACCCAGCTCCGTCATCGCCACGATGGCCCTGACGCGCATGTGGCTCGCCGCATACATCACGGCGCGCGAGATCGCCTCCTCGTCGTTGGAAAATTGCTGGTCGCTACGCGCATCAAGCGGTACCGCCCCCAGCTGATACTTCTCAGCGCCACGGATCACATCGGCCATCGCCTGGACCGCCTTGACCGGAAAGCTGCCCGCCGCGGTCTCCGCCGAGAGCATCACGGCATCGGTCCCATCGAGCACCGCATTTGCCACATCGCTGACTTCAGCGCGGGTCGGAATCGGGTTCTGGATCATCGATTCCATCATCTGCGTCGCGGTAATGACCACGCGATTGCGCAGCAACGACTGGCGAATGATGGTCTTTTGCAGCCCGGTGAGCTCGGCGTAGCCCATCTCAACGCCCAGATCGCCGCGCGCCACCATGACCGCATCGGTCACCGCCAGGATGCCGGGCAGGTCATCGAGCGCCTCGTGGCGCTCGATCTTGGCCACCACGCGCGCCTCACCGCGCCACTTGCGCAGTTCTGCCTGCGCGCGGCGAATATCGTTGGCATCACGACAGAATGAAACCGCCAGGTAGTCGATGCCCAATTCGGCGGCGACGCGCACATCCTCGAGATCCTTCTCCGTCAAGGCCGGTGCCGAAATGCCGCCGCCCTGCCGGTTCAGCCCCTTGCGATTGGAGAGCTTGCCCCCGGAGCGCACGACACAGGAGATGCGTGTGCCCACCACCCGCTCGACGCCGAGGATGATCTGGCCATCGGCCAGCAGCAGCGTGTCGCCGGCACGGACATCGCCAGGCAGGTTCTTGTAAGCGCAGCCCACTTCCGTGACGGTTCCGGACTCCGGATCCAGGTCCGTATCGAGCGCGAATGGCGCGCCTTCGATCAGCTGCACCGCACCCTCACGGAAGCTTTCAATGCGGATTTTCGGACCGGCGAGATCGGCGAGCACCGCCACCAGGCGCCCGGCACCGGCGGCGGCTGCGCGCACCATCTCGACGCGCCGGCGCTGATTGTCACGGCTGCCGTGCGAGAAGTTGATACGGGCCACATCGAGTCCGGCCTCGATCATGCCCGCCATCACGGCCGGGGAATCCGTGGCGGGTCCGAGCGTTGCAACAATCTTGGTTCTGCGTGCAGTATCCATAGCTATTGCGTGGCTCCTGAATCTGTGGCCGATGTGCGGCCACCAAAAGCTAAATGCGGGCGGGCGGCCGCAGAGTACAGCGATTCGGGCCGCGCGGTCACCGCCTGATTACCCCGGGCGCCTCTCAGGCGCTGGCGCGCGCCTCAAGCATCGCCACGGCGGGCAAAGTCTTGCCTTCGACAAACTCCAGAAAGGCACCCCCGCCGGTAGAGATGTAGGAGATACCCTCCTCTACCCCGTACTTCTCGATGGCCGAAAGGGTATCGCCGCCACCGGCCAGCGAGAACGCGCCGCTGCTGGCAATGGCATTGGCGATCGCGCGGGTGCCCTCGCCAAACTGGTCGAATTCAAATACCCCCACCGGGCCGTTCCAGATGATCGTGCCGGCCGACTTGAGCAGGGCACACAAGGTCTCGGCGGTATCCGGGCCGATGTCGAGGATCATCTCCTCGTCGGCCACCGCATCGACGGCGCGGATATCGGCATGGGCCGTGGCCGCGAATTCACGCGCCACGACCACATCGGTCGGCAGTGGAATATCGGCGCCGCGGCTGCGCGCGCGCTCGAGCAGGCCGCGCGCCATCTCCAGCATGTCCTTCTCGTACAGCGACTTGCCGACCTTGAGGCCGGTGGCCGCCAGGAAGGTGTTGGCAATGCCGCCCCCGACGATCAGCTTGTCGACCTTGTCGAGCAGGGATTCGAGCACCGTCAGCTTGGTCGAGACCTTGGAGCCAGCAACAATGGCCACCAGCGGGCGGGTGGGCTGCTTCAGCGCCCGCTCCAGGGCCTCAAGCTCGGCTACCAGCAGTGGACCGGCGCAGGCGACCGGGGCGTACTTGGCCACTCCGTGGGTGCTGGCCTCGGCGCGGTGCGCGGTGCCGAAGGCATCCATGACAAAGACATCGGCGAGCGCGGCCATGCGCCGCGCAAGTGCCTCGACATCTTTCTTCTCGCCCTTGTTGAAGCGCACGTTCTCGCACAGCACCGCCGCGCCTGGCGCGCACTCGACCCCATCGAGCCAGTTGGATACCAGCGGCACCGGGAGCCCGAGCAGCTCCGAGAGCCGCACCGCCACCGGCGCCAGCGAATACTGCGGATCCTGCGTGCCCTCATCCGGACGGCCCAGGTGCGAGAGGATGATCAGCCGCGCCCCCTTGTCGAGGGCGAGGCGGATGCTGGGCAGCGCCGCCCGGATGCGGGCATCGGAGCTGATGGCCCCGTCCTGGAGCGGCACGTTCAGATCTTCGCGGATCAGCACACGCTTGCCCGCCAGATCCAGATCCGCCATGCGCAGCGGCTTCATCGGACTTAAGCGGCCTTCGACCAGGCGAGCGTCGTGTCGATCATGCGATTGGAGAAACCCCACTCGTTGTCGTACCAGGCACAGACCTTCACCAGCTGGCCCTCGATCAGTCGCGTCAGCGTGGCATCGTAGGTGGAGGAGTGCGCATCATGGTTGTAGTCAACTGAGACCAGCGGCGCGTCGGTATAGGCGAGAATCCCCCGCATCGGACCCTCGGCAGCCGCCTTGAGCAGCGCGTTGATTTCAGCAATGGTCGTGGCGCGCTTCGGGGTGAAGGTCAGATCCACCAGCGACACGTTGATCGTCGGCACGCGAATCGAGAAGCCATCGAGCTTGCCATTGAGTTCCGGCAGCACCAGTCCCACGGCCGCCGCCGCGCCGGTCTTGGTCGGGATCATCGACATCGTGGCGGAGCGCGCCCGGCGCAGGTCCTCGTGAAACACGTCGGTCAGGCGCTGATCGTTGGTGTAGGCATGCACCGTGGTCATCAGCCCGCGTTCGATGCCGATTCCATCGTGCAGCACTTTGGCCAGCGGCGCCAGGCAGTTGGTGGTGCACGAGGCGTTGGAGATGACCGTGTGGCTCGACTTGAGCACGTTGTGGTTCACGCCGTAGACCACGGTGGCATCGACATCCTTGCCACCGGGCGCCGAGATCACCACCTTCTTGGCACCCCCACCCAGGTGGCGACCGGCCTCGGCCTTGGTCGTGAAGAAGCCGGTGCACTCGAGTACGAATTCCGCGCCCATCTCGCCCCAGGGGATCTTGGCTGGGTCGCGCTGTGCGACGACCTTGATGCGATCGCCGTTGACGAGCATCGCATCGCCATCGACGCTCACTTTGCCGGCAAAGCGCCCGTGGGTCGTATCGTATTGGGTCAGATGCGCGTTGGTCTGCGGATCGGCCAGATCGTTGATCGCGACAATCTGCACCTCGCCCTGCCGCTTGCTCTCATACAACGCCCGCAGGATGTTGCGTCCAATTCGACCGTAACCATTGATGCCAACCTTGACTGCCATTGCTGTGTCCTTGCAGAGGATGAAGTGCTGAAACGGATCTGTTGACCCTTAGGGCATCACGGCACCTGAGGCCGCGGCCACTCAAGCCAACAATTCTAGTATCAAAGCGAGCACGTGTGCCGACGTCAGACCAAAATTCTTATATAAATCCGCGGCTTTGCCCGATGCGCCGTAGTGATCGAGGCCGAGCACCTTGCCCTGGGTTCCGACGTACTTCCACCACCCGCCAGTGGCCGCGGCTTCGAAGGCCACGCGTCGGGTCACAGCCGCCGGCAGCACCGACTCGCGCCACAACGCATCCTGTGCGTCGAACACATCGCAGCTGGGCATGGACACCAGCCGCACGCGTTTGCCCTGAGCCTGCGCAGTGCGGACCGCTTCAACGGCGATAAAGACTTCGGAGCCGGTGGAAATCACCAGCGCCTCGGGTGTGCCCTCGCAATCGATCAGCACGTAGCCGCCGCGGGCAATCGCCTCGGCCTGCGCCGGTTTGGCCAGCGGCGGCAGCGCCTGGCGGCTGAAGACCAGCGCCGTCGGCTTATGCACCTGCTCGATGGCAGCGCGCCAGGCGACCGCGGTCTCCACCGCATCAGCCGGCCGCCACAGGCTGAGGTTGGGCATCAGGCGCAGGCTGGGCAGGTGCTCGATCGGTTGGTGGGTCGGCCCATCTTCACCCAAGCCGATTGAATCGTGCGTGTAGACGAAGATGGTGCGCAGATGCATCAGCGCCGCCAGACGTACGGCGTTACGCGCGTAATCGGAGAACGTCAGGAACGTGCCGCCGTAGGGAATCAATCCCCCGTGCAGGGCCACGCCGTTCATGATGGCGCTCATGCCGAACTCGCGCACGCCGTAGTGCAGGTAGTTGCCGCTCGGGTCATCGTGCGTCAGCACGCGTGAGGCCTTGTTCCAGGTGTTGTTGGAACCCGTCAGGTCGGCCGAACCGCCGAGAAACTCCGGCAGGGCTGGCCCGATAACGTTGAGCACCTGTTGGCTCGAGAGGCGACTGCCCTGGGTCGGGGCGGCAGCCGCCATCGTTAATGCCTGGGTGCAGATCGCCGGCCAGTCTACCGGCAGTTCACCCTTGAGGCGCCGCTCCAGTTCCTGGGCCAGTTGCGGGTATTCCTTGGCATAGCCCTTCCACAGCTCCAGCCAGGCCGCCTCGGCGGCGCGGCCGGCAGCTTCATGGTTCCAGGCGGCTCGGATCTCATCCGGAATGACGAACGGCGGGTAGATCCAGCCCAGCTGCTTGCGTGCCAGGGCGACTTCCTCGACGCCGAGTGCCTCCCCGTGTGCTTTGGCGGTACCTTCTTTATTAGGCGAGCCAAAGCCGATCACGGTCTTGCAGCAGATCAGCGTCGGTCGCGCGGTCTCCGCCTTGGCGGCCCGGATTGCGGTTGCCACGGCCTCATCGTCCTCCCCGGCGACGTCGCGGATCACCTGCCAGCCGTAGGCTTCAAATCGCCGGGGCGTATCGTCAGTAAACCAGCCGACGACCTTGCCATCGATCGAAATGCCATTGTCATCGTAGAGCATGATCAGTTTGCCGAGGCCCAGGGCACCGGCCAGGGAGGCCGCCTCGTGCGAGATGCCCTCCATCAGGCAGCCATCGCCACAGAACACCCAGGTGTAGTGATCGACCACCGAGAAGCTGGGCCGGTTGAACTGGGTGCCCAACATGCGCTCGGCGAGCGCAAAGCCGACTCCGTTGGCAATCCCCTGTCCTAGCGGGCCAGTCGTCGTCTCGATGCCCATCGCCAGATCGTGCTCGGGGTGGCCCGCAGTGCGGGAGCCAAACTGGCGGAAATTGCGCAACTCATCGAGCGCTACCGGATAGCCGGTAAGGTGCAGCACAGCATAGAGCATCATCGAGGCGTGCCCGTTGGAGAGCACGAAGCGATCCCGGTCCCACCAGCGCGGATTGGCCGGGTTGTACTTCATAAAGTCCCGCCACAGCACCTCGGCCATGTCGGCCATGCCCATCGGGGCGCCCGGATGTCCGGAATTGGCCTGTTGCACGGCATCCATCGCCAAGGCCCGGATGGCGTTGGCTAGTTCACGGCGGGTGGGCATGAGCGGCCTCGCTGCAGAAACAGTTGAATTTAAGGGTTGGCTGGTATGGGGGCCAGAGCTGAATCGGCGCGCATTGTCCTCTTTCCCAATCCCCCGCGGCAACTTGCATGCAGCTGTCGCGAATTCGCGCCATAAAAAGTGCGCCAGAAAAACTGTGGGCTGTTTAACATCATCGGACGAGGCTTCGGAACTGAGGGCTGGGTCCGCCAGTCATTACAGTATGCGGCGAGCGATGTTGATGCAGTTCACCAGATGGCCGTGGGCCGGCGGGTAACATTCCCATCATGAGTGATGAGATCAATCTGCTGCAGTTCTCCGATCCGCACCTGTTCGCCAGCGTCGATGGGGCGCTGCGTGGTGTGCCGACCTACCGCTCGCTCGAGCGCGTGCTCGCGCACGCCCGCCAGGCGATTGCGCGTGCGGACGCGCTGTTGTTCACAGGCGATCTGGTCAATGACGAAGTGGGCGGCTACGTGCACTTTCGTGCGCTCACCAGCACGCTTGGCAAGCCGGTGCTGTGTCTGCCGGGCAACCACGATGTCGGCGAGCCGCTGCGCGCAGCCTTAAGCGGGGCACCCTACAAAGTAGGCGGCATGCATGATCTGGGCAACTGGCGCGTGGTGATGCTCGACAGCTCCGTGCCCGGCCAGGCGCATGGGCGGCTCGGCGCTGCAGAACTTGCGCTGTTCGAGCAGGCGCTACGCACCGCCGGCGATCGGCATGTGATCACCTGCGTGCATCATCATCCGGTGCGCATGGCAAGTCGCTGGCTCGATTCGGT
>Ga0302311_10004067_pt1 | contig 15844 bp, 13 predicted proteins | sample III_Palsa_N1_3_FD_200449 | JGI IMG/M metagenome (GOLD analysis project Ga0302311, IMG submission 200449) | Peat permafrost microbial communities from Stordalen Mire near Abisko, Sweden - III_Palsa_N1_3 | ecosystem: Environmental > Terrestrial > Soil > Palsa > Peat permafrost | place: Sweden... | reverse complement strand
GAGGCCGGGTTGCGGGCAACCGAGCTGATCAGCGTGGCGAAGATGTTGCCGATACCGACGCCGACGCCCATCAGGGCGATGACGGCGAGGCCTGCACCAATATACCGAGCGGCTTGAACGTCCATTTCTTAAGTCCTCTTACGAGCGAGTTTGTCATGAAACCGGCGCCGATGGGGCTTGTTTGGCCATCGACGCCGATTGGAGAGCCTGAGGATTTGAAACCGAGCTTAATGCAGCTCGATCGCGTCCTTCAGGTAGAGGCAGGTCAGGATCGTGAAGACATACGCCTGCAGGACCGCAACCAGGAATTCGAACAGGATGAGCGCGATATTGACCGCGAACGGCAGGATGCCGAACAGGCCCAGCGCCACCGTGAAGGTGCCGAACACGAACAGCATCGTGTGGCCGGCCATCATGTTGGCGAACAGTCGGATCGACAGGCTGACCGGGCGCGAGAGATACGACAGGATCTCGATCGGCACGATCAGCGGCGCCATCGCGACGGGCGCGCCGTGCGGGAAGAAGAAGCTGAAGAAATGCAGCCCGTGGCGGAACAAGGCGATCAGCGTCACGGTGATGAACACCATGGCCGCCAGCGCGAAGGTCACGACGATATGGCTGGTGAAGGTGAAGCTGTACGGGATCATGCCCAGCAAGTTGCCGAACAGCACGAACATGAAGATCGAGAACACCCAGGGGAAATACTTCATGCCCGCGGTGCCGGCGTTCTCATGCACCATGTTGGCGATGAACTCGTAGGCCAGTTCCGTCATCGACTGCCAGCGGCCCGGAACCAGCGCCGACTTGGCGCTGCCCAGCACGAGGAAGGCGGTGATCGCCACGACGGCGATGACCATCAGCAGCGAGGAATTGGTGAAGGACGCGTCATAGCCGCCGATATGGATGTCGGCGATGCGTTCGATCTTGAACTGTTCGAGCGGACTCTCAGCCACGGCGGTGCCCACCTTTGTTGATCAGACTCATTCCCGTCCCTCTTCGTCCGGACGCTTGTACCCCGGCGCCAGACCCAGACCGTTGACCGCGCGGTAGACATTCATGATGCCGGCCGCGGAGCCCAGAAAGAAAAACACGATCATCAGCCATGGTTTCGTGCCGAGCCACCGATCCAGCAGCCAGCCCGCTCCCATGGCGACGACCAAGGCCGCCACCAGCTCGACGCCGATCCGCATTGCCATGCTGAGGAAGCGGCCCGTCGATTCGTCGCGGGTCCCGTCCCCCTCCGGTCGAACCTGTCGACGGCTGCGCGCTTCCGCGATACGCGCCGTCAACCCTTCGAGCGGGTCGGGCTTGTCAGAATCAGGCATTGAGCCACTAGCCTTTCGGCCAAAAAGACGCGGCGGAACATAGGTGCTGCGAAAACCGGCTGTCAAGGCGAAACGCCGCAGCCCGCCGCATGGCGGAAACGCGCGGATACCGTTGGATTTTCGGGGCTTGGATCAGGCGCTTTGCCGCAGCCGGTCGGCACTCGAAAGCTCGACCGAAACCAGCTGCGAAATGCCCTTCTCGGCCATGGTGACGCCGTAGAGCCGGTCCATCCGCGCCATCGAGACGCGATGATGGGTGATGATCAGGAAGCGCGTGCCGGTGCGCTGGCCGATCTCGCGCACCAGATTGACGAAGCGCTCGACATTGGCGTCGTCCAAGGGCGCGTCGACCTCGTCCAGCACGCAGATCGGCGCCGGATTGGTCAGGAACACGGCGAACACCAAGGCGAGCGCCGTCAGCGCGCGCTCGCCACCTGACAGCAGCGACAGCACCTGCAGCTTCTTGCCGGGCGGGCTCGCCATGATTTCGAGCCCGGCCTGCAGCGGGTCGCTCTCGTGCTGGACCAGTTCCAGATATGCCCGGCCGCCGCCGAACAGGCGCACGAACAGATCCTGGAAATGGCCGTTGACCAGATCGAACGCCTGGGTCAGGCGCTCGCGCCCTTCGCGGTTCAGCTGCTGGATCGCCTGGCGCAACCGGGCGATGGCGGCAACCAGATCGTCCGACTCGCGCCGGATCGTCTCCAGCTCCGCCGACATCTGGGCCATTTCGGTCTCGGCCATCAGATTGACCGGGCCGATCGCCTCGCGCTCGCGCTTCAGCCGGTCGAAGCGCGCCTCCAGCTCGGCCGGCGTCTCGTCGCCCGGCTGCTCCGGGATCTCGGCCAGCGCCGGCAAATGCGCCGGCAGGGTCTCGAACACGTCCTGGATCCGCTGGGTCGCCATGGCGAGCGCCTCGCCCGCCTGGTCGGATCCGGCCTCGGCACGGACGCGATCCTCGCGCGCCTCGCCCAGCATGCGGGTCGCGGCCTCGAACGCCCGCTCGGCCTCGCCGGCCGAATTCTCCGACTGGCGCAAACCGGCGGCGATGGTCTCGGCCTCGTCGCGGGCATCCGCGATCTGGTCTTCCAGCTCCAGCCGTTCGGCGGCAAGTTCCTCCGGCCGGATCGCCAGCTGTTCGATCTCGGCATCGAGCGTCTGACGCCGTGCGTCGAGTTCGGCCTGCTGGATCGCGGCACCTTCCAGCCGGTCGATCCAGGCGCGCGCCTCGATCTCGATCGAGGCCAGGCGATTGCGCCGGTTCTGCGCGTCGCGCACCAGCCGGTCCAGCTCGCGCTGCTGCAGGCTTTCCTCGGCCCGGAGCCGCCCCACTTCGGCGCGCAGCCGCTCGACCTCGCGGGCGTCGAGCGCCGGGTCGGGCAGGGCCAGGCGCTCCTTCTCGGCCTCTTCGGTCTGGGCTTCGCTTTCGACCAGCTCCTGGGCAAGCCGGGTCTTGGCCTCGGTCGCGGCCTGATGGCGCGCCTGGGCGGCATTGGCCTGGGCCACGAGATTGGCCTCGGCGTTGCGCGCGGCGGCGATGCGCTGGGCGGCCGTGCGGGTCGCCTCGCGGGCGGCGCGGTCCTGCGCCTGGGCGGCTTCGACTGCGCGCTGAGCCAGCGCATGGGCTTCTTGCAGCCGCGCCAGTTCGGCCGCGGCGCCGTTGCGCTCGGCCTCCAGATCGGTCAGGTGATTGCGCTGGGCGAGCCGGGTCGCGGCGGCGCTGGGGGCGCCGGCGGCGATGGTGAGACCATCCCAGCGCCAGACCGCGCCGTCGCGGGTCGCGAGCCGCTGGCCGGGGGCGAGGCTCGGCTGCAGCCGCCGGCCGGTCTCGGCATCCGCGACCAGACCGATCCGCTTCAGCCGGCGGGCGAGCGCCGTCGGCGCCGTGACGAACGTGTCGAACGCTTCGGCGCCCACGGGCAGCGGCGCGATCGGACCGGTCTCCTCGGGCAGCGCCGCCCAATGGATCGCTGCACCGGCGTCGAGGGCGGCCGACAGATCGTCGCCCAGCGCCGCGCCCAAAGCCTTTTCCAACCCCTTGCCGACGCGGACCTGATCCAGCACGGGGGCGAAACCCTTGGCGGTGCCGGAGGCGACGACGGCGCGCAGCCCCTCGATCTCGGCGCGCAGCTTGACGGTCTGCCGTTCGGCGGCCTGCACGGGGCCGCGGGCCGCCGCTTCGGCCTGCTGCGCCGCCTCGATCGCGGCCTCGGCCATCTCGGCCATTTCGCGGGCGACGGCCAGCCCCTCTTCCGCTTCGGCGACTTCGGCGGCGGCTTCGGCCAGGCGCTCCGGCCCGATCGCCAGCAGATCCAGCTCGCGGGTCTTGGCCTCGGCCTCGGCCCATTGCCGCTTCAGGCGCAGCTTGCGCTCTTCGATGGTGGCGATGCGGCGGATCAGAGCCGCGCGCTCGGCCTCGCGTGCAGCAGCCCGGGCGGTCGCCTGGCTCAGGCCCGCTTCGGCCAGGCTGACCGCGTTCTTGGCGGCGAACACCAGTTCCGACGCCGTCTGCTGCTCGTCCGCCTCGCTATCCTGCTGGGCTGCCAAGCCGTCGCGCTCGCCATAAAGCCGCGCCAGCGACGAGTCGGCTTCGGCGGCCAGCCGCTTTTCGCGCTGGATATCCTGGTCGAGCAGGGCCAGGCGATGCTGATTGTCGCGCAAGGCTTGGGCGACGCGGGTGGTCTCGGCAGCGAGCGAGGCCAGGCCCGCCGCCAGCCGCTCGACCTTGTGGCGCGCGTCGGAAGCCGCCTGGCGCAATCCCGGCAGAGCCGCCTGCGCTTCCAGCCGCAGGGCCTGGGCACTCTCGGCCGCCTCGGCGCTGGCTGCCACGCGCGCCTCGGCCTCGGCCAGGCGCCGGGTCGCACTCGACAGACGCTGGGTCTGGTCGCACCAGGCGCGGTGCAGCACCATCGCCTCGGCCTTGCGGATCTGGTCGGACAGGCGGCGATAGCGCTCGGCCTGGCGCGCCTGCTTGCGTAGGCGCTCGATCTGGGTGTCGAGCTGCAGCGCCACGTCGTCGAGCCGCGTGAGGTTGGTCTCGGCGGCAGAGAGCTTCAGCTCCGCCTCATGCCGGCGCGATTGCAGCCCGCCGATGCCGGCCGCTTCTTCGAGCAGCAGCCGGCGTTCGTTCGGCTTGGCATTGATCAGCCAGCCGATGCGGCCCTGGCCGACCAGCGCCGAGGAGCCGGCACCCGACGACGCGTCGGCGAACAGCAGCTGCACGTCCTTGGCGCGGGTCTCGCGCGCATTGACCCGGTATGTCGAGCCCTTGCCGCGGTCGATGCGGCGCTCGATCTCCAGCTCGTCCTGGTCGTTCAGGATGGCGGGCGCGGTCCGATCGCTATTGTCCATCCGGACCGACACCGACGCGACATTGCGCGCCGGCTTGGTGGTGGTGCCGCCGAAGATGACGTCGTCCATGTCGCCGCCGCGCAGGCGCCGGGCCGAGGTCTCGCCCATCACCCATTGCAGCGCTTCGACCAGATTGGACTTGCCGCAGCCGTTCGGGCCGACGATGCCGGTCAGCCCGGGCTCGATCAACAGCTCGGTAGGTTCGACGAACGACTTGAAGCCGCTAAGGCGGAGCTTGGTGAACTGCAAGTCGCGTCGGACCCTCCCGGATCGATCAGGAGCCGGCGGCGGCGAGCAGCTTCTGGAACTCGTCGTATTCCTTGAAGCCGGTCGACATCGACCCGTTGATGAAGAACGTCGGCGTCGAATCGACGCCGGCATCCTGGCCGGTCTGGTAATTGCCCACGACCAGCGCCGACAGCTTGGTGTCGTTCAGGCAGGCGTTGACCTGGGCCTCGGAAATGCCGGCAAACCGGGTGAGCTTCTCCAGCTCCACGACCGCGGCGGCCGGATCCTGCCGGTACCAGTTGCGCTGCTGGGCATAGAACACGTCCAACAGGCCGTAGAACTTATCCGGGCCGCCGCAATGGGCGATGATATGGGCCTTCAGCGCCACGCCGTCGAACGGGAAGTCGCGGTACACCCATTTGACCTTGCCGGTGTCGATCCAGTCCTGCTGCACCTTGGGGAAGGTCTTGACCGCGAAGTCGCCGCAATGCGGACAGGTCAGCGAGGCATATTCGATCACGGTGATCTTCGCGTCCGCCTTGCCCAGCACGACGTCATCCGGCCGAATCCCGACCGGGGCGGCCGAGGCGACCTGGACGACATCGGTCGCCGGCGTCGCGGCCTGAGCCTGACTGAACGCAGCGAAACCGGCCAGCGCGATCAACAGAATGCGGTACATTAACGTCTCCAACACTAGATATAGAGGTTATCGAGATTCTTTGCGGGGTGCAAGCGGTGCCGGCTGGTCGCCCAGCACCGCCTGTCCCCAGCGTTCCAAGGCGGCTTTCAGCTCTGGATCGACGATGCCGTCCAGGCTCCGGGCGAGCGCATTGGTTTCGGCCCTGGCCAGCGGCCGCGGCGGCTTCGGGCCGGGCACGGGCGCGTTCGGCAGCGGGCCTTGGGTCAGTTTCAGGCGGGCGACGGCGCGATAGCCGAAGAAGCCGTTGATGCGTTCGACGATCTGCGGCTCGCGGTGGCGGACTTCCGGGGCGGCGGCTGAGACGACCTTCAGGTGCAATGTGCCGTCGGTGCGCTCGCCCTTGCCGAAGGCGAGTTTGATCGGCAGGGTGTCCCGCGCCAGATCTTCGCCGACCACGGCCGCCCAGCCCAGAATCATCTCGGCTTCGGCCAAGCCGCGCCGGCCGAGTACGGGGGCGGCCACCTTCGACACACTCAACGCGATCGACTTCATCTCATGCCGCCCAATTCCCGCCCGTCCGTGACCGTGTCGCCGACATCAGACGCCGCCGGTCTCAGCGACGCCATGCTGGCCTGGTACGACCGGCATCGCCGGGTGCTGCCCTGGCGCGCCGAGCCGGGTCGGGTTTCGGACCCCTACGCCATCTGGCTGAGCGAGATTATGCTGCAGCAGACCACCGTCGCAACGGTCGGACCTTACTACCGCGACTTCCTGTCGCGCTGGCCCACGGTGGAGGCGCTGGCGGCAGCGGATATCGACCAAGTCTTACATGCCTGGCAAGGTCTCGGCTATTACGCCCGCGCCCGCAATCTGCACGCCTGCGCCAAGGCGGTGGCCGAACGTCACGATGGCGTGTTTCCGGATACCGAAGCGGGTCTGCTGACCTTGCCCGGCATCGGCGCCTATACGGCGGCGGCCGTGGCCGCCATCGCCTTCGATCGGCCCGCGACCGTGCTCGACGGCAATATCGAGCGCGTCATGGCCAGGCTGCGCCATGTCGAGGTGCCGCTGCCCGACGCGAAGCCGATCCTGCGCGGGCTTGCCGCCGAACTGACGCCGCCCAAACGTGCCGGCGACTATGCCCAGGCGGTGATGGACCTGGGCGCCACGGTCTGCACGCCGCGCAAGCCGCGCTGCATGTTGTGCCCCTGGGAACGGGCCTGCGCCGCCCGTCGGCAGGGCGATGAGGAACGGTTGCCGCTGAAGCGCTCCAAACCGGCGCGGCCGACGCGCTATGGCGTGGCATTCTGGGCGCTCCGCGACGATGGCGCCATTCTGATCCGCAAGCGCGCGCCGGAAGGGCTGCTGGGCGGGCTGATGGAAGTGCCGTCGACGCCCTGGGTCGAGACGCGATGGGGTGCGGCGGAGGCACTCGCCCATGCGCCGGTCCGGGCCGACTGGCGCCTGCTCGCGGGCTCGGTCGGCCATACCTTCACCCATTTCCATCTGGAGCTTTCGGTCCTGGTCGGCGATGCCAAGGGCATCGACGGCACGTGGGTCCGGCCGGACCGGCTCGGCGAGCATGCGCTGCCGACGGTGATGAAGAAGCTGGTCAAGCACGCGCTGGCCGGGCTCAAGCCCTGAAAGCCGCCGCCGCTTCCAGCAGCCACTCGCGAAACGCCACGACCAGCGGCCGCTCCAGCGCCACCGGCGGGAACACCAGGTAATAGCCGAAATCGGCGACGATCTTGTCCGGGAACGGCCGCACCAGCCGGCCGCTCTCCAGATCGTCGGCGCACAGCACGCTGGTGCCGAGCGCCAGGCCTTGGCCCATGGCGGCGGCGGTCAGGCTCATATGGGTATAGGTGAAGCGCGGGCCCTGGTGCGCATCGATATGGCGGATGCCGCGCTTGGCCAGCCATTGGCTCCATTCCAGCTCGTGCAGGCCCGGATGCGGCTCGTCATGCAACAAGGTGTGGTGCGCCAGGTCTTCGAGCCGTTCGAGTGGCACCGGGCCTTCGAGCAGCCGCGGGCTGCAGACCGGAAACACCTCCTCGCGGAACAGGAAATCGACGGTCAGGCCCGGATAAAGGCCGGCGCCGAACCGGATCGCGACATCGATGTCGTCGTCCTTGAAGGTTGCGAGCTTGTCGTCGGCCAGCGTGCGTACGGCGATTTCCGGGTGCAGCCGGCCGAAGGCGCCGAGGCGCGGGATCAGCCAGCGGGCGGCGAAGCTGGGCATGGTCGTGACCGTCAGCACCGAGCCGCCGGTCTGGCGCCCCAGATCGCGCGTCGCCGCCGCGATCTGATCCAGCAGTTCGCCGATGCGTTTGCCGTAACGCTGCCCCGCGTCGGTCAACAGCACCCCCCGTGCCTGGCGGCGAAACAGCTTCAGGCTTAGATGGTCTTCGAGCGTCTTGATCTGCTGGCTGACGGCACCCGCGGTGACGTGCAACTCCTCTGCGGCCTTGAGAAAGCTCAGATTTCTTGCGGCCGCTTCGAAAGCGCGCAGAGCATTCAGCGGCGGCAGGCGGCGCGACATGACAGCTCCATGAATTAGATAAACTAGGTCATTCTATCAGAAACACTGGTTTGTCGCTGTCCTATCGCGCTCCGATATTCCGATCAGACGATCCGAGCCGAGGGAGACGATCATGACCAGAATGACCATGACGGCCGGCAATGCCCGGCTGACCCGCAAGACGCCCGAACCCCGCCCGTCGCTGTCGGCCCTGGCGGTCCGCCTGTTCGATGCGATCGGCGATTGGCACGAGCGGGCCGAGCAGCGGCGCGCGCTGGCCGCGGCCAGCGACCATATTCTGCGCGACATCGGCTTCAGCCGCCTCGATGCCGAGAGCGAGAGCGAAAAGCCGTTCTGGCGTCAGTGACCGACCGCGCCGGCGATGGCATGCGATCGTTAAGCGAGAATTAGGCGCGAACTGGTATTTACGGGATCTTCTTCGCCCGGTTGAGGAGAGAGCCCGCTTATGTCGCCTTACGATCGCAGCCTGCCCGGGCGGGTGCCGTTGCCGCGCCGGGAAAAGCCGACCCGGCCGGGGGTAAAGCGCATCAGCCTGGCGCTCCAGGGTGGCGGTTCCCATGGCGCCTTCACCTGGGGCGTCATGCACCGGCTGATCTGCGAGCCGCGGCTCTATATCGACGGCATCAGCGGCACCAGCGCCGGCGCCATGAACCTCGCGGTGTTCGCCGACGGCTTCATCAAGGGCAGCCGCCAGGGTGCGATCGACGCGATGGCGGCGTTCTGGCACCGCATCTCCGATCTGAATTCTGTGCCGCGCAGCTTCCTGCGCGGGCTTCCGGGGCTGGCCGACCCCTGGCGGGTCGATATGGACCCGGCTTTCATGATGATGGATTTCATCTCGCGCATCTGGGCGCCGACCCAGCTCAATCCGATGGATCTCAATCCCTTGCACGATCTGCTTGAGGATCTGATCGATTTCGAGGCCTTGCGCGCGCACCCGGACATCAAGCTATTCGTCACCGCGTCCAACGTGCGGACCTGCAAGGCGCGGCTGTTCCGCACGCCGGAGCTATCCGCCCGGGCGCTGATGGCGTCGGCCTGCCTGCCGCTGATGTTCAAGGCGGTCGAGATCGACGGCGAGGCCTATTGGGACGGCGGCTATCTCGGCAATCCGGCGATCTTTCCGCTGATCAACGAATGCTCGTCGAGCGACGTGGTCATCGTGCAGATCAACCCGATGAACCGGCCGGAAGTGCCGGTGACGGCGCGCGACATCCTCAACCGCATCAACGAGATGAGCTTCAATTCCAGCCTGGTCAGCGAGATGTTCGGCATCGCCACCGTCTCCAGCCTGATCGAAAGCGGTTCGCTCGAAGACGAGCGCTATGCCGCCGTCCGCTTCCACCAGATCGGCGCCGAGGCGGAGCTGGCGCAATATGGCGCGCTCAGCAAGATGAATACCGAGCGGCCGTTCCTGGAACATCTGCACGAGCTGGGCTTCAACACCGCCGACAAATGGATCGAAGAGAATTTCGACCGCATCGGCTGGGAAAGCACGCTCGACGTGCTGGAAAGCTACGTTTGATAAGTCCTTCTCCGCCCCTTGGGGGAGAGGGAGAAGTCTAGTGCTGGGTCAGCCTGAGTTCGATCCGGCGGTTCTTGCGATAGGCATCCTCGCTCGACCCCTTGTCGAGCGGTTGCCACTCGCCGAAGCCGGCGGCGGCCAGATGGCCGGCGGGAATGCCCTGGTCGATCAGGAACTTCACGACCGAGACGGCGCGCGCGGTCGACAGCTCCCAGTTCGAGCGGAACTGCGCGGTCGCGATCGGGCGTACGTCGGTATGGCCGTCGACCTCCAGGATCCAGTTGATATTGTCCGGGATGCCGGCCTCGATCTGCTTCAAAGCGCTGACCACCGGCTCCAGCCGCTGGCGGGCGCCCGGCTCCAGATCGGCCATGCCCGGGTCGAACAGCACTTCGGACTGGAACACGAACCGATCGCCGACGACGCGGATATCCGGGCGGTCGCCCAGGATCTGTTTCAGCCGGCCGAAGAATTCCGAGCGGTATTTCGCCAGCTCCTCGACCTTGGCGGCGAGCGCCAGATTGAGTTTGTTGCCCAGATCGTCGATCTGAACCTGCTGTTCCTTGTTCTGGCTCTGGGCCAGGTCGAGCGCCTTGGCCAGTTCCTGCAGCTGTTCGCGCAGCGCCAACACATTGGCATTGAGCGTCGCGATGGTGGCGTCGCCGGCCGCAAGCGCGTCGCGCGCCTGCTGGGCATCCGATGTCGCCTGGGCGAGCTTGGCGGCGAGCGCATCCTTGTCGCGCGACGCCTGCTGCGCCTGGGCGCCCAGGGTCGCCACATTCAGGCGCAGATCGTCGCTGGCGCGCTTCTCCAGCGACAGCATGTCGGTGAGGTCGTTCAGCTGCTGGGTTAGCTTCTTGATCTCCAGGTCGCGGTCGCTGACGGCACCTGACAGGTAGAATTGCCCGACCGTGAACACCAGCAGGATGAAGATGATCACCATCAGCAGCTGGGCGAGCGCGTCGACGAAGCCCGGCCAGATGTTGATCGAGGACGGACGCGACCGCCGGGACAAGGCCATCGCTTAGCGCTCGTTGTCTTCGGCGAGGGCCGCGATGGTCCGGGCCAAGAGGCGGATCTCGGTGCGGATCTCCGACACCGTTGCCTCGCGACCTTGAACCAGTTCGGACGACAGCTTGGCGACATGCTGGTCCATGTTGCGCAAATAACCGCGGGTGACATCGTCGATGCCGCCGCCACCGCCGCGCGGACCCTCGGCCAGCTTGGCCAGGATCGGCTTCATTTCCGACTGGGTTTCGGCGAAACGCAGCAGCACGCCCTGTTCGGTCCGCATCTGCTCGGTCATCAGCGACAGCCGGTCGCCCAGCGCCTGCAGGCCCAAATTGGCCGACACGCGGCTTTCCTCGCCGCGCGCCATGATGCGCTGCAGATTGTCGAGACTGTCGGCGGTCTGTTCCAGCAGCGCCTGGATGAAGGCCGGCACCGACTGCTCGCCGGCCTCGGCCGAGCCGCCGACGCCGCCGATCCGGGTCAGGCTCGACAGCCATTCTTCCAGGTCGTTGAAGAAGCGGTTATGCGCCTGGCCGGCCTGCAGGTCGAGGAAGCCCAGCACCAGCGAGCCCGACAGGCCGAACAGCGAGGAGGAAAAGGCGGTGGCCATGCCGTTCAGCGGCGCCTGCAGGCTGCCCTTGAGGTCGGCCATCGCCTTGCCGACATCGCCGCCGGTCACGCTCAGGCTGCCCAGCACGCCACCCACGGAATGCACCGTCTGTAACAGGCCGTAGAAGGTGCCGAGCAGGCCCATGAACACGAGCGTGCCGATCAGATAGCGCGAGGTCTCGCGCTGTTCGTCGAGCCGGGCCGCGATGCCGTCCAGCAAGGTGCGCATCGAGACCGGCGACAGCGACAGGCGCTTGCCCGAACGCTCGCCCAGCATGTTCGCCATCGGCGACATCAGCCGCGGCAGATCGCCCGACAGCACGGCGCGGTCGTTCTTGCGGAAATTCTCGATCCAGGCGACCTCGGGGTTCAGCATCCACACCTGGCGGAAGATGTAGAAGATGCCGATCAGCAGGATCGCCGCGATGATGCTGTTCAGCGGCAGGTTCGCCTCGAAGGCAGGCGCCAGCGCCGGCGACAGGGCGACCAGAATGGCGGCCACGATCACCACGAACAGGGCCATGCGCAGAAGGTAGCGTTGCGGGCGTGACACGGGCGGCGGATCCGTTCGTTAGGGTGGGGACGGGACCTTGACGCATAGGCGAACGCCTCGCGCGGCTATTCGTCGGCGAGGGTACAGACAGACTTGTGGCAGAACAATGACTGAGGAAGGAATTACCCTTCCTGCGTCCTATTCGCGCATTTTCCATGTCCCCGAATGCCGGGCGGGATCGGCGAAGGTGAGGGCGTTCGTCCGACGCTCCGGGGTCTCGCATCATCCCGTCTAGCGCGAGACACCCACGAGAAATTTCCTAAAAAGCACACAGGATTCGAGCAATTACGGACTCGTAGAATGGTAGTGCATGGGTAACAGTTAGGCGGTCAAACCGACACGTCCAACGATTGCGGCGAACATGTCTCCAAACCCGCCCTTTGAGGCGGGCCCGGAAAACCAGAAGGCGTCAGCCTCACGCATGTTCAGCTGGGTCGACCAGTGACGTTGCTTGTTCCCGACAATGGGCTGGGAATGGGCATCCGCCTCCGCGCGCGTCCTCTTCGATCCTTCAACTGGGGGGATCCTCGATGGAAGCGAACAGGCTGCTTCAAAACTCATTCCTGGCCGGAACGGCCCTCGCCGCGACATTGCTGGCGGGCGCATCGGCGGCAAGGGCGGGCACGCCGCAGTACACGCCATTGTATCCGCCAGGCACTGCGGTGACCGAGCAAATACAATATAAGCAAAGCGACGGCACGCTGGTGACGCTGATGGGAATGCGTCCCGTCGGGCGCCATGCGCGCGAACCCTGGGACAATACGCAAGAGGTATCCGGCCTCTATTACCTGTACCCGTCGTTCTATTTTCAAAACAGAACCTACGGGATCGAAATCCACGATCACATTCCGGCCGGCGGCAATTCCATCGAATTCTTCCTCCGGGTCAATAACGGAACGTTCGATGGCACCACGTTCAGCCTGTTCCGCAACGTCCTGGACCCGAATGTGACCGGCTATGGCTGGGCGTTGAACTATGGCTTCAACAACCCGACCCAGAACAACCTGCCGATCTGCACGGCCGGCCAGCCGCTGCAGGATTGCGAGATGGTGGTCGATTCCAACTGGCGGACCTCGCCGCATAGCCCGCTGCAGCTGGGCGATCCGATCGAGCTGGCGCCGGCCGAGTTCCTGGAACGCTATCCCGACACCCAGACGGCGGTGATCGATGGCGGCGGTTCCCGCTATTACTCCTTCGAGCAACTCTACGTCGTGGGCGAGGGGCTGAAGCCCTGGTACGGCATCGTGCCCCGCCTGGATTCGGCACCCCTGCCGGCCGCGACCCTGCTCGGCGGCGACACCTCCGTCTCCTACAATTATTCGAGCGAGCCGTTCCGGGCGTTCGAGCAGATGGCCAACAATATCGGCATCGAGAACAGCCAGCGGTTCGTCGAGGGCCGGCGCCTGTTCCACACCTCGTTCCTGACCGGCAAGCACTCGGAGTTTCCTGACGAGAATCCGGTCTTTACCGCCCATATCGGCCAGCTCGGCCCGCGCTTCAACCAGGCGTCCTGCGTCGCGTGCCATGTCGGCGAGGGGCGCAATCCCGCGACCGGTGTCGGCTCCCAGCTCGATGTCATGGACATCCTGACCGGGGCGCCCTCGACCGATGGCAGCCGGGTGCCGGATCCGTTCTACGGCTTTGCCGTCCAACAGGATACCGACGTCAAGAACGCCGCCTATTTTGGCGCCACCATCGCCTCATACACGGTCGGCGCGCGCACGCTGGCGGACGGGACCGTCGTCACCCTGCGCCAACCGAACTATCGGTTCTACGGCCCGGTACCGAAGCTGTTCTCGGTCCGGCAGGCACCGCAGCTGATCGGCCTCGGGCTGCTGGAAGCGGTCTCGGAACAGACGATCCTGGCGCTCGCCGCCTCGGCTGCGGAGAATTCGGACGGCGTCCACGGCGTGCCCAACTTCGTCACCAACCCGGAGACGGGTGCGACCCAGCTTGGCCGCTTCGGCTGGAAGGCGGCCAAGGAAAGCCTGCGCCATCAGGCGGCTGACGCGCTGATGAACGACATGGGCGTCACCTCGCCGGTGTTCCCGTCCCGGACCTGCGAGCGGACGGCAAACTGCGCGACCGCGCCGCGCGTGGCGGGGGTGGACGAGACCGAGTTGGAACGGTTCGGCCAGTATCTGGGGCTGGTCGGCGTGCCGGCCCAGCGCAGCCTGCGGAGCGGCTATCCCGACGGCGTGTTCGTGCCGGCGATCCATAACGTCAGTCCGGCGCAGATCGCCAATGGGGCCGCCGTGTTCCAGCAGATGAACTGTACCGCGTGCCATGTGTCGACGCTGGTCACGGGCGGGACGCATCCGCTGGCCGAACTGCGCAACCAGACGATCCATCCCTATAGCGATCTTCTGCTGCACGATATGGGGCCGGGCTTGGCCGACACGCTGGCGGAAGGCAACGCGCAGCCGCAGATGTGGCGGACGCAGCCGCTCTGGGGGCTGGGCTACCTGCCCTACGTCCAGGCGGGCACTGTCCTGGGCGATGCCAAGACCGTCCGCTATCTGCATGACGGTCGGGCGCGCAGCCTGCTCGAAGCGATCGAATGGCATGATGGCGAGGCCAAGAACAGCCGCCAGCGGTTCGAGGCCCTGGACGCAACGACGCGCGCCGACCTGCTGGCGTTTCTGAACTCGCTCTAGAATGATCTTGGTGACGACGCCAGGCCGGAGCGGCCTGGTATCGTCATCAGGCTACTTCAGCGCCTGGCGCATCAGCCGGCCGAGCGGCAGATGCAGGTGGTCGTTGGCGGCCAAGACATTGCCGGAGGCCAGCATGTCGTGGCCGTTGCCGTCGGGCTCGCTGCAATAGCCGCCGGCTTCCTTGACCAGCAGCAGTCCGGCCGCGATGTCCCAGGGCTTGAGGCCGAATTCCCAGAAACCGTCGAAGCGGCCGGCGGCAACATAAGCCAAGTCCAGGGCGGCGGCGCCGAAGCGGCGGACGCCGGCGGTCTCGGCCATGACGGCGTTCAAGGTCCGCATATAGCCCGGATGAGCTTCCTTGCCGCGGAACGGCATGCCGGTGGCGATCACCGCCTGGCCCAGATCGCGGCGGCCGGAAACGCGGATGCGGCGGTCGCTGACGAAGGCGCCCGAGCCCTTTTCGGCCCAGAATTCCTCGTCCCGGAGCGGCTCGTAGATCACGCCGGCGATGATTTCGCCGTCGCGCTCAAGCGCCACCGAGATGCAGAAATGCGGAATGCCGTGGAGAAAGTTCAGCGTGCCGTCGAGCGGATCGACGATCCAGCGATGATGGCCGTCGCCGATCGTCTCGGCGCTCTCTTCCATCATGAAGCCATAGCCCGGACGGGCCTTCTCCAGCTCCTGCCGTAACGTCTTCTCGGCCTTGAGATCGGCGGTCGAGACGAAATCCGACGGGCCCTTTTGCGAGACCTGCAGGTTCTCGACTTCGCCGAAGTCGCGGATGAGCCCGCGGCCGGCCTTGCGGGCGGCGGCGGCCATGACGTTGATGACGGCGGAGCGGACCGCCATGATGCTAGTCCTTCGCCCGCTCGAGATAGGTGCCGTCCGCCGTGTTCACGACGATGCGGGTGCCCTGCTCGATATGCGGCGGAATCAGAACGCGGCGGCCGTTCTCGAGCTTGCCGGGCTTGTAGGACGAGCTTGCCGTCTGGCCCTTCACGACCGGATCGGCCTCGACCAGCTCCATGATCACGGTCTGCGGCAGATCGCAGGACAAGGGCGTGCCCTCGAACAGCTTGACCGTGACGATCATGCCGTCCTTCAGGAAGTCGGCCGGATCGCCGATCAGCTCCTTGGGGATCTGGTGCTGCTCGTAGGTCTCCTGGTCCATGAACGTGGCGTTCTCGCCTTCCATGAACAGGAACTGCATCTCGGTTTCGTCCAGATGCGCGCGCTCGACCGTCTCGGACGTGCGGAAACGCTCGATGGTCTTCGTGCCCGTCTTGAGGTCGCGCATCTCGACCGCCGCGAAGGCGCCGCCCTTGCCGGGCTGAACCGTGTCACGCTTCAGCACGACGAACAGCTTGCCCTCGATCTGGAGGACGACACCGGGCTTGATTTCG
>Ga0302311_10004059_pt1 | contig 15863 bp, 11 predicted proteins | sample III_Palsa_N1_3_FD_200449 | JGI IMG/M metagenome (GOLD analysis project Ga0302311, IMG submission 200449) | Peat permafrost microbial communities from Stordalen Mire near Abisko, Sweden - III_Palsa_N1_3 | ecosystem: Environmental > Terrestrial > Soil > Palsa > Peat permafrost | place: Sweden... | reverse complement strand
TCAACGAATATGGCGATTGGCGCAGCGGCGGCGTGCTCAATTTCGGCTTCCTCGCCGAGAATCGCGCCACCGCGCTCTATATCTCGGCCCAAGCCGAGAATGTCGGGCGCAGCGACCAGTTCTATCAGGTGAAAGTGGGCCGCTACGGTGTCTTCGACGTCACCGCCTATTACGATTCGCTCCCGCATCTCTATTCGACCGAAGCCAAGTCGCTGTGGAACGGCGTCGGCACCGACAATCTGACTTTGCGCCCCGGCCTGACGCCGGGCGCCTCGACCGTGGCCCAGGTCAATGCGGTGGCGGCCGCCGTGGGCGCCAGCGATCTGGCGGTGACGCGCGAGAAAGCCGGCACCAGCGGCACCTGGTCGCCGGACAAGAATTGGGAACTGTTCATCAAGGCGTCGAACGAATGGCGCAACGGCACCCAGCCGATCAGCGCCACCTTCGGCTATCCCTTTCAGAACGGCGCCACCCAGATCATCGAGCCGATCCACTACCAGACGACCGACGTCTCCGCCGGCGTGCGGTGGAAGGCCGACAATATCCAGGCCAACCTGACCTATTCCGGCTCCTTCTTCCGCAACAGCGATCTGGCGCTGACCTGGCAGAATCCCGGCCTCAACAACAATTCCAATCCCAATTCCTTCGTCCCCACCGTCGGGCAATTGAGCCTGCCACCCAGCAATGATTATCACACGCTGAAAGGCGACTTCGCCTGGGTCGTCTCGCCCGATCTGCGGATCGCCGGCAGCCTGTCCGAGAGCCTGATGCGCCAGAACGACAATCTGCTGGCCCCGACCGCCGATTCCGGCGTGATCGAGGGGGTGGCGACCCGCATCAATCTCAACCAGTGGAATACCACCGCCGCTTTGGTCCGCCCCAGCGCGGATGCCGCCATCGACATCTTCAACGCTTTCGCCCAGGTGCATTACACCGTCTCGCCTTCGGTCAATGTCAGCTTCGAGCTGCGCGACCGCGACGAGAAGGATCTCACCAATTATCTGGCCTATAATCCGCAGACCGGGCAGCTCGGCTATATCGCGATCGATGGCGGCCTGGCCGCCTCCAATCCGCTGATGAGCGGCGTTTACGAACCGGGCGTGGCGGGCAGCAATGTCCAGTACCGCAACATGCCCTTCGCCAATTCCAACCTGCAGATGACCGCCAGCGGCGGCTGGCGCATCGACAACCACCTCAAGCTCGATCTGTCGCTGTCGCAGAACGAGATCGACCACACGGTTCGCGAAGTGCCCAATGCGGATGACGACATAGCGAAAATCTCGCTGGCGGCCACCGGCTATAGCTGGGGAACGGCGCGACTGTCCTACCAGTTCGCGCGCCGCACCGGCAGCGATTACGATTCCAATCCCTACACGCCCTATTACACTGCGGGACTTCCCGGTTATATCCCTGCCACCCCGGCCGGCGATCAGGCCTTCGCCCTGGCCGATCTCAGGAAATTCGACGTCGCCAACCGCACCGAACACAAAGTGCGCGCCCAGACCAACGAGATCCTGGCCGACGATCTCGACCTGCAAGTCAGCGGCGACGCCACCATCGAGGATTACGACGCCCAATATGGTCTGAAATCGACGACCTCGTGGGACGCCACCACCTCGCTGAATTATCAGGTCTCGACCGCCACCTCGCTGACAGGCTACGTCACCTGGCAGACTCAGAATCGCGGCGTCGCCAACATCAATCCGACCGGCACGGGCCCGAATCCGGCCGCCGGCGGTCCGGTCTATCCGCTGAACGCCGCCTGGAACGAGACGGTCAGCTCGAATGACGTCACCTTCGGCGCCACCTTCCGCCATAGCTGGGGCGCCTTCCAGTTCGACGCCGACTACACCTTCACCCACAGCGACACCGGGGTGAATTACAACTTCGCTTCCACCGCCGCCTTCTTCAATCTGCTGACCCCGGCGCAGGCGGGGACCGCCTTCCCGGACATCACCTTCGACGCCCATACGCTGCAGGCCACCTTGCGCTGGCAGATGACCGACAGCCTGTCGACGCGCCTGCTCTACCGCTTCGATTACGAGCAGCTCGTCGATTTCCACTATACGGGCCTGACCGCCGGGGTAATTAACAACAACACCTATCTCGGCGTGGTGCCGGAGAACTTCGTCGCCCAGACGGTCGGCATGTTCGTCCAATATGCTTTCTAAGCTCGCCTGGTTTCTGATCGAACCGAGCCATCTGCTGGTCTGGACGCTCATCGCCGCCGCTATCCAATTGGCGCGGCATAAGGTCAGCGGTGCGGTGCTGGCCACGCTGGCGGCGGCCTTCCTGACGGCGATGCTGCTGTTCCCGTTCGGCAATTCCGCGCTCCAGCCGATCGAGGACCAGGTGCCGCGCCCGGCCTGGCCCGATCAGGTCGATGGCATCCTGGTGCTGGGCGAGGGGCTGAATCTCGCCATTCCGGCGACGCGCGGCGCGGGCGGCATCGGTTCGGATGGCGGCACGCTGATCGCGGCGCGGATTCTGGCGCAGCATTACCCCAACGCCAAACTGGTCTATGTCGGCGACGAAGGCGAGGCGGCCGTCGCCAAAGCCCTGTTCAAGCAAATGGGCATGAGCGGGCCGATGCTGTTCGACGGCCGTTCGCGCACCACCTGGGACAATCTGGTCTATGCCCGCGAGATCGCGAAGCCCGGCCCGGACGAAACCTGGTTGCTGGTGGCGGCCGGCTACCACCTGCCGCGCGCCGCCGCCGTCGCGCGGCAACTCGGCTGGCCGATGGTGCCCTGGGCTTCGGACTATCTCAGCACGGCCTCCGGAATTCAGTCCGGCGCGTCGCTGCCGGCCAATCTCGCCCATCTCGACCTTGCCGCCCATGAGACGCTGGGACTCCTCGCCTATCGTCTGCAGGGCGAGGCGCGCTGATGTGGATCGGCGATGGGCCGCCGCCGCCCGATCTGCCCGGCCTCACCGGCCAGCTCGGCGACGTCATCGTCTTTCCCGGCCTGGTCAATTCGCACGACCATCTCGAGTTCAATTGCTACGCCCCGACCGGCATGCCGCCCTATGCCGATTTCGTCGGCTGGGCCCGTGACGTGCAGGCGGCGCGCGAGGTGCTGGCCTCGGTCGAGGCGATCCCGCTGGCACTGCGCCGACGCTTCGGCCTGCTGAAGAACCTGCTGTGGGGGGTCACCGCGGTGGCCGATCACGGTGGCGGCGCGGCGGAGGCCGACGATCCGGTGCGCGTGCTCACGCCCTATAAGGATCTGCATTCGCCGGAATTCGGCCGCTGGCGCAGCTGGCTGGGCGGTTCGAGCCCGGTGGTGATGCATCTGGCCGAGGGAATCACCCCCGCCAGCCGCCGCCGCGCGCTGCGCTATCTGCGCTGGAATTTGCTGCGCCGGCCGGTCGCCGGGGTCCATGGGGTGGCGCTGCGAGGACGGGATTTCGCCAAACTGTCGGCGCTGATCTGGTGCCCGGCCTCCAACCATTTCCTGTTCGGCCGGACGGCCGACGCGGTGGAGGCGGCGCGCCGCACCACCTTGCTGTTCGGTACTGACTCCACCCTCTCGGCGCCCGGCACACTGTGGGACCATCTGCGCCAGGCGCGCGAGACGCTCGAAGACTCACAGCTGCTGGCCGCCCTGACCGGCGCGGCGGAGCGTTTCTGGCATCTGCCGGCGCGGCGCGATTTCGTCGTCGCCCGCCGCCGCCGGCCTGATCCCTGGGACGCCTTTTTCGCCCTGACGCCGGACGACATCCTGCTGGTGTTCAAGGACGGCAAGCCGGTGCTGGCCGATCGTTCGCTAGGTGCGCCGGCTGACGGCTTCTATGCGTTGGGGAGTAAATATGTGCGCCTGCCGCTCCCGTCGATGCTGCAGGAAGTCGGGCGTCATATCGATCCGGCGGCGCTCATTTCGCGGTTTACCGGCGCCGCGCTCTCCGCCAGGCGGGCGCTGTAGACCGCCAGGGTCTCATTGCCGAAATGGCGCCACATCACGCGCTCCACCATCAGCCCGTTTCGCGCTAAGCCATTCAGCATGCCCTCGCAATCGCCATGATTGGTCAGCACGAAGAAGGCTTTGCCCCCCGGCGCCAGCATGGCCGGCAACCCCTCGCACAGCCGATCGATAATGTCGGGACTGCGCCAGGTGATCTCGAAGGTGCTCTTCGGCTTGCCGCGGAACTTCGGCAGCGAGAACAGCACCACATCGAATTTCCGCCCCGCCACCGGGGCGAACAGATCACCCAGCAGGACCTCCACCTCGACCTTGTTGAGGACGGCGTTGGCGTGGGCGCAGGCCACCGTCTCCGCCACCACGTCGATGGCGGTGGTGCGGTGTCCGCGCAGCGCCGCCGCCACGGCCAGCACACCGCAGCCGGTACCGACATCGAGCGCGGTGCTGCCTTCCGAGCCGGGCGCCAGCAGCGGCGAGGTCTCGATGAAATCGGCGAGGAACTTGCCGGTGCGGAAGATGACCGGATTGAACACGCCGGGCCACACCGCGAAAGGCCGCCCCAGCACGCGCTCATAGACAGGCCGGTTCAGGCGGGGGCGCAAGGCGGCGCGTTTCACGGCCATCCAGGGTGACCACAAGGCGCGGAGGACGGGTGAAACGGGCGGGGGCGGCAGAGCGGTAACGGGCACGGCGGTCCTCATAATTTCAGGGTGCAGACACAAGTCCGGCAGATCGGATCGCGGCGGATGTCGAGCGAGCCGCGGAAAGCGCGCGCTTTCGGCGAATTGACGATCTCGGCCAGGGTCCCATCGGCCAGATTGCCGACCGGCTCGTGGAAGAAGCAGGGCCGCACGGCGCCGTCGGATTCGACCACCGCCGACACCCAGGGCGCGTTGCAGGCGACCGGCGGCGGCGAGGTCAACCCGTGCGCGGCGCGGTAATGGGCGACGACGCGGCGCAGCTTGGCTGGGCTCTCGCGGATGAAGCCGGAAGCGAAATCGGCGGCGTTCTTGAGGATCAGCGCCTCGATCACCGCCGCCAGATCGGCGGTCTCGGCGACGCTTAGAGCCACCTCTTCGACCCGATCCTCCTCCCAGCCCGTCGGCCGGTTGAAGGCGGTCGAGGAGAGATCGGCGGCCAGGAAGGAGACATGGTCGAAGCCGAGTTCCCGCGCCGCCGCCACGGTCTCGGGCAATTCGTAGAAATTGCCGCGCTGGATCACCGACCGGGCGGTGGCGGGAAAGCCTGGCTTGGCGCGGCGCAGCGCCGCCAGCCCGTCCCGGGTCGCCTGACAAGCGCCGCCGATGCCGCGGATGCGGTCATGGGTTGCTTCCGGTCCGTCGAGCGAAACGATCACCTCGTCGCACCAGCGCACGATCTGCTCGGCATGGCGCGCCAGCAACAGCCCGCTCGACAGCAGCGAGATCGTCAGCGGCAGACTTTTGAGCCGTTCGCACACATGCCAGAGATTGGGATGCATCAACGCCTCGCCGCCCGACAGGGCGACCAGCGAGACGCCAAGCTCTCGGAAATCCTCGACCAGCCTTTCGACCGTCGCCTCGTCGATCGAGGTGCCGGATCGGTTGGCCTTCCAGATATCGCACATGACGCAGCGGCAATTGCACTTGCTGTGCGGCATCAGCGTCACCACTGGCAGCTTGGTCAAACGGCGGGCCGGGCGCCCAAGGGAATGCAGCGTCGACAGAACGCTCATGTCAGAACCCCTGGATTTCAGGACGCCGATAGGGAAACAGCCGCTCCAATACCTTCAGCTCCAAAGGGTAGTGGTAGAACTGCGCGGCATAGCGCCAGGTAGCGACGGTGCGCAGCGCCAGGCGACCGATATTGGTCAGGCCCTGATCCGTCACGGTCGGATAAGCGGCATGCAGCACCTTCTGGAAATTACTGATCTTGCGCCGTACCCGGTCGGTCATCCAGGGCAGGTCGGACGACAGATGCTGCGCGAATTTCTCCCATTTCAACTGGGTCCAGGTGTCGAGGTCTTTCGGATATTCGAAGCCCCAATTCTTGGCCTCGTCCTGCATCCCGCCTTCGACCGGCACCGGGCTGTAGAGATAGAGGATCACCTCGATATCGGGGTTGACCTTCTTCAACAGCCGAATGAACTTGATGGTCCGCTCGGTATCGGCCGCGGGATCGGGTGGGCTGCCGATGATGAAGGACATTTCCGGCACGATCTTGAAGCGACGCATCTTCTCGGCCACTTCCAAGATGACGTTGCCGCTCTGCTTGCCGCCCTTGTTCATGCGTGCCAGCGTCTCGGCGTCGCCGGATTCGGCTCCCATGAACACCATTTTGAGGCCGGAGTCGCGCAGCTTTCCCCAGGTCTCGTCGGACCAGCGCACCATGGTGTCGGCGCGCCCATAGCCCCACCAGCCGATATTGAAATGCTTGATACGATCGGCGAATTCGGCGATGCGCGGCTCGTGGACGAAGAAGTTGTTGTCGAAGAATTCGATCGCGGTGGCGCCATGGTCGCGCACCAATGTTTCCACCACCGACGCCGCCCGCTCCGCCGTCTGCGCCGAATAGCGTCCATTCACCATATTCACCACCGCGCAGAAGCTGCAGGTGAAGGGGCAGCCATAGGAAGCATGGTGCGAGAAGGTGCGGCTGCCGAGGAAGGTCGGGCGGGCATAGCGCGCCATGTCGATCCGGCCGTAATTGAAGTCGGGCAGATGGTTGATGTCGGGCACCGGCGGCTTTCGATTCTGATGGATCACGCCCTTGGCGTCCCGCCACACCAGGCCGGGCAGATGGGTGATATCCTCGCCGCGCCGAACCTTCTCGACGAATTCGGGGAAGATCAACTCGCAATGACCCTGGAAGGCGTAATCGACGTAATCCTCGCGCACCACCATCTCGCCATGCATGGTGGGGAAATAGCCGCCCCAGACGATGATCAGCGACGGAAATTCCGCTTTCAGCGCCTTGCAGATCGGCACCACATTGGTCAGCTGCGGCCCCGGCATCACCGTGCAGCATAAAATGTCGGCCTTGGTCTCATGCAGGGCCCGGCGCAGGGCCGTCAGCCCGTCCGGAACCAGATTGCCGTCGACGATCCTGTACTCTTCGCGGCCTTCCAGCATCGCACCCACCGCCAGCAGCGAGAGCGGCATGACCGCCTTCTTCGAGGCGGTGGAGACAGGATTGTAGAACAGGATCATGACCCGATTTTCCGCAGCAGAGTGAAATGGTGATCAGCCAGATAAGCGCCCCAATGCTTCTCGGCGGCGCGGGTCTCCCAGCGGGCCAGCGCGGCGAACAGGCGCGGGTGCCGCTCCAGCAGCGGGAACAGATCGGACGGCGGCAGGAACAGCCCGACCGGATGCACGGCTTCGACGCGGAAATCCGGTCCCAGGGCACGGGCCAGATCGCCCGGCTGCCAATACCGGATCGGGATGCGCTTGCCGCCGATGTCGGCGCTGGTCTTGCCGGTCCACCGGCGCCAGGCGGTCTTCTTGCCACGCGCGCCGTACCACAGGGTCTCCAGCGCGCAGAAACGCCCCATCACCACCGCCGCGAACAGCCCATTCGGCGCGATTATGCTGCGCAGCATTTTTGCCAGGGGCGCCAGGTCAACGACGCAATTCAACGCGCCGAAATCGGACAGAACCAGATCGAACGGTCCCTCGATCTCGTGCGGCATATTGAGGTCGAACAGGCGGGTCTCGACACGGTCGCCCAAGCCCCCCTTCATCGCCTTGCGCCAGGTCACATCCAGCATGGCCAAGGAGGCGTCGGCCGCCGTCACCTGGCAGCCATTGGCGGCCAGCCAGAGCGCGTCCTCGCCGGTGCCGCAGCCGAGATCGAGCGCCTGCAGTCCGGGCCGCAGATGCGGCGCCAGACGCCGCCACACCGACTCGCGCAACACACGGCCGGGCCCGGTGCGGGCGAAATTGCCGTCATAGCCGGCGGCGAAAGCGTCGAAGGCGTCGGCCCGCAGGCGGATGTCAGCCATTTTCCACCTCGAAGCGGGTGGCGTACATGGCAAGGCGGCTCAGGACCGACTTGACCCGAGTCTTTGTGCGGCGCAACAAAGTACCGCGCCCGAGCCGGCTTTGGGCCGACAACCAATGCTGCGCAAAACGATAGAAGCGGCGCGAGCGCCGGCCGCGCACGGTGAGATCGCGATCGTTGCTCTCGGACCAGACGCCACCGCCGGCGATACGGTCCTTGACCTGGTCGTAATAGGCGGTGCCCTTGATCGGATGCACGATGGTGGTCAGCACCTCGTCGGCCTGGGCGAGGCGCAGATGGCGGGCGGTTTCGTCGAGATCGGCCCAGCTCTCGCCCTCATAACCGACCATGACGAAGGTGCCGGTACGAATGCCGCGCTCCTTCAAGAGGGCGATCATCTCGCGCATGCGAAGAGCATCGGTGCGGCGCTTCATGGCATCGAGAATGCGCTGCGAGCCGCTCTCCGCTCCGACCCACAAACGATGACACCCCAGCTCCGCCAGCAGATCGACAACCTTTTCGTCGAGCCGATCCTCACGGGTGATGGTCTCGAACGGATAGCGCAGCCCGTGCCGTCTCATCTCGGTGGCGTAGGCCTCCAACCATTTGGCATTGAGGGTGAAGACGTCGTCGGAGAAGAACAGATGGTCGGGGCCATAGGTATCTCGCAGATGCAAAATCTCGGCGACCACGTTCTCCGGCGAGCGGCGGCGATGACTCCGGCCATAGAGGCCATGGCTGCACCAGTTGCACTCATAGGGACAGCCGCGCGCGGCGAGCAGCGAGACCGAGCGCTTGCCGTGTATCCGCTGCCAGGCGTCGAAATAGCGCGTCATATCGACCGCCGCGCGATCGGGAAAGGGCTGCGCGTCGAGATCGGCGATCAGTGCGCGCGGCGCGGTTCTGCGCACCTGACCCTCGTCATCCCGATAGGAAATCCCGTCGATCCTCTCCAGCCGCGTCAGGCCATGCTGCGCAACATGAGAAATCAGATCGGCCAAGGTCTGCTCACCCTCGCCATGGATGACGATGTCGGCACCGTGGGCGATATACTCCTCGGCATAGCTGGTCGGTTCCTGCCCGCCCACCGTCACCACCGCGCCGCTCGCCTTGGCGGCGCGGATCAGCGCCACCGTGTTGGCGCGCGCCATCAAATTGGCGTGCACCGCGATCACCGAGGCGCGCGACGCCCGCAGCGCGGCCAACGCGTCGGCCCGCACCATGAAGGTGGTGTCGAGCACCTCGACCGCGAAGCCGCGGCGCTTCAGATGCGACGAGACGTAGAGCGGCACCAGCGGTGGATAAGGCCGGATCACCTTGCCGTTGGCCAGATCACCCTCGGCGAAATAACTGTGGGTCAGCAGGATATCGGTCATGGCGTGCTCAGCCGCAGCGCCTGCAATTTCAGCCAGGAGAGCGGGATCGTCAGCACACAATAAGCGATGACGGCCAGCCCCTTCAGCGTCGGTCCCCGCTTCACCTGGGCCAAGGTCCGGCGCAGGCGGAAATTACGATGCGTATAGGAATGCAGATGGCGATAGAAGCGGGTGGTGAAGGTCCCGCGATAGAGCATCGCCATGTCGGAGGACACCTCCCAATTGCGCTTCTCGCGCAATTGCGCCTGGACCCGGTCATAGAACACCGTGCCGGGCAGCGGGTAGGAGACGGAAATCCCCATTTCGTCGGGTTCCGTCTTGCGCAGCATGGACAGCGTCTGGCCGATCTCTTCCATGCCTTCACCGGGATAGCCGAATTGCAGGAAATGACCGACGCGGATGCCGGCTCCCTTCAGCGCCTTGGTGGCGTCGGCGATCTCATCGGTGGTCAGGCCCTTATCCATGGCGTCGAGGATCTTCTGGCTGCCGGATTCGGCGCCCAGCCAGACGATGTCGCAGCCGGCCCGGGCCAGATCCTCCGCGGCGCCTTCGCGCAGCACGAGATCGGCGCGCGACAGGCATTTGAACGGCACCTTGATCTCCAGACGCTCCAGCTCGCCGGCGAACTCGCGCCACCACCGCGGCTTCAGCCCCATGATGTCGTCCATGAACCAGATATAGTCGGGGGCGGCCAGCGCGACCAAACCGGCCAATTCTTCGGCAACAGCGGCGGCCGACCGCACGGTGTAACCCTGGCCCCAGATCGGCTTCGCGCACCAATTGCAGCTATAGGGGCAGCCGCGCGAGGTGACGAGATTGAGGGCGAAATGGCCGTGATGCTCGCGCCAGATGCGGCGATAAATATCCATCGCCACCAGGTCCCAAGCCGGCGGCGGCAGCGCATCGAGATCGCGGATCGGTTCGCGGCGTGGATTGCGCACAACGCCATTGAGGCTGCGCCAGGCCACGCCGTGAATGCCGGACAGATCGATCCCGCCCGCCGCCCACAACGCGGTCAGTTCCCGCGCCGTCACTTCACCCTCGCCGACGATCACCGCGTCGGCGCCGGCCTCGAGATAAAGGTCGGGATGGTCGGAAGCGTCGGCGCAGCACACCGCGACCTTGACGCCGCGCGCCCGGGCCTCGGCCACCATGCGTAAGCCTGCCTCGCGCATGGCCGACAGGCACATCTTGGAGAGGTAATTGAAATTGTCGTCATAGAGGATGGCGACGTGCGGCTTGGCCTCCTCCAGCGCCGCCGCCCAGCCGTCGACGCTCTCGGCGATCATCGAATCGAAGAAGGAGACCTCGTGGCCCTTGGCGCGCAGGGTCCCGGCGGCGTAGAGCGTGCCGAGCGGCGGAAAAGGCTGCCGCTCGGCCCAGCGCGCCGGGTCCAGGCGAAGGAAGTAGACACTGCCGACAATGATGCGCGCCATTCTCGTCCCGAAGCTTTGAAACTCATCTGCTCGGAAGACGACGCGGAGAGGGAGTTTATTCCCGCCCAAAAACGTCATGGCCGGGCTTGACCCGGCCATCCACGTGGATCCCCGGGTCAAGCCCGGGGATGACGGAGGAAGGATTTACCGCGAAATGATCGCCAGGGACGCCGCGGTGATGGCCAGCTGGCTGCCGACCTGCGTTATGTCTTCCAGCACCGTGTCCCAGGTGAAGTGACGCAGCGTGCGCGGCACGACCACCACCGCGCCCGGCGCCAGCTTGGGCGGGTCGGACAGCCACGAGCTGCCCTTGACCTGCTGCGCCGTGCCGTCGGGTTGGATGACGAAGATATGGTCGTCGTCGGCGATCTCGGTGACGCCGCCGGCCAGGGCAAGGTAATCGGCCACCGAGCGGTCGTCCCGGAACTGAATGCCGCCCGGCGACATCACCTCGCCCGCCACCACCACCGAACTGGGCTGGCGCGGCACGAAGATCTGGTCGCCCGGCTCCATCACCAGATCGAGTTCGGGATGAGCCGCCAGCTCCTTCGGGGTCAGCGTAACGGCGACGCGCCCGGTCGGATCACCGCCCGAGCGCAGACGGGCGATCATCTGCGTGACATAGCCGATCTCGGCCTGGTTGATCTGCGTGCTGTTGGTGACGGTGCCGACCAGCGCCACCACTTCGCGCTCCAGCGCGTCGGCCTCGCGCTGCATCACACCGCGCTCGGACTCCGCCACCGATTTGCGCAGGAAGATGACGCCGGCCGGATAGGCGGCCTCGGTGAAGCCGCCCGCGCGGGCCAGCACCGAGGTGAGATGCTCGCCGCGCAGGATTTCGTAGCCGCCGGGGAACTTGATCTCGCCCACCACCGAGACGTCGCCGGCGTCGCGGTCGGAGAAGACCGGATTGAAGCGGATACGGTCGAAGGGCTTCAAGGCGATGTCGGGGAACTGGTTGGGCGCCAGGGTGTAATTGCGCCGCACCGTGCGCGACAGGCCCGAATTATTGTCGATCTGGGCCGAGGTCACCTCGAAGGAATGCAGATTGACCTTGGGCGTCAGGCCGCCGGCCGCCTGGACGATGCGGTCGAGGCCGGTATCGGGCATGGCGAGGAAATCGCCAGGATTGTTGACCTCGCCGACCACGGTGATCGTGTAATTGCCCAATGTGCTGACCAGCAGGTGGCGGGTGTCGTCGTCGATGCCGACGAACAGGCGCTGCGGATCGCGCCGCGGCGCGCGCATCTGGCCGTTGAGCGGACGGGCCGAGGGATCGTCGCCGTCGATGTGATTTTCCGGATCGTCCACCGCCAGCGAATCGGCCGGCGCGCGGATGCCGGGATAGAGACGCTCGGCATCGGTCTTGGCCGGGCCCTGGTCTTGCATCTCCGGTTGGGCCGCTTGCGTCTGGCCGAGACCGCCCAGCGCCGCCGCCGCGACATAAGGCGGAATATTGAGCTGGCTGAGCAGCGACGCGGGATTGCTCCCTCCTGCCTGAGACCCACCGCCGCCGGCGCCGCCGAGCAGCTGACCCAATCCGCCCCCGCCCTGCAGCGCCGCCAGCTGCGCCAGTTTCGGATCGACGGCGGGCACCGCCGCCGCGGCCGCCGCATTCTCGACCGCGTTGGTGTTGGCGCCGGTGCCGGCCACGGCCGACGCAATGGCGGATTCCGGCGTCGCCGGCATGCCGCCGGCGCTGGCCGGATGGTCGTTGACCTGCCGGGCCGGCGCCCGCAAGGCGTCGGCGGCACGATGGGCGATATAGCGCATCTCGGCGACATTGGTGATGTAGACCTGGTCGTTGCTCTGCAGCGCCAGATCGGCCTTGCCCTCCAGCACCTCGACCGCCGAGAAGGGGATCACGCTGTGCTGCAGGGTGATCGGATCGAGACGGATCACCGCGTCGGCCAGCATATAGGGCAGCGGCTTGCCCAGGGTCGGGGTGAACATGTCCGATGAGCCCAGCAGGCCGCGCAGCGAGCGCACCGTCCCGAGCGGATACGTGCCGTTGACAGCGGTGGCGCCGGTCAGCTCGATCTTGGCCAGCGAGATGTCCGACGTGGAAGCGACGAACAGGATGTCGCCATCCTGCAGGTTGGCCGGCGACCCGGCCGCCACCTGGATCATCTCGCGCTTGCCGTCCTCCCGCGTGCGCAGGATCGAATAGCGGTAAGCGCCGCGCACCTCGGCGCCGCCGGCCAGGCGCAGCGCCTCGAACAGCGACAGCGCACTCTGGCCCGGCGGCAATTCATAGATGGCCTGACGCTTGACCTGGCCGACGACAGCAACAGCGCTGGTCTGCAGGGGCACGACGATGCGGTCGCCCTCGGCCAGACCGATATCGGCGCCGGTGGCCTGGGCCGACAGCAGCGAATAAAGATCGAGGCGGATCGTCTTGCCGCCGCGCACGACTTCGACGGATCGCAGGGAACCGGTGTTCTTGATGCCGCCGGCCAGACTCAGCGCGTCGAGCGCGGTGGCCAGGCCCGAGACGCTGACCAGGCCGGGATTATTGACTTCGCCGGTCACCCGCACCGAGATCTGCCGCACTGTGCCGACCGACACGATCGCCTCGGTGCCGGTCATGGCCTGACGCGCCGACGCCTCAACATCGGCGCGAAATTCACCGAAAGTCCGACCCGCCGCGGAGATCGCCGGCAGCGAGGGCAGCACCGCGCGCCCGTCACGGTCGATCTTGGTGCGGAAGCTGGAATTTTGCTGGCCATGCAGGGTGAGGACGATCTCGTCGCCCTCGCCGAGGACGTAATCCTCCTGCAGGGACCCGCTCTGGCGCACCACCACCGGTGAGCCGCGCCCGAACACGTCATAGCCGAACTGGCGGACCGGCACCCCGGCGCGGATGCTCATCAGCCGTTCGATCGGCGACAGCGACGCCGTCGAGACGATTCCGCGCTGGCCGCCGCTCTGCGGATAGGTCGCCGGATTCTGCACCGACACCTCGGGCGCCAGCGAGGGCACGCTCTGCTGGCCGGTCAGGCGCTGCTGCAGCACGCGGAAGATATCACCGGTCACGTCGCCGCCGCCCCCGCCGCCGCCAAGCAGCTGGGACAGACCCTGCGCCGCGACGGGCTGGGCGGTGGCGGCGAGGCCGGCAATGGTTGCCAGCAGAAAGAGTTTGGTACGCATCATGATTTTGGGGCCTCCACCCGCCACGGGGTTTTGAACAGCGCCTGGCGCCAGGGCAGTGCCGCCAACCAGTAAAGCGAGGGCGGCACGTCCCGGGTCAGGATCTTGGATTGGGTCCAGGCGGCCTTGAGGCCGCGTTTGTGGAAAAGTCCGCGCACGATCAGGCTGGCGCGGATCTTGGTGTAGTCGGGCGCCACCTTGGCGGCGCGGCAGCCCTGCTCGATCAGGCGCAGATCGCCCGCCATGCGGGCATCGGCATCCATGCCGGCATGGAAACGGTCGCGACGGTCGCGCCAGAGGGAAAGCGGCCGGTCGAGATAGACGATGCGGGCGTCGTTGGCCTGCGCGAACAAGGCGGTGGCGATCTGGTCGGTATGGGTCTCGTCGGCGGGATCGAAGCGCAGCGGCGCCTTGCCGCCCAGCCGGTACAGATTGGCGCCGAGCGGCCCGAAGAGCAGCGCGCCGGCCCCCAGCGATTGCAGCACGAAGTCGCGCTGGCCGATGGCGCCGCCGCGCCAGCGGATGCGCCGGGCGATCCGCAACGGCCTGAGATCCTCATCGACGATCTGATAGGGGGCGATGCCCAGCGCGGCGTCGGCGGCGATCATGCGGTCGCGCAGCGCGATCACCGCATCGTCGCCCAGCATGTCGCCGGCCATCAGGAACATCGCGTGCGAGAAGCCAAGCTCCTCGGCCCGCATCATCGCCCGGTTCCAATTGGCGACACGGCCGAGATTGGTCTCGTTGCGGCACAGAATGACCGGGGCGCCCTGGACGTCCGCCTTGCCCAGCCATTTGGTGCTGCCGTCGGTCGAGGCATTGTCCGACAGCACGATGGCGTAGGAGTCCGGCGGCAGCCCGGCGCGGGCCGGCGACGCCAGGGTTTCGGCGAGCAGAGCGCCGGCATTGAAGGCCGGCACCAGGATGGCGATGCGACCCTTCATGGCTTCAACCGCCGGCCGATCTCGCCCGAGGCCAGCACCTGTTCATAGTCATCGGGCGTGCCGCAGAAGATCACATCGGAGCTGTCGATCATCTGCACGCCGATGGCGAAGCCGCAGGCGATCAACGGATTGTAGAGCGGGGCGACATAGCGCTCGCGCCGTTCCGCCTCGCTTTTCGGCGGCGCCGGATTGCGATAGGCCCAGCGGAAATCGCCGGCGCGGCGGAAATGATAGAGGCCGGTGCAGCAGAGATCCGAGATCGGCTTCTTCTCCGCCACTTCGACCACCCGCCCGGCGCGCGCCGGGTCGGTGGCGACGAAGGACCAGCCCTCGCCGGCGCCCCGGAACACTTCGAGATAGCCGGCGCAGTACGGATCGCTGACATGTGGCGGCTTGCGATAGCCGGGACGGAAGGTGTCGATATTGAAAATGGCGATCGATTCATCGTCGCCGATCCCAGCCAGGTCCAACCCCAGCAGCACCGTCTCCGCTTGACCCACCGTGGCGCGATGCAGGCGGACGAAGAGAGCATGGACGATGCCGAGCGCCGCGCAACGAGCGCGCACGAACGCCTCGGCTTCCGCATCGCGCAGCACGAACAGGAAGGTGTCGCTGTGGAAATAGGCGGCGAAGCTGTTGACCGCATGGTCGAACACCGGCGCGCCATGAGCATCGAGGCGGAATTTCGGCTGCGCGAATCCGGCCTCGCGGAAACGGCGGCTCTCGCCCGCCATCGGGATTACGAACATTACGCCGCCTCGCCGAAATAACGGTCATAGAGGCGATAGCCGTTGGCGAGGAAGGCCCATTGCCGATCGCGATTCTCGGCATGCAGCGGCAGCATCGAGAAGAACAGCAGCACCGAGATGGCCGCCGCAAGCCGCTCGCGTTCCGGGTCGCCCTGGCAGATCACCTCGCGGAACTGCGCCTCGACCGCCTGCTGGGCGGCGCCATCGGCGATGTGGAACTCCAGCGCGCCGGGAGCTGGCCGGGCCAGCTGGTAGTAACCGGCGACGATGAAATCGTAGCGCCCAACCACCGAGTGATGCAGCT
>Ga0302311_10004057_pt1 | contig 15865 bp, 13 predicted proteins | sample III_Palsa_N1_3_FD_200449 | JGI IMG/M metagenome (GOLD analysis project Ga0302311, IMG submission 200449) | Peat permafrost microbial communities from Stordalen Mire near Abisko, Sweden - III_Palsa_N1_3 | ecosystem: Environmental > Terrestrial > Soil > Palsa > Peat permafrost | place: Sweden... | reverse complement strand
GCACTGTGCTCCCGGCCCTATGCTGGCATGATACCGACCGTTGGGAGACGAGGCCATGAGCGAGGGCGCACGGCACGCGAATTCCCGCCGCCAGGGATCGAGGATTGATCCCTATTTCGACCAGTACGCGGAGCGTGCCCGCGGCATGGTCGCTTCGGAGATCCGGGCTCTGTTCGCCGTAACCGCCCGGCCGGAGATTGTCTCGCTGGCCGGTGGATCCCCGTACGTGACGGCCTTGCCCCTCGACGTCGTCGGTGACATGGTTGGCCGGCTGGTCGCCGACCGCGGCAGCGTAGCGCTCCAGTATTGCACCGCTCAGGGTGACGTCGGCCTGCGGGAAAAAATCTGCGAGGTCATGTCTCTGGAGGGCATCCGGGCTCACCCGGACGACGTCGTCGTGACCGTCGGCTCGCAGCAGGCGCTCGATCTGATCACCCGGATCTTCGTGGACCCGGACGACGTGGTGCTCGCCGAGGCGCCCTCCTACGTTGGTGCACTCAGCTCGTTCGCGGGTTATCAGGCCGATGTGGTCCACGTGGCAATGGACGACGACGGGCTCATCCCCGAGGCCCTGGAGAATACGATCCAGCGGCTCACTGCGGCCGGGCGCCGGATCAAGTTCCTCTACACCGTGCCGAACTACCAGAATCCGGCCGGAGTCACGCTGGCGGCGCAACGGCGCCCCCGGATTCTTGAGATCTGCCAGGCCGCCGGGCTGCTCGTCATCGAGGACAACCCTTACGGGCTGCTCGGTTTCGACGGCGAGCCGATGCGCTCGCTGCGTGCCGACGACGCAGAGGGTGTCGTGTACCTCGGGACGTTCTCCAAGACCTTCGCGCCCGGCGTCCGGGTCGGCTGGGCGGCGGCGCCGCCTGCGATACGCGACAAGCTCGTCCTGGCCGCCGAGTCCGCCGTGCTCTGCCACTCCAGCTTCTCCCAGCTCGTGGTGGCTGAGTACCTGGCTACCCAGCCCTGGCGCGAGCAGGTCAAGGACTTCCGTGAGCTGTACCGGCAGCGCCGGGACGCGATGCTGGACGCGCTGGCCGCACAGATGCCGGACGGCTGCCGGTGGACCACCCCGGCGGGCGGCTTCTACGTCTGGCTGGAGCTCCCGGAAGGCGTCAACGCCAAGGCGATGCTTCCGCGGGCCGTTTCTTCCCGGGTGGCGTACGTGCCAGGTACGGGCTTCTACGCGGGCGGCGGCGGTACCGACCATCTCCGGCTGTCCTACTGTTTTCCCCCGCCGGACCGGATCCGGGAAGGCGTCCGACGGCTAGCGTCGGTCATCGAGGCGGAGATCGACCTTTGTGCCACCTTCGGCGCCACGTCCCCGTCCGGCCGGACGGGGCCCGAGACTCCCGGTCCCGGCGACTTGTAAGAGGCCTTACGTGACAGAACTTGATCATGTCGTGGTGCTCGCGGGCGGCCTTTCGCCGGAGCGCGAAGTTTCGCTGCGCTCTGGGCGGCGGGTACGCGACGCCCTGGAGGAAGCAGGCGTCGACGCGAGGATGGCCGACGCCGACGCGGGCCTGATCCCGGCCCTGCTCGCCGACCCGCCGTCAGCGGTCTTTCCCGCCATCCACGGGAGTTACGGGGAGGACGGTGCGATCAGGGAGATCCTGGCACTGCTGGGAACTCCGTACGTCGGCTCGGTGGCCAGTGCCTGCCGGAGCGCGTTCGACAAGCCCACCGCCAAGGCGCTGGTCGGCGCGGCCGGCATCACCACGCCCGAGTCGGTCACGCTGCCCCGGGAGATCTTCCATGATCTGGGGGCCACCGCGGTCATCGACCGCATCAGCGCCCGGCTCGGCCTGCCGCTGTTCGTCAAGCCGGCCCGGGGCGGTTCCTCGTTGGGGGCCAGCCCTGTGCGCTCGGCAGCCGAGCTGCCCACTGCGATCGTCAGCTGCTTCGCCTACGGCGACACGGCATTGATCGAGCGGTTCATCGAGGGCACGGAGATCGCCGTCAGCGTCGTCGACCTGGGTGACGGGCCGCAGGCCCTGCCGGCGGTGGAGATCGTCCCCGCCGCCGGGCAGTACGACTACACGGCCAGGTACACCGCGGGCCAGACCGCCTTCTACACCCAGGCCCGGCTGCCCAGCGCCGCTCTGGACAGCGCCGCCAAGGCCGCGTCCTGCGCGCATGCCGCACTGGGGCTGCGTGACATCTCCCGGACCGATCTCATCGTCAGCCAATCCGGCGAGGTCTACTTCCTCGAGGTCAACGTCTCGCCGGGCATGACCGAAACCAGCACGCTGCCCATGGCCCTGGATGCCGCGGGGCATGAATTCGGTGCGGCATGCCTGACGCTGCTCCGGCTGGCCGCCGCCCGCGGCGGCTGATCGAGCCCGTACCACCCTGGCAGCCTCCCCGAGTGGTTTCCGCCTGGCCTGCCCCTTCTCCAGCCGCCCGGGCAGGCACGCGTATTCGTTCGGTCCGGTGCTCTCCGCAGGGCCGACGAGGGTTACCCGCCACAGCCACTGTTGCGCCCGGACGGCCTCCGCTGTCTGCCGGCGGCGGCCCGGCCGGCCCCTGCCGAGTCCCGCGGCCCTGGGACCTTCCCAGGCCCCGCCTGGCTCCGTGCCGGCCGCGCTGTGGCTGCCTCCCGCTGCCGGGCCGCGGTGCCGCCCCACATAAGGGTGCCGCCCCACATAAGTTGGAGGGCATGGCTGATCGGAAGAGTTTCGGGAGCGATAACCATGCGGGAGCGCACGAAGCGGTCCTGAGAGCCGTCATCGAGGCGAACGCCGGCGACGCCATGGCGTACGGAGCCGACGAATGGACCAGGCGAGCGACGGCCGGGCTACGCCGCGCCTTCCGGGCGGAGGGTGACGTCTTCCTGGTGTTCAACGGAAGCGCGGCGAACATCCTCGGGCTGAGCCTGCTGCTGCGCCGGCACGAGGCGGTCATCTGTGCGGAGTCCGCGCACATCAACACCGACGAATGCGGCGCCGCGGAACGTATTCTCGGTACCAAGCTCCTCACGATCCCGGTGCCAGACGGCAAGCTCACCCCGGACCTGATCGCCGAGCAGCTCAGCGCGCGCGGCGACGACCACCGGGCCCAGCCCGGCGTGGTGGCGATCACCCAGACCACTGAGCTCGGCACCTGCTACACCGTGGCGGAGCTGCAGAAGATCGGGGACTTCTGCCACGCCAATGATCTGCGTCTCTACATCGACGGGGCCCGCCTGGCCAACGCCGCCGCCTACCTGGACTGCTCCCTGGCTGAGCTGGCCGATTGCGCGGACGTGCTGAGCTTCGGCGGCACCAAGAACGGCGCGCTCGGCGCGGAGGCCGTCGTGGTGATGCGCGAACCATTGTCAGCGGACGCGCCCTATCTGCGGAAGCAGCAGTTGCAGCTCGCCTCGAAGATGCGGTACCTGGCGGCGCAGTTCCTGGCGCTGTCCGAAGCGGACCTGTGGCGGCGCAACGCCTCACATGCGAACGAGATGGCCCGCCGGCTGGCCGCCGGCGTACGGGATGTTCCGGGCGTGCACATCTGCTTCCCGGTTCAGTCCGACGCGGTGTTCGCACAGGTAGACCGGCGTTATATCGAGGCCCTGCAACGGGACTGGTTCTTCTACGTCTGGGATGAGAAGGCGTCCACCGTCCGCTGGATGACCGCCTTCGACACGACCCAGGCTGACGTCGACCAGTTCGTGGCCAGTATCCGGAGTATCGCCGAAGGCGCCGAGCCCGGCTAGCCCAAACGGGCGCCGACGGACCGTAGCGGAGCGAAGCTCCGACCGGCCCTATTAGCGAACCGGGCCTTGTGCCCGGTGAGCGGCCGGTGCTATCGGCGAGCACCGCAGCGGGACCTACGGCGAGGCGCTAGTTACCGGCCCAACGAACCGGGCCTTTGGGCCCGGTGAGTGGCCGGTGTGTCGGCGAAGTACCACCGCGCGGGCGCGAAGCGCAGCGAGGGGTTCCAGGGGGTCGCCCCCCGGGCTAACACTGTTTCACGTGGAACATGCGCGCCGGTGCAGCCGGGCCCGGTTCCAGGGGCACTATTACTGAGGTGCCACGGGTGAGACCGCCGGCCCGGGCTCTCGTTCGCGGGACATGGCCTTGACGATACGGTCCAGATCATCGAGCGAGGCAAACTCGACCGTGATCTTGCCCTTACGTCGGCCGATTTCCACCTTGACCCGGGTCTCGAGCGCGTCGGACAGCCGGTCGGCCAGGTCTCGCAGGCCTGGGGCGACAGGCTTGGCCCCTTGCCGCCGTTGCGGCTTCGCTCGTCCCTCGTCCCCCACAGCCACGATCTCCTCGACCGCCCGCACCGAGAGGCCCTCGGCCACGATCCGGTGCGCGAGCCGCTCCTGCGCGTCTGGGCTCTCCAGGGACAGCAGCGCGCGAGCATGCCCGGCGCTCAGCACCCCGGCGGCGACCCGCTTCTGCACGGCAGGTGGCAGGTTCAGCAGCCGGAGGGTGTTCGAGATGTGCGGACGTGAACGCCCGATTTTCCTGGCCAGCTGCTCGTGGGTGGCACCGAAATCATCGAGGAGCTGCTGATAGGCCGCCGCCTCTTCGAGCGGGTCGAGCTGCTGCCGGTGCAGGTTCTCGATCAGCGCATCGCGCAGCAGGTCGGTGTCGGCGGTTTCCCGTACGATGGCCGGAATCAGCTTGAGGTCGGCTCGCTGGCTGGCCCGCCAGCGCCGCTCGCCCATGATGAGCTCGTAGCGGCCCGGCATCACCTGCCGGACGACAACCGGCTGGAGGAGGCCGACCTCACGGATGGAAGACGCGAGCTCTTCCAGCGCCTCTTCATCGAAGGTCCGTCGAGGCTGGCGCGGGTTGGGGGTGATGGCGCCGGTCGGCACCTCCTCGAAATAGGCGCCGGCGATGGGCTGGGCACCCGCCGCACTGTCCTCCGTGAGGGTAGTGACCCGCTGCTCCGGTGCACCACCGGCTCGTGTCGCCGCGGACGAGCCGGCTTCGCCAGTCCCCGCCGCAGCCGGGATGAGCGCACCGAGTCCTTTGCCGAGTCCGCGCCTCTGCTGAGTCACCGCATCTCCTTGCTCCACGCCGTGTAACGCCACTGGTTATCCTGCCAGGTGCTGCAGGGCCGGGCAGCATCGAAGTGAACATGCGGGCTATCCCGGGATCGCCAGCGCTGAGCATCACAGACGGCCAGGCCGGACAGCAGGCTCCGGCTGCGGTCCGCCGCATCTCCCAGAACCGGGCGGAACCCCGCGGATCAGGACTGCTCAGTCGGGACACGCTCGGGATCGTTTTCATGACCGGCCGGCAGAACGGCCGTCCGCACCATACCGGCAGCCCGGAAGAGACCGCGGATGTCCTCCCTGACCTGCTCGTCCTGAACCCTGCGGAGCCATTCCCGCGGGGTGGCCCCGGCCCGGGTCATCAGGCCCGGAACCTCAGCCAGCAGCCCGCAGATGAGGGTGGCCTGGTCGGTCAGCCGGCGTGGCTCGCCCCCGGAGTTGATCAGGTGGCCGTGCCGGGACAGGTAAACGCTGCAATCCGGCACGATTGCGCCCGACGTCAGATACACGGGGTAGCGGGACGGCAGGCGCACGCGCCGGTAGTTCGGCTCGGTGGCGTCCATCGCGATAAGCGCTTCCGGCCCGAGCCAGACGACCCACAGCTGGGATACGGCGGCTGGATCGGCAACCGGCGTCGCCGGCACGTATCCCGGTCTGCTGACGTGCGCGGATACTCCCACCGCCAGACCATGGACCTGTACCGCCGCCATCGGCAGGGCCGTGGGCAGGCCGGCGTTGGTCATCTTGCGTCGTACCTGGGCCGGTGACGCGTTCGAACCGACCGAGAGAACCGGCGTCCGCTGGCTGAGGGGCGGTGCCCCCGCGTCGCGGAGGAAGCGGTCAAGCGGGGTGTCTGGACCGGCCAGCTCGGCCCTGCGGGTGCGTCCCGCGCGCCGGACCGGCCATTCACCCGGGGGTGCCGTCCGCAGGGGCAGGACGTCCAGCACAGCTGTGCCGGTGACCAGGACCGCGGCCCGCCGGGGCGGGAGGCCAGGATAGGTCAGCGGGGCAGTCAGCGGATCCGTCCCGCTCTCCGCATCCGCCATGACCACCAGCCTCCGGAAAGTCCCGTGCTTATGCCGCTCGGGGTGAACGGTCCGTGCTGGCGGCCCACGTCATCGGCTGACCGCCCTGCCCCTTCTCACTGTGGCGCTGCCGGATGACGATGGGACAGTTCCCGCGCCGCCTCGACGTAAGCGATCGAGCCGCTGGAGCCGGGGTCGTAGGTGATGACGGACTGGCCGTAGCTGGGGGCTTCGGACACCCGAACACTGCGGGGGATGATCGACTGCAGCACCACATCGCCGAAGTGGGACCGCACGTCGTCCGCAACCTGGGAGGCGAGCCGGGTCCGGCCGTCATACATCGTCAGCAGAATGGTCGTGACCTGCAGCATCTCGTTCAGGTGGCCCCTGACCAGGTCGACGGTCCTGAGCAACTGCTCGAGGCCCTCCAGGGCGTAGTACTCGCACTGAATGGGGATCAGCACTTCCCGGGCCGTGACCAAGGCGTTGAGGGTCAGCAGTCCAAGCGACGGGGGGCAGTCGATGAGGATGTAATCGAGGCCTGAGGAATCGTAGGCCGCGACCGCCCGGGCCAGCCTGCCCTCACGCGCGACGAATGGAACGAGTTCGATCTCGGCTCCGGCCAGGTCGATGGTAGCCGGGGCGCAGTACAGGCCGGGCAGGCCCTCAACGGGCTTGACGATGTCGGCCAGCGGCCGGTCCTCCACGAGCGTGTTGTAAACCGACGGTGTGCCCACGCGATGATCGACGTCCAGGGCGGTGGAGGCGTTCCCCTGCGGGTCAAGGTCCACGACGAGAACACGTGAACCGTGCTGCGCCAGGCTGGCCGCCAGATTCACCGCGGTGGTGGTCTTGCCGACACCACCCTTCTGGTTGGCGACCGTCATGATCCGGCAGCTGGCCGGGCGGGGCCACTGACGCTCGTCACCGGCACGCCGCACTCCCGCCGCGGCTTCTGCGGCACGGGCGATAGGGGTGTCCCGTGAGTTCTGCGGGACCTCCGGTATCACGACCGAGCCGACGAGGCCTTTGCCCAGCGCCGCCGTTCGCCCTTGCATCGCGTCCTCCACTACGTTCCCGGTCGGTGCGTGCACCGTAGGTCCGGCGACTGAGAAAGTCTCTGTTTCACGTGAAACCGCCGACAGTGCCTGCTCTGTCCCGGCAGCGCCTGGCCCAGCGGGTGAGCTTGTACCGTTCAGCCCTTCCGCGGGCACCGGAGCAGTCGGCCTGGTGGCCGCCCCTGACCAGTTGACCTCTAGGACCGGAGCCAGGAGTTCACTGGCACCGGTCAGCAGATCGAGCGGCCAGCCAAGCCCTCCAGCACCTGGCGCACCGTCGGCCCCGTCCGGTATCTGCGCCAACTCGGGGCCCTCCGGCTCAGCGTGCCCGTGGTGAAGTCCGGGTGGCTCGGAGTACGTCACGGACGCGGGGCGATCAGGCCACCCAAGGCCCTTGGCAGGGACCATCACGCTGCTCCTCTCCGCATCCAGCACAGCCGCCGGACATCCTGGCGTCGGCGCGCGGCTCCGGTCGCCGCCGGGGCGGTGACGACCGCGGTACGCTCGCTGCCCACCGCTGAGGATGCCCAGCTTCAACGCGTCCGCGCCTTGTCTGCCGTCAGGATACGGACGACCGTTGCCGGTGGTTCGACGATACCGTGACCCACCCTCAGAACTTCAGCGCTCCGTACTCTCAGCCTTCGCAGCACAGGGGCAGCCTCATCGATCTCGGCGGGTGCCTGCTCTCCCTTGAGCGCCAGGATTGTTCCGCCTGGCCGGATCACCCCAACCGAGAGCTGCACGAGCCGGTCCAGGGGAGCGACAGCCCGGGACGTGGCCACGTCGGCACGAAACACCCCGGCCATTTCCTCGGCCCGGCCACGGTGGACGGTGACGTTACCGAGGCCGAGCACGGCGATACATTCGTCGAGAAACGTCGTACGCCGCAGCATGGGCTCCAGGAGGCTCATCTGCACCTGCGGCCGCAGCATCGCGATGACCAGGCCCGGCAGCCCGGCGCCAGAGCCGATGTCGACCACCCTGGCGGCCGGAGGCACCAGCTCCGCAACCATCGCACAGTTCAGCAGGTGCCGCTCCCACAGACGCGGGATCTCGCGCGGCCCGAGCAGCCCCCGCTCGACCCCATCAGTGGCCAGCAGGGATACGAAGCGGCAGGCGATATCGAGGGCGGGGCCGAATACCTTGGCCGCGGCGTCAGGAGGGGCCGGGGCAGCGGAGCTCATTCAGCCGGATAGACAACGACCCGCCGGTTTGGCTCTTCGCCTTCGGACTCGCTGCGCAGACCGACGTCGGCTACCGCACCGTGCACGATCTTCCGCTCGAACGGCGTCATGGCCGCGAGCTCCTTGGGAGCACCGGTCCGCTTCACCTCATCGGCGGCATCTCGCCCGACCTCGGTCAGCTCGGCCCGGCGCCGCACGCGGTAGCCGCCGACGTCCAGCATGAGCCTGGCTCGTTCACCCGTCTGCCGGTGCACGGCCAGCCGGGTCAGCTCCTGCAGTGCTTCCAGCACCTCGCCGCGCCTGCCGACCAGCTCATCCAGGGTCGCGCCGACCACCGATACGACCGCCCGGTTGCCCTCGACATCCATGTCGATGTCACCGTCCAGGTCGGCGATGTCCAGCAGCCCCTCGACGTAATCGGCAGCAATCTCGCCTTCCTGCTCGAGGTCGGCCTCGTCGGCCGGTGAGTCGTCCGCAGGCTCATCGGGCTCGCCGGTCCGGTCTGACCCATTCAGCTCGGTTGTCCCGGGTGAAGCGGTCTCGCCTGGCTCGGCAAACTCGTCAGCCTCGGTGCCCGCTGCAGTGCCCGCCGATTCGGTGCTCACCATTGCGCCTCGGTCATCCCCTGGTAGGTCACTCAGCATGTCCTCCGCCTGGCTCACGGCTTGGCCCCCAGCGGGGCAGGCCGGTTCGCGTCAAAAAACGTCATCGTTTGCCGGAACGCTTACTGCGTGACTGCCGGACCGGCTGCTGCCTGACGAGCCTAGCGGCCGGGACTTCCGGCTCGGGCTCAGGCTCGGATTTGCCTCTCACCAGCTTGGCGAGGCCGCGGCGTTCCGTGCCGTTCGGCGCCGAGTCTGAGTTCTTGGCCGCCTGGGCGCGGGTAGGCGGCGTCGCCGACCCCGCCGTGCGCGGCTGCGCGGAACGCGGGCTGTCCCCGCCCTTCCCGGTGGATTTGACGGCAGCGGCCGGAACGGGATTCTCCGACGGTCCTTTCGCCGTCGTGCCGGCACTGGTCTTGGCCGGCGCGCGTGCTGCCGAAGGCGCGGCCGCGGTGTCCCGGGACCCGGAGTTCTTGGCGGCAGCGGCGCTCTTCGCGGCGGACGTCCTGGCCGGAGCGCTCTTACTGGCCGGAGTGCTCTTGGCGGTCGTGACCTTCCCGGCCGCAGCCTTGGGGGCAGATCCGGTCTTGGGGGCGGATCCCCGGGCTGGACTCTTGGCTGCCGCCCCCTTGGACACCGTGGTGCCTGCCGGACCGGGGGAGCCCTTGGCCGCAGGCGCGGTCGCACTTTCCGCGTCTGCGGCTGCCGTCACCGGCGTGAAGTTGCGGAACAGGATGAACTGCTGACCCAGCGTCCACACGTTTGTCGTCACCCAGTACAGGACCAGGCCGAACTGCCAGTACAGGCCGCTCAGCGCGAACAGCGGCGCGATGTACATCATGTACTTCTGCGAGTTCGCCATCGGGTTGTTTGGATCCTGCCCGACCTGGCCGATGCCGCGCTTCACACTCTGCCGCACGGTGAGGAAGGTCGTCGTCGCGCTGATCAGGACGGTGATACCGATGACGACCTTCGCGCTGGCCGGGCCGGGCGCCAGGTGGTAAGGCGGCAGCGGCGACGTGACGATCCGGTCCGCGATCGTGGCCGACAGGATGTCCGCATGCCGCGCGCTGTACACGACGGCGGGGGTCAGCCCGTAAAGAGTCTTGCCCTCGGCGATGGCGCGGAGCACGTTGAACAGCGCGAAGAACACCGGAAGCTGGACGACCAGGGGCAGGCAGCCCGCGAGCGGGTTGGCGCCGTTCTCCTGGTAAAGCTTCATGACCTCCTGGTTCATCGTCTGCTTGTCGTTCTTGTATTTCTTGCGCAGCACCGCGACCTGGGGGGCGAGCGCGGCCATCTTCCGCTGGGCGTGCATCTGCTTCACGAACAGCGGCACCAGGATCAGCCGCATCAGGACGACGAGAAAGATGATAGCCAGCGCCCAGGACCATCCGCTGTTATAGCCGAAGGGAACGCTCAGGATCGCATGCAGCCGCACCAGTACCCATGCGACCGCGTCGTAGAAGGGGTCGAGAATCCCCACGTGCTAGCTCCCTTGCGTTTCTGTGGATAGCGTTCCGGTCCCGTTCAGGGCCCGCTTGGCGCTCCCTTCGCGGGGTGGCACGGGATCGTAGCCACCGGGGTGGAACGGATGGCACCGGGCGATCCGGGCTGTGGCCAGCCAGAGGCCACGGACCGCGCCGTGAACTCGCAGAGCCTCGAGAGCGTAAGCGCTACATGAGGGCTCGAACCGGCATCGGGGCGGCAGCAATGGGCTGAGGAACCGCCGGTAGCCGCTCACGGCGGCCATGAGCATACGCGTCACATGCCCCGGCCCCTCTGGAGGAACCGGGATCACCGGGACAGCGGAGTCGGTCCGGCCGTCCTGTTCTGCGCTCATGAGTGATGCAGCGCCCCAACCTGCCGCCGCAGCAACCTGCTCATCACCAGTTCCAGATCGGCGGCCAGATCCGCCTGGTGTGCGGCCGCGGCCGGAGGATTGGCGCGGACCACAAGCAGGCTACCTGCAGGGAGCGCGTCAAGATACCCGCGCACGAGCACACGGAGACGACGTCTCACCCGGTTGCGCACCACGGCGGTGCCAACCGCGCGACTGACTACAAATCCTACCCTGGCCGGTTCACCGCACTGACGCCGCGTGAGAAGGTGACCCGTGAGGTTGAGGCGCCCGGCGCGGTCGCCCCGGCGCACCGCGAGGGTGAAGTCGGCGCGGTGCCGCATCCTGGATTCACTGGGAAGCACGTCCGGGCATCCTGTGGCCGCTGAAGCGGCACCGGAAACTGTCAGGCGCTGAGGCGCGCGCGGCCCTTGTGGCGACGTGCCGCGAGGACAGCACGGCCAGCACGGGTGCGCATGCGCAGCCGGAAACCGTGGGTCTTCGCCCTGCGGCGGTTGTTCGGCTGGAACGTGCGCTTACTCACCGGAGCTCCAGATGGGTTGATCGTCAGAAAGGGGGAACCGTCACGCGGCATTAGCGCAGGCATGCAGTAATGCCGCCGTAGGTATTCGGCCTATGCACGTTAGCCGCCTATCGGAGCAGCGTCAAACCGGCCTGCTGTTCCCCCAGTGGCCGGATGGCCACGCCCGTCTTATGGGCTCAGCACGCCGCCGTGCGTTCACCGTGCGGCCGTACTGGAAGACTGCCGTTCATCGAGCACGCCTCGCGCGGACGGCCTAGGCTGTGGACAACCGCAGAACGCCTGCGGAGTGCGGCGGAAAACCCGCTTAAGCTCGCAGGATGCGGCGGTAGCGGGGCGCAGCGGGAGTGCTACGTGCACAACCTGTGGACAGACCTGTGGAATATGTAGGCGCACGCGAGGGGAGCGAGCGGTGAGCGAAACAGACCTCGCGGATATATGGGCACGTTCCCTGGACGGCCTGGCCGACCTGCAGATCAAACCGCACCAGCGGGCCTGGCTCAAGCTGACCAGGCCGCTCGGGCTGGTCGAAAATACCGCGCTGATCGCGACCCCCAACGAGTTCGTCAAGGAGCAGCTCGAGACTAAGCTCCGCGCCCTCGTCACGCACGCCCTGTCGGCCGAGCTTGGCCGGACCATCCAGCTCGCGGTGACCGTCGATCCGGTATCAGCGGCCGCCCCGGTATCGCCCGACTTCACCGTCGCGGAGGCCGGTCTGCGTGACCTCGAGGCTCCGCCGGGGGGCCGGGCATACGAGGACGCGGCTCAGGGCGGATTGATGCGTGGCGGGCTGCCAGCGGACACCGGCGAGCGGCCGGTGCTGTCCGGCCCACCTCATACGGCCGCTGCCGCGGGCGCGCCTGCACAGGGCAGGATGGGTCCCGCCCCGCTGGCGGCCGACGGCACACGCCTGATGCCCCACCCGGCCCCGCCGGTGTTTCCTGACAGCAGTTACCGCGATCCCGGCTCCGGTGGCCCGGGCGACCGTGGCCTGCCCAACGGAGACTCCGGGGCCGACGCGACCGGTCAGGCGGCGGCAGTGGCCCGGCACGAACCGCACACGGGGCCGGTGCCCTACACGGTGCCCAGGCCCGCCGGGGCCCGGCTGAATCCGAAGTACACCTTCGAGACCTTCGTCATTGGATCAAGCAACCGCTTCGCCCACGCGGCGGCCGTCGCGGTCGCCGAGGCGCCCGCCAAGGCCTACAACCCGCTGTTCGTCTACGGCGACTCCGGGCTGGGCAAGACGCACCTGCTGCATGCCATCGGCCATTACGCCCAGACTCTGTATACCGGGGTCAAGGTCAGGTACGTGAGCTCGGAGGAGTTCACCAACGACTTCATCAACATGATCCGCGACGGCAAGCAGGACGGTTTCCGGCGCCGGTACCGCGATGTGGATGTGCTGCTGGTCGACGACATCCAGTTCCTGGAGAATAAAGAAGGCACACAGGAGGAGTTTTTCCACACCTTCAACACCCTCCACAACGCGAGCAAGCAGATTGTCATCTCGAGCGACCGGGCCCCGAAGCGGCTCGTGACCCTGGAAGACCGGCTGCGCAGCCGGTTCGAGTGGGGCTTGCTGACCGATGTCCAGCCGCCCGAACTGGAGACGCGGATCGCGATCCTCCGCCGTAAGGCCATCCAGGAGGGACTCAACGCGCCGCCGGAGGTCCTCGAGTACATCGCCAGCCGGATATCCACCAATATCCGCGAGCTGGAGGGGGCGCTCATCCGCGTCACCGCGTTCGCCAGCCTGAACCGGCAGTCGGTTGACCTTCAGCTCGCTGAGATAGTGCTCAAGGACCTCATCCCGGAGGCACAGGGCCCGCAGATCACCATCGCCACGATCATGGGGCAGACGGCCTCGTACTTCGGCCTGTCGATGGAGGATCTCAGCGGCACGTCGCGGTCGCGGGTCCTGGTCACCGCGCGCCACATCGCCATGTACCTGTGCCGGGAGCTGACCGATCTGTCGCTGCCTAAGATCGGCCAGCAGTTCGGCGGCCGGGACCACACCACCGTGATGAACGCCGATCGCAAGATCCGTGGCCTCATGCGGGAACGCCGTTCCATCTACAACCAGGTCACGGAGCTGACCAACCGGATCAAACAGCAAGCGCGGACCGGCTGAGCGGCCACCGGGCGGCTTCCGGAACATCGGGTTAAACAACATGCTGCGCTCGGATGTTACTGGGTAACGACAGACGTCGACAGGCGCTTTGCGCACAGCTTGTGGAAAACATTGTGGACGACAGATGGAGAGCGGGGGACAACCAGTGGGAAGAAGACGGCCCGGCATTGCCAGGCCACAGTGGGCCCATCTTCATCCCACCCGCGGGCACAGCTCCTGTGGACAAAATCCAGCTGGTGACCTGCGGAAATGGAGCTTCTCCCCAACATCCACCGCACCTATGACTATGACGGTTCTCTAACTAAAAAGAAAACAAAACCAAGTAGGTGCCCGGGGATGTGCGCATGACAGCCTCGTCGCCCGTATGCCCGTAGGCTCGCTGCTACTAAACACGGCGGGCCCAAGCGTCTATCGATGTAAGAAACTCGGTGCAGGAGGCAGTTCCCGTGAAGTTCCAGGTTGAGCGAGACGTACTCGCTGACGCCGTCGCCTGGACGGCCCGCGCCTTGCCCGCCCGCCCGGCCGTTCCGGTGCTGGCCGGCATGCACCTCGCGGCCGCCCAGCAGCTCACTCTGTCCACGTTCGACTACGAGGTCTCGGCTCAGGCCACCGTGCCGGTGATCACGGATGAGGAGGGCACGGTACTGGTCTCCGGCCGGCTCCTGGCTGAGATCGTCCGTAGCCTCCCGGCCCGTCCGGTGGAGATGAGCACAGAAGGGACCCGGACCACCCTGAAGTGCGGCAGCGCGGTCTTCACGCTGATGACCCTGCCCGACGATGAATACCCGACGCTGCCGGGCATGCCACCGGAGGCCGGGGCGATCGGCGCGGACGTCCTGGCCTCAGCGATCAGCCAGGTGGCCATCGCGGCGGGCCGCGACGACACACTGCCCGCGCTCACCGGGATCCGGATGGAATTCGCCGCAGACACCGTGACCCTCGTCGCCACCGACCGGTACCGGCTCGCGGTCCGCGAACTGCACTGGCAGCCAGCCAAGCCGGACATGTCGGCCGCGGTCCTGGTCCCGGCGCGGGTCCTCGTGGACGCCGCCCGATCGCTGACGACGGCTGCCGAGGTGTCCATCGCCCTGACCATGCCCGGCGACGACGGCTCCCAGGGAGAGGGCATCATCGGATTCGACGGGGGCGGCCGGCAGACCACGACGCGGCTGCTCGGCGGCGAGTATCCGCGGTACCAGACGCTACTGCCGAGCGAGTTCAACGCCGTCGCGGAGCTTGCCGCCGCACCCTTTGCCGAGGCGGTCAAGCGGGTGGCCCTGGTGGCCGAGCGGAATACCCCCGTCCGGCTGGCGTTCGCCGCTGGCGAGCTCGTGCTGGAAGCCGGGGCCGGCGACGAGGCCCAGGCGGTGGAGACCCTCGAGGCGAGCTTCGACGGCGAGGATCTGCAGATCGCCTTCAACCCGCAGTACCTGCTGGACGGGCTGAGCGCCATCGACTCCGACACGGCCCGGGTTTCCTTCACCACGCCGACCCGGCCGGCGGTGGTCACCGGCAAGCGCGGCGAGGACGGCCCGCCGGACTACCGGTACGTGCTGATGCCCATCCGGTCGGCGGGTTAGCCGGGCCGGGTGCCCTGTCCCGGATGCGCGGCTCAGTAGCGGAGCACCGTGCGCCGCTCCCCGGCAGTAACCTCTACAGCCGTGCACCTAACACGGCTCGCTCTCACCGACTTCAGGTCCTATGCTTCGGCTGACCTGATGCTCGCGCCGGGAGTGACGACGCTGAGCGGGCCGAACGGTGAGGGAAAGACCAACCTGGCGGAGGCCATCGGCTACGTCGCCACGCTGGGCAGTCACCGGGTCGCGACGGATGGCCCGCTGGTCCGGCAGGGCGCTGACCGGGCCATCCTCCGGGCCGCTGTCACATCGGCCCAGGGGAACGCCCTGGTCGAGATCGAAGTCAACCCAGGCCGGGCGAATCGGGTACGGCTGAACCGGGCGCCGTTGCCGCGGCCCCGCGAAATCCTGGGCGTGCTCCGCGCCGTGCTCTTCGCACCGGAGGACCTGGCCCTGGTCAAGGGGGATCCGGGGGAACGGCGGCGATTTCTCGACGATCTTCTGGTCGCCACAGCACCCCGTTACGCTGCGGTCCGCGCGGACTACGAACGGGTCGTCCGCCAGCGGACGGCGCTGCTGAAGTCGGCGGCCACCCGCATGCCACGTGGCCGGCCCGGCGGCCCTGCAGCCGGGACCCTGCCCGAGGCTATGGCCGCCACCCTCGAGGCCTGGGACGACCAGCTCGCCCGCGCCGGAGCCGAACTTCTCACCGCGCGGCTCTCGCTGGTCCGGGCTCTCCGGCCGCACATAGCGGCCGCCTACGCCGCCGTCTCCGGGGACCGGGGGCCGGCCGACGTCACCTACCGGTCCTCGTTCCCGCTGGCTGCCCTGGACGGCGCAGCGGGCCACGACGGGGTGGCGGAGAAGAGCACCGATATCGAGGTGGCCATGCGGGA
>Ga0302311_10004055_pt1 | contig 15867 bp, 13 predicted proteins | sample III_Palsa_N1_3_FD_200449 | JGI IMG/M metagenome (GOLD analysis project Ga0302311, IMG submission 200449) | Peat permafrost microbial communities from Stordalen Mire near Abisko, Sweden - III_Palsa_N1_3 | ecosystem: Environmental > Terrestrial > Soil > Palsa > Peat permafrost | place: Sweden... | reverse complement strand
CGGCCATCAACCGCTACCTGGCGGAGCACAACCAGACCCCCAAGCCCTTCACCTGGACCAAAGATCCCGAAGAAATCATCGCCGCCGTAAAGCGTGGGCACCAACTGTTAGATTCTATCCACTAGCCAGTTCGGCACGCCAACCGTCGAACTCGGCCAGGCGCCCGCCCCGTCGCTTCACCCCGATGCCGAAGTAATTGGCCGCGACCGCGATGCAATCGTGGCTATCGGCCAGATGCGGCAGCAGCTTTTCGCCGACATAAGCATCTTCGATTGCCATGCCCCAGGGACAGATAAACAACATAACGCCGGTCTCTGGACCGATGCCCGCCGACGGCATGACCGTCACATACTTCAAGGGCTGCCGGGGAAACCCCAGCTCCACATCCGGCGGCGGCGCGTCGATCTGGCGAAAATCCATTCAGCGTCCCTATTCAGCCGGCTGCCGCTCTGCCACCCTATCCGGTTTCACCGTCAGGATCTTCACGAAATAGCGGCCGAGCCAATGCTGCATGTCGTCGACGAAGGTGAAGGCGACCGGAATGAAGACCAGGCTCAACAGCGTCGACGCGATCAGGCCGCCGATCACGGTGATGGCCATCGGTGCCCGGAAATCGGCCTGTTCGCCGAAGCGCAGCGCGATCGGCAGCATGCCGCCGACCATGGCGAAGGTGGTCATGATGATCGGCTGCGCCCGCTTTGCGCCGGCCTCGATCAGGGCAGAGCGCCGATCGAGGCCATGTTCCTTGATCGCCAGCATGGCATAGTCGGCGAGCAGGATCGAATTCTTGGTCACGATGCCCATCAGCATCATCAGGCCGATCAGCACCGTCAGTGAAATCGACTCCCCCGCGACCAGCAACGCGAGGAATGCGCCGCCCAGCGACAGCGGCAGCGCCGCCATGATGGTGATCGGTTGCAGGAAGCTCTGGAACAGCAGCACCAGCACGCCCAGCACCAAGAGGATGCCGGCGCCCATCGCCGCCCCGAAGGCGCCAAACACCTCGTCCATATCCGCCGACGCGCCCGAATCCTTCAACCGCACGCCGGCCGGCAGGTTTTGCAGGACCGGCAGCGCCTTGACCGCGGCCAAGGCCGGTCCGAGCGGCGCGCCGTTCATGTCGGCGCCGACCGTAACCTGCCGCGCCCGGTCGCGCCGCTTGATCTGCGAGGTGCCGCTGCCGAAATTGATCTCGGCCACGGAATCGAGCGGCACTTCGCTGCCGGAGATGCTGGGCACGCGCAGGTTGCGGATCTGATCCAGGTCGGCGCGCGCCTTGGGATCGAGCTCGACCCGGATCGGGATCTGCCGGTCGGGCAGGTTGAACTTGGCGAGGTTGGCGTTGATTTCGCCCAAGGTCGCGAGCCGCGCGGTATCGCTGATCGCCTGAACCGAGACACCCAGTTCCGCCGCCCGGTCGTAGAGCGGCACGATCTGCAGTTCCGGCCTGAGCAGGCTGGCCGAGCTTTTGATGTTGGTCAGGCCCGGCATCTGCTGCATGTCGCGCACCATGCGGTCCGACACGGCCGACATCGCTTGCGGATCGTCGCCGACCAGTGAGATCGCCAGATCCTGGTCGCTGCCGTTCGAGCCGAAGAAATTGAAGCGCACGCCCGGCACGACCTTCAGCTTCTCCGAGAGATCCTGCTCGATCGCCTGCTGGCGGCGCGAGCGGTCGGCCCGCTTCACCAGATTGATGATGATGCGGGCGAGGCGCACGTCGCCGTAGGAACCGCCCATGCGCACCAGCACGTTCCGCACCTCGGGCTCGCGCCGGATGATCGTCGACATCTGGTCGGTCGCGGCGTCGGTGTCGGCGAGCGTCGAGCCCGGCGGCAGTTCGACCGTCATGACCGACAGCGAATTATCTTCCGCGCCCAGGAATTCGGTCGGGATGAACGGCAGCAGCGCAACCGAACCGATGAACAGGAAGATCGCGATGATCAGCGTCTTGATCCGATGGTCGAGCGCCCAGCCCAGCAGCTGCAGATAGCGGCCGAGAAAGCGCGGCGTATGTTCCTTCGGACCCTCGGCCGACGCCAGATAGGCCGCCATCATCGGCGTGATCAGACGCGCCACCAGCAGCGAGAACAGCACGGCGACCGCGATCGTGGCGCCGAACTGGCGAAAGAACGCGCCGGCGATGCCGGGCATGAAGCTCACGGGCAGGAACACGGCGACGATGGTCATGGTGGTGGCGACGACCGCCAGGCCGATCTCGTCCGACGCGTCGAGGGCGGCCTGATACGGCGTCTTGCCCATGCGGATATGGCGGACGATGTTCTCGATCTCGACGATCGCATCATCGACCAGCACGCCCACCACCAGCGTCAGCGCCAGGAGGCTGCACCAGTTCAAGGTGAAGCCCCAGACCAGCATCGGGAAGAAGGTCGGGAAGATCGACAGCGGCATGGCGACAACCACGATCGCCGTCGCCCGCCAATTCCTGAGGAATACCGCCACGACCAGGGCGGCCAGGGCCGCACCCAGCAGCAGCGCCTCGCGCGAGGCGAAATAGGCGAGTTCCGCCTCCTCCGCGTTCGAATAGATCTGGTCGAGCTGCAGGCCCGGGATCCGCTTCTTCATCTCCTCCAGGCGGCGGTCGACGCCCTTGGCGACATCGACCTCGCTCTCGCCGGCCGAACGCAGCACGGCGAACACCACGACCGGCTTGCCGTTGAAGCGTGCCGCACTGCGGATATCGGCATAGCCATCCTCGATCGTGCCGAGGTCGGTCAGCCGCGCGGTCCGGGTCAGCACCGCCGTCGCGGTCGTGCTGACCGCCGCCGGCAGCGTGATGGTGAGATTGCGCAGTTGCTCGACCGTCTCGGTCGAGCCCAAGGTGCGGATCGATTGCTCGGTCGTGCCCAAGGTCGAGCGGCCGCCCGGCATGTTGGCGTTGACGGCACGGATCTGGCTGTTGACGTCATTGACCGAGATGCCGAGTGCCACCAGGCGGGCCGGGTCGAGGTTGACCCGGATCTCGCGCTCCGCCCCGCCCCAGCGCTTGAGGGCGGCGACACCCTTGACCGTGCTCATCGCCCGCGCGACGTCGTTATCGACGAACCAGCCGAGCTTGGCCGGGGAATAGCCGGGGATCGACACGGCATAGGCCACGACCGCGTCGCCGGTCGCATCGACACGCTCGACCTGCGGATCGTCGATCGAGCCCGGCAGGTCGGAGCGGATCTTGGAAATCGCGTCGCGCACGTCGTTGACCGCGCGGTCGGTGTTGGTGCCGAGCGTAAATTCGACGTCGGTCTCCGACGTGCCGTCGGTGACGGTCGAGGTGATTTCCTTGATCCGGCCGAGACTGGCGACCGCGTCCTCGACCAGCCGGGTGACCTGCGTCTCCAGCTCTTCGGGGGCGGCGCCGGATTGGGTGACGGTGATGGAAACCAGCGGCAGATCGACGTTCGGCGAATCGGTAATGCTCATCGACGCGAACGACACGATGCCGACGACGGTCAAAATAATGAACAGCACGATCGACGGGATAGGTTGTCGAATCGCCCAAGCCGAAATATTCCCGCGCATTGCACCCGCTCTCCACCGCATGAACGTCCGACAGGGACTACGTCCGATCAGGATCGTTCAATAAAACCCGAGGCTTTCTCTCGTTTTCCCGAGAAAACTTCGTGTCTTGCGCGTGACTCGTCGCGAAAGCCCGTGCGCTCAACCGTTATTCGGATATTATGCGCGAACCTTTACAGTATCCAGGTGTAAAATCATGCCGCCTGAAGGATCTGCTCCCGTGTCACAGAAAATTGAGGCGCTACCGGTGTTTAGGCCGCGATTCGGCCTGCGGTTGACCCGCCGGCGCGGCATGATCGCAACACTCGCCGTGGTCCTGCTGGCCGGTACCGCGCTGGGCGTCACCCGGTTCATGGGCCCTGCACACGAGACGGCGAAGCCCGATCACGCGGCGCTGACGGTCACGGTCGGCCCGGTCGAAACGCGGCGCATGGCCGAGACGCTGCAGGTCAACGGCTCGCTCGTCCCCTGGGAAGATCTGGCGATCGGCACGGAGGCGACCGGGCTTTCGATCGACAAGATCCTGGTCGACGAAGGCGATCACGTCACCGCCGGACAGCTCTTGGCCAAGCTCGACGATGCGATCATCATCGCCCAGCTGAAGGAAAACGAGGCGCAGATCGAGCATGCGCGCGCCACGATCGGGCAGCAGGACGCGGCCATCGCCGAGGCGGAGGCCAACGTCAAGAGCGCCAGCCACGATCTGGCGCGCGCGAACGAACTGATCAAGACCAATTCGATCACGCTGCAGACGACCGAACAGCGCGAGGCGACCGCGCGCACCGCCGACGCGCGGCTCAACTCCGCGCGCATGGGCCGGGAAGTGTCGCAGGCGGACCTGGTCGTTGCCGAATCGACCCGGACCGAGCTGATGGCGCGCTTCAACCAGACCGAAATCCGCGCACCGGCCGACGGCATCATCTCGAAGCGCATGGCGCGCATCGGCAACATCACCATCGGCGCCGGCAACGATGTGCTGTTCCGCATGGTGCGCGACGGTATTCTGGAACTGGACGCCAACGTGCCCGACCGCATGATGGCCCGTCTGGCACCGGGTCAGCGCGTGCGGCTCGCAGCCAACGGCAGCGACGGCAAGCCGATCTTCGGCACGGTCCGCGCCATCGCCCCGCTGGTCGATCCGACCACGCGCATGGGCATCGCGCATATCCGCTTCCCGATCGAGCCCGCACTGCATGCCGGCATGTTCGTCGCCGGCGACCTGATGCTGGACGAGCGCGATCTGGTCGCGGTCCCGGAAAGCTCGGTCCTGGTCAAGGACGGCAAGCCCGTCGTGTTCGCGCTCGCCGAGGGCGACCTCGTCTCCGAACGGCCGGTCCAGACCGGCCTGCGCATGGACGGCCGCGTCGCGATCCTGAAGGGGCTCGAACCGGGCGACCGGATCGTCCATGCCGGCGCGGGCTTCCTGAAGGACGGCGACAAGGTTCGCGTGGGCGACGGCAGCTAGCCTGCAACGGGAACGGGAAATTCTTGCTGGACGTCGGCGGAACATATCAGGTACAAACATCGCCATCCGTTTGATGGGAGGCGGCGATGTCCCGGCTTTTGTACGCGGTTCTCTGTGGCGTGGCTTGCATGGTCTATGCCGGGAATGCGGCAGCGGCACAGGCCACTTCCGCCATCATTGTCAAAGGCATCCAAAAAATTCTGGTGCCGCAGCGGCCGAAGCAGGACGGCATCCTGACCGTTAAGGAAAACACGCTTTACGTGCAATGTCTGAATCGCGCGGAAGCAGACGTTTGGCGGTGCGAGGCCGCCGGGCTGGAAGGCGAGCCCTGGTTGCGCAACGTCCTGACGGAGGAGCGGCAGGAAAAGCTGATCGCGCTTGGGTTCAAGCCGGACAAGTCCTTTGGCAATTTCGTCCGCATCTTTCCGCGGTCAACGCGACCGAGTGTTCTGGCGCGCACCCTTCTTGACGTCATGACCCAGATCTATGGTGCCGATGCCGATGGTATCGACGCTCTGACCGACTGGTTGCCGGCCCAGCCCTGCCATCCGCGCATCATGGCAGGCCATGATCGCGGCGGATCGATTGCCGCGCACCATTGGGGCTTCGCTCAGGACATCTCGAAAGGCTGCCAGATCGTCGAGAATACCAATGGGATGAATTATGACGATCCCAACGCCGTCGTCCCCGGCGCACCACCGGGAGGCGAGATCGATCTCGACGCCCGCTACAGCGCCGCCATCGTCGCGCAGATCAAGCGATTGGAAGGCGGCCAGAAGCACATCTGGGCGATTTTCGACACGGGTCTGCCCTATGTTCAATGCGAATTGGATCCGGACGATCATGCGATCTATTGCGAGGCCGCGTCCGACGATGCTGTGGGCGCGCCGCTGGCCCGGATCTTGACGCCGGCCCGGCGACAGAACCTGCTCGATGCCGGTTTCGAGCCGCCGGGAAAGGTCATGAATTTTGCCCGGATTTACCCGCTCGACCGATATGACGAAACCGCCATCGCGCATGCCTTATTGGCTGTGCTGCATGATGCCTACGGCTATGGCGGTGCGCCTGAGATCATCCTGACAACGGAAACCGGGAAGCCCACGCCTCTCTAGCTCACCCGATCGCCCGCCCCGTCCCGATCAGGTCCAGCCCCAGATGCGCCAGCACGGTTTCGCCGATGTCGGCGAAGCTTGCGCGCAGGCCGGCGCTGCCGCCGGTGACGCCCGGGCCGAAGCCCACCACCGGCACGCATTCGCGCGTATGGTCGGTGCCGGGCCAGGTCGGGTCGCAGCCGTGGTCGGCGGTCAGGATGACCAGATCGCCGGGCCGGAGGGCGGCTTCGAGCGACGGCAGCCATTGGTCGAATTCGACCAGGGCGGCCGCATAGCCGGCCGGGTCGCGGCGGTGGCCGTAGAGCGTGTCGAAATCGACCAGGTTGATGAAGCCGAACGCGCCGTCCGGGGCGGAGGCCACCAGATCCAGGCTCTTCGCCATCAGAACCGCATTGCTCTCGCCCTTGACGATCGTGCCGGTCGCGCGATGGGCGAAGATGTCGCCGATCTTGCCCAGTGACGTCACCGAGCGGCCTGCCGCCTCGAGCCGGTCCAGCATCGTGTCGGCCGGCGGCGGCACGGCATAGTCGTGGCGATTTGCGGTGCGCTTGAAGCTGCCGGGCGCACCCAGGAACGGCCGGGCGATGACCCGGCCGATATTGTACGGATCGCACAGCACCCGCGCCCGCTCGCACAGGTCCAACAGCCGGTCGAGGCCGAAATGGATCTCGTGCGCCGCGATCTGCAGCACGCTGTCGGCCGAGGTGTAGAAGATCGGCTTGCCGGTCGCGATATGCTCAGCCCCGAGCGCGTCGATGATCGCGGTGCCCGAGGCCGCACAATTGCCGAGGATGCCGGGCAGGTTGCCCGCCTGCACCAGGGCCGCGACCAGTTCGGGCGGAAAGCTGGGATAGGTTTGCGGGAAATAGCCCCAGTCGAACTGGACCGGACAGCCGGCGATTTCCCAATGACCGGTCGGCGTGTCCTTGCCCCGGCTGGCTTCGGCGGCGGCAGCCCAGAAGCCGGCCCCGGCGCCCGGCGCGTCGAAGCCGCGGGGGCGCTTGCCGGTCGCGATCTCGGCCGCGGCGCCCAGGCCCAGCCGCGCGAGATTCGGCAGGGCCGGCGCCACCCGTTCGGCGATATGGCCCAACGTATCGGAGCCTTCATCGCCGAAGCGCGCCGCATCCGGCGCCCCGCCGATACCGAGGGAATCAAGCACGATCACGAAGGCGCGGCTCATCTCAGCTCTCCAGCCGTTCGAGGATCAGCGGGCGCGCCGCCGGTGCCGCGTCGCCGATGACGGCCGCCGCCTGCAGCAGGGCGCTCGCCCGCTCCGCCGCGGCCTCGGTCCTTGCATGGACGAATGCCAGGGGCCGATCCGGACCGACCGCATCGCCGATATGGGCGCAAGCCGCCAAGCCGACCTCATAGTAGATCTCGTCATCCGGCGCATTGCGGCCGCCGCCCAATGCCAGCACCGCGAAGCCGATCTGGCGGGCGTCGAGTGCCACCAGAATACCGGCGCTGCGTGGCGGCACCGGGCGGACGATCGGTGCCGCGGGCAGGTGCCGGCTAGCCTGTTCGATGAAATCGTTCGGACCGCCGAGCGCGGCGACCATCCGGCCGAAGCTCTCGGCCGCGGCACCCGACGCGAGCAACTGATCGATGCGCGTCGCGGCGTCGGTGGCATTTCCAGCGAGCCCGGCCAGCAGCAGCATCTCGGCCGCCAACGCACGCGTGACCTGATCCAGCCGGGCTTCGCGGTGCCGGCCGGTCAGGTAATCGACCGCCTCCCGCACCTCGAGCGCGTTGCCGGCGCTGTCGCCCAGCACCTCGTTCATGTCGGTCAGCAGGGCCGTAACCTTGAGCCCCGCTCCGCTGCCGACATCGACCAGGCTCCGTGCCAGCGCGCGGGCGGCGGCCGCATCGGCCATGAACGCGCCGGAGCCGTATTTGACGTCGAGCACCAGACCCTCAAGCCCGGCCGCCAGCTTCTTCGACAGGATCGAGGCAGTGATCAGCGGGATCGACTCGACCGTGCCGGTCGTGTCGCGGATGGCATAGAGCCGCTTGTCGGCCGGGGCCAGATCGTCGGTCTGGCCGACCATGGCCGTACCGGTCGCCACCATCGCCGCCCGGATCCGAGCCAGCGACGGGCGCGTATCATAGCCCGGAATGGCATCGAGCTTGTCGAGCGTGCCGCCGGTATGGCCGAGACCACGCCCACTGATCATCGGCACGGCGGCACCCGCCGCGGCCAGAATCGGCGCCAGCATCAGGCTGGTCTTGTCGCCGACGCCGCCGGTCGAATGCTTGTCGACCACCGGCTTGTCCAGATCCCGCCAATCCAGCACCCGGCCGGAATGGGTCATGGCATCGGTCAGCGCCACGCATTCCGCCCGATCCATGCCGCGCCAGCACACCGCCATGGCGAAGGCCGCCGCCTGGCCCTCGGTCAAGCCGCCGTCGGCGATGCCCTTCACCAGGAATGCGATCTCGTCGGCGTCCAGCACCTTGCCGTCGCGCTTGCGCGCCAGGATCTGTTTGGTGATCACGCGCCCAGGCCGAGGCAGATCAGCACGTCGTCGAGCAGCGCCGACGCGCCGATGCGGAAATTGGCGGCGCTGGCGTAACCTTCCCCCAGGATCTTGTCGGCGAGCGCCAGATAGGCCTGGGCCTCGCTGACCGTGCGCACGCCGCCCGACGCCTTGAAGCCCACCCAGCGCCGCTGGCCGCGCGCCGCCGCAATCGCGTCGAGCATGATCTGGGCGGCCTCCAGGCTGGCGCCCGGCTGGGTCTTGCCGGTCGAGGTCTTGATGAAATCGGCCCCGCCGGCGATGGCGATCTCGGACGCGGCCCGGATCAGCTGCGGCGTCTTCAACTGGCCGGTTTCCAGGATCACCTTCAGCAGCACCTTGGGTCCGCAGGCCGCCTTCGCCGCCTTGACCAGTTCGAGCCCGACCGCACGGTCGCCGGCAATCAGCGCGCCATAGGGGAACACGACATCGACCTCGTCGGCGCCCAAGGCCACGGCCGCGCGCGTCTCCACCGCCGCGGCCTCGACATCGGCAGCACCGGCCGGAAAATTCGTCACGGTCGCGATCGGCACGTCGCTGCCAGACAAGGCTCGTTTCGCAACCGGAATATGCGGCGCATGGATACAGACCGCGGCGACATTGCCGGCCGGCGTGCGCGCCCGGGCGCAGAGCCGCTCGATCACTTCGCTGGTGTCCGTGTCGTTCAGGCTGGTGAAATCGATCAGCGGCAGCAGCCGCTGGGCGACCCGGCGCAGGTTGGCGGGAGTATGCGGGTCAGACGCCATGCGGCATGCTTCCAAGAAAGGCCAGGATCAGTTTTTCCAGAGAGATGGCGATGGTCGCCCCTTGCGCCAGGGTTTCGTCGTGGCTGGGCGTATCGTCGGTCATGCCCTCAGCCAGGTTGGTGACCGCCGACAGAGCCGCGACCTTGAGCCCGCAATGGCGCGCCACCAGCACTTCCGGGACGGTCGACATGCCGACCAGATCGGCGCCGAGCGTACGGAACGCGCGGATTTCCGCTGGCGTTTCGAAATTCGGGCCCGGATAGGCGAGATAAACGCCCTCGGGCAAGGCGACGCCGGCCGTGGCCGCAGCCTGCCGGAACTGCTCAACCAGCGCCGGATCATAGGCATCGCGCAGGGAGAAGAACCGCGGGCCCCAGGCCTCGTCGTTCGGACCCTGCAGCGGGTTGAAGCCCTGCATGTTGATATGGTCGCGGATCAGCACCAGGCTTCCGGGGCCCACATCGGGGCGCATCGAGCCGGCGGCGTTGGTCAGCACGAGCGTCTCCACACCCAACTGCTTGACCGTGCGCACGAGCGTCTTCAGGCGCTGGGCGCCATCGCCGCCCTCGTAGGCATGAACGCGGCCATTCAGGCAGACGACATCGACGCCGCCCAATCGGCCGAGCACCATGGAGCCGGAATGGCCGGCCACGGTCGGCACCGGAAATCCCGGCAGGTCGGCGTAGGAGATACGGGTCGGGTCTTCGATCCGGTCGGCGACCGATCCCAGGCCGGAGCCCAGCACCAGCGCCACGCGCGGCCGAAAGCCGGGCCGGCGTTCGGCGATGATGCGGACAGCGTCGTCGATACTCATTCCGTCTCCTTGGAAACCTGGCGCCAGCCGAAGGCGCGCGGCAACAGCTCGCCCAGGCTGACGGTCGCGCGCACGCCTTCCGGGCCGGCCAGATGCACCGGCGTCGCCGGATCGGCGAATTCGACCAGCCGCTGCCGGCAGCCGCCGCAGGGGCTGACCGTCTCCGGCCCGTCGGCCACGACCAGGATCTCGGCGATCCGGGTGGCGCCGCGGGCGATCATCACCCCGATGGCCGTCGCCTCGGCACATTGCCCCTGCGGAAAGGCCGCATTCTCGACATTGCAGCCGGCATGGATGCTGCCGTCGTCCGCCCGCAATGCCGCCCCGACCTTGAAGCCCGAATAGGGCGCATGGGCATGGGTCCGGGCCGCGAGGGCCGCTTGCAGCAGATCGTCGGTCGCCATCGCCGAGGGCTCCTTAGCGCGTCTTCACGAACGGCACGCCGATCGCCCGCGGCGCCCGGGCCGAGCCGACGAAACCCGCCAGCAGAAACACCGTCAGCAGATAGGGCAAAGCCTCAACCATCTGCACCGGCACGACACCCACGATCGGCAGCGCCACCCCCTGCAGCCGCACCTGCAGCGCGTCGCAGAACGCGAACAACAGACAGGCGGCAAAGGCCGGCGCCGGCCGCCATTTGCCGAAGATCAAGGCGGCGAGCGCCACATAGCCGCGGCCGGCGGTCATGTCCCGGCCGAAGCCCGCGCCTTCGGCGATCGACAGATCCACCCCGCCCAGCCCGACCAGAATGCCACTCAAGGCGAGCGCACCATAGCGCAATCCGGCGACCGACAATCCTGCGGCATCGACCGCATGCGGGTTCTCACCGACCGCACGGATGCGCAAGCCGAACGAGGTGCGATAGAGCAGCCAAGCCGAGAGCGGCAACAGCAGGATCGCCAGATAGACGATCAGGTTATGGCCGCCGATCAGGATGTTCCAGATCGGCCCCAGCACCGGGATGTCCGCCGCACTCTCGGAAAACGGCAGCGCGATCGGCATGAAGCGCTGGCCATGCTCCAGCGCCGGCGTCTGGCCGCCCAGATGAAACCAGGCCAGACCCAGCGTCGGGCACAGCCCCGCGACCAGGATGTTGAGCGCCATGCCCGAAACGACCTGGTCGCCGCGCTGGGTGATCGAGGCGAAACCATGGATCAACGAGATGGTCATCGCCACCAGCATGCCCGCCGCAAGGCCGAGCCAGGGCGAGCCGGTAACCGTGGCGATGCTGGCCGCAGCAAACGCCGCCGCGAGCATCATGCCTTCGAGCCCGAGCGCGATCACGCCGGCGCGTTCGGAAAACAGCCCGCCGAGCGTCGCCAGGATCAACGGCGTCGCCAGCCGGATCGTCGCGGCCAGGACGGAGAGGACGTCGATCAGGCTCATGCCGGCCGCCCTATTGCCGAATTCAGCCGCCAACGCATCCACGCCCGCGTCACCGGCACGCGCAGCATGTTTTCGAGCGCACCGCAGAACAGGATGACCAAGCCGTCCATCACGACGATGATGTCGCGCGTCACCTGTGGGTAATCGAATGCCAGTTCCGCCCCGCCCTGATAGAGCGCACCGAACAGGATCGCCGACAGCACGATACCGAACGGATGATTGCGGCCCATGAGCGCCACCGCGATGCCGACGACACCGGCGCCGGCGGTGAAGCCCAGCACCAGACGGTGCAGCACGCCCATCACCTCGTTGATACCGACGAGGCCGGCGCAGGCGCCGCCCAGGCAGACCGCCAGCACCGTGACCCGGCCGACCGGGATCGCGGCATAGGCGGCGGCCGACGGGTTGTGGCCGGTCGCGCGGATCTCGTAGCCCCAGAGCGAGCGGCGGATGAACAGCCAGACCAGGAGGGCCAGCAGCAGCGCCACCAGGAAGCTGAGGTTAAGCGGTGATTCCTCCATGGCAATGCCGAGGCTGGCGGCCCATTCATGGGCATAAGGCAGCGCCGTCGAGGCCGGGAATGCCGCGGTCTCGGGCGAGGGATCGCCCGGCGCGCGCAGCAGATCGATCAGCAGATAGGTCATCAGCGCGGATGCGAGGAAATTGAACATGATCGTCGTGATGACGATATGGCTGCCGCGCTTCACCTGCAGCACCGCCGGCACCGCCGCCCAGGCCGCCCCGCCGATCATCGCGGCCAGGATCGCGAGCGGCAGCACCAGCCACAGGGGGTATCCGCCCAGCGCCTGGCAGACGATGGTGACGCCGACCCCGCCCAGCATCGCCTGGCCCTCGCCGCCGATGTTGAACAGCCCAGCCTGATAGGGAATGGCAACCGCAAGGCCGGTGAAGATAAAGGTGGTGGCGTAATAGAGCGTATAGCCGGTGCCATCCAGCGACCCGAATGCGCCGTCCAAGAGCGTGCCCAGGGCTGCGACCGGCGAGACGCCGATCAGGCCCAGGACCACGGCACCGACGATAAAGGCGAGCGCCAGATTGAGCGCCGGGATCAACACATAGTCGATCGGCCAGGGCAGATCGCGCTGCATCAGGCGGCCGCCCCGCGCACGCCGGCCATCAGCAGGCCCAGCGCGCGTTCGGAGGCTTCAGAGCGGTCGAGTTCGCCGGTGAAGCGGCCGTCGACCATGACCAGGATCCGATCCGCAAGCGCCTGGATCTCATCGAGTTCGACCGAGACCAGCAGGATCGCCGTGCCCTGGTTCTTGAGTGCGCGCAGGCGGGCATGGATCTGTTCGATCGCCCCGACATCGACACCGCGCGTCGGCTGACCGACCAGCAGCACCTTGGGGCCGCGCGCCATTTCGCGCGCGCAGATCAGCTTCTGCTGGTTGCCGCCGGAGAAGGCTGCGGTCCGGAGCCGCTCGTCGCGCGGCCGGATATCGTAATCGGCCATGCGCCGTCGGGTGAGATCCCGGATGAAGCCCGGCCGAAGCCACGGCCCCCATGCATTGCCCGGGTCGCGGTGATAGCCCAGCACCGAGGTTTCCCAGGCTTCGAACGGGCCGACCATGCCGTCCTTGTGCCGATCCTCGGGAATATGGCCGAGGCCCAGATGACGCAGCGCCTTGGCACGACCTTCGGCCGGCAGCGGCTCGCCAGCCCAGGTGAGTTCGCCACCGGCAAGCGGGATAAGGCCGGCCAGCGCCGCCATCAACTCCGACTGGCCGTTGCCCGAGACGCCGGCGATGCCGACGATCTCGCCGGGCTTGAGGTCCAGGTCGATGCCCTTGACCCGCTCGACCCCACCCGCATCGACGATGCGCAAGCCCCGGGCGCCGTAGATCGGCGCCGACGGCGTCGCCGGCACGCGCTCGGGCAAACTCGCGAGCTTGCGCCCGACCATGCGTTCGGCCAGATCGGTCTCATTCGTTTGGGACGTCGCGACATCGCCCACGACGGCGCCGGCGCGCATGACCGTGACCCGATCGGTCACCGCCATGATTTCCTTGAGCTTATGGGTGATCAGCAGAACGGTCTTGCCCTCGGATTTCAAGCGCCGGAGGATCTGGAACAGCTGCTGCGCCTCGTCGGGCGTGAGCACGCCGGTCGGCTCGTCCAGGATCAGGATCTCGGCGCCGCGATAGAGTGCCTTCAGGATCTCGACCCGCTGGCGGGCGCCCACCGGCAGATCCTCGACCTTGGCATCCAGGTCGACGGCCAACCCATAGCTCGCCTCGATTGCGCGCGCCGCGGCGCGGGCGCGATCGATGCCCGGCTGCAGTTCGAGCCCGCCCTCGCGGCCGAGTGCCAGGTTCTCCAGGACGGTGAAGGGCTCGACCAGTACGAAATGCTGATGGACCATGCCGATCCCGAGCCGGATCGCGTCGGCGGTATTGGCGATCCGCACCGGTACACCACCCAATCGGATTTCGCCGCCATCGGCCTGGTAGAAGCCGTAGAGGATGCTCATCAGCGTCGATTTGCCGGCACCGTTCTCGCCGATGATGCCGTGGATCGACCCAGCGGATATCTCGAAGCTGACGCCGCGATTGGCCACGACCGCGCCGAACCGCTTCGTGATCCGGTCGAACGCGACCGCCGGCGCCGGTCCATCCATCGTCACGCTTAAGGTGCCGCGACGTCGGTCGGAACGATCTTGCCGGCAATGATGTCGGCCTTGGCCTGATCGACGCGCGCCTTGATTTCCGGCGGGATCAGCGAGCGGTTGTTGTCGTCGATCGCGTAGTCGAGCCCGTCGTCCTTGAGGCCGAGCGACAGTTGGCCCGGCTGCCACTTGTCATCCTTGGCCGCCATCATGGCGTTGTAGGTCGCGACATCGACGCGCTTCACCATCGAGGTCAGGACCGAGCCCGGATGCAGCGCATTCTGGTTCGAATCGCAGCCGATCGAGAATTTCTTGGCATCGGCCGCCGCCTGCAGCACGCCCAGGCCGGTGGCGCCGGCCGCCGCGAACACCACATCGGCGCCGCGGTCGAACTGGCTGCGTGCGAGCTCGCTGCCGCGCGCCGGATCGTTCCAGGCCGAGACCGTGGTGCCGGTCATGGTCTGGAACACTTCGATATCGGGCCTGGCGAACTTGGCGCCCTGGGCATAGCCTGCGGCGAAGCGGCGGATGAGCGGCACGTCCATGCCGCCGACGAAGCCGATCTTGCCGGTCTTGGACGTCAGCGCCGCGATCATGCCGACCAGGAAGCAGCATTCCTGCTCGCGGAACACGATCGACTGCACGTCCGGCAGATCGACGACCGCATCGATGATGGTGAAGCGGACCTTGGGATATTGCGCCGCGACCTTGGTCATGGCCGCCTGATGGCCGAACCCCACACCGACGATCAGAGAGGCGCCACGCTTCGCCAGCTGCAGCATCGACTGCTCGCGCTGGCTCTCGTTGGTGATCTCGAATTCGCGGTAGGCGAGCCCGGTTTCCTTCTTGAACCGTTCAGCGCCGTCATAGGCCGCTTGGTTGAAGGAGCGGTCGAACTTGCCGCCATAGTCATAGATCAGCGCCGGTTCGAACGTCGCGGCCAGGGCGGCTTGCCAGGGGGCGAGGCCCGCTGCCGCCGTGCCGGCCAGAATCCGGCCGAAAGATCGGCGCGACATGCTGTCGAAACCCATACCCATACGCTGACCGTCCCCGCCTGAATTCTTGCTTATGTCTAAGCCCTCGCGGTCGGGTTTGTCTACGCGTCCGCCGCTCCGCAACGGGCCGTGCTCATCGGGGCAACGTGGCCCGAAAACCGAAGAGCGGTCTTCGGGCCGTCGCTCGGTACTCCTGCTTCAGCGTCGCGCCGTTACATCGGCATTTTCATCTTCTTCTTCATCTTCATACCGTCGGTCTTGACCACCTGGCCGCGAATTTCGCCGGCCGGGTTGGCCGCGGTATGGACGTTGAAATACATCATGCCGGTATTGAGCGCCGTCGCCTGGTCATCGGTCAGCGTCGCCGAACCGATGATCGGGCTGACATCGGCGCCGCCTTTCGGAATCGGCACCAGCACGCCGGCAGCCACGCCGGGCTTGGCGGGACCATGGAAATGGGCGGCCGTAGCTGGGCCGGTCAGACCCATATACTTGATGTTCCAGCTCATTTCCTTGGTCACGTCGTCGAACTTGACCCAGCCCTTGCCGGTGCCCTTGGTCATGTTGGCCGGCGTTTCGCTCTTGCCGTTCAGGGTGACGCTGTAGGTCCAGGTCTTGGCATCGGCCGACGGTGCGGCGGCGAATGCCGCGAGCGCCAGCGCCAGGGCGGCCA
>Ga0302311_10004053_pt1 | contig 15869 bp, 13 predicted proteins | sample III_Palsa_N1_3_FD_200449 | JGI IMG/M metagenome (GOLD analysis project Ga0302311, IMG submission 200449) | Peat permafrost microbial communities from Stordalen Mire near Abisko, Sweden - III_Palsa_N1_3 | ecosystem: Environmental > Terrestrial > Soil > Palsa > Peat permafrost | place: Sweden... | reverse complement strand
GCTGATCGCCTGGACCACGGTTTCGAGACCGTCCTGGGTCAGCCCGCCTTCGGCCAAGCGGCGGTTCACCTCGAGGGCGAACAGCAGATAGGGGTTGGTGAAGGGATCGCTGGAGACCGACCGGCCGATGTCGCGCCAGAGATGTTCCAGGGCGTCCCTGCCCGAGCCCTGGTCCGTGGCGTCCCGCATCCCGGCCATCCTCTGCTTCCCGCCCTCTGCCTTCCGGCGCGGCGGCTTAGCACTCCTGGCTTCCCGGCGCCTTGAGGAAACGCGCGGATCGCCGCTCGAGTCGTTACCGGATGTAAACCAAAGCGGCAGGTGATGCGTCTGGGTTTACACGCCCGCCGCCCAAGAGCCGCTGCCCAAAAGCCCGCTGAACGAGTCCGCCTGCTTATGTCCGAGTCCCGACCGTCTTCGATCATCGGCATGGCCGCCCTGGCCCGCAGCCTGATCGCGGGCGACAACACCGCCGTCTGGGATGGATTGTCCGAGCGCTATCAGGCCGATCCGTCGGACGCCGACGCCCTGTTCGACATGGCGATGCTGCTGCGCCTGACCGGAAAGGCCGACGAAAGCCTGACCCTGCAATCCGCGGCGCTGGGGTTGAAGAGCCGCTTCACCTGCCGCCACGCCCGCGGCGAGGCGCTGCAGGTGCTGGTGCTGGTCACCGGCGCCGACGTCATGGCCAACGCGCCGATCGACTTCCTGTGCGAGGACGCCGACGTCACCCTGCACTTCCTGCATCTCGACGCGACGGCGCCGATGGAGCTGCCGCCGTATGACCTGACCTTCGTCGCCATCGGCCAGTCCGAGGCCAACCGTCCGTTCCTGGAGCCGCTGGCGGAGGTGCTGAAGACCTGGCGCGGCCCGCTGATGAACGGGGCCCCCGAACGGGTGCTGGCCATGACCCGCGACGCCGCGTGCGAGATGTTCCGCGATTGCCCCGGCGTCCTGGCCCCGGCCAACCTCAGGGCCGCGCGCCAGGCGGTGGAAGATCTGGCGTCGGGCGGCGACCTGGACCGCGTGCAGGACGATTTCGCCTATCCGATGCTGATCCGTCCGCTCGACACCCACGGCGGCAAGGGCCTCGAGAAGATCGACGATGCATCCGGGTGGCGCGGCTATCTGGACCGCTACACCGACGACGCCTTCTTCCTCGCCCCCTTCGTCGACTACAGCGATGCGCACGGCTGGTATCCCAAGCTCCGCATCACCTTCATCGACGGCCAGCCGTACGCCACCCACATGGCGGTCTCCGATCATTGGCTGGCCCACTACATCTCGGCCGGCATGCTGGAGTCGGCCGACAAGCGGGCGCTGGAAGCGGCCTGGATGGCCGGCTTCGACGACGACTTCGCCGTCCGCCACGCGGACGCCCTCCACGCCATCGCCGAACGCTTCGGCGTCGACTACTTCTCCATCGATTGCGCCGAGACGCCGGACGGGCGCCTGCTGCTGTTCGAGGCCGACGTCGCTTCCATCGTCCACGCCCTCGATCCGATCGAGGTGTTCCCCTACAAGCGCGCCGCCATGGACAAGCTGTTCGCAGGCTTCCATGCCGCCCTGCACCGCCGCGCGAAGGCCCCTGTAGAACAGGCGGCCTGACATCGTTCGGACGGTGAGACGCCGCCTTGACCGACTGTAGCCTGATCGGCTGAGGTCGCGCCCATGTCCGACACGCCGTCCGTGAAGATCAGCCTCGGCCAGGCGCGCCGCGTCGCCCTGGCCGCACAGGGGTTCGCCGAGCCTCGGCCCGGGGGGCCGATCACGCGCCGGCATCTGAACCGGACGCTCGCCCGCACGGGCCTCTTGCAGATCGACTCGGTCAATGTGCTGACGCGGATGCACTATCTGCCGCTGTTCTCGCGGCTCGGCGACTATCCGCGCGCCCTGCTGGACGAGGCGGCCTGGGGGCGCAAATCAAGCCGTCTGCTGTTCGAGTACTGGGCGCACGAGGCCTCGCTGCTGCCGCTCGACATGCAGCCGCTCTTGCGCTGGCGGATGGCGCAGGCCGAACGCGGCCAGGGGGTCTGGGGCCATATGAAGCCCTTCGCCGGCGAGCGGCGGGGCGAGGCGGAAGCCTTCCTGAAGCGGATCGAGAGCGAGGGGCCGATGGCCGCCTCCGACTTCGAGGGGCACAAGGGTTCGGGCGGCTGGTGGGGCTGGAGCACAGCCAAATCGGCGCTGGAGTGGCTGTTCTGGTCGGGCCGGATCACCACGGCGACCCGCCGGGCCAGCTTCGAGCGGGTCTACGACCTGACCGGGCGCGTGCTGCCGCGCGCCATCGTCGAGGCGCCGACACCGCCCGATGCGGATGCGCACCGCGCCCTGCTGCGGATCGCCGCCCGCGCACTGGGCGTCGCCACCGTGAAGGACTTGCGCGACTACTTCCGCCAGTCGCCCGAGGACGCCAAGCCGCGGGTGGCCGAGCTGGTCGAGGCCGGCGAACTGATCCCCGCGGTGGTCGAAGGCTGGGGCCAGCCGGCCTATCTGCACCCGGACGCCGCCCGGCCGCGCAAGCTCAGGGCGGACGCCCTGCTGGCGCCCTTCGATCCCCTGATCTGGGAACGCTCGCGCACCGAACGCCTGTGGAGCGTGCGCTACCGCATCGAGATCTACACCCCCGCCCACAAGCGCGAGCACGGCTATTATGTGCTGCCGTTCCTGCTGGACCAGGCGTTGGTCGCGCGCGTCGATCTGAAGTCCGACCGCGCCGCCGGAACGCTCAGGGTGCAGGCCGCTCACGCCGAGCCGGACGCGCCGGCCGACACGGCCGAGCGGCTGGCGATCGAACTGAAGCGGATGGCTGGTTGGCTGGGCCTTCAGGACGTCTCGGTGGAGCGCCGCGGCGACCTTGCGGCGCGGCTGGCCGGCGCCCTCATGCAGGGTTGACGACCTCGTCGGCCATCCGACATTGATACGATTTAACAGATATGTGAAGATCCATACCCCTGGATGGCGCCTCCAGAAGCGCGCCACGCGCCCGTCCGCCAATCGGCGCCGACAACATCCTCGCTCCTCAACCCAAGACTCTTCGGAAGCGCCATCGACTCATGACTGGAATTGATTCGGATCGGGATCAGATCGATGTCTTCGTGGGCGCCGCGATGAAGCGGCTTCGCCGCCAGCGCGGCATGTCGCAGCAGGCTCTGGGCGCGGCTCTGGGGATGAGCTTCCAGCAAATCCAGAAGTACGAGAGCGGCAGCAATCGCCTCAGTGTCTCGGGGCTGTTCAAGGCGTCGATCGCGCTCGGCGCGGAGCCGTCCGATCTGCTGCCGGCGATCCGGGCCGACGGTTCGATCCACCAGAGGCCGAGCGCCTACGCCTCAGGCGTGGACCGGCTGATGGAAAGCTATCTGGCGTTGCCGGCCCGTCAGCGGCGGGCGGTGCTTCAACTGGTGCTCTCCATGAGCGGCGCTCCGCCGACCGAGCCCGGCGAGGGCGATCTGGACGGCGCCGGTCCCGAACCGGACAAGGGTGATCAGACCCCAGCAAAGACCGCCGTGAACTGATCGGCGCGCGCATGCCCCTGCAACGGCTGCGACAGGCCGTCGCAAGCGTCCGGAAGATTTGATTAACCACGCCAATCTACAACCGGCACGAGAACTTCTACTCTTGATTGTCGGAGGGGTAATCATGAATGCAGTTTCCTACGGTGAACTTCTCGTCGACCTCGAAGAGGCCGGGACGCCGGATCGAAGACTCGACAGCCTGGTCACGGCATGCCTGCTGGGACCGCCCGGGGCCCATTTGGACGACGGCCCTGGCCTCGACGGCTGGGACATCGTCATGTCGATCGGCAAGACCGAAGAACCGGATGTGTGGATGGCCGCCGACGAGGTCCTGTATGCGACCCAGTACGTCGACTCCGCGGTGGAGCTTTGCGAAGCCGCCTGTCCCCAGTCCTCGGCAGGGATCGTGGCGCGCGCGGTGAGGACGTTCGCCAGGCGGGCGATCGATGTGCGGAACGGCGCCGATCTGGCCGGCCATCTGGCCCGGCAGATCCTGATCGAACTCATCAAGGAACGGTCTGTCGCCCCGGCGCAGACGGCCGCCGCCGCGTAGACCGTTGTAGTCAGCGCATGTCCGGGGCGGCTGCCCGGAGGGCGGCGATAAAGGAGCGGCCCGATACAACGACGGCCGCGCCCCGGAGTCCCCGGGGCGCGGCCGTAGAGTTCTGTTGTCCGCCGGGTTTAGCGGTATTGCTGGATGCGCGTGGTCCGCAGTCCGGCCAGGCCGTGGGCGTCGATCGCCTTCTGCCAGCCGCCGAATTCCTCGGTGGTCAGCTTATAGCGGTCGCAGGCCTCCTCAAAGCTGAGCAGGCCGCCACGCACCGCCGCCACCACCTCCGCCTTGCGCCGGATCACCCAACGCTGGGTGTTCGCCGGCGGCAGGTCGGAGAGCGTCAAAGGCACCCCAGTCGGACCGATCACGTACTTCTCGCCCCTGTTATTCAGTCGCTGCGGTTGCTGCTGCAACATGGCTTTGCGCCTTTCCCATCACCACTGATGGTCAGACTAACCCAGCCGGCATAACAGCGACTTAATTGCGATAGTAAATATTCCGTAAGCACTCGCGTATCATTCTGATACACCTGAGACTATCTGATCAGACTCAAGTAATCAGAACTAATGAACTCTAAACTACTGGATCTCGTTGATCAGACTTTCCAGCATGTCGTCAGCGGTCGTGATGATCTTCGACGACGCCTCGTAGGCGCGCTGGGTCGTGATCAGGCTGGTGAACTGAGTGGAGAGGTCGACCGTCGAAGACTCCAGATTGGAGGACGAGATGTTGCCGGCCCCCGCCTGACCCGCCACCTTAAAGGTCGCCGACCCGCTGGCGATGGTCTGGCTGTAGTCGTCACCGCTCACCGACTGCAGGCCGTCCACATTGGTGAAGGTGGCGATCGCGACCTGGGCGATCGTCTTCGTGGCCCCATTGGAGAAGCTCGCGACCACGTCGCCGTTGGCGCTCACCGTGACGCCGGACAGTGTGCCCGCCGGGCCCCCGTCCACCGAGGTCGAATTGGTCACCGAGGCGCTGTCGAACTGGGTTACCGACGCCGGACTGCCCGTCAGATTCACATTGACGGACTGGGCCGGCAGCCCGAGCGAGGCCGCCCAGGCGATGCCGCTCGTCGCCGTCGAAGCGCCGATGTTGAGGTTCGACGTCGCAAAGGTGGTGGCGGAGGCGTCGAGCGTGCCGTCCGGGTTGAACGCCACGACGCCCGAGGAGACCAAGCCGTTGGTCGTACCCGTCACATCCGACGCCGGCACCGCGACTAGCTCGGCGTTCCATTGGTTGGGCGTCGCGCTCTTCAGGAGGTCGAGCTGGAAGGTGTGCGCTGCGCCCTGGGCGTCATAGACAGTGATCTGGGTGGAATAGTCGGGCGCAACGCCGGACGTGCCGTTGCTCGCCGTGTAGGCCGCCATGCTGTCCGCCGGCGTGGAGGCGCTGTAGGTGCCGCCGGACGCAGCGGCCGAGACCGCCTGACCGGAGTTGAGATTGAGGTTGAGGCTCGCCTCGGTGGTCGGATCCGGCACATTGCCGATGTCGTTGACGTTGATCGTCGAGAGTTTGCTGAGATCGGAGGGATCGGGTGTGATCACCCCCTGGCTGTTCGCTACCCAGCCCTGCAGAAACAGGCCGGCGGAGTTCTCCAGATACCCAGCGGAATTGGTGGTGAAGTCCCCCGCCCGGGTATAGCTCGGCGCCACGCCGCCGGCCGTGCCGGCCGACGTGGACGTCACCGCGAAAAAACCGTTGCCGGTGATGGCGAGATCGGTGGGCGAGCTGGTTTGCTGGAGCTGACCCTGCTGGTTGATCAGCTGGGTGACGTTCGCCTGCACCCCACCCGAGTTGTACGAGCCGGCGGCGGCGGTGGCCGTCACCAGATCCTCGAACTGGGTGACGTTCTGCTTGTAGCCGACGGTGTTGACGTTGGCGATGTTGTCGGAGATGGCGCCGAGCGCGGCTGAATTCGCCTCCAGGCCCGCAACGCCCGAGAGCAAAGCGCTGTTGATACTCATGGCGTTAAGTCCTTATTGCCGAGGGACGCCGCCAGGGCCGCGCCTTGTGCGCGGCTTTGGAAGCCTGCTCGCGTCATTCGGACGCGTGGAGTGACGGCGACGCCGTTCATGGATTTGTCACCGAAGTGATGCTCGAGACCGGCACCGGGGTCGGGCCGACATTGACCATGGTCGTGCCGTTCGACTCGGTGACCGACCCGACCGTGCCGGTGACGGATATGGTCGAAGCGACCGCCTTGCCCGAGCTGTCGGCGGCCTGCACGGCCAGGGTGTAGGTTCCGCCGTCGGGAAGCTGGGAGCCGGCGAAGTTCTGCCCGTTCCAGGTGAAGGTGTTGTTCCCGGCGGCGACGTTGCTGGCCGAGGAGCTGAAGATGACCTTGCCGGTGGAATCGGCGACGGTGATGGTGGCCGACGTCGCCGGGCTGGCCAGGTTGTAGGTCCAGTTGGCGGATCCGCTCGAAAGGGTCGCTGTCGAGCTCGTCGCCGTCGCGGTCTTGCCGATCAGGTCGACCGCGCTCGGCACCCCGCCATTGGAGGTCGAGCCGGCGATCTGCTGCAGGAGCTGATTGGTCAGCAGCTGCTGCTGCACTCCCGTCATCGCCACCAGCTGCTGGGTGAAGGCGTTGGTGTCGAGCGGCGAGGTCGGATCCTGGTTCTGCAGCTGGGTGGTGAGCAGGGTCAGGAAGGTGGAATAGCTTTCGTTCAGGCTCTGCTGCCCGGCCGCGATATTCGTCTGGGTCGAACTGCTGCTGGAGCCCGTGGGTGCGGTCGTCATGGGGTCAGATCCTGATATCGAGGCCGCGGGTGGAGAGGCTCGAGGCGTAGGCGGTCTGGCGATCGACCACGTCGGCGGCCGAGACGGCCGCCTGGAAACTGCGCGCGGCGAAGGTCGAGCCGGTCGGGCGGTCCTGCTGGCCGGATTGACCGCCCGCGTGGCCGCCCGACTCGAAGGATTGGCCGCCGGAGGCGAGGCTGTGCTGGCCCGACTGAGCGCCGCTCTGCCCCGTGTTTTGGCCAGTGTTCTGCCCCGCGTTCTGTCCGGCGTTCTGCCCACCCGACTGAGCGCCCGCGCCGGACGCCGACGCGGCGCCGGCCACGGTCTGTTGCGCCGCGGCGGTCAGCAGCGACGACCCGTCCGCCTGCACGTGACTGATCTTCAGCGAATCCGGCGACAATGACAGGCCGGCCGAGGCCAGGGCCGTCTGCAGGGCGCCGGACTGATCCTTCACCAGCGCCGCGCTGTCGGCCTTTTCGAACGACAGCGAGGCGGTGACCGCGCCGGAGGCGTCGATCTGCACCGCGACATCGACCCGGCCCATGCCGTCGGGCGTCAGCTGCACGTCGAACCGGCTCGTCTTCTGGCCGGCCTGCTGTGCGATCTGCGCCGAAAGGTTGGCGATGGTCGGTGAAATCTGGGCGGACTCAGGCGTCGCCGGCGTCGGAGCGGCGGCGCTCGCCGCCGCCTGCTGGACGAGCGGCGTCGTGGCGTTGGTGAGCGAGGACGGATCCGCGGCCGCCGACGTCGCCGTTCCGTCCGCCTGGGCGAGCGCATCGTCGTCCGGCCGATGGCTGGCGCCGGGCGCCGCCGCGACCGAGGCGCTCGTGGTCGTCGCGGCTGTTCCGCTGAGCGGGGCCGCCGGCGCAGTGGTTCCACCCACGCTCGCGGCAACCGGGCCGTTCGACGCGACTGTCGCCTTGGTCGCGCCGGCCGACGACGCGCTCTTGGTCGGCGCCGGCGCCGACGAAGCCTGCCCTGGCGCAGAGGGCAATGGCGCGGAGGCGGCCAGAGTCTGGGGCGTTGGGGTTTGCGTGGTCTGTGGCTGGCTGGTCTGCGACTGGACGGCCGGCGATTGGGCGATCAGCGATTGAGCGACCTGAGCCGCCGCCGCGGCCTGAGCGGGGGTCTGAGCCGCCGTACCGGCAGTGGCCGGCGCCGGTGCTGCGGTCTGCGCCAGCGCTTGCGCCGTCGTCACCGCCGCCGTGGCGGAACCCTGGGGTTGGGCCTGGATTTCGGTCTGAGGCGGTGCGGAGACCTGGGCCGCCGCCGAAGGGCCAGCTGCGGCGGCCGGTGACGAAGATGCGATAGGCGCCGACCCGGATGCCGGCCCTGAGGATGACGGCCCCGAAGATGACAGCCCTGAGGATGACGGCGCCAGTGAAGACGGCGTCGGCGGCGCCAGTGCAGGCTGGGGGATCAGCCCTTGGGCCGCCGTCGTCAAAGTCGTGGGCAAAGGATTGGGCGCCGGGGCGCCCGTGGCGAGGCCGGCGCTCTTGCGGGCCTTCGCCGGATCGCCTGGCTCGGCGGTCACGGACGCGGTGTCGGTCGAGCCCGTGCCGTCGGTGTCGTCCGCGGTCGCCAACAGGGTCAGGACGCTGGCGGGGGGCGCCGTCGCCGGCGTAGCGTCCGTCGGTATGGCGGCCCCCGCCGCTGTGGTCGTAGCTGTCGTCGTGGCCGCCATCGGCGTCGCCGCGTCGGACGACGGCGCCGCCGTGGCGACCGGACCCTGGAGTGCGGCGGGGTTTATCGGCGTCGCCGCAGGCAGCGTCGCGGTGTCGATCAGGATCAGCGAGGAGGCCAGAGGCGTCGCCGGGATTGCTGCCGTGACGCCGGCCGGTGGGCTCGTGGCGGCCGTTCCGGTGGCGACGGCCGTCCCGGCGGCTACGGCCCCTTCGGCGGGCTGAGCCGCGCCTTGCAGCTGAGCGATGAGATCGGCGAAGGCCGCCCCACTGCCGCCCGCCGCCCCCGGGACCACATCGGCGCCGTCGGGCGCAGGAGCAGACGCAGCCTGCCTGGCGGGCGCTCCGGCGTGCGGATCGGCCCGGCCGTGTATCGGCGACGTGGCGGCGAAGGCGTGCATCGTCCGGATGGGTTCCTGGCCGCAGACTCGCGGCCGGCCAAAGGAGAGCAACCAGCGCGCCAAGTCGTCGCCAACTTCACAAGTATCTGTTTTATATAGATTTTCATATCAGGTCGCGGGGGCTCGCCATCAGGTGGGATCGGACGAAACTGCCGGTTTGAGCTTGAAACTGCCGGGCTTGTCCTGCCGGGCGGGCTTTGGCCCCCATCTTGCGGATTTATAGATCAGGGCGTTTGGCTCCGCAGCTAGAACCTATGTTTTTCAAATACTTGCATGATCCATATGGACTGAACCCCCGGCAGAATCGGCCGCAGGGCTGCAGCGCTTGCCGAGTGGAGATCGCGCGATGACGTCGCTCGGCGGGATCCTGGCGAACGCCGCCTCCGGTGTGCAGGCGGCGCAGACCCAGCTCAACACCATCTCCAACAACATCTCCAACATCAACACCACGGGCTATGTGCGCGAGGTGGCCAACCAGCAGGCGGTGGTGGCGAACGGGGTAGGCAGCGGCGTCGCCATCACCTCGATCCAGAACGCCACCAACCAGTTCCTGCAGGCGGCCAACCTCAGCGCGTCCTCGAGCTCAGGCCAGGCGAGCATAGTGTCCAGCATCATGGACCAGGCTCAGGCCCTGTTCGGCGACCCCAGCAGCACCAACTCCTATTTCTCGAGCCTCGACAACGTCTTCACCTCGTTCTCGAGCCTGGCGGCGGACCCGACCACGGCGGGCCAGTCCCAGGCCTTGTCGCAGGTCCAGTCCTTCTTCAGCCAGTCGTCCGACCTGTCGACCAGCCTCGGCCAGCTTTCCAGCCAGACCGACCAGCAGATCGGTTCGGACGTCAGCCAGGTCAATCAGCTGCTCAGCCAGATCGATGGCCTGAACGCCGATATCTCACGCGCCACCGCGTCGGGGGCGAATGCAGCGGGCTCGCAGAACCAGCAGAGCGAGCTGATCAGCCAGCTCTCCTCGCTGATGAACGTGAACGTCACCAGCCTGCCCTCCGGCGGGGTGGTGGTGCGCGCGGCGGATGGGACGGCGCTTGCCGGCGACGGCTCGGGCCCGGCGACGCTGAGCTACGACCCATCCGGGACCAGCGGACAGCTGTCGATCACCAACGGTACGGGAGTCACCCAGCCGATCGGCGCAAAGCTGACCTCGGGCGAGCTGCAGGGGCTGATCCAGCTGCGCAATGTCGATCTGCCCCAGGTCCAGAGCCAGCTGTCCGAACTGACCGCCGGCGTCGCCGGCCAACTCAACAACATCTCCAACAGCTATTCGTCGGTGCCGCCGCCGACCACCATGACCGGCCAGAACACCGGCCTCGACATCGCCAGCGCCATCTCCGGCTTCACCGGCCAGACCACCATCGCCGAGGTGAACGCCTCTACCAACGCAGTCGATCATCAGATCAACATCAACTTCGACAACAGCACGATCAGCGTCGATGGCGGCGCGGCCACCAGCTTCACCCCGTCCACCTTCCTGTCGACGCTGAGCTCGGCGATGGGCGGGGGATCGGCCACCTTTACCAACGGGGCCCTGACCCTGAACGCACCGAGCGGCGATGGTCTCGCCATCCAGGACAATGCGACCGACCCGTCCAAGAACGGCGGCCAGGGGTTCTCCGCCTATTTCGGCCTGAACAACCTGGTCAATTCGTCGACCTACAGCAACTACAACACCGGCCTGACCTCGACGAGCGCCTCGGGCTTTCCGGCCGGACAGACCCTGCAGCTGCAGCTGTCCAGCTCCACCGGCACCTTCATCCAGGATGTGACGGTCACCACCCCGAGCGGGACGAGCATGGCCTCGCTGGTCGGCGCTCTGAACGCTTCGCCGGGCGGAGTGGGGGCCTACGGGTCCTTCTCGCTCAACACGAACGGCCAGCTCAGCTTCACCGCCAACAACAACTCCGGCGTCACCGTCGCGGTGGTCGCCGACAACACCGCCAACACCGCCACCGGCGCCTCGGTCAGCCAGTTGTTCGGCATCGGCGCCGCCGCCCGCAACAACCGCACCGGCAGCTACTCGGTCAACAGCGCCATCCTGGCCAACCCCACAACGCTGCCCATGGCCCAGCTGAACCTCAGCGCGGCGGCCGGGACGGCGGCGCTGGCGGCGGGCGACACCACGGGCGCGGACGCGCTCGGCCAGGCCGGGACCTCGACCTTCAGCTTCGACGCCGCCGGCGGTCTTCCGGCCGCGACGACGAGCCTGTCGGACTACGCCGCCAACATCTCCGCCTCCATCGCCCAGCAAGCGTCGAACGCGGACGCGAACAACACCCAGGCGCAGGCGGTGGCGACCGAAGCCACTTCGCGCTTGAGCTCTGCTGAAGGGGTCAACCTCGACACCGAACTCGTCAACCTGACCACCTTTCAGCAGTCATACAATGCTTCCGCCCGGATGATCCAGGCGGCTGAGGACATGTACACCACTCTTCTGAACCTGGTGAACTGATGAACGCCATCTCAACCTCGAACCAATACCAATCGGTTCTGCTGAACATCCTGAACGCGCAGAACAACCAGACCACGGCGCAGGAGCAGTACTCCACCGGCAAGATCGGCGACGACCTCGAGGCCTATTCTGCCCAGGCGGACCAGATCACGGCCGCCCAATCCCTGACGGCGCAGACCAACACCTATGTGCAGAACAATACGGCGCTGAGCGACCAGTTGACGGTGCAGGACCAGTCCCTGTCGCAGATCGCGACGATCACCGAGAACGCCCGTTCGGCCGTGGCCGACGCCGTCGCCACCGGCGACGCCACCAGCCTATCCACCAGCCTGCAGAGCCAGCTGAGCCAAGCCGTCGCGGCGCTGAACACCCAGTACAACGGCCAGTATCTGTTCGCGGGCGGCGAGACCTCGACCGCCCCCGCGACGACGGGCGTGACCCTGTCCAGCCTCACCACATCCGGCGGCGTGGCCGCCGCCTTCCAGAACGGCGATACGCCCCAGCAGAGCCGCCTGGACTCCGACACCCGGATCACCACCGGCTTCACGGCGTCGGGCGTCGCCACCGGCCTGTATACCGCCCTGTCCCAGGTCGCGAGCTATCTGCAGACCCAGCAGGCCGCCAACGGCGGCCAACCGATCACCACCCTCAGCGCCGCCCAGACCACCGCCCTGACCGCCATGCTGTCGAGCTTCGACAGCGCCTTTACCGCGGTCAACAACCAGGTGGCCCAGAACGGCCTGGTGCAGGATCAGGTGAGTTCCACCCAGACCTCCCTGCAGGCCCGCCAGACCGCGCTGACCAACACCCTCGGCGATCTGACCGACGTGGATCAGGCCCAGGCCGCCACCAATCTGCAGCTGGCCCAGACCGCCCTGCAGGCCTCGGCCCAGGTGTTCGCCAGCCTCAACAACACCTCCCTGCTGAACGTGCTGTCGGCGACGACCTCGTAACTCAGGTAGGCGAACCAGATCGGCGTCCAGCGCCTTATGGTTCTGGCGCCGATTTCCGGCGAAGGACCCCCGCCCGTGAAAGCGCTTCCGAATATCCTGACCACCGCGCGCATCGGCCTGGCCGCCCTGGTGTTCTTCCTGCTGGCCGGCGCCGGCGGCGCGCTTCCTGGACAGGAGGGACCACCGACCTCGGCTTCGGCGATGATCTGGGCGAGCTTCGTCATCTTCATCGTCGCGGCGGTGACCGACTATTTCGATGGCTGGCTGGCCCGCAGGCTCGGCGCGACCTCGCCCTGGGGCGCGGTGCTTGATCCCATCGCCGACAAGATTGCCGTGGCGGCGGCCATCCTCGGTCTGGTGGTGCTGTCCCCGAGGGGGAGCCTGCCGCTGCCCGGCTTCCTGATCCTGTTCCGCGAGGTGTTCGTGTCCGGCCTGCGCGAGGGCGTGGCGCCACGTGGCGTGAAACTGCCGGTGACGCTGCTGGCCAAGTGGAAGACCACCCTGCAGCTCATCGCCCTGGCGCTGGAGATGCCGGCGACCCTGACGCCCTACGCCTCGCCGCTGCGGATCGGCGCGGACCTCCTGCTGTGGGCCGCCGTGCTGGTCACTCTGTGGACCGGGATCGAATACCTGCGGGGGGCGGTCAAGGCGCTGCGGTCGGCATGACCATGCCCACCCTCTCCCCGGCCCTGGCGCCGATCCTGATGCTGATCGGCTCCAACGTATTCATGACCTTCGCCTGGTACGGCCACCTGAAGTTCGAGGACAAGCCGCTGTGGCTGGTCGTCCTGGTCAGCTGGGGCATCGCCTTCTTCGAGTATTGCCTGGCCGTCCCCGCCAACCGGATCGGCAGCCGGGTCTATTCCGGGGCCGAACTGAAGACCCTGCAGGAGGTGATCACCCTCACGGTATTCGCGGCGTTCTCGGTCCTGTACCTGAAGGAGCGGCTGACCCTGAACCACGGGGTCGGCTTCATCCTGATCGGTCTGGGGGCCCTGGTCGTGTTCAAGGGACCGTTCAAAGCGTAGAGCGCGTTCCGAAAAGTGGGAACCGGTTTTCGGATCAAACGCGCGTCAAAACAAAAGCCTAGAGCGCCGATCTGATTCCATCAGATCGGAACACGCTCTAGAGCCCCGTTTGCGCGCCGCCGCCTCGCCCTATATCGAGGCCCGCATGTCCCGTCGCCGCATCCTGATCACTTCCGCCCTGCCGTACATCAACGGCGTCAAGCACCTCGGCAATCTGGCCGGCTCGATGCTGCCGGCCGACGTCTATGCGCGCTTCGAGCGGGCCCGGGGCTCCGAGGTGCTCTACATCTGCGCCACCGACGAGCACGGCACCCCAGCCGAACTCGCCGCCGCGGCCGCCGGCCAGGACGTTCGCGCCTACTGCGACGAGCAGCATATCCTGCAGCGCGATATCGGCGCCGCCTTCCACCTGTCGTGGGACTGGTTCGGCCGTTCGTCCAGCCCGGAGAACCGCGCCCTTACCCAGCACTTCGCCGACGTGCTCGAGGACAACGGCCTGATCGAGGAACGCACCGATCAGATGATCTATTCGATCGACGACGGTCGCTTCCTGCCCGATCGCTATGTCGAGGGCACCTGCCCGGTGTGCGGCTTCCGTCCGGCGCGCGGCGACCAGTGCGACAACTGCGGCAGCCTGCTCGACCCGATCGAGCTGATCGAGCCCTATTCGGCGGTGTCCAAGTCGACCAACCTCGAGGTGCGCGACACCCGCCACCTCTACCTGCTGCAGTCCAGGCTGCAGGACAAGATCCGCGCCTTCATCGACAGCAGGCCCGAGTTCCCCCAGCTGACCCGCTCGATCGCCTACAAGCACCTCGACGAGGGACTGATCGACCGCGGCGTCACCCGCGACCTGGCCTGGGGCGTGCCCGTCGCCCGCCACGGCCAGCCGCGGCCCGGGTTCGAGACCAAGGTGTTCTACGTCTGGTTCGACGCGCCGATCGAGTACATCGCCGCCACCCAGGAATGGGCCAACGCCACCGGCGCCGACTGGGCCCGGTGGTGGCGCACCGACCAGGGCGCCGACGACGTCCGCTATGTCGAGGTGATGGGCAAGGACAACGTCGCCTTCCACACGGTGAGCTTCCCCGCCACCCTGATCGGCTCGGGCGAGCCGTGGAAGCGCGTCGACGTACTGAAGAGCTTCAACTGGCTGAACTGGTACGGCGGCAAGTTCTCCACCAGCCAGAAGCGCGGCGTGTTCATGGACGCGGCCCTGGAGCTCCTGCCGGCCGACGTCTGGCGCTGGTACCTGACCGCCCAGTCGCCGGAGAGCGGCGACAGCGCCTTCACCTGGGAAGCGTTCCAGAACCTGGTCAACAAGGACCTGGCCGACGTGCTGGGCAACTTCGTCAACCGCATCCTCAAGTTCACCGAAACCCGCTTCGAGGGCGTGATCCCGGACGGCGGCGCGCCGGGTCCACTCGAGCAGAAACTGGCCGCGGACCTCTCGGGCAAGCTCGCCGAGCTGACCTCCGCCCTAGAGGGACTGGAGATCCGGCGCGGCGCGCAGGCCCTGCGCGCCCTCTGGGTGCTCGGGAATGAATACCTGACCGAGGCGGCGCCCTGGACCGCCGTCAAGACCGACCGCGACCGCGCCGCCGTGGTGGTGCGCACCGGCCTGAATCTGGTCGCCCTGTTCGCCCGCGTGTCCCAGCCGTTCATCCCCGCCACCGCGGCGGTCATCGCAGGCTCTGTCGGCGACAGCGACGCGCTCGGGGCCTGGCCGTCGCCGGACGGCGCGGCTGAACTCGACCGCCTGCCCGCCGGCCGGCCGGTGAAGGCGCCCGAGGTGCTGTTCCGCAAGATCGAGGACGCCCAGGTGACCGAGTGGAGCGAACGCTTCGGCGGCGCACCGGCCGCTTCATGAGCGAAAAGGCCCGATAAATGAAAAGGCCCCGGAATCGCCTCCGGGGCCCGATCATCGCGCTGTGCTCGGCAGTCAGCTTTCGGTCGTGCCCATGTCGAGCGGACGGGCGCCGCGGGCGGCGCGGGAGGCCCGGCGCGCCGAGGCGGGACGGCTGGGGCCGCGACCGCGGGCCAGCCACACCACCACCAGGGCCAGGATCAGCACCAGGATGGCGGCGCCGACCATGCGCGGCGTCGGCTTGACGCCGAAGCCGGCCTGCTTCTGCACCGACCCCAGCGCCAGGGTGTCCGAGCCGCCGCCGAGCAGGTCGGCGCCCACGTCGGCATGCAGCGGGCCCTTGGCGCCCGGCTGGGCGGTGACGGTCCAGCGGAACTCCGTGGGCTGTCCCTTGGTCAGCGGCTGCGACTGGGTTTCGTCCGGGGTGACCGAGAAGCCGTCGCCCGACAGCACCGCAGTAAGGTTCACCGAGGCGGCGGCGTCAGACAGGCCGTTCTTCTCAGCCTCAGCGCGCAGGGTGTCGTAGAAGGCGGCCGGGATGGTCAGCGAGACATCCGCCGGCTGGTTGGCGGTGAACCGCTGCGGCGCCGTCAGCACCGCGCCTTTGGAGACGCCGTCGGTGAGCGTGCTCTGCAGGGCCGCGAGCCGGGTAGGCCGATCGCCGGCGCTA